>ERZ1023979.233-NODE-233-length-23083-cov-9.142262_pt1 | contig 23083 bp, 17 predicted proteins | sample MGYA00380434_ERZ1023979 | MGnify/ENA primary metagenome ERZ1023979 (study PRJEB33179, sample SAMN07449056) | human gut metagenome | biome: Human-gut; feature: Human associated habitat; material: Faeces | host: Homo sapiens | place: India:Kasaragod | collected...
TGAAAAATATAGTCGTTGATCTGATTTATTTCCCGGCTGATGTCATCTCTGGAAGGATCGAACAGCGGTTGATAGCGTTCCTTGATGCGTTCTGCGACCGTTACGCCAAATTTCGCCAGATACTGTGAGATCGTCCCGACCTTCTCAAAAGCGTCCGCTACATGAGGATCAGCGCCAGGTATCGTAATCTTTCTTTCGTGAAGTCCGGTTTCCAGAATCTCATGGAGGTTTTGTTCATCCTCGTTTAGCTTCAGCTGCCATGCATCAAAGGTTTCCGTACTGGATAAAACCGCAAGGGGAGTAAGTGCTCCGCAGCGGCGAAGCTCAGACAAAACATATTCTTGAAAATCCAAAAGCAGCGGTATGTGCGAATGCAGATCAAGCAGTTGGAAAAGGCGGGTATCATCGCCGACAGGAGTGTAAAAATAAAAACGCCGTTCTTTGATACGGGTGACGAAATAGCTTTCCCCCTGGGCATTTTTCTTCTCTTTCCGCTCGGTTTTTTCCTCCTGGCCCAAAGATAGAATTGCTTCCGCATATCCATTGGATCCAGTAATTGTTTTCTGATATTGCGCTTTTCGCGGGGTGAGTTCCACGCTGCCTTCTGGCGTTGTGACCTGAAGCGGCATACCGCTTGCAATCAGAGTACACAGCGCTTGAACGATTGATGGCTCACCCCCAAAGTGAATCGCAATTAGATTTCCTCTCGTATATGCCTCCTTATCGCCAGGCAACGGGGAGTATACGATCGTACTTGCATATGCGGATAGATAAATTCCGCTTTTGGTGCTACTGCAGGTGAATTTGAACATCTGGGTTTGCGTCAATCACAGCCCTCCTCATTGTAATTTATAGGATTTGATATGCGTCCTCCTCTCTGTTGGAAATAGAAAAAGCTGCAGCAACGCACCCCAAAGGGGCAGGTTACTGCAGCTTATTGTACTTGAGGGTTATTTTAGGCAGACTGGCACTGATCACGGCAAAGGATGAAGAAGCCGCTCCCACTCCGACCTAAGAACAATCACCTAAAATACATCTTTATTATAGTACGTCAAAATGTGTTTGTGCATTTACAAAATTTGTTTTTTTGCAAAATTTTGAGTTGCGGAAGACACAGCACGAATAGGGCATATACGATTATCACCCGCAATGGATGGACACAAAATGCCTTTGATGGGGTCATTCTTGTTTGATATCGCATATCTGCGGCCAAACAATTTAGAAGGAAGATATGATGCTGTTAAAACAAAAAAGCTCTTGTAAGCCTTGTCCAGCACCTGCAACAGAATTCCTTGACAGTTTTTGGGAAAAACAAAGTCAATTTTAAAAGTTGAAATTATACTCCCATAGGGGTATAATTGAGTGAAAGAGGATGTGAATGTATGTTAAAAACACTTTATCACGGATCTTCCCAAATTATTCAACAACCGATATTTGGGTACGGAAAATCCTATAATGATTATGGGCTCGGATTTTACTGCACGGATAATCTGGAAATGGCTAAGGAATGGGGCGTTGGAAAAGCGCAGAATGGCTATGCAAATTGCTATGAGTTGGAATGCAATGGGCTGCAGATTCTTGATTTGAACAATGAACGATACTGCATTTTGCATTGGCTGACACTTTTATTGAAAAATCGGGAATTCGATGTGCCGTCCGGCCTGACGCTGGAGGCCAAGGAATATCTTTTGAAGCATTTTTCAATTGAATATGGGCAGTACGATGCGATTATCGGATACCGCGCTGACGACAGCTATTTTTCTTTTGCGCAGGATTTTATCAATGGTACGATTCCCTATCGCCAGCTGAATAACGCGATGCGCCTCGGAAATCTGGGTCAGCAGTTTGTCCTTAAATCCAAGACTCCCATTGAACCCATTCCCTTTAGCGGATATTAGCTAGCAAAGACTAACGAATGTCATAAAAAAACGATGGTGCGTGACAAGACTGCGCGCCGGGAATACTTCAGCGTAGAGCGTAACCGGCGCCAGCGCGGTGATTTATATATCGCACAGATCATGGATGAGGAGATGATACCCGGTGATCCACGCTTACGATAAACTCTATCTTGATAAAGCCCGTACTGCGCTTGGGCGTATGCTGGATTTTGCCGTATACGACCTTAAATATGATATTTCAGAGTTCTTTGGTCTGTTCATTGCTTCTGGCGTAGCAACACGGTTTGAACAGGGCGATTTTACATTGCTTGCCGGCATGTCTGGTGTAGAAATCGCGTATGAAGTTTTGGAGCGCTCCGGAGTCGGGAAACAGCGTATCAAACCCATTTACACAGCTGACCGGAGCGAAGAGTATTGGGCAGGATGGGCATTGGCCTACTATCAATGGGAAATTGCCATAAGCTTTGCGGAAATCGTCAAATATGTTCCAATCGAGGAAGTCGTGGCATTATACTCGCCATACCATGAAATGGACATCCGTCAGTTCTGCGACAGGATGAATGAGTTATACCAAACGAGGAAGCCGGAAACAAATCTAAAGTTTTGGCGGCAGAAGGTTGGCCTTAGTCAGAGAGAATTGGCTGAAGCGACTCAGATACCAGTACGTACTATTCAACAATACGAACAGCGACAGAAAAGTATTAATAATGCTCAGGTCGATTATTTGCTAAGATTATCGCAAATATTAAATTGTAAAGTTGATGATTTGTATGAACGGGTCACAAAACAGTAGAATTTTGAAAATTATAGCAGGTCAGATACTAATAAAACAGCCAATTTTGAAATTATGGTCTTTTGCAAATTAGAATGATTAGCAACTGCCTACAGCGCATATAATAATAGTGTGCATTGCCGTCAGCGTGGCGAGATGACATGCCAATCAATTGTTTCAGCAGTTGGGTCGTAATCTCTGAAACAAAAACGACTTAGTTGGGGCGGGACCAACACGGCAATGTGTTAATTTTTGTTTACAAGAAAATCTTTCCTATGCTTTTTTCCAAAGATTTTATCTATAACCTGTTGTTTTTTGCTGAATGTTAAACTCTTGTTTGTCAATAAGTGTTTGCGAACTATTAGTCTAACCATTGTATCATATTCTAATCCCGACTTAACCTTTAACAGTGAACTACTTTCTTTCACTAAACGGTCAGTATCTCCAGAACTTTCAATAATCAATAATCGTTCCAATTGTTCGCTCATGTCATTTAGATCCTTACTTATCAACAATTCCCAAGTTTTTGGACCTGACGCAAGTTCGGAAAAATGCTCAAATACACTCAACATAATGGCTCTTGCGGAATCATTCAACATCATTAAGATATCTTCTCTCGTATATGCCTCCCCATTTTTCTTCATCTTGTTATTTTGATTTGCAAAATCAAGAATTTCTTTGCATTTTTCATCCAAATCCATATCCAAAGGGCGCAATAATGCAAAAACAATTTTTCTTGGATAAAGGTATATTGAATCTACTAATCTGTTTTTTTGATCGAGCTTTAATTTGCTATGAAAAGCTGGGAGTGCTTTACAAATCATTTCAGTGTATTTTATAGCACGAATCAATCTGTAGTGATACTGACCTATGTCTGAGTCATCATAATCAAATAATCCCCTTGCCTCAATAGACTCCTCAGGGTAGTTTTTTTCCTCAAATTTCTCCTTTGCAACTTCGTATTTTTTCTTTTCTTCATCAGTTGGTGGAGCTATTTGCTCCACAGGGACATTATGAAAAAGAGAGATGTTTTTGTCCTGAAAACTTATAGCCTCCCAAGGCTCCAACAATTCTCCCGCATAATTTTTTATTGATGTTAGTATCTTTGTGTTGTTTAAAATATAAGAAACAAACAATACAATATCTGCATTTATTCCAAAACAGATATTTTCTAGCGCATATTCAATACCACTTGTATCAGACGGTTCTCCTTGGAAAAGTCTTATTAAATATTTAGCAATAAAATATGACAAATGATTCTTATTTGTAAAATAAATTGATAAATCATCTGTCTCTCGAAGAATCTTTGATTGTATACCTACGTTGATGACATCTCTTACATTTACTTTTTCACCAAACATTTCATTATAGCACTGGATCACATTTCGAACTTCCTCAATTTGCAGCTCATCTTTTTTATTATTGTACATGTAGCCTGCTAATTCTTCGAAGACTGTAAAAAGTTCATCCACATCCCCGCGTTTAGCAACCCTTATAATAGATTGAGTAAGCTCATGTTCAAAGATCCTGCTAAAGACCGCCTCTCCTCTAGTATAGTCTTGATAGGGGTCTTCTATAAAATAATTTGTATATCTTACAATAAAGGCTGGGTTTAAAGAAAACAGACTACTATTATTTTGCACCAGACTATCAATTAAGCGAGTAACATTACTAACTTCATCATCACTATATACGTTCTTTTTCGAGCAAACATTTCTAACTAACTCATTTCTCTTTTCGAAGAAAAATGGTCTTATGTGCATCTCTATATACAGAAACTCGCCGCCGAGTTCCTCTTTCACGGTTTCGATCACATTAGTTCTAAAACCATTAACACCTAAGATTACATAATCAAAAGATTCTTCTATTTTTTGTAGGAGCGGCTTTTGATCTTTAACATTCAATTGATCCCAACCATCAACAATTAAGACTTTTTTCTCTAAACTAAGTTGTTCGTATCTTTCAAATAATACTTTATCGTCTCCATATTGCTCCTCAAAAAGATGTCGAATAAAATTATGGATCTTCAATTTTTGCTTACTCTCTGCGCTTAGGAACAGTGGTGCCACTTCACCTGTCAAAGAACAATATAAGTATTTAAGCAGCGTTGTTTTTCCCGAGTTTGTTGCACCAGATACAAGCATTTTTTTGTGTTTCAAAAGTATCCGCTTGAAATCTTCAATTGTTGTTGCCGACAGTTCTTTCTCTTGTTTGTTATGCACTTCAGTAGTCAATTTTGGAAAAACAAAATACTCGGTAAAATCTTTCGATATATTATAGGTATCCTCTTTGAGGCTTTTTATAAAACTGGGCAAAGGCACTAATTTAGACGAGTGATTCTGTAGGCTTTTTTTAGCGGCAACTATCTCATGAATATAAATTTTAGACTTCTGATTCCAAGTGAAAATATAACCATCAAACGAATTGTCCTCTGTATCTATGACAATGGTATTAAAGGTGTCCTCATAATCCAACTCTGAAAACTTCATTTCTCCTGCTGCTGAAATCCATATATCTAAACTCTTGTCAACGGACAATGACACCGTACGTTCACGATGATCATGTCCATATAACAGAAATTCAGAATTATCAATAATTGTTTTTTCTAAATTCGATTTGTACCTCCAATTAAACCATTCATAGTTATGGTGCATTACGGCAATACACAAGTTTGTATCCGTGTTTCGCACTAAGCTGCTAATTTGGTCGTCTGGAAAATAGTGCAGTTCTTTATCATCTGGACGCAAAGTCGAGAAAAGGGCGGTGTTTATCAAATTAAATTGTATTTTATATCCACCAAAATCTCGGCACTTTTTATTTAAAAACTGATTATAAGGTATCTTTCCACCAGCATTTGAATACAAATAGTAGTTTTCTAGATAAGAAAATTCTGTATTTAAAATTTCTTTAATCGTACCATTTTCGTAATGTTCTTGAATGTCTTTGCCTTCTCTTGCATTTTGAGGAAGACACAGATCATGGTTACCTGGCACCATTATCAAGTTAACAAACTTATTTACATTTTTTTGTTTTATGCCATTTATGATTTTTCCAATTAAAGCTCTTGAACTTTTAAACTCATTCACTTGTCCCGAATATGATAAATCTCCTGAAAAAACGACAACATAATCATCAACGTTCCCTAACACATTTAACGCTGATAAAACACCATTTACTTTTTGATTCAAAAATCTATCTTTATTCTGAATGTGGAAATCGCTTAAATGTACGATTGCAACTTTCATTTTAACGCTCCTTAAATAAAACTAAATTTCTTTATCAATTCACACAAAATCATTAAATATACAATTTTTTGCAATCCGTTTTATACAGCAAGGTTTAGTAAAGGATCGAACGCATTTTGTAAGTATTCGTTAAATTTTTACGGTTATTATATATTATTTGCGGGCCAACTAAAGCCTAGACTTAAATATTCTGGCCTATTAAATATTTTTCTCCATTCGTGCTGTTTATTCATCGGATAAGATTCCTCCCAATGTACAGTGTAGTATCTTACGAATCTTTACCAGAACCTCCGCCCGTACATCTTCGTTTCCGCCAACCTTGCCATCGCATTTGTAGTAACTTTGGAGGCTCTAATTAAGTCCATTTTGCTCATTCCCCCCATCAATCAGGATTTTCCATAGATTGTTATAGCAAACAGACATAGTGATCCTCCTCGCCTCTAATTGTCAATTATTCGTTGCATTTATTGTACCACTGGGGAAAGATATTCTCAATCAAAAATTGGACATCTCAATACTCAATCCTACATTTTTGTGCTCTTCCATTTGCAAAACAAAAAGTACTTTCACCGTGAGTAACTGCACTTACAATGAGAACACTTGTTTTTCATTTTTTATTGGTATAGTCCAACAGCTACTTCTTAAACTCTTCCGGAGAAAGAGTTTCATGGGTATAGAATGTGGATGTCAGAAGCTGATTCTCCCGATCATGTTCAAAAACCCCCAAAAAATAGAATATCCCCCTTGTGCTGTTCAATCTTAATGTCGCCGGATTCAGCCATGAGGTCAAACAGTAGCGCCAACAGGGGCAGCGGCGTGTCCATTACCGGTGGTTATAAATATGTTACAGGAGTATACTCAACGTCAGTATGAGCAAGACAAAGCAGGAGAGCAGATGACCCTACCGAGCTTCTAAAAAGTCGGTTTACGGGCGGTAAGCAACAGAACCTTCATGGCCGGCAGACCATACTTGCGTGACGTGCATGCTGGTTCTAGGGCTTTTGAACCAGACCAGTAAAAACGGACAATAGACAAATCCCCCCTGATGTAGGAAAATAAGACTACATCAGGGGGGATTCTATATGCCAGGAAGATATCAAAAAGTCCAGAAGCTTCTGCCAGAAATCAAGCAGATGTTGGAGAAGGGGATGCGCCAGCGGGAAGTTGCGGAAAGGCTGGAACTGGCGGGTGACAGGCCAATCCATGCGTTGCTGAAACGAGAGCGAAAGAAAGCAATGCAAGTCATGCCCAAACAGAGAGGACGAAAACCCGCCAGGACTCTGCAAAAATACAAGTATGAAAACAAGCGCCTGAAAATGGAGAATGTACTGTTGCGGAATTCTATTACACTCATGGGAAGAAAGTGAGGCCGAAGGTCAAGTATCAAGTAATTTATCGTCATCAGGACGCACATCCGGTATCCGTCATGTGCACATTCTTTGGGGTAGCCAGGAGCGGTTATTATGATTATGTGAAGAGAATGAATCGGCCCGAGAAGGACGCGCCGCTGGCTGCTCTGCTTCGGAAACAACAGGAGCATTGCTTTCAAACCTACGGCTACCGCCGAATGCACCTGTGGTTAGAGCGGCAAGGCATCCACTATAATCCGAAAACCGTCTTTAGGGTGATGAAAAAATACGGTCTTTTATCTGAAGTTCGGAGAGAACGAAAGTGGAAGAACCTGGGGCAGCAAGTACACAAATATCAGAATTTACTCAACAGGGAGTTTTACGCAGACAGGCCCAGCAGCAAATGGGTAACAGATATTTCTTACATCCAAACGAAGCAAGGTGTGTACTGTATCTGTCCATGATCCGTGCCCTCTATGATAACAGTATCGCGGCCTACAAGACCGGAGCACAGCAGACGGTGAATCTGGTCCTGGACACCATTCGTTTCGCCATGAGGAAAGAGAAAAAGAGGGTCGCTGCGGAGTTGCAGCTCCGCAGCGACCAAGGCAGTCCGTACACCTCGCAAGCATACTTTGACTTAACTAAAGAATATGGGGTAACGCCGTCTATGTCAAGACGGGGAAACCCGTATGACAACGCCATGGCCGAAAATTTCTTTTCCAGCCTTAAAACAGAGTGTATTTACCAACATCAGCTAGCCACTTTCTCTGAGGCCAACGAGATGATTGACCGATATATCCACTTTTACAACCACGAGCGTATCCGGTTTAAGACTGGAGAGGCGCCGCTGACGCGACGCCTCTCCTACTAAAACTCAATATTTCCTACCAGGGGCTTTTTTATACTGTCCGCACAATCTGGGGCAGGTCATTTGCCGGGGGATATTTTGTTATAATTTCAGCACGATCCGCCCATATACATGCTTATTGGCATAATCGTAGTGGGTGATACGGATCAGTACCGAATCACCGGGTGAACAGTCATATTCTGTAAAGATGTTCGAGTACAGGCACATGCAGGTAACGTCGTCCGGAAGCCTGCAAAACACGCCGCCCCGATATCTCCCGCCGATGATGGCGCGGCACTCGCTGCCGACTGGATGGCGGATATCTGCGTCATCAAAGGGATTGGGGTTGGCCTCTTTCACGGAAATTTTCAGTTTGCTGCTTTCTGCGTCATATTCCTTGATGACCGCTTCCAACTGCTGGCCAGAATGATATTCCTCACGCAAATCTGCGACCGAGGCATACAAAAGATCACGCGGCGTTAACAGCATATCATGGCCCCAGCACTCAATACGCATCAGCTTTGGCCCGACGATCAGTACATTCACCAGGATACGGTCGCCGGGCTGATTTCCGCGCCGGGCAAACTTGAATCGATTGCGCCGCAGTTCCAAAGCCTTTCTCCGCGACGCGATGGCACAGCCGCCCGCTTTGTCGATGTTGGTGATTACATAGTCGATTTGAGCACTGACCATGTGCGACACGATATGTCGCGGATGCGCCTGCCCATCGGCCCAAAGTTCAGTCTCAGGGATCAACACCTTGACGCGGTATTGTACTACTGTCAGGCACAGGATATCCTTGATTTCATTGGAGCCTGTCGCTTCGTTGAACACTTTCAGCGAAATAATTTCCTTGCCGGAGATGATTCCGTGCAGCGCGGAGCGGGAACGAAATGAAGTATAGATGTTTTCCCACTCTTCCTGCTGCTTCGATGAGAGCTTGCGATCCATTTTGATGTTCAGCGCAAAAAACTCCTCCCGGGCGCTTTTGCTTCGCGGCGCTGGTGCAGTCGTTTTACTGGCCTTTTCTTCCGGGTGGCCAAATTTGGACACCTGAGCAGTATCGGAAATATCATCCTGCTCAGCAGGGAGGTATTCCTGCAAGCCAGATGAAAGCTCTTCACTCACCTGCAGAGGTTCTGCCTGCAAAACTTCTTCATCATCGAACAAACTGTCCGGTTCGGCTTCTCCCCAAGGGCTGTCGTCTGTGGTCTGTTGTGTAAGATCCAGCACGGTTTCATCTATCAGACCAGCATCCTCAGGTGTGATGTCCGGCATCGGGCCTTCTTTCGAACTGTCGGAACTTTCCGAAACCTTTTGTGGGAGCGTTTCAGCCTCCGTCACAAATTCATCCGACGTGGGAAGAGGGTCTGGAGTCCTGGCTTCCGCCTGTTCAGCAGACGCTTCTTCATCAGCAACCTGGTTTGTTTCATCGGGCTGAGAAACTCCATTTTCGGTATCCTGTTCAATACTGCTGCTTTCCTCTACTTCAATGGAAGATAGCTGCTCCAGCGGCGTTTCAGCTTCCGATGTAGATTTTTTTCTGGGCATTATGCTTCAGTCCTTTCTGTTTGTACTTTGTTCCATGTTTTCCGGGCTTCCTGCTATGAACTCAAATTGGCCATCACCTCCTTTGCAGATGACAAAAAAGAGCTTGTTGCAGAATAGCTTCTGAATCTGTGCGGTATCTTCCAGCAGAAATAAAACCGTGTGGCCGGGCGGCACCATCTGAGCGCTGGCCAGCGTGCTTACATACGATTCTTTCCCCGCAGCAACTACATACAGGCAAAAGATATTTTCCCCGCCATCATCACCGGTCGGAAGAAAAAAGGTCAACGCCTGTGTTTCACGCTTGTAAACAAATTTGGGAAGATCATCATCGGCGAGTGCCATCATGACATCCAGACAACGCAGCAGGGTATAATCCGGTTCGTGCCATGGCCTGCACCAATAGCGCCCGCGCTTTTCAATTTTTCCGAGATAGTGCAGCTGCTTGGTCACACTGGCAAGTTCTGGTGCGTATTTGACTTGTTCCGCTTTGATGTACCGCTGGTAAAACCAGGCCAGCCGCTCATCGTTCAGACCCCCGATTTCTTCGACGAGGCTCAAAAGGTACCGGTAAGCCGGAGGTGTGCTGGCCCTCATATGCAGACCTCCCCGGCAGGGGCACGGATCGTGCCCAGGGAGACGTTGAGATCTGGGTCGAGTTCAATATCTGCCTGACTTTCCCAAACAGTATTGATAATCACGACCATCGTATAAACCAGCCCCTTGCGCACCCGGCGTTCTGTATTGCTGTGCAGCTTCCGCTCTACCAGCTGCAGAATACTGCCATCCAAGGCATACAGTGTGCGGCGGATTGCTTTCTGCGGCAGCAGCGCATCATCTACACGCAGATTGTCCGAATAATACAAGCGTGTTACAGCGTGTTCGAGCAAACCCGCAAGTTCTGGTTGAAACAGAGAAAGTTCACATTTTTTCAGGATCTCTTGCAACTCTGCGTCATCATCCGGTGACGGAGACGGACTATTCTGCTCAGTTTGATTTTTCTCAATATAACTTGTATGCGGATCCGGCAGGTCTGGAGGTGCAGTTCCTGCATTTCCAGATGTGCCGTTTTCGCAGTTCTTGCCGCCTTCAAGATGTGCGGATTCCGCACGTCTTTCTTCATGCGGCGATTGCTCCTGATATGCAAAATCAGCCCTTCTGGCTGTGAAGGGGGCGCAGTCGTGTGAAGCTGCGCTTCTGTCGGGAAGCCGGACGGCGGCCAGATAGATTTGGTTAGGGCACCCGCGCCCGAGACGGCGCTCCCAAATCAGGGCTGCCTGGGCAAGTTCTTGAAAGCATTCAATCGCTTTGCGGTAACTGACGCCCATTTCCCGGGCAAGGTCTTCGCGGGTGAAGACAATGTACACTTCCCCCGCATCATTGACCCAGCCGTTCATGCGTGATAGCTGAAACCGGTTAAGAAGGAAGGTATAGGCGACTTTGGCTTCAAGTGAAAGTAATCTGTACCGTGCGTCACAGAAAAGCCAGCGCGGCATCTGCAGGTGATAAAACGAAATCACATCCGTCAGTTTCATTAGATCAAAATGTGGGTGCTGCGGCAATGTGGCTGATTTCATATGGCTTCATCCTTTTTCCCGGGGCAGTATTTCCCCTGTATTTTGTGTATTTTTGTGCCGGGCCTGTGCCAGTACTTCCAGAGCGGTATACCGACGCATATTTCCAACGCGTTCTTCATCTGCGGGATTTTTATGCTGCAGCAGTTCGTAATGGTAGGTTTCCTTGACGGCTGCAGGCATCTGCAGCTGATCGGCAGTATCGGTTTTGAAGATGGGGGAAGAGATTGGTTTGCTGAGGTCCGATACGGGGACGACAGACGGAGTATCGTACCGGGGTGGTGCAGCCGCCTTTTGATACTGAGCATCTTTTTCTTTCCAATGAGGCTTATAGTCTGAAATTTTCACAAGTCCCATTTTATCGAACCCGGGAAGTTCTTCCGGAATCAGTTTATAAAGCATCACCGGACGGCGGCCGCTGATGAGAGCAAGACACCGGGCTTTATCCATATGTTCCACTTCATCCGGCAGCATCAATGGACGCTGCGCTTCAGAGCGGCTCTGGCTATAACGGTTTGCACTGGCTCCGCTGGAAAGGAAAGACAGAGGCGGCAGCTGCGGTGACACGGTACTGTTGGTCCGTACCGTGACCATACCGCACTTCTTCGATATGTAAGTGGCCGTCGTAACGTCATTGACTCCGAGTACCAGCTGAGTGGAGCAGTTTGATACGATTTCTTCCCATTCCCCTTGCGGATACCGATCCTGCAGTTGGGCGACTGATTGTACCAGAAGCTGACAGGCAATGTTACGGCTTCGGACTACGCTGAGCAGCCTTGATGCGCTGGGAAGATAAACATTGCAGAATTCTTCCAAAAGCATATTTACACGGATAGGCAACCGACCATCCGGGGTATCACGCCGGGCGACCGCCATCAGCCGTGTAAACATGATGGAAAAGAACAAAGAGCTGATGAACTCCATAGAGGAATCGTGGTCAGAGATAATGCAGTAATAGATGCAGGGCTGCTTGCCAGGCAGTGTAATGTCCAGATCGTTATAGCTTGTGATCTTATTGATAAGTGTATCTTGAAACACGGAAAGACGGTTGCCGAGGCCGATGGCGATGTTTCCAAGGATCTGGCGGTTGGCCAGCTTGAAAATACCATAAGGCGGCAGGGCCGGATGCTTTGCCGGAAGCTGCGCAAAACGGGCGTCCAGGTCATTGAAAGACTCCTCGGAGAGAAGCTTATAAATCGTTCCAAGGCTGCGCTCCTGTATGGGGAGCCGTTTGTGCGTTTCCGGGTCTTCCAGCAGAACAACATACCAAATCAATGCCATCAAAAGATTTTTCTCTGCTTTGGCCCAGAAGTCGGATTTTTCAAATTTGCTGGAGGTCGTGGCGATAATGGTATCGGCGATGATATTGACAAGGCCGGCGTCTTCCTCAACGTCGGCCAGGCAGTTGAAGCTGTCGCTGTACGCAGGATCCAGCAAATTAAGCGCACGCACAAAAAAACCGCGCTCTTTGGCGCGGACTGATGTTTTTTGGAAAAGGTCCCCTTTGGGATCGACCACAACCATGCTCTCTTTAGGAGCATTCCCGAATAACTCGATTTTCTGAAGGATCAGCGGCAGCGTGAAGCCTCGTGTTTTGCCAGAACCGGATGCTCCATAGACAATAACGTGACCAGACATATAAAGCTGGTCGCTGACAGCGGCGATGCGGTCACTGCCCTCTGCATCCATCTTTCCAATTAACGTTCCGGACAGACTTTCGGCTTTCCCAACTTGGAGTGTGTGTGTCTGTTCCTCTTTTGTCATCCAGCCGCTGGTGCCATGCAGCCCATCATGCAGGATCTCAAAGCCTCTCTGGTCCTTATCCGTTTTTTCACCTGTGAGCAGCTCTCTGGCCCGGCCAGAGAAAAGGAACCCCATCCCACATACAAAGGCGATTAAAAACATACCGAATGGAGAAAAGACACTGGAAATTGCCACAAAAGGGTTCCAACTCCAAACCGGTTCTTCGGAAGGATTAGCAGAAAACATGATACGCATGCCATTATAGGCCGCATGAATGAGGAGACCCGCTAAATACAAGGCAATCAAGAGTGCAGGCAACAGCGAAAGCAGAAATTGCCTGTCGGCCAGCTTGTGTTTTAATTTTTCCCACAGTTCAAGCAACTGGGACATAACATCCGCCTCCTTGCTGAAGTACGGGTTCTCGTTCTGTTTCCTGCAGCGTCAGTTCCGGGTAGATAGAAAGCAACGCAGATTCCTCAATCGCATAAAACTCACAGGGGAACATATCTTCCATCCAACGAGCAAGGGCTCCGATTTGAGCGGGGAGCGCAACGGCAGCAAGCTCGGTATATCCGTTGGCGCGGGCATATCTGCATGAAGCACGGATACGTTGAATGTCCATATCGACACAAACGAGGAAAGGCTTGACCCCCATCATAGCGTCTAGCATAGGTGCATCCTGCGGTGGCGGAAAATATTGTTCTTGTAGGGCATAATTGGCAATTTTTGCTCGGTAGTCTTTCTGCTGAAGCAGCATCAAATGACGGGCTCCGAGTTCTGTTGCCTCCACAAGATATAAAGGACACGTGGTCCTTTCTGCGGCGATCCGATAGGTAAGCGCATCGCCGGCCCGGCTTTTGGATTTGCTGAAGGCTTTGGACACAGTAAGTAATTGAGTGATCTGTTCATAGCTTTTTCCCGTGTACACAACGCCGAAAGGACAGCTCAGTGCGGACACTGCCCCATGGAACATACGCATTTCGCTTGTAAAATACATGAACCCATCGTCAATATAGTGGACTAAGAGAGAACTTCTGTGTGCATGCGCAATCCCTGTGAAGCGCACACCGGCAAACACTCTGCTGGCAGTTGAAGACGGGTCACGACGTAAAACTGCGGAGGATAGATAACTCAGCTCAGAAGTTAGTCCTTCCAGTTTATCAAGAAAAACATTGAAGCCCGCACGGCAAAAAAGTGCCGATACCGCAGCCGACATAAGCCTTCGTTCCAGTTTTGCCTGTGCAGGCTGGCGGCTGTCAAGCTGATAAGTATATCCCAGATGTTCAAGCAGAGCGATTCCTGCGGGGGTGAGGGAATAACTGCGGTGATTGCGGTTTTCTGCGAGAACTTTCTGCCGGCAAAGTGCCAGCAGCGTCTCTTCAGAAAATACGTTGCCATGAAAAGACTGGGGTAACTCGATCGGTATATTGCGAACATGCCCGGCAAACCGCAGAGCCATAATATCGGCAAGGTCATATAACAAGGATGTGCTCCTTTCCGCGCCCTGTGCTACACGGTGGGCGCTATGTTTTTATAACGCCCATGTGACAGGCCTTGGAAAGCCGCTTTGCAGCGGGATGGTTGGTGAAGAAACACAGGCGCGCACTAAACATGGCCGCGCCCGTTGAATCCCGGGAACACCATATAATGCGCGCCCATGATTATCCCTCATGGGGGATAACCAAAATTATCTGAACGCAGAGTGAAAAAAGCGTCGGCCTCCTCTGCTGGCAGGATAAAAATATGACAAAATGGTTGCTCCTCCTGTCTAGAAAGAAGTGCAATTTCCAGATGGTATTGGTCGTCATCCGCCAATACCCGCCCTTTTAGGATATTAGGAATCGCTTTCCATCCCTTGTTGTCCTGGTCATATATCTGTCGGTTTTGTATATTACTCCATTCATCGATGGCAAGCAGTGCCTTCGAAAACCAAGGCAGTTGGTGATGCTGCGCATAACCATCAAGCAGACGCTCCAGAGTATCGATTAGATAACGTGGCGTTTGGTATTGGCAGTGAGGCAGCAGCATAGCCAGTTCTATGTGCAGCCACCCATATTCGTTGACAGAAATTCTTCCATCGATATTTTGCAAAATTGGTGCGGTGGGCGAGGCCCGACCGGCAGATGTGTTACAGTATGCCGCTTCATATACCGTTCGCAGGCCAATCGCAAGCGATTCCGCCTGTGCCAATGCTGAATGGAGGGCGTGGATATCTTGACTGCCGGAAGTATAAAATGCGCTAAGATTCAGAAGTGTCTTCTGAGCCTGCGACAAAAGCACAGATCGTTCGAATGAACTTTTCAAATCAACGGCCTTCTTTCTCAATTGGAAGGGCTTCTGGCGAATTTGAATTTCCTGCTCAAATCGTGGTTTGTCCTGCCCGGACGGCTTTCCCACGAACCATAAGCGCTTTTTGTTTCACTGACTTTGAACCATCCATCCGCAAGGTAAATTGTCCCTCTGTGGCGTTCCGCCGTTGATGCATACGCGATGAGACCTTTAATTTCCGGTTTGGGTTTGCGTATCCATGCCCTGGCTTTGGCAAGACAAAAGCTCTCCGTGTTGGGCGGCATGACATCAAGAAAGCAGCAGCGCGTGAGTTCGAGGATATGCCTCTGATCGATTTTAGGGCTGACAGGCCGTCCCCATAACATCGCGCCGACCAGACACTTTTCACCAGACCGTTCTGCTTCAGTACAAAGCTCCGCTGTCTCTTGCATAGAAATCCAAAATTCCATCCGTATCACAGCTCCAGCGGGAGTGCTGTGCAGATAATGGTGGCGCTTTATCCAGTTGTCAGTGGCTGTCGTGTGAGAAATAACAAGTTCCAACATATTTTCTTCATCAAAAACGCTGTTCTCCGATTGCTCAAAAAGCAGCGTTCACAGTTTTACATGGTGATTGGCCGAATCGTCTTTTAAGGCGGATTGCATGCGCTGCCGGTTCCATTCCTCTTCGGCCTGCGCCCCAACAACAATACAGGCGTATACGGAAAGCGTCATGGCCCCCGCGATAACCAATAGTGACAAAATCATAGTGCTGGTATCACTCTCCCTCTACGTATTTTTACTGTTTTTTTGCGTATTACACGCTTTCCCTGTCCATTAGAATCACCGCCTTTCCCAAAGATCATGATTCTGCCGAAGATGACCTGTGGTTTTGAGCAGCGATGCTCTCCAGATCCTTACGCGACGTAGTGATGAGTTCATATTCTAATTTCGTTGGCCGGAACGCGACGCTGAAACGGTTCTGGCCGATGCAGAGCAGCCCCTCGCCCCGGCGGTTGCGGATAATCTGTAAGGTTTCCGCATCGGACAGATTTAATTTCTGCTGCACCAGCCGGGCCTCGTCCTCTTCCAGCGGCAGCACAATTTTGATGCGGCAGGCGTTCAAAATCAGCTTGCCGTATTTGCCGTCTTCCAACGCGAAATAATCGAGAAGGTCCTGCGTCGCATTCAAAAAACCTGCCCCGTAGGAACGGATCAGTTTGGCAATTTGTACGACGCGTTCCGCCACCTGAGGATTGGAGCCTGCGCCGATCAGCGTCCAGAGCTCGTCCATCATGATGAATTTTCGCCGCAGACGGTTTTCCGTGCACCGATCACTGCAGGAGCTGATGGAGATCAGCGCGCCAATGGGCTGCAGATCCTTCCCGATATCGCTGATGTCGATCACGACATAATCATTGTCGAGCGATACGTTTGTCTGCCCGCCCAGACTTTTGGCGCTTCCGTTCACAAACCGGGTCAAAAGTACGGCGAGATGCGCAACCTCCGGCCTGCTTTGGAGCAAGCGGTATAAATCGCAGAGCGTGGGCATGGTTTTCCGATTGCCGTCCGCATCAAAGATACTGGCGTTGTCGTGCGTAATGCCAAACTGCGCATAGCACTCAACGAAAGCCGCGTCCAGCAGGTTTTTATCTTCCTCCGAAATATCCTGTTTCAAAAGCGAAAAGAAAGCATGCAGCATTGAAATCTTATCCGCCAGCAGGGAATCGTTGCGATCCGACAGGCGGCCGAGTTCTTCATCCGGATCCAGCGTGCGCCGCCATATTTCCATGATATTGATGCAGTCCCGGGAGGACGGCGCCAGCTTGATATAAACGCCGCCGATTTTTTCACACAGCGGACGATACTCAAAGCCTTTCTGCGGGGCCACGATGAAAATGCGCACATTCTGTTCGCGCAGCCGTGAGGCGAGGCATTGCAGCAGCATCGTCTTTCCGGCCCCGGTCCGTCCAAATACCGCGATGCCGGCGTTCTCTTATTTTTCATCATCGAAAGGGTCGATGCAGCACAGGGAATTGTTCTGCATGTTGACGCCGAAAATCACGCCGTTCATATCGTTGACCTGATAGGACGAAAAGGGGAAAGAGGCGGCGAGGCTGGTCGTGAGAATGTTGCGGCGGCTTTTCCGCTCCAGCGACGGCGACAGGGAAAGCAGCGGCAAGCAGGAGAGGTATGCCTCCTCCTGCTGAAAATCGCAGTCTTTGGAAATCAGGCCCAGCGAAGCGAGATAAGACTTCGTATCAGAAAGCCGCTGTTCAAGGAGTTCCGCGCTGGGCGCAGTCACCTCGACCAATGTGGACATATAATAAAAATCCTCGTTGTTGCGGTTCATCTGATCCTTGAGAAAAAGGCCGGAAGTGATTGCAGAATCCAGCTCTTCAAAATCCTGGCGCGTATCGTCCACATCGCGCATCCTTGCCCGGTTGAACACAGTCGTCTGGGAGATTTTTGAAAGGACGCGGTCTTTGGGCTGGCGGCTGATAAAAAAGCTCATATTTACCCCGTCGCCCATTTGTACGAGCGGATTGAGCCAGCCGCTTGAAACAACTCGCTCATAACCGTAGCCGGTAATGTACAGATAGCTGTGATAAACGCCGTCCACGATAATGAAATGTTTATGTTCCCGCCGGATACTGGCCGGGGCCAGCAGGTCCGGCACAGCAACGGCGCCGGATTGCAGGGGCCTGTAATCCGGCGTCACTTCCTTTGCCTTTTTTTCGCGCTTGCGCCAGTGCTTTTTCTGTTTTTCGGTCTTAACGGGTTGAGGCGCTTTCGGCTTTTTTTCATGACGAGGCTTTTTCGCCCTTTTCCTGCGCGGCATCCGGGGGATCGGTGCAACTGTCCATGCGCCGTCTATGATTCTGATGTCGGAAGAACCATCTTCCTCGGGCGATTCACTTTCCGGTTCTGCGACCGGCGCAGGAACAACCGGGAGGATTTCCACTTCGGCTCCTTCATCCGGTGTAGAAGATGCAATAGCTTTCTGGACATCTTCATCTGCAGCCTCCTGGGCCCGCCGGCACATTTCTTCCTCTGTGATACCGGCGAAAGTGGATGCTGCATCAAAGATATGCAGCGGCAATGGGGCGCTGCGGCTTGTATTGGGATTGAGCAGCTGATAAAGGAGTTCCAACTGGAAATTATCTTCGTATTGCGGCTCTAAAACCTCCAGTCCGCACATGTCGAGGTACCTGCGGGCGGTTTGCGCTTCCTCATACATGCGCTCTGCGGCGGCTTCCAAGGTGCTGTCGCGCAGCTTCACATCCGGCTCCAACTGAAAAATCAGGAAAATACGAATGTTGAGGACTTCGTTCTGCGCAAGATGTTTCACCTCCTGAATGTTGTCGCGGATCAACGCCCGGCAGGTTTCAGAGGGTTCATCTTTTTCATAATCCTCCATGCGCTTTGTATAGTAGCGGATATCGGCGGGGCGGTTCACAATGCGGATCTGCAGATGGGCGGGCGCAATTTTCAGGTAGCTGGCAAAGTAGTAAATCAAGTTTTCCTTTTCCATGTCCGATTTCAGGTCGAACAGGACCGGCAGCACTTCCAGAATTTTTACGATCCGCCCATCCTTGAGCAGTATCACGCCGTTTCGGATATCGGCAACAGGAAGCCACCCTTCCGTGCTTCCTTTTTCCTGTGCCGGCAGGTCGAAAATTTTTTGAGGCGCGCCCAAAAGCCATTCTTTGAATTTCATTGCTTTCCTCCTGTTCCTACTTCCCTCGGTAAAATATCACCGTCTGCCTGCGCCGCCAGCGCAGCCACGCGGATAAAAACTGCGACAATGAATCGTCGTTGATGCCGACCAGTGCGACGCCGCAGATAATAACGGCGGCCCCGACCGTGAGCATCAGCCTTACAGTAAAGGAAAGGCCCGAAAGATTCAGGCATATCAAAGCGACAGGAACCAGCAGGCAGAGCGCCTCGATGCTGTTTCGAACGGGAAATGTCCCCAGCAGCTTGCCAGCATCCGTAAAATTTACGGGAATGATGTAATTGGTGTGCATAGATTCACCTTCTTTCCTGCGACATCGTATCTAACAGACATGACTCCAGCTTATGAAAATCATGCTCCAGTTCTGTGGTTTCTCTCCTTCGACGCCGGATTACTTCACGGAATCCTTCCTGCAACAGCGCAAGCTGTTCCAGGGTACAGGGTTTGCCGTATTGCTCGATATCTACAAAGCGCATTCGGCTGACCCCCATTGCAGAAGATATTTCTTTCTGCGTGATTCGGTATTTCCGGCGCAGGGCGTATTCAATCCGCACAATTTTCACCTCCTGAAAAACCATCTATTTGGAGACAATCCAGAACGGCCCGCCGGCACTGGCCGAACGCTTGGCCTCCCGCATGATCAGCGATAAATCCCACTTGCGCTGGCTGAAGCTGTAGCTGTACGGATCGGCAACCAGCACCTTGCCGTCAGCCGTCACGCCGCGCAGAACTATGAAATGACCGCTGGTTGTGAATGTGCCCGGCCCCATGATCACGACCACCAGCTTTCCGCTGGACAACGCATCGACAAGCTGCTGCGCGCTGGAAGTTCCTGCCCGCTGAACCGTCAGGCCATAATTGGCAAGAGCATCCGGTATCAGCGAGTGATAGCTTCCGTTTCCGTATGCGGCGTGCCCGGTGGCTTCGCTCCAAGCAGCGACCTCCGGCGGGGTGATTGCCCGCCCTGTCAAAGTTGATGCGGCGATGGAGACAGAGGTAGGACCGCAGCCGGTAATGCCAATGATGCTTCCGGAATAGCTGATCCCGCTCCAGCGGCCGTCCGTCTGCGCATAATACACAACCGGAATCTCAGCATCTGTAAACGTCACATCTCCCATATCGACTGCGGGCGAGTCTCCCTGCGTCTGGTTATCCGCGATGTTATCGTGGATGTACGACGCCCACTGGCGCTGTTCTTCCGTGAAACCAATGCTTGACATAACTTCGTCCGGAGAGGAGGCGCGTAGGCTGATGTGCAGCCTCCGGCGCTCCACCTCGCGGGTGCGGATTTCTGTTGTGCCGTCAGGATAGGTATACAGGTATTCCTCTTCCTCGTAGTAGGTTTCAACTGAGGATGTCTGCCGGACGGTATGCTGCGCGATATTTCTGATTTCCAATTCGTTGATGGCGTCCAGTTCCTGCATGTGCAGGACTGAGGATATGGACGCCATCCAATAAGCATCAAAGCCTTGCAGATCCTTTGTGGCGGCCACATCGTCAAATCCTTCGGATGCCTGCTGTAAGACAGCGTCTGCGTGATTTTGGATGCTCTGCTGTGTTTGGGCATAGTTGCCGTATGCAGTTTGCGCCTGTGCCGTCATATCCTGTATTTCTTCGTCCATTACGGACGGAAAGCCAAACAGGCAGCTCGGCAGGGCCACGAAGATAATCAGCGGCAGACACAGCAGAAAAAGCAAAAGCCCGGCAACAGTCTTGACGGTTTGTGGCAGGAAGCTTTTGACGGCTGCGGCCGCAGCGCCATAGGCTCCGCCTTCCGCCGCGCCCTTTGCAATATTAGCGGTTGCGGCGGCGAGCTGTGCCGCCGCACGAGTGCCATTGCCGTTATCGTTTTCGCCCATTCGGCGGCCTCCTTTCTGAGCCGGGCAGCGGTGTTTCTTTCACACCGTTTTTCGGCATTGTTTGCTGCCGGGCAGTATGTACGGACTTTTTCACTTGCTTTTCTGTGGAATGCACCAGGGGATGATTCATGGTTTCTGTGAATCGCCGTGCTGCCGGCACAGCGCCCATACCTTGCTCATAAGTACTGTTCGACCGCTTTTGTGTCTGACGCGTAGTGTTTTCACCATACGACGCGGATTCGGCCCGCATTGCTTCCAGAGGACGCGCAGCATGGCCCGCTGCGGCCGTCTGACCGCTGGAATGTTCAGCTTCTCCCGCACGGTGCAGCGGCGGCCTTGTCGCTTTCGGTGCGTCCTGCTGCATCACGTGCCCTCCAGAAGACGCCCTATCGGCCTGTCCCTGCGTCTGACGGGCCGCGGGTCTCGATTTGCGGATGGAGACGCTTTCTTCGGAAGGTGTTTCTTGACCCTGCTTGTGCAGGCCGGTGGGATGCGAAGTGCCCGATGCCTGTGCTGCTGGCGGGCGAGTCGTTTTTTTCTGTACAGGGGCATCATCTTCTGCAAAAATATCAATATTGCCATGTGCAAGAGGAAACGGCTTTTTCGCATGAAGGGCGCTGGCTTGCGCTCCGGCGGACTGCGGACGTGTTGCCCGCCGGCCGCCGCTGTGGGCTGTGCCGTCAGGCATATCTTTTCCAGAGAAATCATCCGGTATTTGACCACCTGCAGGACCAGTGGGGCCGGAGGGTGGCTCGGGTGATGAGCCATTGGGCGCGGACGGCCCGGGCAGCCCCGGATGCTTGTTTTGCGCCGGAAGTGCAGGCGGCGGCAGCTCCGGCAAATCGCTGAAGGTGCCGCCCCAGCGCCAGCCTCCAGGCGCATAACCCCGAAAGCCGCCAAAGTGCGGCATATGCCCGGCATATGCCTGCGCCGCCTGCCGGACCGTATTGGCCACCGAGCGCAAAAACATTGCCGTAAATGCGCCTGGAAATATCCGTTCCCGTCCGGTGTGGGCGGCGTTGAGGCCTAGTCTGCACAGGATATCGTCAATGCGCCGGGCTACTTTGCACAGACCCACGACAAAAATCAGCCATGGGATAATGGTAAGCGTATTCGGTATTGTACTCAGTGCGGATAAAATGACTTTCAGGAAAAATACATTGCTTACCATGACCACACACATGCTGCCGAACATACGGACCCAGCCCTTGAAGATATCTTCCGTTGACCGACTTCCGCCCATGGCGAATGCCACTGGAGCAAAGAAAACCAGTACGCTCAGCACGACATATCGTTCGCCAATCTCGAAAAACAGTTTGAATACCTGAAAGATCATGATGAGCCCGCAGATCACTGCCAGAAGCCAGCCCGCTGTGAAATCAAACCACGATTCTTCGGGGGCCATGATGTTGATAGCATCCGGCATTTGCAGCAGAGCAATGATTTTGCTGGTCAGGTCCATCCCAACTTGGCAGATCTCCGGGCTTGCAAATAGTAAAAAGGCAAATAGAAAACTTTTGGTAAACAGCATCTTCGGGTCTTCGGCGTTGAGGCCAATCTCCGCCATCATGGAACGCATCGCCTGAAACGCAAGGTTGCCAAGCAGGAGCGCCCAGCCCACGGCGATCAGGACTTTCTGCATGTTCAAAACGACAGGGGCATGGCTGACAAAGTAGGAGGTATCCATGCTGAAAACCTCCAGCAGCAGATTGCCGATAAAGCCGACGCACTCCAGGATCAGGTCATAAAACCAGAGCACAAGCCCCTTTACAATGAACTCCAGCATGGATGTTTTCCCTCCTTTTTATACTCCGGGTTCCAAGGTAGCCAGTCCCGAAAAAAGCGGGGCGACATAGGCGATAAACGCGCCGATGCCGTTGATGACAGCCCATGCAATCCAGATTCTCTTGAGCCAATCCCACGACTGATCGACACGCTGCTGGCGTCCACCGGAAAATTTGCAGCCGAGCACCGCCACCGCGCTCATGAGCCCGGCCAGCACAGTGCTGATGCCGGCAATCTGAGAATAGATGTCTGTAATGATCTCGCGCCCGACCGTCCACATATCTTCGACGGCATAGACAGGGGACGCGCAGACGAGCAGGAGCGCCGCCATTGAAATCATGGTGGCGTACTTCCGGGGCAGCGTCTGGCAAAAATAATATATTTTTTTCTGCATCTTCTTTTTCTTCATGCAAACGCTCCTTTGAAAAGTGGGGCGGCCTGTTATGTACCGCCC
>ERZ1023979.237-NODE-237-length-22992-cov-7.925840_pt1 | contig 22992 bp, 21 predicted proteins | sample MGYA00380434_ERZ1023979 | MGnify/ENA primary metagenome ERZ1023979 (study PRJEB33179, sample SAMN07449056) | human gut metagenome | biome: Human-gut; feature: Human associated habitat; material: Faeces | host: Homo sapiens | place: India:Kasaragod | collected...
TCCACAGACAGCTTTGCCTTTTAGCGAAACTCCGACACCGGCAGCTGGCTTGCCGAAGAATTCTCCGTTTTGGTTTTATATGACAGTGCGTACGGCACGACCTACACCGCCCCTTACATTGATCCCGGCACAGAACAGGCCAGCCTCAGCAACTGGTACGAAAATTGCTTCCGGCAGCTCTACTGTGCCGACCTCTCTTTCCCCAACAGCGGCACGAACCGGCGCGGCTATATCGCCTGCTCGCTTCATCCCCTCAGCGATAATGCGTCCCGCCTTAACGGACAATTTTATTATGTCCACCAGAGCAGCCGCTTCCAGTACCCCATCCAGACCGCGCGCGAATATCAGGATTTCAACGTCGACAAGCACCGCCGCAGCTACGCGCCGTTCGAGCGCATGCAGGATTATTTTGTCCTTCTCCGGAACGAAGACGGCGTTTGGCGTATTCGTCAATAATCCTGTGTCGCGCAATCAAAGGGGGCATTCTCTTTCGCAAAAGAGAATGCCCCCTTTGGAACCCCAAGAGAAAGGCTTAGATTGGCAGTCTCAGGCTTGCGCAAGTCTCTTGCCTCCGGAATGGAAATGCCTGCGCGCGGCGTTGCCGCGTTTAGTGTTGCTATACGACTTGGTGTGCTTCTATTATCCGCTGCCGCTCTGCTGATCTTGTAGGAGTACAAACTAATTTCCGTCTACCGCCAGTCCCCACAATGCGGCGAGCGCCAGCAATGCCGCATCCCGCAGGCAGTCTGCCGCCGAGCAAACGTCACTCGCGCCTCACGATAGTAAGGCGCGGTTGCGACCTGTCACGAATCGCAGAGATTCATGGCGAAGCCATGTACACCGCACCCACACTGCGCAGCACGTGCAGTCATTCAAGCTGCAAACTCACAATGTGCGGGGTCGAGGGGGAAGGCCCCTCGTCCCTTTCTCTTGGGGGGTGTAAGGGGGGATGTTCTCTTTCCTCGGAAAGAGAACATCCCCCCTTGTCGCATCCCCACACGGTGTGGGGCCCCCTCGCACCCTACGGTGCGACAATATGAACCACCGCCGTGTACGGCTGGTACCCCGACCCGCCAAGGCTCGCGTAATACTGCACCGTCACGTCGGCGCTCTTGCCGTCGTCCGCGATCACGGCGTCCAGGACGTCTGCCTTTTCGTCCACGCTGACCCAGCCGCGGCGATAGCGCGGCAGCGTGAGTCCCTCCGCGCCTGTGATCTCCGCGATGCGGGATGTGCCGTCCGACTGCTGTTCCAGCCGGTAGCTCACGCCGACCGTCGCCAGAAATGTCTCGTTCCCCTCGATCCCGGCAGGGGCGAAGTACGTGCGCTCCGCGCCGTCGCCCTCCGTCCAGTCGGTGAGCGAGGTCTGCTGCGCGCTGCCCTCGCGCGTGACCGTCACCTTACGCTCGCCGCTCTTGCCGGAGACCGTCGCAATGATCGACACGCCGTCGGCCGCAAAGGCGAGGCCGCTGATCTCCTCGCCGCTCGCAAGATCGAGCGCGGCGAGCTTCGTTCCGTTGAGCGCGTAGACGTCCGACCAGTAGGAGTAGACCGCAGTGGAAAGGTCATTCCCTTGCCAGATAAGGTTGTTGCCGGGGAAGGTCTTAAGCAGCGTGCCGTCTATGGCGTTGAACACCACATAGAGGTCGTTTTTCTTCCCCAGACGTCCCGTCACCACAAGGTAGTTACCCACCGTCTCGCTGCCCTCAAAGCCGCTGAGCGACGGGTATTGCCCGGCAAAGTCCCAGCTCTTTTTGCCGAAACTGACCGTCGTGCTGTCCAGCGTCGCCGTGAGCTTTCTCGGCGATACGCAGTACCAGCGATACACCTCGCTCGTCAAAATGAGCTCGCCATCCTGCCAAGCGACAAGGAATTCGCTCTGGGCTATCAGCGCATTGACGCGCGCGGCGAACGCTTCCTCCGATTTGCCCCACTCGCCGTTCTGGCCATCGGTCGGATTCAGATAAATGCCCGCGTTGGCATTTTCCACAACGTGACAGCTGCCGCCGTCATAGGTGTAAAGTCCATAGTAATAGCCGTAATAGCTGCTTCTGCCCTGATATTTGCCCTCGATCAAGTGATACAGCAGCAGCATGTCGCGCCCGTTTTCACGGCAAAGGAAGTAGACGTCGCCCTCCGCCATGCGCTCGCGCATCAGCTCCTCGCCGTTGTCATCGATGATGCACAGCTCATAGACGCCGAACGTGTTCTTGCATACGATCCGCTCCGCTCTGCCGTCATTGTCGAGGTCGGCGGACATCAGCGTCCTGCTGCCGTCGCTCTCCGACGGATCTGTGCAGCGGATGACTGCGCCGTCGCCGTAACAGTGCAGCTCGCCGTTCAGCGTGGAGAACAGCAGCTCGCTCTTGTCTAAAAGCCTGTTGACCTCGTCCGCGAATTTCCGCGCCTCGGCAGGCCATGGGTCGGTGGAATCGGGATTTATGCTGAAGCTCACCGAATTCTCCGCCAGCGTGGTCGTCTCGCTTCCGCTGAGCAGAAAGAGCCTATAGGAATACGACGCCTCGCCCTGATACATCGTCGGCTCGTAGCGCAATAGCGCCGTCTTGACGCTGTCGCGATAGAGGAAATAGCTGCTCCAGCCCACGTGCGCCAGCCCCAGCTCCGCGCTCCAGAGCTCTTCGCCGCTCTGATCGCTCACCCGCAGCCGGTACGGCTTCTGTGTGGAAGTGCCGGTATAGGAGATCACTTCCTCGATCCCGTCGCCGTTCAGGTCAGCGCGGGTCAGCTCGGTCGCGCCGCCGTTCAGGCGGACGATCCAGCGGTAGGGATACGCCCCGCTGCGATAGCCCATCACAAGGTAAAGACTGCCGTCCTTCTGCTGTAATAAGAGCCACTGGTCCATCGCCGTGAGCTCGTCCTGACGCCTGATCTCCGCCATCGGCACTGTCGCATTGACGTCCTCAGCCGTTCTCGTGCCGCGCCAGGCGCGCACATTTTCTCGGCGCAGCTTCGCAGCGCTCGTGCCGTTCCAATCTTCGCCGCTTCCGCTGCGGAACAGCCAGTCGAAGTTGCTCTTTTTCAGCGTGATCTCTTCCCATGTGGAAAAGCGGTAATAATACCCGCTGCTCGCCCCGTGCGGTCCGGCCAGAGAACATGCACCGCCGACCCGCAGGTCCGCCGGTCCCTCGTCAAAGGTCTCGGCATAGCTTGTTTCCCAAGTTGAGTCATCGAACACGACCTCTCCCAACACATACTCCCCGAGCGGCATGTCGCAGAGCAGCTGGTCGATCTGATCAAAAAGGTCCTCCGGCACCGTAGGGTCCTTCCGATTTATGCACCACTTGACATAATTTTTCAGCACCGTGCCGCCGGAACGCAGCTCATACAGCTGCGCTTTTTTGCCGCCCTTGATGGGGTTTGCCAGTATGCCGTCCTCCGACAGCATCAGCTCGCAGTACTCCTCTTTTCTGTCTCCGAGGTACACCCTTGCATAGCAGCCCTGCATCACCGACGCAGAGCCGAGGCGCTCATATTCTATCGCGTCCAGCAGTGAAAGGAGATCCTTGATCTCCGGTGTCGACATGCGGTACTCTTCACCGCTGCTTGTCTCCTCCATCGCGACGCTGACGCGCGTGATCTTCCCGCTCGAGGTGCCGAGCAGCGTCTCTGCATCGATGTCCGACCTCGGATTCGTCAAAAAGCACACGGCCACGATCACGACCGCGAGCACCGCCGCGGCGGCGACCCAAAACGCGGGCTTTTTGTAGTGCAGCGCACTCTTCACACGCGTTTTGATGTTCCCCTCGCCGAACGCCAGCGGGCAGGCCGCGACGGCTCTTTTCGGCGCGGCGCAGGACAATAGCGCCTGTGAATAGTCTGCGCGTGCCGCACCGTCCAGCCCCTTGACGACTTTTTCATCGCACGCGAGCTCGATGTCGCGGCAGAAGAGGATGTAGGCGACCCACACCAGCGGGTTGAACCAGTGCAGCGCGAGCACGAGGTAGCCCAGCACCTTCCACCAGTGGTCGCGGCGGGCGAGGTGCGCGTGCTCGTGCGCGATGACATACGCCGCCGTCCCCTCGTCCATGTGCATGGGAAGATAAATGTTCGGCTGCACCACGCCGAAGACAAACGGAGAATCGACGAATTCGCTCTCGTAGATGTTGTCGCGCAGCAAAATGGCCGTTGCGAGCTTCTTTTTCAGTTTTCCCGCGCTCACGAGCGCGTGGACGAGCAGCGCCGCCATACCGGCGAGCCAGAGGACGCTGTAGATGTTGAAATCGACCTGCGCCTGCTGGCGGCTCACGCCGACGGGGACCTCCGCCGCTGGAGGCAGCGTCGGATTCGTGACGATATCAAGCGTCGCCTGCTCGTAGAGCACCGGCTCGCGCGTTTCGGTCACGATCTCGCTCGGGATCGTCTCGGCGCTCGGGATGAGCGAGAGCGCGCTTTCAATCGAAAACAGGCAGACAAGCCGCAGTGCGACCACACCCCAGAGAAGCGGCATGACCCACTTCGGCGCTTTTTTGAGGACAACCCGCAGCACGAGCGCCGTCAGAATGAGCCAGCTTGCGCTGATGCTGAGGTTCACGATCTTCAAAAAGACGTCATCCATGATGATTCTCCTTTCGATAAAGGTCGATCATTTTCTGCACCTCGTCGAGTTCCTTGTCGCTCACGTGGCTCGACTTTGTAAACGCGGCGACGAACGCGGGCAGCGAGCCGTCGAAGCGCTTGTCGAGCAGCTCGTCGATCTCGGCGGTCTGCGCCTCGTCCTGTGAGATGAGCGACGTGACGACAGTATTCTCGTTTTTCAGCACCCCGCGCTCAGAGAGCCGTTTGATGACCGTGTAGGTCGTCGTCGGTTTCCAGCCCAGGTGCTCGGCGCAGAGCGCGACCAATTCACGGCTCTTGACCGGCTCGTGTGCCCACAGAATTTGGCAAAAGCGGTATTCGCTCTCAAAAATTTTCGGCGTTTCCATCTTGTTCCCTCTCTAATCCGTTAGAGTATATTTGTACACTAACAGATTAGAGTCCTTCTGTCAAGCCCTTTTGCGCTCAAATTTAGTTAAGTCTTACTTGACAAGCATCTATTCGCTCCTTATAATAATTCATATCGCACAAAAAGCTCCGCGCAGGAGCTTTTTTTATGTTTTGAGAAAGAGAGTGTCATCCCATGTCAAAAAAAGCCAATCCCGCAGCGCTGCTGCCGATCTTAGTGTTCCTTGTCCTGTATCTGGGCCTCGGCCTTGTCTTTGAGTATGTGCTCAAAATCCCGATGGGATTTTATTCCATCCCCATCGTCGTCATCTTCCTCATCGCGCTGCTCGTGGCCTGCTGCCAGAACCGCGCGCTGTCGTTCGACGAAAAGCTCACGCTGATGGGCCATGGGGTGGGCGATAAGAACATCATCACGATGCTGCTTATCTTCTTAGCCGCCGGTATGTTCGTCGGCGTCGTGGGCCGCTCGAGCGCGGAGAGCGTTGCGTACTTTATGCTCTCGATCATCCCGTCGAAATTCGCCGTCGCAGTGCTGTTCGTCGTGAGCTGCTTTGTCTCCACCGCGATGGGCACGAGCGTCGGCACCATCACACTCATTGTCCCCATCGCTATCCCCATCGCCGCGGCCAGCGGCTATTCCCTGCCGCTGTGTGTCGCGTCCGTCATGGGCGGGGCAATGTTCGGTGACAATCTGAGCTTCATTTCCGACACGACCATCGCCGCCTGCAACGGCCAGGGCTGTGCGATGAAGGATAAATTCCGCGAGAATTTCCACATTGCCTTCCCCGCCGCGCTCGCGTCGCTCGCACTCATCCTCGTACTGACGCTCCACGCCGACGTGACACCTGCGGAGATTCCGCCCTACAACCTCATCCAGATCATCCCCTATGTGCTCGTGCTCATCGGCGGCATCATCGGTATCAACGTCTTTGTCGTGCTGCTCATCGGTATCGTATCCGGCGCGGTCATCGCGCTCGCGACCGGCGCGACGGGGCAAACCGGCATCCTCGCAGTCAAGGCCCTGCTCGAAAACATGGGCAGCGGCGCGGCCGGGATGTTTGAAACCTCGATGGTCGCGATCTTAGTTTCCGCCATCTGCGCGCTGATCCGCGAGTACGGCGGCTTTGAAGCGCTGCTCGGCTGGATCAGAAAGGCGTTTCGCGGCAAGCGCGGCGGCCAGATCGGCATGGGCCTTCTCGTCGGCGCGATGGATATCGCCACCGCGAACAACACCGTCGCCATCGTTATGGCGAACCCCATCGCCAAGGAGATGAGCGAGGAGTACGGCATCACACCGCGCAAGGCCGCGTCGATCCTCGACACGTTCTCCTGCATCTTTCAGGGCATCATCCCCTACGGCGCGCAGATGCTCGTCGCGATCTCGGCGGCGCATGAGCTGGGCTACGCCATCTCAGCGTTCGACATCATTCCGAACCTCTTCTACCCCTATCTTCTGGCGGTGAGCTCATTCTTCTTCATCGCGATCGACGGCAAAAAGAAAGCGTGATCAATGGTTGACCATAATCTGCTTCAGTACAAAAAGCTCTTTCTTTTCGACCTCGACGGTACGCTCTATTTGGGCGACCAGCTCTTTACCGGCGTCCGCGAGCTGCTCACCTGTGTTCGCGCCCGCGGCGGGCAGTACCGCTTTCTGACAAACAACTCCTCGCGCAGCGTGGAGGCCTACGTGCAGAAGCTCACGCGCCTCGGCGTCGCGGCGGAGGCGGCCGATTTTCTCACCTCGGTCGACGCGCTGATTCACTATCTCCGCGAGCACGGCGGAGAAGACCGACGCTATTACGTCTGCGGTACGGAGTCGATGAAATCCCAGCTCCGCGCGGCGGGCTTTACCGTCGCAGAACGGCGTGAGGACGCGAACGCGCTCCTGATGGGCTTCGACACCGAGCTGACCTTTCAAAAGCTGGAGGACGCCTGCATCCTGCTCGGACACGGCATCCCCTACCTTGCGACCAATCCCGACTGGGTCTGCCCCACGGCCTACGGCTTCGTGCCCGATTGCGGTAGCGTGTGCGAAATGCTCTGGCGCGCGACATCCCGCCGCCCCATCGTCATCGGCAAGCCCGAACCACTGATGCCGCAGCTCGCGATGCTCGAGGCGGGCGTTTCCGCGCAGGAAACACTGCTCGTGGGCGACCGCATCTACACGGATATCGCCAGCGGCGCGAACGCGGGCATCGACACGCTGCTCGTCCTCTCTGGCGAGACGAAGGAAGAAGACCTCCCCACCGCTGACCCGCAGCCGACATTCGTTCTGCCGGACGTCGCCGCACTGCTGAACATCTTAGAATCTTAAAAAGGAAGACCTATGGCAAACATCATCGAAATCCACGATTTTTCCGATCCCGCGCTCGATGTCTACGCGCGCCTGACCGAAAACCAACTGCTCAATCGCGCGGCCCCCGACAACGCGCTCTTTGTCGCGGAAAGTCCGCTCGTCATCGGCCGTGCGCTTGATGCGGGCTGTGAGCCGGTGTCGTTCCTGATGGAGCGGCAGCATACGCAGGGCAAGGGGCGCGAAATTCTCGCCCGCTGCTGTCAAGATATTCCGGTTTACACCGCTGATGAATCCGTGCTGACGCAGCTCACAGGCTTTCACCTGACGCGCGGCATGCTCTGCGCCATGCGGCGGCCGAAGCTCCAAAGCGTCGAGGACGTCTGTCGCGATGCGCGGCGCGTCGTCGTGCTCGAAAACGTGATGAATCCGACGAACATCGGCGCGATCTTCCGCTCCGCCGCCGCGCTCGGTATGGACGCGGTGCTGCTCACGACTGCGGGCAGCGATCCGCTCTATCGCCGCGCCTCGCGCGTCAGCATGGGAAATGTGTTCCTCATCCCGTGGACCTACCTGCCCGAAAGCGGCGACTGGACGCAGCTTCTGCGCGATCTCGGCTTCCGCACAGTCGCGATGGCACTGCGCAACGACTCCGTACGGCTCGACGATCCGCGCCTTGCCGCCGAAGAAAAGCTTGCCATCGTCATGGGCACGGAGGGCGACGGGCTCGCGTCCTCGACCATCGCGAGCTGCGACTACACGGTCAGGATCCCGATGTACCACGGCGTCGACTCGCTCAATGTCGCCGCAGCGAGCGCCGTGGCGTTCTACGAGCTGGGCCTTCCCCCGCTGAACGAAAAGGAGGACTGACATGCTGAACAATACCGGCTTCGACCTCTGGGCCGACGGCTATGACAAGAGCGTCGGCCTCTCCGACGAAAACGACCGCTACCCATTTGCGGGCTACCGTGCCATGATGAACGCGCTCTATCAGCGCGTGCTTGCGCAGAGCGGGCGCGACGTGCTGGATATCGGCTTCGGCACGGGCATACTGACCTCGCGGCTCTACGAGCAGGGCTGCCGCATCTATGGGCAGGACTTTTCCGCACGCATGATCGAACTGGCACAGGCAAAAATGCCGGACGCGCGGCTCTATCAGGGCGATTTTTCCAAAGGCCTTGTGCCCGAGCTTTGCGCACGGCAGTACGACGCCATCGTCGCGACCTACTCGCTCCACCACCTGACGGATGCGCAGAAAATCGACTTTCTGCGCGCACTCCTGCCGCTTTTGAAGCAAGACGGCTGTATTTTCATCGGCGACGTCGCCTTCCGCACGCGCGAAGAGCTCGAAGCGTGTCGAACTGCGGCAGGCGAGGATTGGGACTCAGATGAAATTTACTTCGTCTACGGCGAACTCCGTCCCCACTTCCCCACGCTGACGTTTGAATCCTTCTCCCACTGCACCGCGCTTTTGACGCTGCGCCGCTGATTCCCCGGGAAATACGATAAAAAGCCTCTGTATGGTCAACCCATACAGAGGCTTTTCTGTGAAGCATTATTCCTTTTCAGTCGTTCAAATGGTCGAGGATCGCCGCGATCAGTTGCTCCTTGCCCGTGCCCTTTTCGGCAGAGAACGGAATAACGAGCTCATCGTCGCGCAAACTCAGCGTCTCGCGAATTTGGGCAAGATTCGGCTCGATCTCGCGCGCTTTGAGCTTGTCGAGCTTGTTCGCCACGATCACGACGGGACAGCCCGTCTGCACGAAGTAGTCGTGCATCGTCACGTCGTCCGCCGTCGGCTTGTGCCGCGCGTCGACGATCTGCACGCCGAGGTGAATGAGCCCCGCAGACTGGAAATAGTTTTCCATCAGCTTGCCCCAGCGGTCGCGCTCGGTCTTGGAGACCTTGGCGTAGCCGTAGCCCGGCAGGTCGACGAGGTAGAGCTTGCCGTCGATCTTAAAGTAGTTGATCTGCGAGGTCTTGCCCGGGGACGCACCCACGCGGGCAAAGTTCTTGCGGTTGACGAGCCGGTTGATGACGGACGATTTGCCGACGTTCGACCGCCCCGCAAACGCGAGCTGCGGCATCCCGTCGCGCACGAACTGCTTTTCCGACGCCGCCGAGAGGATGAATTCGACCTTGTTGAAGTTGATCGCCATGGTTTTCGTTTCCTTTCAGCTCATTTCGCCCGCACGCAGCGCGCTGTGCGCGCTCTCCTGCACGGGAGGAAGATAGCTCTCGTGCGCGGCAGCGGTGCATCTTTCGGGCAGCACCAGCGCTTCGGCAAAGACGGCGTCCACCGTCTCGACCGGTACAAAGCGCAGCTTTTCGCGCACCAGCGGGTCGATCTCGTCGAGGTCCTTTTCATTCTCCTTCGGGAGAATGACCGTATGTACGCCCGCGCGCAGCGCGCCCATTGTCTTTTCGCGCAAGCCCCCAATGGCGAGCACACGGCCGCGCAGCGTGATCTCGCCCGTCATGGCGACATCGCGGTGTACCGCCTGCCCCGTCAGCGCGGAGAGCACCGCTGTCGCGATGGCGATACCGGCGCTTGGTCCGTCCTTGGGGATGGCCCCCTCAGGGAAGTGGATATGGATGTCCTTCGTCTTGTAAAAGTCCGGCGCGATGCCGAGCTCCTGCGCCCGCTGGCGCAGGCACGAGAGTGCCGCGCGGCAGCTCTCCTGCATCACGTCGCCCAGGTTGCCCGTGAGCTCGACCTTGCCGCTGCCGTCCATCACGCCGACCTCGACGGGCAGAATTTCGCCGCCCACCTCGGTCCACGCAAGGCCGTTCACCACGCCGACAAGGTCCTTTTCGGGAATCTTCTCCTGTGCAGCACGCGGCGCACCGAGGAAGTCCTTGATGTTCTTCTCTGTCACGGTGACTCGCTTTACATCGCTTGTAGCAAGCTGCATTGCCGCCTTGCGGCAGATTTTGCCGAGCTCACGCTCAAGCGAGCGCACGCCGCTCTCGCGCGTGTAGAGCGCGATGACCGCGCGGATGGCGCTCTCGTCCACGCGCAGGCTCGAGGCCGTCAGCCCGTTGGCCTGACGCTCCTTGGGCAGCAGGTGCCGCTGCGCGATCTGCACCTTCTCCTCGTCCGTGTAGCTTGGGATTTCAATGATCTCCATGCGGTCGAGCAGCGGACGCGGAATGGTGTCGAGCGTGTTGGCCGTCATGATGAACATCACGCGGCTCAGATCGACGGAAATTTCAAGGTAGTGGTCGCGGAAGGCGTAGTTCTGCTCGCTGTCGAGCACTTCGAGAAGTGCGCTCGCGGGGTCGCCGCGCCCGTCGCTGCCCATCTTGTCGACCTCGTCGAGCACGAGCAGCGGATTCATCGAACCGCTGCGGGAGATGGCCTCGATGATGCGGCCGGGCATCGCGCCGATGTAGGTCTTGCGGTGGCCGCGGATATCCGCCTCGTCACGCACGCCGCCGAGCGACAGCCGCGCGACCTTGCGGTTCATCGCCTTGGCGACCGACAGCGCGATCGATGTCTTGCCGACGCCCGGAGGGCCGACGAGACATAAAATCTGCCCCTTCGCCTCGGGATTGAGCTGGCGCACGGCGATGAACTCTAAAATGCGCTCCTTGACCTTCTGCAAGCCGTAGTGGTCGCGGTCAAGAATCTTGCGCGCGGCGTCCACGCTGGCGCGCTCCTTCGTCTCCTCTCCCCAGGGCATTTCCATGCAGGTGTCGAGATAGTTGCGCAGCACACTCGCCTCGGCGCTGCCGAACGGCTGCTTGGCGAGCTTGTCCACATCTTTCAGCAGCTTGCGCTCCACTTCTTCGCTCAGGTGCGCCTTGCTGATCTTCTCGCGGTACTCGTCGAGTTCTTCGTCCTCCCCGCCCTCACCGATCTCGTTCTGTAAGACCTTGATCTGCTCGCGCAGGACAAAATCCTTCTGAATTTTTCCGACGCGGGAGCGGACCTTGCTTTCAATGTCCTGCTCCATGGCGGTAACTTCGATCTCGCGGCGCAGAATCTCGTTCATGCGCTGCAATCTCGGCAGCGGGCGCAGCTCGTCGAGGATATCCTGTTTGTCCTGATAGCGCAGGTTGAGCTGCTGGGCGATAAAGTCAGCGAGATAGCCGGGATCGTTTGTCGACAAAATGGCGGCGTAGACATCGTCCGGCAATTTCTGCGCGAGCTCGGCATATTCCGTCACGCTGGCGTAGGTCTGGCGCAGCATCGCCTCCGTCCGCTTGCTATGGCGCGAGGTGGCCGGCTCAACGATGAGCTCGACCTGCGCCTGCAAAAACGGCTCGCGCTGCCACAGCCGCTTGAGGCGGGCGCGGCACGCGCCCTCCATCATCACGCGCAGCACGCGGTCGGACACGCGCAAGATCTGCGTCACGCGCGCGACCGTGCCGATCTCGTACAGGTCTTTTTCCTCCGGCTGCTCCACGCCGATCTCGCGCTGGGTAACGAGAAAGATCTCCTCCCCGTTTTCCATGGCGCGCTCAAGCGCGTGCACGGAGATCGGACGCTCGAGGTCAAAGCTCGTGTTCATGCGCGGGAACACATTGAGCCCGCGCATGGCGATGACCGGAAGATTTTTTGTTACAGGTTCCATGGGGTTTCTCCTTATGAAGCGGAGTCTGCCGGCAGCGACGGCTGCGGCTCCTCCCCTTCTTTCTCTGTGCGGTGGGAAATTTTCGGCTGTTCCGTCCCCTCCACGCAGCCCGGCGTGATGGTCACGCGGTCGATCGTGCGGTCGGACGGGATGTCGTACATCACGTTCATCAGCAGACCCTCCATTACCGCGCGCAGGCCGCGCGCGCCGATCTTGCGCTCGATGGCCTTGTCGGCAATCGCTTCGAGCGCCTTGGGCTCGAACGTGAGCTCAGCGTCGTCGTAAGAAAACAGCTTTTGATACTGCTTGACGAGCGCGTTTTTCGGCTGGGTCAGGATCTTGACAAGGTCGTCGCGCGTCAGCGCGTCGAGCGCCGTGATGACCGGCAGTCTGCCGACCAGCTCGGGGATGATGCCGAACTTCAAGATATCGTGCGGCTGCACCTCGCGTAAAATCTTGCTTTCATCCACGTCGTTTTTGCTCTTGAGCTCCGCGCCGAAGCCCATCGACTTGCGGTCGAGACGGCGCTCGATGAGCTTCTCGATGCCCTCGAACGCACCGCCGCAGATGAAGAGGATGTTGTGCGTGTCGATCTGGATGAACTCCTGATGCGGGTGCTTGCGGCCGCCCTGCGGCGGGACGTTGGCAACCGTGCCCTCGACGATTTTCAGCAATGCCTGCTGCACGCCCTCGCCGGAGACGTCGCGCGTGATGGAGGTGTTCTCGCTCTTGCGGGCGATCTTGTCGATCTCGTCGACATAGATGATTCCGCGCTCGGCGAGCTCCACGTCGTAATCCGCCGCCTGAAGCAAACGGAGCAGAATGTTTTCCACATCGTCGCCGACGTAGCCCGCCTCGGTGAGGGTCGTCGCATCCGCGATGGCGAACGGCACCTTCAGAATGCGGGCAAGCGTCTGGGCAAAGAGCGTCTTGCCGCTGCCGGTGGGGCCGAGAAGAAGGATGTTGCTCTTTTGCAGCTCCACCTCGTCGTCGCCGCCGAAGAAGATGCGTTTATAGTGGTTGTAGACGGACACGGACAGCGCGACCTTGGCCGCCTCCTGCCCGATGATATACTGGTCGAGCACCTCGCGAATTTCGCGCGGCGTGGGGATGGAGTCGGGCGCTTCCAGCTCGTCGTGCGGCTCATAGCCGTCCTCCAGCACGTCCATGCACAGGCGGACGCACTCATCGCAGATGCGCACGCCAGGCCCCTGGATCATGCGGTGCACTTCGTGCTCGCTCTTGCCGCAGAACGAGCAGCGAAGCTCTTTTTTCCTATCTTCACTCATAAGTCAAACTGTCCTTATCTCTTGTAAATGACCTTGTCCACAAGGCCGTAGGCCTGCGCCTCATCCGCCGTCATCCAGTGGTCGCGCTCGGAGTCGAGCTTGACCTGCTCGGGCGTCTTGCCGGTGTTCTCGGCCAGGATCTTATTCAAGCGCTGCTTGATGCGCAGGAAGTGCTCCACGTCGCTCTCCATATCCGTGACCTTGCCCTGCGTACCGGCGGAGGGCTGGTGGATCATAATCTCCGCGTTCGGCAGCGCAATGCGCTTGCCCTTGGCGCCGGACGAGAGCAGGAACGCGCCCATGCTGGCGGCGAGGCCGACGCAGATGGTGGACACGTCGCACTTGATATACTGCATCGTGTCGTAGATCGCCATGCCGGCCGTCACACTGCCGCCGGGGGAGTTGATATAGAGCTGGATGTCCTTGTCGGGGTCCTTGGCCTCGAGGAATAAAAGCTGCGAAACGATCAGGCTCGCGGTCGCATCGTTGACCTCTTCGCCGAGGAAAATGATGCGGTCTTCCAGAAGGCGGGAGAAAATGTCGTAAGAGCGCTCGCCGCGGTTGGTCTGTTCAATGACGTAAGGGACTAAACTCATCTTGGTAACCTCCTTGTTCATACCCTGTTCAAAAAATTGGTATGTACACAATCAACCACAAATGGCAGGCATTTGTGGTTGATCGTCGTTTCTATCTATTATGGCCGCTTTGCCGATTATTCAGCCTTTTCTTCTTCCTTCTTGGCGGACTTTTTGGCAGCGGTCTTCTTGGCGGGCTTTTCCTCGCCTTCAGCGGCTTCGCCCTCGGCTTCCTTCTTGGGAGCCTTCTTCTTTTCGATCTTCGCGCTGTCCACGACGACGCTGATGGCCTTGTCGCGGATGATCTGCGTGCGGACGGACATGGCGTCAAGATACTTCTTGAGCTCGTTGACGTCCATGCTGTACTTCTCAGCAAGGTCGTTGTACTGCTTTTCGACCTCCTCGTCGGTGGCCTCGAGCTTCTCTTCCTTGATGATGGCGTTCACGGCGAGGTCCATGCGCACCTGACGGGTCGCGGGCTCCTTGCCCTCCTCCAGGAACTTGGCTTCATCCATGTTGGTCATCTTGCAGTACTGGTCATAGGGGATGCCCTGAGACTGTAAGCGCTGCTTGAACTCCTCGAGGAAGCGGGCGCACTGCTCATCGATGAGCGCATCGGGGATGTCGCATTCGATGTTCGCGGCGACCTTCTCCATCAGCTCGTTCTCGACGGCATACTTGGCGGACTGCTCGCGCTGCTCGGTGATCTCGCGCTTGATGCTGTCCTTGAGCTCCTTGAGCGTGTCGTACTCGGACACGTCCTTGGCGAAGTCGTCATCAAGCTTGGGAAGCTCCTTGCACTTGATCTCCTTGGCCTTGACGTGGAAGACGACCTTCTTGCCGGCGAGGTCCTTGTGATAATCCTCGGGGAAGGTGATGTCGAGATCCTTCTCGTCGCCTGCCTTCATGCCGATGACCTGATCCTCAAAGCCGGGGACGAAGCTGCCGGAGCCGAGCTCGAGCTCGTAATTCTCGCCCTTACCGCCCTCGAACGCTTCGCCGTTGTCGAAGCCCTCGAAGTCGATGACGGCGATGTCGCCCTTCTTGGCCTTGCGGTCGACGGAGACGAGGCGGGCGTTGCGCTCGGCCATCTCATTGAGGCGCTCCTTGACATCGTCGGCGCTGACCTTGATCTCTTCCTTCTCAGCCGTCAGGCCCTTGTACTCGCCGAGCTTGACCTCGGGATACACGGCAACGGTCGCCTTGAAGGTGAAGCCGTTCTCGTCGATCTTGTCGTCCACGATCTCGATCTCGGGATAGCCGACAACATCGAGACCGCTCTGGCCGATGGCCTGCGTATATGCCTCGGGCAGGGCGATGTCAACGGCATCGCTGTAGAAAACGCCCGCGCCGTAGAGCTTTTCGATCATCTTGCGGGGGGCCTTGCCGGGGCGGAAGCCGGGAATGCTGAGCTTATTGCGAGCCTTGGCGTAGGCCTTGGCAACGGCGGCTTCAAATTCCTCCGCGCCGACCTCGACGGTCACCGCGACTCTGCTCTTTTCCAGCTTTTCAACATTTTTGACAGTCATGATTTCTTTTTCCTCCGTTTAACATCAGATAATGATGCTTTTGCAAAGTGGAATTATACCATAGCTTCCTCAAAATTTCCACCCTTTTTTGCATCAATTTATGTCCTAATTGCAAATTTTTACAGGCTGAAAGGCGACATAATCCGCCGCGATCAGCGCATATTCGGTTTTTTCGCGCATCCCCTCGAACGCGCGGCGGTGCGTGTAGCCGTGCAGATGCCCGTAATAGCAGCGCTCGACCTCGTATTTGTCGAGAAGCTCGAGCATCTCGGGACACTTGTAGCCCTGATAGATGGGCGGATAGTGCAGAAAGCAGTAGATGGGCTTCCCCTCCGCCGCCTTGAGCGACGCTTCAAGCCGCAGCGCCTCGCGTGCGAGCATCTTGCCCGTGTGCGTCCCCGCGGCGTCCTCTTCATAAAACCAGCCGCGCGTGCCGCAGATGGCGTGGTCGCCGTAGAAAAAGGCGTTGTTGTAGAGGATATCGAGCGTTGTGATGTCGTGCTCGGCAAAAAACTTTTTCATCTTCGACGCCGTGCCCCACCAGTAGTCGTGGTTGCCCTTCAAAAGGAGCTTCTTCCCCGGCAGCGCGTCGATAAACTGAAAATCCGGCAGCGACTGCTCGAGCGACATGCCCCACGAGATATCCCCCGCGATGACAATGACGTCGTCATCGTTGAGCTTGGAAAAATTCTCCTGAATGCGCTCGACATAGTTCGCCCATTTGGGGCCGAACACATCCATCGGCTTGTTCGTACCGAGCGATAAGTGCAGGTCGCCGATCGCGTATAATGCCATCGCGTGCCTCCCTTCCAAAGTCAGATCAAAATGCGTTTTCGATGTAGGCGATGCGCGTTTTGCCCGCGCTATGGCGCACATCGGTGTAGACCTCCGCCACGTCGAAGCGGGCGGGCACGTCCAGCTCACGCTCGCTTAAATACAGTAGCGCCGCAGCGCGCAGCTTTTCCTGCTTTTTCACCGTGACATACTCGCGCGGCGCACCGTACTGCAAATTTGTGCGCAGCTTCACCTCGACGAACAGCAGCACGCCGTCCTTCTCGGCGATGAGGTCGATCTCGCCGAAGCGGCAGCGCCACTCTCGTTCCACGATGCGGCAGCCGCGCTCGCTCAGATACTTTTCGACCAGCGCCTCGCCCCAGTCGCCGTCCTGCTTCGTGCTCATCGCCGCGCCTCCCACTTTTTGAGGAACGTCATGCGGTGCACGGGGCTCGGGCCGTACTGATCGAGCATCTGGTAGTGGAGCTTTGTGCCGTAGCCCTTGTGCCTGGCGAACTGATACTCGGGATACATCGGGTCGAGCACTTCGACCACATAATGGTCACGGCTGACCTTCGCCAGCACGCTCGCCGCGGCGATGGATAAGCTCGCGCCGTCCCCGCCGACGATGGTCTCGTGCGGCGTGGTGATCTTTGCCGACGCGCCGTGGTCGCGGTTGCCGTCGATGAGCGCATAGTCCGCTGGGATTTGCAGCGCATCGATGGCGAGCTGCATCGCCTTCATGCGTGCGCTCAAAATATCCGTTGCGTCGATCTCCTTCTCGTCGACGGACGCGATGGCGTAGGCGACGGCTTTTTCACAGATGACGGGAAACAGCGCCTCGCGCTTTTTCTCCGTCATCTTCTTGGAGTCATTCAGCCCCTCGATCTCACAGCCCTCTGGCAGGATGACGGCGGCGGCGTACACAGGGCCCATCAGCGGCCCCGCGCCCGCCTCGTCCACGCCGCAGACGGATGAAAAGCCCGCGGCGCGGGCTTTGTCCTCGTAGTGTAGGTTGACGCTCATGTGCGCTCGCCCTTCGGCGGGAATTCGAGCGTAAAGCGGCCGAGCTTGCCGCCGCGAAACTCGTCGAGCAGGATACGGCTCATGCGCTCGGTGTCCACCTCGCCGCCGGAGATCAAAAATCCGCGCTTGCGCCCCGCCTTTTCGAGCAGTGCATAGCCGTCGTCCTCTTCCGAAACGGTGAGCTTGTAGCGCTCCTCGATGGCCTTGGGATAATTTTTGCCGAGGTAATCCATCAGGCGCATGGCGAGCTCTTCGATGTCGACGACCTCGTCGCGGATCGCGCCGGTGAAGGCTAAACGCACGCCGACGCTACTGTCCTCAAATTTCGGCCACAGGATGCCTGGCGTATCAAGCAGCTCGAGCGTCTTGTCGACCGGCACCCACTGCTTCGTGCGCGTCACGCCCGGGCGGTCCTCCGCCTTGGCACTCTTGCGGCCGGAGACCTTGTTGATGAAGGTCGACTTGCCGACGTTCGGGATGCCGAGTACCATCACGCGCAGCACGCGGCCGATCTGGCCCTTGGCCTCGTAAGAGGCGATCTTATCGTGCAGCAGCGTGCGCACGGCGGAAGAAAACTGCTTCACGCCCCCGCCCTGCTTCGCGTCCGTTTCGATGACGGCGCAGCCGAGCGAGCGGAAATACGCCGCCCACTTTTTCGTCATTTCCGGGTCTGCCTGATCGACGCGGTTCAAAACGATCAAACGGGGCTTTCCCGCCGTCAGCTCGTCCACATCGGGGTTGCGGCTGCTCAGGGGAATGCGCGCGTCCAAAATTTCGCACACGGCGTCCACGTTGCCGAGCTCCGCCGTGATCATGCGGCGGGTCTTGGTCATGTGCCCCGGGAACCAGCTCAGAGAATCCAACTGCATTTGCTCGTCCCCCTTTACTGCAAAAGGCCGATGCGGCCAAACTCGCGCTGCTCGGTCAGATAGTCGCGTCCCGGGAAGACGAGGAACACCGCCTTGCCGATCAGAAGGCGCGTGTCCACCGTGCCGAGCGAGGAATCGCGGCTGTCGTTCGAATGGTTGCGGTTGTCACCCATGAGGAAGACTTCGCCCTCCGGCACGGTAAGCGGGAACACGGTGCCCTCTTCGCGATAGGTGTAGTCGTTGATGTAGTCCTCGTCCAGAAGCTCGCCGTCCACATAGACCTGACCCAAGTTAAAGTCGATGTCCACGGTCTGGCCCGCGGTGGCGATGACACGCTTGACGATGGGCTTCGAGTCAAAGGTCTCCTTGCGCGCGATGACGATATCGCCGACCTGATAGTCGCCGCAGAGCAGCGAGTTGACGACGAGAAGTCGGTCGCCGTCCTGCAGCGTCGGGATCATTGACGGGCCGGAAACGCCCATCAGCCGCACAAGAAACGTAAACACCAGCACAACGACCAGCAGCGCCGAGACGAGAGACGAGACCGTCTCATACACGTCGCGTCCGGGGATCTTTTCCACAATCTCCTCCTGCGGCTGCTCGCTGATCTCCATTTTCTGATCAAATTCGTCCATTTCGGTCTCCTAAACCCAGCGCCGCGCAGCGGCGGACTAACAGTCTCCCTCTGCGGCAAAATGCGCCTGATTTTCTAATGTATTATTGTAGCACGCTTTTTGAAAAAGGCAACAAAAAAAGCATGGCGGAAACGCCATGCTTTTTTGTTCTCAAAGAATCTGCCTTACAGCTTCTCGCGGATCTTGGCAGCCTTACCGACGCGGCCGCGCAGGTAATACAGCTTGGCGCGGCGAACATAACCGCTGCGCACGGTCTCGACCTTCTCGATGAGGGGGGAGTGGATGGGGAACACCTTCTCGACGCCGACGCCGTAGGCAAGACGACGAACGGTGAAGGTCTCCTCAAGACCGCCGTGCTTCTTCGCGATGACGATGCCCTCGAAGACCTGGATACGCTCGCGGGAGCCTTCCTTGATCTTGACATGAACGCGGACGGTATCGCCGACGTTGATGACGGGCATTTCCTTTTTCAGCTGCTGGGATTCGAGCTCTTTGATGAGATCCATGGATATTTTCCTCCTATTTATAGGCGTTCTTGACCGCTTTTCTTCGGCGCTGTCGGGACTCTTTCACCCGCGCACGGCAGAGGACCGCCCTTTTCAAGCTATGGTAGCATATCACATTTCCAACGGGAATGCAAGCATTATTTGCAAAAACACGGCAGAAATCAGCGGAAAACGTTCATTTCCGCGTCGTAGACCTCTTTTCGGCGCACGCGAACAAAGTCCGGCGCGATCTCCGGCAGGTGCCGCGCAACCGCCGCGCCGATCAGCGCGGGGTTGAGGCCCGGGTCCTGCGCGGCGACGACCGCATCGGCGAGGATCACGCCCTCCCCCTCCGTCAGCGTGAACGAGCGGATGAGCGGCGCAATGTTGAGCTCGGTCATGCCCTTGTGCTTCGTGCGCTTTTCGACAAAGATCTCCTCCTGCGTAAAAAACTCGCGGATGCGCTCGCACGCACCCTCGGGCACGCCGTTGTCGTACTCCATTTCGAGCTGCGCGCGCAGGTTGACCATCTCGCGCACGGGGCGCGTCACGCTATAGCAGTCCAGCACACGAAGACCTGCGGGCATACCGGTGTTCAGTGCCTCGGCCACACCCTCGCCCGTGCTATCCTCCACACTTTCAAAGTCCAGAATTTCGCAGTCGCTCGACTGCCCCACGGGCAGCGGCAGCACGATGGACAAAATGGGGTGCGGGTGGAAGCCGTTGGAGTGCTTGATAGAAAGGCCCGCGCGCGGGAACACGCGCTGGAACGTGCGCATCACATCAAGATGCGAAATGTAGGACGCCTGATGCTCCTTGACAAAAACCAGCCGCAATTTAGACATCGCATTTCCCTCCCACCAGGCAGTTTGCGCCGCAGGCGTTGCAGTGCGTGCGGCAATCCGGCGTCGTCACGCCCTCATAGCTCAGCGCGTGCTCGCGCTTCAAATACCCCGGTGCAACGCCGCAGGAGATCATGCTCCACGGCAGGATCTCGTCCTCGCTGCGGCGGCGGTTGGCGTAAAAGTGCGGGTCAAGACCGCACTCCTCAAAGGCCTCCATCCAGCGGTTCAGATCAAAATAGTCCTCCCACGCGCTGAGCGTCTCACCCTTGCGCCACGCGGTCTCGATGACCTTGCCGAGCCGGCGGTCGCCGCAGGAGATGACCGCCTCCATAAAGCTCGTGGGCGAGGGGTGCCAGTTGTACGTGACGGACTTGGTGTTCATCGCCTCGCGCAGGAGCTTGACGCGGCGCTCGTACTCTTCAATGGGGATCTGCGGCTCCCACTGGAAGGCCGTGTGGGGCTTGGGCACAAACCACGAGGTCGACACCGTGATGCGCACGCCGCGCGTCTTGTTGAGTGCGCTTTCGCGCCAGGCGTGCATGACATGGGCCGCGATGTCGGCAATGCCGAGCACGTCCTCGTCCGTCTCGGTCGGAAGGCCGAGCATGAAGTAGAGCTTGACCGCGCTGTATCCGCCCGCAAACGCGCGGCGGCAGGATTCGAGCAGATCTTCCTCCGTCAGATTCTTGTTGATGGCGTCGCGCAGTCTCTGCGTGCCCGCCTCGGGTGCAAACGTGAGGCCGGTCTTTCTGCCCTTTTGCAAGCGCTCCATCAGCGCCATGGAGAAGTTGTCCGCGCGCAGCGACGGCAGCGCGAGCGTCACATGCCGCTGGGCACAGAAGTCCTCTAAGTCGTCGCACAGCTCGACAAGGTGCGGATAGTCGGACGTTGAGAGCGACGAGAGCGTCATATCCTGATAGCCCGAGTCCTCGACGGCTTCAACGGCGTAGCCGCGCAGCAGCTTCTCCGAGCGGTTGCGCACGGGACGGTAGACATACCCCGCCTGACAGAAGCGGCAGCCGCGGATGCAGCCGCGAAACAGTTCGAGCGACACACGGTCCTGCACGATCTCGGTCGAGGGAACGATGGTCTTGGTCGGATAGTAGGCCTTGTCCATGTCCCGCATGATGCGCTTTAGGACGACCTTGGGCGCACCCTCGTTTGCCGTGATGGACTTGACCGTGCCGTCGTCGTTGTAGGCAACGTCGTAAAGGCTCGGCACATAGACGCCCGGGATCTGCGCAGCGCACACGAGAAACTCGTGCTTGCTCCAGCCCTCTCGCCGCGCCTGACGGTGCAGCTCGATGAGCTCGACATCCATCTCCTCGCCCTCGCCGATAAGAGCAAGATCGATAAAATCCGCGATGGGTTCGCAGTTGTACATCGCCGTGCCGCCCGCGACAACGAGCGGTGTGAGCGCCGTGCGTTCGCTCGCGTGCAGCGGCACGCCTGCTAAGTCCAGCATGTCGACCATCGCGGGGAACGCCATCTCATAGCCGATGGAAAAGGCGATGATGTCAAAATCCTTGATCGGGTCAAACGATTCGAGCGCGTAGAGCGGGATGTTCGCATTTCGCATCTCCTGCTCCATGTCGCCCCAGGGGGCGAAGCAGCGCTCGCACCACACACCCTCAATATTGTTCATCACACCGTACAGAATGCGCATGCCGAGGTTCGACATGCCGATCTCATACGTGTCGGGAAAGCAGAAGGCGACGCGCGTGTCGACCTTGCTCTTGTCCTTCATGATCGCGTTGAATTCCCCGCCGACATAGCGTGCGGGCTTCTGCACGCGGGGCAAAATGCGTTCCAATCTCTTATCCACAAAAGTTCTCCTCTGAAGTAAGCAAAAATAAAAAGCCGAAAATGGGCACAAACATCCATTTTCGGCTATTCTACACTTTTATTGCACGATGCGCAAGTCTCAGTTCTTTGAGCGCGCTTAAAAGCAGTGCCAGTGCGGCAAAAATAGCGAGCGCGCCGCCGCGCGTCTGCACGTAGAGATACACCGCCCCGCCCAGCAGCGCGAGCGAACAGAGGACGCCCGCAAGCGCTGCGGCCGCGTCGCCCACGAGCGGGCCAAACAACGCCGAGACTGCAAGATTCAGCGCGTGCGAGCCGTCGAGCGGCGGGATAGGCAGCAGGTTGAACGCGCAGAGCAGAATGTGCGCGCCAGCGAAGACGAAGCCCTCCACCCACACATAGTGCAGCGAAAACCACGCCGTCAGAACGCCGCAGACGAGGTTCATGCCGCAGCCCGCGAGCGTGACGACAAGCTCACGCCCGTAAGAGAGCCTTTGCGCTCCGCGCGCGTGCAGCACCGCGCCAAACGCGCTGAGACGCAGCCCCTCGATGGGCACGTGGAATGCCCGCAGCGCCAGCAGATGCCCGCACTCGTGCAGCGCGGCGGCCAGCAAAATCGAGAGCACGATCGTCAGCGGGCTCACGATGGCCGCGAGCAGAATGAGCAGCCAGAAGCTCCACGAAACGTGGAGCCCGCGCTCAGGGAACCGCATAGTAAACGGGGTTCAGATACTCTTCCCCGTCGTGCACCTCAAAGTGGAGGTGCGAGCCCGTGGCGTTGCCGGTCGAGCCAACTTTAGCGATTGCATCGCCCTTTTTGACACTCTGTCCCGCGCTCGCGGTGATGGCGCTGCAATGGGCGTAGAGCGTTGAAAATCCGCCCTCGTGGTTGACCGTCACATAGTTGCCGAGGATATTGCTCTCCCCCACCGTGCCGACGGTGCCGTCGGCAAAGCAGGCGACAGAGGCGCCCTCCTCGCCCGCGATGTCCATGCCGTAATGGAAGCACTCGCCCGCGCCGTTCGGGTCGTCGCGCCAGCCGAACGGCGATGTCACCGTGCCGGAGAGCGGCGTCGTGTACGAAAAGCCTAAAATGCGCTGCTCGCCCACGGCGAGTGCGGGCAGCTCCCGCGCGCTCGTGAGGTCGGAGACGTCCTGCTCCGAGACCGTCATGCCGATCAGATTGCTCGAGACCTCCTGCGCCTTGCTCTCGCCGCCAAACACCGCGACATAGGCCTCCGACAGCGAATCGCCCCAGTCCTGCTCGCCGGATGCCGCACGCCCGACCGCGGAAAACGCCGAGATGAAGACCGCGTCACGCACCAGC
>ERZ1023979.246-NODE-246-length-21987-cov-11.079792_pt1 | contig 21987 bp, 19 predicted proteins | sample MGYA00380434_ERZ1023979 | MGnify/ENA primary metagenome ERZ1023979 (study PRJEB33179, sample SAMN07449056) | human gut metagenome | biome: Human-gut; feature: Human associated habitat; material: Faeces | host: Homo sapiens | place: India:Kasaragod | collected...
TTAGGTAGACCTACGAGATATACACGAGTAAGATAGTCGGAAGCGTCAGATTTGTATAAGAGATATCAAAAAAACGTCGTATATTTGCATCGAAATAAAACAAAAGGATATATTAACCAACCGATAAAGGACAAAATGACAAGAGCTATAAAATTCACCAAGATGCACGGTGCCGGAAACGACTACATTTATGTAGATACGACCCAATATCCTATCAGCCATCCGGAAGAGCTTGCGAGGGCATGGAGTGCACCGCATACGGGAATTGGAAGTGACGGTCTGGTACTTATCGGTTCTTCGGACAAGGCCGATTTCAGCATGCGGATATTCAATGCCGACGGCTCGGAGGCCCGGATGTGCGGCAATGCAAGCCGCTGCATCGGAAAATATCTTTTTGACTACGGACTGACCTCCAAAACAGAAATCGCACTCGATACACTGTCAGGTATAAGGATGCTAAACCTGCACTTGGCAGACGGAAAGGTCAACTCTGTAACCGTAGACATGGGCATACCTGCCGACGAACCGGCAGACTACGACGGCAAAGGAGCCAAACCGATGAAAGAACAGCCCATCGAAGTGGACGGAGAACGATATGTAGGGACTACCGTATCCATGGGAAACCCGCATCTGGTAATCTTTGTCAATGATATTGAAGCCATCGGCCTTACAGTCATCGGTCCCAAACTGGAGAATCACCCTCTCTTCCCCGGACGCATCAATGTAGAATTTGCCCAGATATTGGGAGAAGGAAAAATAAGGATGCGTGTCTGGGAACGAGGCTCGGGCATCACCCAAGCCTGCGGAACCGGAGCTTGTGCCACCGCCGTGGCAGCCTTCCTCACCGGACGCGCAGGAAGGGAATCCATCATCATCATGGACGGAGGCTCACTCACCATCCGATGGGACATCGCCACCAGGCATGTACTGATGACGGGAGAAGCCACCAAAGTATTCGACGGCAAAATTGAATTAATTGACTAATCACCAACTATCAACCAAGAAAAGATTATGGCATTAGTAAACGAACATTTTTTAAAGCTACCGGGTAGTTATCTGTTTTCAGACATAGCCAAGAAGGTAAATACTTTCAGGATAACACATCCCAAGCAAGAGGTCATCCGTCTGGGTATCGGAGACGTTACCCGGCCACTGCCACCGGTCTGCATCGAAGCGATGCACAAGGCAGTGGAGGAGATGGCTGACGCACGGACATTCCGTGGATATGGTCCCGAGCAGGGATACGACTTCCTGATAGAAGCCATCCTCAAGCACGATTACCTTCCGCGAGGCATCCATTTCGGTCCTACGGAAATCTTCGTGAACGACGGAGCAAAGAGCGACACGGGAAACATCGGCGACATTCTCCGCCACGACAACAGCGTGGGAGTGACCGACCCTATTTATCCGGTCTATATAGACAGCAACGTGATGTGCGGACGTGCCGGAGTACTAGAGGAAAACGGCCAGTGGAGCAACGTCACCTACATGCCTTGTACCGCCGAGCACGACTTCATCCCGGAGATTCCGGACAAGCGCATCGACATCGTCTACCTCTGCTACCCCAACAACCCCACGGGCACCACCCTGACCAAGCCCGAGCTGAAGAAATGGGTGGACTATGCGCTCGCCAACGACACGCTGATTCTGTTCGATGCCGCCTACGAAGCCTTCATCCGCGAAGACGACGTGCCCCACTCCATCTATGAGATAAAGGGAGCGAAGAAATGCGCCATCGAGTTCCGCAGCTTCTCGAAGACTGCCGGATTCACGGGAGTACGCTGTGGCTACACCGTTGTGCCGAAAGAACTCACTGCCGCCACGCTGGAAGGCGAACGCATCCCGCTGAACAAGCTCTGGAACCGCCGCCAATCTACCAAGTTCAACGGTACCAGCTACATCACCCAGCGGGCGGCGGAAGCCATCTACACACCGGAGGGACAGCGGCAGATAAAGGAAACGATAGATTATTATATGGACAATGCCCGGACCATGAAGCAGGGCCTTGAAGCGGCCGGGCTGAAAGTCTACGGCGGTGTGAACGCTCCTTACATCTGGCTGAAAACGCCCGACGGAACAAGTTCCTGGCGGTTCTTCGAACAGATGCTGTACGAAGCCAATGTAGTGGGCACACCGGGTGTAGGTTTCGGCCCCAGCGGTGAAGGATATATCCGGCTAACGGCCTTCGGCAAGCACGAAGACTGCGTGGAAGCCATGAAGCGCATCCGGAAGTGGCTGAAATAAAAAAACAATTGAATTAGCGAGGTACTTGCTATAATCGAGTCGGACTGATCATCCGGAATTTTTCTAAACTTAAAGGTAAAAAGGTATGAAAACAAGAAGTGTAAAATGGGGAATAATGGCAATGGCGCTGTTATCAATGGCAATGCCTTTCACGGCAAAGGCTCAGGATAAAGTGGAAGCGTCGGCAGGCGTCGACCTCGTAAGCGGTTACGTGTGGCGTGGCCAGGATTTGGGAGGGGTAAGCCTCCAGCCGAGCGCATCCATCGCCTACAAAGGTTTCTCTCTGGGAGCTTGGGGCTCCGTAGGCATCGAGAGTTCGGACACGAAAGAGTTCGACCTCATACTGGGATATTCAACCGGAGGCTTCAGCGTATCGGTGACGGACTACTGGTACAATGTGACCGGAGATGGGGTGACAGCCAAATACTTCCAGTACGGTGCACACAATGCTGCCAACTCACATCTGTTCGAAGCGCAAATCGGCTATGATTTCGGCCCCGTAGCCATAAACTGGTATACCAACTTTGCAGGCGACGACGGTGTTGACAAAGACGGTGACCGTGCTTATTCATCCTACATCTCCGTGGCAGCCCCCTTCACACTGGGCGGTCTGGACTGGACGGCCGAGATAGGCGCTACCCCTTGGGCCACGGACTTCTATGGAGCCAACGGATTTGCCGTATGCGACGTCAGCCTGGGAGTATCAAAAGACATCAAAATCACCGATTCTTTCTCCCTCCCGTTGTTTGCCAAAGCAACCTGGAATCCAAGGTCTGAAGGTGCCTATTTCGTAGTCGGACTAAGTTTCTAAGATGAAAAACCTATGATTTACACACACCGAAAGGCAAATAGTAAATCGTAAATTGTCTAATCGTAAATTATTTAAGGTATGAAAAAGATTGAAGCCATTATCCGAAAGACCAAGTTCGAGGACGTGAAGGACGCGCTGCTCGAAGCGGACATCGAATGGTTCTCCTATTATGATGTACGGGGCATCGGGAAATCCAGACAAGCCCGTATCTACCGTGGTGTCATGTACGACACCAGTTCCATCGAGCGTATCCTTATCTCCATCGTGGTGCGCGACAAGAATGCGGAAAAGACCGTACAAGCCATCATCAAATCTGCACAAACCGGTGAAATCGGCGACGGACGTATCTTCGTCATCCCCATTGAGGATGCCATACGCATACGTACTGCAGAGAGAGGCGACATCGCACTCTACAATGCCGAACAAGAAAGATAACGGGCAGCTACAAACCACAACTAAGAAAATACAATACAACTAAAAGCAACAAGAAATTATGGATAAACTTATTTTAAGTGAACTGACCAACGGACTGAACACTGTATGGATGTTGCTTGCAGCCATGCTGGTATTCTTCATGCAACCGGGCTTTGCACTGGTCGAAGCCGGTTTCACCAGAGTAAAAAATACGGCCAATATCCTGATGAAGAACTTCGTTGACTTCATGTTTGGCAGTCTGCTCTACTGGTTCATCGGTTTCGGACTGATGTTCGGTGCAGGCGGATTCATAGGAATGCCCCATTTCTTCGACCTCTCGTTCTACGACGGAGGCGGGCTTCCCACAGAAGGTTTCCTGGTATTCCAGACTGTATTCTGCGCAACGGCTGCCACCATCGTGTCCGGCGCTATGGCAGAACGTACCAAATTCTCCATGTACCTGGTTTACACCATCTTCATCAGTGTACTGATTTATCCCGTTTCCGGTCACTGGACTTGGGGCGGCGGCTGGCTGATGAACGGTGAGGCAGGTTCCTTCATGATGGAAACATTCGGAACAACTTTCCATGACTTCGCAGGTTCCACCATCGTCCACTCCGTAGGCGGCTGGATTGCCCTGGTAGGTGCGGCCATCCTCGGCCCGCGCATCGGGAAATACGGCAAAGACGGCAAGTCAAGAGCCATTCCGGGACATAACCTCACGATTGCGGCACTGGGTGTATTCATCCTTTGGTTCGGATGGTTCGGCTTCAACCCCGGTTCACAGTTGGCAGCAGCCACTACGGACGATGCAAGGGCCATCTCGCATGTATTCCTCACCACCAATCTGGCAGCCTGCGCAGGCGGTTTCTTTGCATTGGCGGTAAGCTGGATGAAATATGGCAAACCCTCCTTGTCTCTGACACTGAATGGCATTCTGGCCGGATTGGTAGGCATCACGGCCGGTTGTGACATGGTTTCTCCCTTCGGGTCGGTAATCATCGGCACCATCTGCGGCATCCTGATGATTTATTCGGTGGAATTCATCGACCGGACACTGAAAATTGACGACCCCGTAGGGGCCAGTTCCGTACACGGCGTCTGCGGTTTCACGGGAACCATCCTCACCGGACTGTTTTCCACCAGTGAGGGACTGTTTTACGGTGCAGGCTGGAGCTTTCTCGGAGCGCAGGTATTCGGTGCACTCGTAGTAGGCGCATGGGCAGCAGGCATGGGATTCATCATCTTCAAAGGACTCGACAAAATCCACGGCCTCCGCGTTTCCAAACGTGTGGAGGAAGAAGGACTCGACATTTACGAACACGGCGAGTCTGCCTACGGTGCATAATGATTTTATATTTTATTAAACCAACAATTACAACTCTAAGGTATTATGTCAAAATTGAGATTCAGAGTAGTAGAGACGGCGTTCAAGAAGAAACCCGTTGCAGTGGCAGTCCCGGCGGAACGTCCGTCAGAGTATTTTGCCAAGTATGTATTCAACAAGGAGAAGATGTTCCGCTATCTGCCGAGCAAGGTGTATGCCAAACTGACGGATGTGATTGACAACGGAGCTCCGCTGGACCGCAGCATAGCCGACGAGGTTGCCGCAGGTATGAAGAAATGGGCGGTTGAAATGGGGGCGACCCACTATACGCACTGGTTTCATCCGCTGACCGAAGGTACTGCCGAAAAGCACGATGCTTTTGTGGAACACGACGGCAAAGGCGGCGTGATGGAGGAATTCACCGGCAAACTGCTCGTGCAGCAGGAACCGGACGCTTCCAGTTTCCCGAACGGCGGTATCCGCAATACGTTCGAGGCACGTGGCTACTCGGCATGGGACCCCTCCTCCCCGGCATTCATCGTAGACGACACGCTCTGCATCCCGACTATTTTCATCGCCTATACCGGTGAGTCTCTGGACTACAAGGCACCGTTGCTGAAAGCCCTGCGTGCCGTAGACAAGGCTGCCGTCGACGTATGCCACTATTTCAATCCGGAAGTAAAGAAAGTGGTTGCCTATCTGGGCTGGGAGCAGGAATATTTTCTGGTTGACGAAGGGTTGTACGCCGCACGCCCCGACCTGCTGATGACCGGACGCACGCTGATGGGCCATGACAGCGCCAAGAACCAGCAGTTGGAAGACCACTACTTCGGGGCTATCCCCAGCCGTGTGGCCGCTTTCATGAAGGAACTGGAAATCGAAGCGCTGAAACTCGGCATCCCCGTCAAGACCCGTCACAACGAAGTGGCTCCCAACCAGTTCGAGCTGGCTCCCGTCTTCGAGGAATGCAACCTGGCGGTAGACCACAACATGCTCATCATGGCCTTGATGCGTAAAGTGGCACGTAACCACGGTTTCCGCGTACTGCTGCACGAAAAGCCCTTCAAGGGTGTCAACGGTAGCGGCAAACATAATAACTGGTCGCTGGGTACGGACACCGGTATCCTGCTCCACGCACCCGGCAAACTACCCGAAGAGAACCTGCGTTTCATCACCTTCGTAGTGAATACGCTGATGGCCGTATACCGTCACAACGGATTGCTGAAAGCCTCCATCTCCAGTGCGACGAACGCCCACCGGCTGGGTGCCAACGAAGCGCCTCCGGCCATCATCTCTTCCTTCCTGGGCAAGCAGTTGAGCCAGGTGCTGGAACACATCGAAGAGAGCACCAAGGACGACCTCGTCAGCCTCAGCGGCAAGCAAGGCATGAAGCTGGACATCCCGCAGATTCCGGAACTGATGATAGACAATACCGACCGCAACCGCACCAGCCCGTTCGCCTTCACCGGCAACCGCTTCGAGTTCCGCGCCGTGGGTTCCGAGGCCAACTGCGCCAGCGCCATGATTGCGCTGAACTCCGCCCTTGCCGAGCAGTTAACGGAATTCAAGAAAGATGTGGACGAACTGATTGAAAAGGGTGAGCCGAAAATCTCCGCCATCCTCGAAGTCATCCGCCGGTACATCAAAGTCTGCAAACCCATCCACTTTGACGGCAACGGTTACAGCGATGAATGGAAAGCCGAAGCAGCCCGCCGCGGTCTGGACTGCGAGACAAGTGTTCCCGTCATTTTCGACAACTACCTGAAACCGGAGAGCATCCGGATGTTCGAGTCCATCGGTGTCATGACGAAGAAGGAACTGGAAGCCCGTAACGAGGTGAAATGGGAAATGTACACCAAGAAAATACAGATTGAAGCCCGCGTGCTCGGAGATTTGGCCATGAACCACATTATCCCCGTAGCTACACAGTATCAGTCGGATTTGATTGACAACGTCTACAAGATGAAAGACCTGTTCCCCGCAGAGAAGGCTGCAAAACTGTCTGCCAAGAATCTGGAACTCATCGAAGAGATTGCCGACCGTACCGCCTTCATCAAGGAGCATGTGGATGCCATGATCGAGGCGCGCAAAGTGGCCAACAAAATTGAGAGTGAACGTGAAAAAGCCATCGCCTACCACGACAACATCGTACCGATGATGGAGGAAATCCGTTACCACATCGACAAGCTGGAACTCATCGTCGACAATCAGATGTGGACGTTGCCCAAATATCGCGAGTTACTGTTTATAAGATGAAAAATGAAGGATGAATCCTTAATCCCTATCTCATTCTTTTGTTGGTTGTTTTAAGTTTGCAGGGGGGAGAGGTGCCGCGAGGCAGTTCTCTCTCTTTTTTTCGTCCATGCCAACTGTTGGCGGTAAGCGGGAAATAACCTATCTTTGCCCGTCAGATAAAACAATCCTGTCATCATGAAGAATTTACGTAACTGCTATGCAGCGTTCCTGCTGTTTGCCTTGCTGTTCGTTTCGGCTGCTGCCCCGGCACAAACCGATCTGCAGCAAAAACTGGGTCGGATTTCCACCATTACGGAAACCCGTCCGTTGGAGTCCACCCGGTTCTCCGAGAAGTATGTAACCTATTTTACCCAGCCGTTGGACCACCGTTGTCCCGAAAAGGGCAGTTTCCGCCAGCGCGTGATTGTCTCCCACGTCGGCTTCGACCGTCCCACGGTGATTGTAACCGAAGGCTATGGAGCCGCCTATGCCCTCAATCCCAAGTATCGCGAGGAACTTTCAGAGCTGCTCGATGCCAACATGATTTTTGTGGAATACCGTTATTTCCTGGAATCCACCCCTGAGCCTAAAGACTGGCAATACCTCACCGCCGAGAATTCTGCCGACGACCTGCACGCCGTCCGCAACGCCTTTAAAAGCATCTATCCCGGCAAATGGATTGCGACCGGCATCAGCAAGGGTGGACAGACTACCCTGCTCTACCGCACGTTCTATCCGGACGACGTGGATATTTCCGTGCCTTATGTAGCTCCGCTCTGCTACGGGGCGGAAGACGGACGCCACGAGCCTTTCCTCAGGAAAGTGTCTACTCCGGAGGACCGCAAACGGATTGAGGACTTCCAGTTGGAAGTGTTGAAACGGAAAGCCGCACTGCTCCCCCGCTTTGAGAAATATTGCGATGAAAAAGGACTCAAGTTCCGTGCACCCGTTGAAGAGATATACGACTATTGCGTGCTGGAGTATTCTTTTGCCCTTTGGCAGTGGGGAACTCCCGTCAGCAGCATCCCTGCCACCACGGCCTCGGACGATGAGATATTTGCCCATCGCTCGGTATCAGTAATCCCGATTACTTCATTGCCGACAGTCCCACAGCCTCGTTCTTCGTACAGGCCGCCCGCGAGCTGGGCTATTATGGCTACGATACGAAGCCTTTCAAGAAGTATCTTTCCATCCAATCGAGCAAGGATTACCTGCACCGCCTCATGCTCCCCGAAGAGCTGAAAGACATGCCCTTCGACAAGACCCTAAGCAAGAAAATCACGAAGTTCCTGAAAGAGAATGACCCGAAAATGATATTCATCTACGGACAGAACGACCCGTGGACGGCTGCCGGAGTGACCTGGCTGAAAGGAAAGAAAAACATCCATGTATTCGTAGAGCCCGGCGGAAGCCATCGGGCACGCATCGGCACACTGCCCGAAGAGGAAAAGAAGCAAGTGATGGAGCTGATAAATGAATGGTTGAAACAATAAAAACGGATGGTCCGTGTGGCATGAACAGACCATCCGTTTACTCCTGACAGACCATCTGTTCAACCTCAACAGATGGTCTGTTTTTTTATTCTATAATTTGTGCATCCTCAATATCGTCCACTGCCTTTACTGAAGCATCCGGTGTCTTCGGGCGGCGACGCGTAAACTTGAACCAGTTCAGCAGTTCCGAAGCCGCATAGACCAGACTGCTGATACCGATAATGATAAATGCCGTGGAGCGTACTCCCGTAGGATTGAACAGCGCAACCAAGCCGGCAAGCAGAATCAATACCGGAACCACATAAAAACCTCCCGGTACCGGCATCCAGCGACGGGCAGCGGAAAGCGAGGCAATCTGTTGCACTCCTCCCATCACCAGGATAAATCCCAATACAAATGTCAGCAGGTCGGCAAAGAAACCGGGCATGATAATCAGCCACAAGCCAAACAGCAGGCTGCCCACCCCCTCGATAGGGAAACGGCTGCGCATCTCCGTGCTCTGTGCAAAGTAGCCTATGATGCTGACAAGCGAAGGCACCAGGAAAATGACACCTATCGTAATCACAAAGTAATCACCGGCCTGGTCGGGAAACATCACCAACACCAAACCGATAACCAGCGCACATATAGCACGCAAAAATGAATAACTTAATCCTTTCATGAGTCTATGTTTTTTTGCGAAGATACATCTTTATCCGAATAACTCCACACGAAAATCCCGAAAAATCAGTTTACATTCAGCCAGGCATTCATATCTTCGGCCACAAAGAGCCAGTATAATAACAATAGTACAGCAATAACCACGCCTATGGCAACTAAATGTTTTCTATTCATAGTTTGTTCCTTTCTTTTTTTGAATGAATATTCGTTTTTACTACACTTATAAGAACAATATTTCAAGAAAAATGTTCTTATCCAGAAAAAAAGTCATATTTATTTTGGCAGTTAAAACAAAGTGCTTATATTTGTCGCGAAAACGAAGACAGGCTGCACCTCAGCATAAAAAATGAACAAGTTCATTTTATTATACATTCGGTTTGCACTGTCTTTGCCCCCGATAAAACAAAAAAAGTCAATGAAAACAATGTTAGTAAATACATATTGGTGGTGGCACCCGTTACAACTCCGACAGTCGTAAGGGAGCAGCGCTCGTATGTATATATGTAATATATAGTAAAAAACAAAAAGAGCCCTGTCGCACCAAGCGACGGGGCTTTTTTCGTTTAAGCAATAATGCGTTTTGATTTCTGAAATAGTAAATAGTAAATCGTCAAATAGTAAATAACATGATGAATTTCTTAGTTGACAAAGAAGGTTATTACGGAGAGTTCGGCGGGGCATACGTTCCCGAAATCCTCCACAAATGTGTAGAAGAGTTGCAGAATACCTACCTCAAGGTGCTGCAAAGTGAAGACTTCAAGCGTGAATACGACCAGTTGCTGCGCGACTACGTGGGACGCCCTTCCCCACTCTACCTGGCACACCGCTTGTCCGAGAAGTACGGCTGCAGGATTTACCTCAAGCGTGAAGACCTGAACCATACCGGCGCACACAAAATCAACAACAGCATCGGGCAGGTATTGCTGGCACGCCGCATGGGCAAGCGCCGCATCATCGCCGAAACCGGAGCCGGACAGCACGGTGTGGCCACAGCCACCGTCTGCGCCTTGATGAACATGGAATGCATCGTCTACATGGGTAAGACCGACGTAGAGCGCCAGCGCGTCAATGTGGAGAAGATGAAGATGCTCGGCGCCACCGTCGTTCCCGTCACCAGTGGCAATATGACGTTGAAGGACGCCACCAACGAAGCCATCCGCGACTGGTGCTGCCATCCGTCGGACACCTACTACGTGATAGGTTCCACCGTCGGCCCGCATCCCTACCCCGACATGGTGGCACGTCTGCAGTCCGTCATCAGCGAAGAAATAAGGAAGCAGCTCCTTGAACACGAGGGACGCGAATGCCCCGACTACCTCATCGCCTGCGTAGGCGGAGGAAGCAATGCAGCCGGCACCATCTATCACTACGTCAACGACCCGAACGTGCAAATCGTCCTCGCCGAAGCCGGCGGAAAAGGCATTGAAACGGGAATGACAGCCGCCACCATCGCCCTCGGCAAGATGGGCATCATCCACGGCTCGCGCACCTACGTCATCCAGAACGAGGACGGACAGATAGAAGAGCCCTATTCCATCTCTGCCGGACTGGACTATCCGGGCATCGGCCCCATGCACGCCAACCTTGCCAAGCAGAAACGTGCCATCGTCCTCGCCGTCAACGACGATGAAGCCATCCGCGCCGCCTACGAACTGACCCGGCTCGAGGGCATCATCCCCGCATTGGAAAGTGCCCACGCACTGGGTGCGCTGGAGAAGATGAGGTTCAAGCCGACGGACGTGGTGGTGCTGACGGTGTCGGGACGGGGGGATAAGGATATAGAGACGTATTTGAGTGATGAGTTATAAGTGATAAGTGATGAGCTATTTGAAAATACGAGATACAATGAAATAAAATACAAGATACAATGAAACAATATGATTATAAAACAATCAGCCGCACCATGCTCGGTGACTTGCATACGCCGGTGAGCACGTATCTGAAGGTGCGCGACATCTTTCCGCAGAGCGCACTTATGGAGAGTTCCGACTATCATGGCAGTGAGAACAACCGCTCGTTCATCGCTCTGTGTCCGCTGGCAAGTGTCAGCATAGACCACGGCACGGCTATCTTCCGTCTGCCGGACGACAGCCGCGAAGAGCATCCCATAACCGAAGAATACCGGGTGGAAAACGCACTGAACGATTTCCTCTGCCGCTTCCGCGTGGAGGGCGAATACAGCAATTACTGCGGACTCTACGGATACACCTCCTTCAATGCTGTCCGCTACTTCGAGAATATCCCCGTGAAGGACAGCCGCGAAGCTACCAACGATGCGCCGGACATGCTGTACATATTATATAAGTACCTCATCGTCTTCAACGACTTCAAGAATGAGATGCTGCTTCTCGAGATGCTGGCGCCCGGCGAGACCAGCGAACTGGACCAGGTGCAGAAGGCCATCCATAACCGTAACTACACCGCCTACGATTTCCGCGCCATCGGCCCCACCACCTCTCCGCTTACGGACGAGGAGCACAAGGCGAATATCCGCCGGGGCATCGCCCACTGTCTGCGCGGCGACGTTTTCCAGATAGTCCTCTCCCGCCGGTTCGAGCAGCGTTTCACAGGCGATGACTTCAAGCTCTACCGTGCCCTGCGCAGCATCAACCCTTCTCCCTATCTGTTCTATTTCGACTTCGGAGGCTTCCGCATTTTCGGCTCGTCCCCCGAAACCCATTGCCGCATCGAAGGCCGCCATGCCTATATCGACCCCATTGCCGGAACCACGAAGCGCACCGGCGATGCAGAGCAGGATGCCCTCAATGCCCGGTACCTGCACGACGACCCCAAAGAGAATGCCGAACACGTGATGCTGGTGGACCTTGCCCGCAACGACCTCTCCCGCAACTGCCACGATGTAAAGGTGGACTTCTATAAGGAGATGCAGTATTACAGCCATGTCATCCACCTCGTCAGCCGTGTCAGCGGAACGCTCCGCGAAGAGGCCGACCCCGTCAAGGCCTTCATCGACACCTTCCCTGCCGGTACCCTGAGCGGCGCCCCCAAGGTACGCGCCATGCAACTCATCAGCCGGCTGGAACCGCACAACCGTGGAGCCTACGGCGGCTGCATCGGTTTCATCGGACTGAACGGCTCGCTGAACCAGGCGATTACGATTCGTACTTTTGTCAGCCGCAACGGTATCCTCTGGTTCCAGGCAGGCGGCGGCATCGTGGCCAAGAGCAACGACGAGTACGAACTGCAAGAGGTGAACAACAAGCTCGGCGCACTGAAAAAGGCGATTGAGATGGCAGAAAAAATGTGAGTTTATGTACGATTTGACGATTTACGATGTACGATTTGCCATGCGGCGTACATTGCGCAGCCAAATCGTACATCGTAAATAAAGTAACTTCAATCGTACATCGTAAATCGTCAAATAGTAAATAAAATAGATTGTAAATACAAAAGATGAAAACAGTTATCATAGACAATTACGACTCCTTCACCTACAACCTTGCCCATCTGGTGAAAGAGCTTGGCGCAGAAACGGATGTGCTGCGCAACGATAAATTCCGGCTCGAAGAACTGGAGCCATACGATAAAATCATCCTCTCACCCGGCCCCGGTGTCCCCGAGGAAGCCGGACTGTTGCTGGATGTCATCCGCACCTATGCCGGACGGAAACCCATACTCGGTGTCTGTCTGGGCGAACAAGCCATCGGACAAGCGTTCGGTGGAAAGCTGGTCAATCTGGAAGAGGTGTTCCATGGGGTACAGACGGAGATAAGGAGGAAGGAGGAAAGACTAGGGACAAGGGATGAAGGATTAGGGGGAAAGGATTATGAAGGTATTTCTCTCGAAGAAGACTATATCTTCTGCGGTTTACCCAATAGGATTCCCGTCGGACGATACCATTCCTGGGTAGTGGATACGAAGGAGTTTCCCGAAGCGCTGGCCATTACCGCCATCAGCCCCGAAGGACAAATCATGGCGCTGAAACATCGGGAGTATGACATACACGGCATCCAGTTCCATCCTGAATCGGTACTGACACCCGACGGAAAAACAATCGTAAAAAACTGGCTTTTCAAATGAGGCACTTCAGAAAAAGAGTAAATTCAATCGTCAAATCGTAAATCGTCAAATCGTAAATAAATAGATGAAAGCAATACTCACCCGTCTCTTCAACCACGAAGAGCTTACGTCGGAGGAAACCAAACAAATCCTCCTCAACATCACCAAGGAAATGTATCCTGAGGCGCAGATAGCAGCCTTGCTCACTGCCTTCCAGATGCGGAGCATCACTGTGGACGAGCTTATCGGTTTCCGCGAAGCACTGATGGAGACACGCCTTCCCATCGACTTCGCCCCCTATCGCCCCATCGACATTGTGGGTACGGGCGGCGACGGAAAGAACACCTTCAACATCTCCACCTGCGCTTGCTTCGTGGTGGCGGGCGCCGGCTACAAGGTTGCCAAGCACGGCAACTACGGAGCCACTTCCGTGAGCGGAGCCAGCAATGTCATCGAGCAGCACGGCGTACGCTTCACCAACAACCCCGACACGCTGAAACGCAGCATGGAGGAGTGCAACATCGCTTACCTCCATGCCCAGCTTTTCAATCCGGCGATGAAGTTTGTCGGTCCCGTACGCAAGACGTTGGGGGTACGCACCTTGTTCAATCTGCTCGGCCCGCTGGTGAATCCATGCTGCCCGGCATATCAGCTGCTCGGTGTGGCAGACCTCTCGCAGATGCGCCTATACACCAACGTATTCTATAAGCTCGGCATTGACTTTGCCGTGGTCAACAGCCTCGACAGCTACGACGAAATCTCCCTGACGGACGAGTTCAAGGTGATGACCCGCAACTACGAGCGCATCTACCGTCCGCAGGCTCTCGGCTTCAAGGATGCCCGTCCCGAAGAACTCTTCGGCGGCGCATGCAAGGAAGATGCCGCCCGCATCTTCGACAATATCCTTACGGGGCATGCCACACCTGCACAAACGCAATGCGTCATTGTCAACGCCGCCTTTGCCATCCAGGTGATGGAGCCGCAGAAAGAGATTGAAGAGTGCATCGCCATCGCACGCGAATCACTGGATAGCGGACGGGCGCTGGCGACACTGAAAAAATTTATCGAGATTAATAAATGAAGCAATGAAAGATATACTGTCCGAAATCATCGCCCATAAGCAAACAGAGATTGAACTGCAAAAGCAAACCGTCTCTCTGGAACAGTTGCAGGAGCAGGCCGGAATCATCATCCGGGAGAATGCGGCCCACCACCGCAGCATGAAGCAGGCCCTTGCCGCTTCTTCTACAGGAATCATCTCCGAGTTCAAACGCCGTTCACCCTCCAAAGGCTGGATAAACGAGGCTGCCCGGGCAGAGGAAATACCTGCCGCCTACGAAGCCGCCGGCGCCGCCGCCCTCTCCATCCTGACGGATGAGAAGTTCTTCGGCGGTACGCTGCGCGACATCCGCACGGCCCGTCCGCTCGTCCGCATCCCCATTCTGCGCAAGGACTTCATCATCGACGAGTACCAGCTTCTGCAAGCCTGCATCGTAGGTGCCGACGCCGTACTGCTCATTGCCGCCTGCCTCAGTCCGGAGCAGTGCAGCACCCTCACCACCCAAGCCCACGAACTCGGGCTGGAGGTATTGCTCGAAATCCACAGCCCTTCGGAACTCTCCTATATAAATAAGGAGGTCGACATGGTCGGTGTCAACAACCGCAACCTCGGCTCCTTCGTCACCGATGTGGAGAACTCCTTCCGGATAGCCCGGCAACTGCGCGAAGCCACCCACAGACCGGCATCCCCGCTCCTTGTTTCCGAAAGCGGCATCTCCGACCCCGAAACCATCTGCCGCCTGCGTGCCGCCGGCTTCCGCGGTTTCCTCATCGGCGAAACTTTCATGAAGACCGCCACCCCGGACAAAGCACTGAAAGAATTCATCAGAGATAGTCTTTTAATTGATAATTGATAATTGAAAGTTGATAATTGTAAATACAAAAGTCTCTCATACAGCGTTACATCGCGCAGCCAAATTGTAAATCGTAAATTGTAAATCGTAAATAAAATGTCTCCTCTCATCAAAGTATGCGGAATGACCGAAGCAGAAAACATCCGCAATGTAGAACTGCAAGGTGTAGATATGATTGGTTTCATCTTCTACCCAAAATCTCCCCGTTGTCTGTGCCAGATGCCCGGGTATCTGCCAGCCTGCGCCAAGCGTGTCGGTGTCTTTGTCAACGAAAGTAAGGAAAACATCCTGATGTATGCCGACCGTTTCAGCCTGGACTACATCCAGCTGCATGGCAATGAGGCTCCCGAGTACTGCCGTTCCCTGCACAATGCAGGCCTGCACCTCATCAAGGCTTTCTCCATCTTGCTGCCCAAGGACCTGCTTTCCGTCTCTGCCTACAACGGTCTGTGCGACTACTACCTCTTCGACACCAAGACCCCGCAGTACGGCGGTTCCGGCAACCAGTTCGACTGGAACCTCCTGCACCGCTACAACGGTCCCACCCCGTTCCTGCTCAGCGGTGGCATCAACCCCTACAGCGTAAAAGCCCTCCGGGAGTTCCGCCACCCCTATTTCGCAGGTATCGATATCAACAGCCGTTTCGAGACGGTACCGGGAATAAAGGATGTGGAACGCATCACAAACTTCCTGAAAGAACTCAAGGGAGGTACTATTTGACGATTTACTATTTACTATTTGGCTGCGCAATATACGCCACATGGCAAATTGTACATTGTACATGGTAAATAGTAAATAGTAAATTGTCAAATAGTAAATCGTACCATACAGCATATATTGCGCAGCCAAATAGTAAATAGTAAATTGTAAAATAGTAAATAAAAATAGTATGTTGAACCGCATTAACCAACTTTTCCAGGACAGCCCCAAGAATCTGCTGTCCATTTACTTTTGTGCAGGCTGTCCCAACCTCGACGGTACTGCCGACGTTATCCGTGCCCTCGAAAGAAACGGAGTCAGCATGATTGAAATCGGAATTCCGTTCAGTGACCCCATGGCCGACGGCATTGTCATCCAGAATGCCGCCACCCGCTCCCTGCACAACGGCATGTCCCTCCGTCTGCTTTTCGAACAATTGCGCGACATCCGTCGCGATGTCCGCATCCCGCTTGTCCTTATGGGATACCTCAATCCCATCATGCAGTTCGGCTTCGAAGCCTTCTGCCAGAAGTGCGTGGAATGCGGCATCGATGGCGTCATCATTCCCGACCTCCCTTTCCGCGATTACGAAGAGAGTTACAAAGCCATCGCCTCGAAGTATGACATCCGTGTCATCATGCTCATCACCCCCGAAACCAGCGAAGCCCGCGTCCGCGAAATAGACGCCCACACCGACGGATTCATCTATCTGGTGTCCAGTGCCGCTACCACCGGTGCCCAAAAAGACTTCGACACCCGGAAGCAAGCCTACTTCAAGAAGATAGAGGATATGAACCTCCGCAATCCACGCATGGTAGGCTTCGGCATCAGCAACAAGCAGACATTCGATGCCGCTTGCGCCCACTCATCCGGTGCCATCATCGGCAGCCGCTTCGTCACGCTGCTCAACGAGAAGGAAGGAGATGCGGAAAAGGCTATCAGGCAGTTGAAGGAAGATTTGAAACAGTGAGCTTATTCAAATTTCATACAATATATTTTTCGCAATGAAAAAATAAAAGAGACAAAATCTGCAAAGACTTGTCTCTTTTATTTTCTCCCCATCTCATATTTCACTATCTTTGTGCCCGAAAAAAGCTCTAATACGAATATCATGAAAGTCGATTGCCCTTCCGTACTATTGATTTACACTGGCGGAACTATCGGAATGATAGAAAATCCCGAGACCGGTGCGCTTGAGAACTTCAACTTCGACCAACTGCTACAGCATGTTCCCGAACTGAAGCGCTTCAACTACCGCATCTCTTCCTATCAGTTCGACCCACCGATCGACTCTTCCGACATGGAGCCTTCCCTCTGGGCAAAGATTGTAAAAATCATCAACTACAACTACGACAATTTCGACGGCTTCGTCATCCTGCACGGTACCGATACGATGGCCTATACAGCCTCCGCCCTCAGTTTCATGCTCGAGAACCTTTCCAAGCCGGTCATCCTCACCGGTTCCCAGCTTCCCATCGGCACCCTGCGCACCGACGGGAAAGAGAACCTCATCACCGCCATTGAAATAGCCGCAGCCAAGCATCCGGACGGTACTCCTATCGTCCCTGAAGTGTGCATCTTCTTCGAGAACGAGCTGATGCGGGGCAACCGTACCACCAAAATCAATGCCGAGAATTTCAATGCTTTCCGCTCCTTCAACTATCCCGCACTGGCAAAGGCAGGCATCCATATCCGTTATAACGAGCACCTCATCCACCGTCCCGACCCGTCACGCCCCATGAAGCCGCACTACCTTTTCGACACCAATGTCGTAGTGCTCACCCTCTTTCCCGGCATCCAGGAAAGCATCATCAACTCCGTGCTTCATGTTCCCGGCCTGAAAGCTGTTGTCCTCAAGACCTTCGGTTCCGGCAATGCCCCCCAGAAAGAATGGTTCATCCGCCAGCTGAAAGAAGCCAGCGAACGTGGCATTGTCATCGTCAACATCACCCAATGCCAAAGTGGCGCCGTCGAGATGGGACGTTACGAAACCGGTCTGCAACTTCTCCAGGCAGGTGTCATCAGCGGCTATGACAGTACCCCCGAATGTGCCGTCACCAAACTCATGTTCCTCCTGGGGCATGGACTGGACCAAGCCGAAATCCGCCACCGCATGAATTCCGACCTGGCAGGAGAAATCACCAAGATTTAGTAAAGCGGCAATACAGAGGGCATTTAGTAATATTGATAATTTTCAAGACAAACTTGCATTATCTATCCATACAAAATCGTTAAAAAACGTTAACCAACACGCTTTTATCCCCCATTAATAAAGCTTATTAGTTTAAATAAACGTACTTTTGCTTACAATCAAGCAAAACAAATGTAAAATATGGGAGAAAATACCCTATACAAACGCTTTCTGCCGCTTGTTATTCTTACAGTAGGCATACTGCTGCAGGGTTGTAAAGACGATGTTTTTAACCCCGAAAAAGTGAAAGCAGCCTATCAGGATAGGTTTCCGGTCAAGAACATAGACCCGGCTATGGATTGGAAAATGACTCAGCAGGTCCGGGTCAATGTTTCTGTATCCGAAGATACCGGCATCGACTACACCATACGTATTTACGACAAGAACCCCTTAATCAGCCGGTCATCCGCCAAACTGCTGGCAGAAGGCACCGCCAATAATACAACAGTATTTACTACCGTCATGGACTGCCCTTCTGTGCTGACGAGCGCTTTCGTGTGCCGCACCGATGCACACAGCCGCAACATAGTAAAATACGTATCCATCCAAAACGGTCAGCTCCATGCCGCTTTCGGCAGTTCCCCCACAACTACACGTGCCGCATGGACACGCAGTGTCAGCATCGAGACCTATTCACCGGAAAAGTCTGAGGCAGAAATCACCGCAATGCTATCAAGTGCCGAAGAAATAAGGCCGAATACCGATTTTCAAAACGGAAAAGCCTACAAAATCTCCAAAGACAATATATATAGGAATAAAATCAGCAAGGACGGCATGGGAAGTGACAATCCGGCCATCATCATCATTGAAGGCAGCTGGGAACCCAATGGAAACAACATGACCGTTGAACGAGGCTTCGAATTCTATGTGATTGACGGAGGGGAAATCGTGATACCGGACGAGCACACCTTCACTTTAGTGCAATCCAGCCGGTTTATCGTCTACGCGGGTGGAACCATCAAAGGGAACGACATCGAATTGACCAATGCATCCGGAGGCAGCTACAACTACAATGCCGGCACTATGGAAATAGATGATTTCCATGTCAGCCAGGGAGGAGCATTCTATAATTGCGGTACCGTGCGTGTCGATGAAATGAATTTCGACAGCGGATGCAAATTCATCAACCAGGGCAAAGCCTATATCGGGAAAACCGACAGCAACATCACTATAGACAACGGATGCTATCTATATGCGGAAGAATTTGTAGGCACACTGAACATGGGAGACACCTCTTCTGCAGAGATAGAGGATTTCGGGGACCATAGCAACAATTACAACACCCAAATCACGATGGGTGACAACTCCATGATAACCGTACTTGATGAAGCAGAATTGTCACAAGCACAATTTATGGGTCCAAACAATGAATATGCACTGGTAAAAATCAATAAAATTGAAGATATAGGAAATTTCTCCAGTCAGGGAAACATTCATTATGAAGTGAAAGAAATTGACGATGATATCACCGAGGATATCTGGTGGGAAGCCAAATTCCTTGATGCCATCAAGAACACCGAAGGAACCATATCCAAATGGGGAGAATCCCCCATCACCATTCCTGCCGGAGAGTGTACGGGCGAAGGCAATACTCCGGACGAGTCCGGCTCAGAAACCCCTACAGACCCGGTCTCCTATACGTACGTATTCGAAGACAACTTCCCGTTGGTAGGCGACTATGACTTCAACGACGTGGTCTTGGACGTGGAGACCTACTATCACCGCGAGAAAAAGACGAACCACATCAAGCGCATACAGCTCGACGTGACCCTTGCTGCAGCAGGAGCAAGCAAGCCGTTGGGCGTAGGGCTCCGGATTACCGGAATCAATAAATCCGATATCCGGGAAGTCAAGACCGGAGGCGACGATTCGCGTTTCCAGGAGTCATTCAACAGCTCGTACAACAAATTCAGGTACAATAACGTTACTTACATGGAAGATTCCGATCCGAGTGTCGTAATCCCCATCGCAGGCGAGGTGCACAATGTATTCGGAGTTGAACCGGGTGAGATGGTAAATACCGGCATTGGAGTAACCGCCAAAAAGTACACTTATGAAGTCATTATTGAACTGGCAGACCAAACCCGGACAGAGCCCCCATTCTCAAAAGACAATCTGGACTTCTTCATCTGTTATCAATATAAAAGCATGGAACAACGCATGGAAGTCCATCTTTACGAATTTTGGGGATATGGCGCCACTGCCGCCGGAACCATACAGCAAGAGAATCTTGACTTGGCAGGCAACAACACGTGGGCAATCTGCGTGCCGTATGGCTTCCGCTATCCCAAAGAAACAATCAATGTGTCACGTACTGATATCCCCGAGGCAAGCGCATATCCGGAATTCATCTATTGGGCCCAAGACAGAACCCAGTATACGGAATGGTACGAACACCCGGTAGAAGAAAATGTATATAGATAAATATAGCAAACAACTATCATAAACAATGAAACAAATATTATTTGTAGATGACAAACCTGCCATAGGCAAGGTACTCTCGGTCTATTTAGGGAAAGAGAATGAGCTGGTTTATTTCGAAGATCCCGTCAGGGCCATAGAATGGCTGAATGAAGGGAACGAGCCCGCTCTCATCATTTCGGACATACGCATGCCCAAGATGACCGGCAGTGAATTCCTGGCATATCTGAAAGGCAATTCACTTTTCAAGGACATTCCGGTTGTGATGCTTTCCAGTGAGGAAAGTACCACCGAGCGCATCAACCTGCTCGAAGCCGGAGCCGAGGATTTCATACTGAAACCTTTCAATCCTATGGAGCTGAAGGCCCGTATCAAGAAATTTCTCTAAACGACAAAATCAATGGATATGTTATATTATATCTACATAGGTAGCAACCGCGTCACCATCGACCACTTGAGCAAAATTGCGGGAGGCATGTTCATGGCTGTTTCATCCTGCAACAAAGCGGCGAAAGTCATCGACGGTATCCGCGAACGGTACAACACATCCATTCTTTACGAAGAAAGCACCCCTCAAAAGGACAGCCAGAACATCACTTTCCTGCACAAGCGCTTCCCCCGTGTCTACATCATCCTCATCACCGAAGGACTGCAGAAGGAACACCGCAAGCTCTATCTGCAGGCAGGTGTCAACAACACCCTTTCCCCCATGGCCAGCGAAGAGAGCCTCCAGCAAATGACGAAATTCCTCCAGTTGCGCAAGGAGCATAAGTTGCAGGAATTCAGCCAGTCACACCGTAAGATATTCAACACCTTCCACCTGCCTATGTGGAAGCGTATCTTCGACATCCTTTTTGCCGTTGCCGTACTGATTGTGCTGTCTCCCATACTCATCGCGACAGCCATAGCCATCCGCGTGGAAAGCAAGGGAAGAGTGATTTACAAGTCCCAGCGTGTGGGCAGCAACTACCAGATATTCAACTTCCTGAAGTTCCGCTCCATGTACACCAATGCCGACAAGCGCCTGAAAGAGCTGAACGCCCTCAACCAATATAAGATAGAAGAAGAGCTTACGGACGAGCAGCCCGATATCCGCTTCGACGACCTGACCGGCACTTCCGAAGAGGAGGCTACCCTGCTGATTTCGGACGATTTTGTCATCTCCGAAGAAGATTTCCTTAAAAAGAAGGCCCAAGAAAAACAGAATACGTTCGTCAAGATAGAGAACGATCCCCGCGTCACCCGCGTAGGCCGTTTCATCCGCAAGTACAGCATTGACGAACTGCCGCAGCTGTTCAACGTCCTCAAAGGAGACATGAGCATCGTGGGCAACCGCCCGCTCCCCCTCTACGAGGCCGAGCTGCTGACCAGCGACGCATATATCGAGCGCTTCATGGCCCCCGCCGGACTGACGGGACTGTGGCAAGTGGAGAAACGAGGCGGTGCCGGGAAGATGTCGGCCGAAGAGCGCAAGCAACTGGACATTAAGTACGCCAAAGAATTTTCATTCTGGCTGGACATGAAGATACTGTGCAAGACGCTGACGGCGTTTGTGCAAA
>ERZ1023979.290-NODE-290-length-19293-cov-7.529785_pt1 | contig 19293 bp, 16 predicted proteins | sample MGYA00380434_ERZ1023979 | MGnify/ENA primary metagenome ERZ1023979 (study PRJEB33179, sample SAMN07449056) | human gut metagenome | biome: Human-gut; feature: Human associated habitat; material: Faeces | host: Homo sapiens | place: India:Kasaragod | collected...
TGGAAGAGATCATTCGTGTAGAAAACCTGACGCACACCTACGGGGAGGGTACGCCCTTTTGCCGCAGTGCGGTGCAGGATATGTCGCTCGCGATCTATCGCGGCGAATTTTTGGGCATCATCGGCCACACGGGCAGCGGCAAGTCGACGCTGATCCAGCACTTGAACGGCCTGCTCAAGCCGACCTCCGGCCGGATACTTCTCGGTGGAGAGGACATCTGGTCGGACCCGAAGAAAATTCGGGACGTAAGATTCCGCGTGGGCCTCGTGTTCCAGTATCCGGAATACCAGCTTTTTGAAGAGACTGTTTACCGCGATATCGCGTTCGGCCCGACGAACATGGGCTTATCCAAAGACGAGATCGACCGCCGCGTGCGTGAATCCGCGCACTTTGCGGGACTTACCGACGATCTGCTGGAAAAATCGCCGTTTGCCCTCTCCGGCGGACAGAAGCGCCGCGTCGCCATCGCGGGCGTTATTGCGATGGAGCCCGAGGTGCTCGTGCTCGACGAGCCGAGCGCGGGCCTTGACCCGCAGGGCAGGGAAGAGCTGCTTGCGAATATTCGCGAATTCCACCGCGCGCGCGGCACGACCGTCGTGCTCGTGAGCCACAGCATGGAGGAGATCGCGAAAAACGTCGACCGCATCGTTGTCCTGTCGGACAGCCACGTGCTCATGAGCGGCACGCCGCGCGAGGTCTTCGCCCGCGGCGACGAGCTGATGACCGCGGGCCTCGACGTGCCGCAGGTCACGCGCGTCGCGATGGCGCTGCGCGATAAGGGCATTGCCATCAACCCCGCTGTTTACACCGTCGATGAGCTCAGCAAAGAGCTTGTCGCGCTCAAGAGAGGGGGCGGCAAGAAATGCTGAAGGATATCACGCTCGGCCAGTTTTTCCCGGGCGACACGCTCGCCCATAAGCTCGATCCGCGCACAAAGCTCCTCGTCACGGTGCTCTACGTCGTGGCGCTCTTTACGGCGAAGAGCTACATTGCCTACGGCGTTCTCATTCTGACGCTGATTGTCGCCGTGCGCATCTCGCGCGTGGGCGCGAAGGCGCTTTTCAAGGGATTAAAGCCGGTACTGTTCATCATCGCGTTCACGGCGCTTTTGAACCTCTTTTACACGCCCGGCACGGAGCTGTGCCATTTTTGGATCTTCCGCATTACGATCGAGGGCGTGCGCGCCGCTATCACGATGATGCTGCGCATCACGCTGCTCATCATGGGAACGTTCCTGCTCACGTATACGACCTCTCCCATCCGCCTGACGGACGGCCTGGAGAGCCTACTGGGTCCCCTCAAGAAGATCAAGGTCCCTGTGCACGAGCTCGCGATGATGATGTCGATCGCGCTTCGCTTCATCCCGACGCTCATCGAAGAGACGGATAAGATCATGTCCGCGCAGAAGGCGCGCGGCGCCGACTTTGAGACTGGAAGCCTTATGCAGCGCGCCAAGGCGCTCGTGCCGCTGCTCGTGCCGCTGTTTGTCAGCGCGTTCCGCCGCGCCGACGAGCTGGCGACGGCCATGGAATGCCGCTGCTACCACGGCGACGAAGGCCGCACGAAGCTCAATGTGCTGCACTACCAGACGCGCGACTATCTGGTGCTCGGCTATTATGCCGTGCTCGTGGCCGCGGTCATCGCGCTGCGATAAGAAGAAAGGACGCTTTTATGCGAAACATCGCCCTCAAGCTCATGTATAACGGCACGGCCTATCACGGCTGGCAGGTGCAGAAGACGGTCTCAAGCGTCTGCGAGACGATGGAAAAGGGCCTCTCGAAGGTCTGCGGCGGGAACGTCAAGCTCGTCGGCTGCGGCCGTACGGACGCGGGCGTGCACGCCGAGCGATATATCGCCAATTTCCACACAGAGTCGCGCATTCCGGTCGAGCGCTTACCGTTTGCCATCAATACGCACACGCCGGAGGATATCGTCGTGCGCGAAGCGCTTGAGGTGGCGGATGATTTCAACGCGATCCTCTCGTGTCAAAAAAAGGAATACACCTATCGCATTTATAATTCCCGCATCAAAAACCCGTTCTATGTCAATCGGGCGTACTTTTACCCCAAGCACCTCGACGAAGAGGTGATGGACCGCGCGGCGCGCGCCTTTGAGGGCACGCACGATTTCCGCGCCGTCCGCTCTGTCGGAACGGAGACGAAGACCACCGTGCGCACCGTGCACTACTGCCGTGTGTCGCGCTCGGGTGATCTTTTGGAACTCAAGGTCTGCGCGGACGGGTTCCTGTATAACATGGTACGGGCGATCACCGGCACGGTGCTCTACGCCGCCGAGGGGAAGCTCACGCCAGAGGACATCCCCGAGATCCTGGCCTCCGGCGACCGCTCGCTCGCCGGCCCCACGGTGCCGCCGGGCGGACTGTACATGACGAGACTTTGGTATGAGGATGAACGGCTCAATGAATGATCTCAAAGAGGAAAAGGGAACACGCGAGGAGCTGAGGCGCTCGCAGGCGGCCCCGCGCCGCTCCGGCGGCGGGCTCAAGCGGGCGCTGATGGTGATTCTGGCGCTTGTGGTCGTGCTGGCCGTGGTCGTCGCCGCGGCGTGGAAGGACCTGAGCAGCCTTGACAGTGTGCGCCGCCTTTTCTCCTACAATAAGGTCACGCAGGATGAGCAGGGCAAGGTGGAGATGTACTCGTTCAGCAACGACCGCAGCAACACCTTTGCGCTGCTCGGCGACCATCTGATCGTCGCTTCGACGACGGGCGTGTCGATCTACAGCAGCAGCGGCAGCGTGGTGGACAGCATGAGTGTGAAGCTCACGAATCCCGCCATCGCTGTTGGCGGCCAGACCGCCGCGGTCTATGATATCGGCGGGCAGACGCTTCTTATTTACTCTGCAAGCGGCCTTGTGCGCGATATGAGCGGCGAGTGCAGCGGCAATATCCTGTCGGTCAGCGTCAATTCCTCGGACTATCTGGCGCTCAACGCCGAAAAGAGCGGCTACAAGTCCGCTGTTACGGTGTACGACGCTTCGGGCGAGAAGACGTTTGCCTTCAACTCTTCGGAGCACTATGTCATCGACGCGGTCGTCATGCGCGACTGCAAGCGCATGGCGGCGGTGACGCTCGGCGAGTCGGACGGCACATTCGCCGACACGGTGAGCATTTACTCCCTCGGCAGCGATAAGGCAGACTCGGTCAACACACTCACGGGCTCGCTCCTGCTATCGCTCGACAGCGTGGCCGGTACGCTCTCATGCCTGACGGACGAGAGCTTGACGCTCTTTTCATCGGACGGTACGCTTTCCGGCAGCTATCGCTACGAATACCCGTATCTGCGCGGTTCGAGCATGGACGGCGACAACTACGCGGCGCTGCTGCTGAGCCGCTACCGCTCGGGCAGCACCTTGAAGCTCGTGACCGTCTCGTCTGACGGTACAGAGATGGCAAGTCTTGACAGCAGCCAGGAGGTTCTGTCGATGTCCGCGGCGGGGAAGTATATCGCCGTGCTGTACAGCGACAGTCTGGTGCTCTACACGCCGCAACTGCAGGAATACGCGCGGCTGGACGGCACGGAGTACGCGCGCTCTGTCATCATGCGCGAGGATGGTACGGCGGTGCTGATTGGCTCGTCGTCCGCCTGGCTTTATATTCCGTAATTTCTGTAAAACGCTAAAAATGTTACAATTTATGACTTGAAAGGAGCGCGGAAACGTGAATAATGGTCTTATGATCGATGCAGTCTTCGCGCTCGTGCTCATTTTAAGCGTCGTGTTTGGCGCCAAGCGGGGGCTGTTCCGCAGCTTTATGGCGCTGGCGGCGATCGTGCTCGCGCTGATCGGCGCGTCGCTTCTGACCGACGCTTTGACCGAGCCCGTGACCGACATGCTGATGCCGCGCCTTGAAAAGAGCGTGGAGGAGTGGTTTGATACCGAATCGCAGACACCGCAGGGGGATGTCCCGCAGATCGCGGGGGAGACCCCGGCGGAGAGCGACGCCTCGGGTGAAACGCCAAACGGCGACGCCGCGCAGGACGCGGAAAACGTTCGGCAGGACGATTCGCCGCTCGCGGTGACAGGCCTTCTCAAAAAGCTGCTGCGCTTCGATTTCGACGGCGCGGTGCGTCAGTCGCTTCGAAATGCCGCGCGCGACGCAGCGCTTGCCGCCGTAAGGACGCTGCTCGGCAGCGTGGTGAGGACGCTCGTGTTCGTGCTGTGCTTTTTGGTGCTCACGCTGCTGCTCCGCTTAGTGACAGGAGGCATTGACAAGGTGTTAGACTTGCCAGTGTTGAACGCGCTCAACACCATCGGCGGCGGCGCGCTGGGCCTGATCGAGGGCGCACTTTTGCTGTTTCTCGTCTGCGATGTCGCACCGAAGCTCGGCGTCAAGGCCTTTGCCGACTACGAGGGCACGTATCTGTTATCGTTTTTTATGAGCCATACTCCGCGCGGGCTTGTCGCCGCGCTGTTACCCTGATCTTTACCCCAAGGAGGAAATACTATGCAGCCGCAACTTTGTTCCAGATGCAAAAAGAATATCGCCGTTGTGTTCATCACCCGTCAGGAAAACGGGCAGAACGTCAACGAAGGACTTTGCCTCAAGTGCGCGAAAAATCTCGGACTGCCGCAGGTGGACGAGATGATGCGCCGCATGGGCATCACGGATGAGGACCTTGACAATATCTCCAATGAAATGATGGGCGCCTTCGGCGGCGCGGAAAACCTCGAAGGTCTGACCGACGCCGACGATCCGGACGCCGATAACGAGGACGAGGACGGCAAGACCGCCACGTTCCCGTTCCTGAGCCGCTTTTTCGGCGGAAATCCCGCTGCGAACGACGCACAAAATGGCAACGAGGCCGAGCAGACGCAGAGCCCGCGCAGCAACAAGAAGGTCGAAAAGGGGAGCAAGCACAAGTTCCTCGACTCCTACTGCATCAACCTCTCCCAGCGCGCACGCGACGGCAAGCTCGACGCGGTCGTCGGCCGCGAGGAGGAGATCGAACGCGTCATCCAGATCTTGAACCGCCGCCAGAAGAACAACCCCTGCCTGATCGGTGAGCCGGGCGTCGGCAAGACGGCCATTGCCGAGGGCCTCGCCCAGCGCATCGTCGCGGGTGACGTGCCCTTCAAGCTGAGAAGCAAGGAGGTCTATCTTCTTGACCTCACCGCGCTCGTCGCGGGTACGCAGTTCCGTGGCCAGTTCGAGAGCCGCATGAAGGGCCTCATTGAGGAGATCCGCAAGATGGGCAACGTCATCCTTGTCATCGACGAAGTGCATAACATCGTCGGCGCGGGCGACGCCGAGGGCAGCATGAACGCCGCTAACATCTTGAAGCCCGCGCTTTCCCGCGGCGAGATCCAGGTCATTGGCGCGACGACGTTCACCGAGTATCGCAAGCACATCGAAAAGGATACCGCGCTTGAGCGTCGTTTCCAGCCGGTCACGGTCAACGAGCCGAACATGGAGGACACGCTCAAGATTTTGAAGGGTATCGCCCACTACTACGAGCAGTTCCACGGTGTCAAAATTCCCGAGGGCATTCTGCGTCAGGCAGTGCTGCTGTCTGAGCGCTACATTACCGACCGCTTCTTGCCCGACAAAGCCATCGACCTCATCGACGAGGCATGCTCGGATCTGAACCTGCACGACAAGAACATCAACCGCCGCATGGAGCTGCGCCGCGAGATCGAGGACTACGACAAAGAACGTGAGCTGTTGCAGGGCGCAGAAGAACCCGACTTCGAGCGGCTGGCTGAGCTCAAGAGCCTTACCATCAAGGCGCAGACCGAGCTCGACGAGCTCTGCGCGCAGGGTGACCCGCAGCTCACGATGGACAACCTCGCCCGCGTGATCGAGCTCTGGACGAAGATTCCCGCCTCGCGCATCCGTGAAGACGAGTTCCGCCGTCTGAGCGAGCTTGACAAGCGCTTAAAAGAGCACATCGTCGGTCAGGACGAGGCTGTCGAGGCTGTTTCCGCCGCCATTCGCCGCAACCGCGTGGGCATTTCGCCCAAGCATAAGCCTGTGAGCTTCATCTTTGTCGGCCCCACGGGCGTCGGCAAGACCGAGCTTGTCAAGCAGCTTGCGCAGGATCTCTTCAATTCGCCCGACGCGCTGATCCGCCTCGACATGTCCGAGTTTATGGAAAAGCACTCGGTCTCCCGCATCGTCGGCTCGCCCCCGGGCTATGTTGGCTATGATGAAGCCGGCCAGCTGACCGAAAAGATCCGCCGCAAGCCCTACGCCGTCATCCTCTTCGACGAGATTGAAAAGGCGCATCCCGATGTGATGAACGTTCTGCTGCAAATTCTCGACGACGGCGAGATCACCGACTCCCACGGCCGCAAGGTCAATTTTGAAAACACCGTCATCGTGATGACATCCAACGCGGGCAGCGAGCGCAAGGAGGGCACCGTCGGCTTCGGCCACACGGTGAACGAGCAGAACCGCGACCGCGCGATGAAGGCGCTCGGCGAGTTCCTGCGCCCCGAATTCCTGAACCGTGTGGACGAGGTCATCTGCTTTAACCGCCTTGACGAGAAGAACTTCGCCGGCATCGCCCGCATCATGCTCGATGAGCTGCAAAAGAGCCTTGAGGACAAGGGCCTGCACTTTACGTGGGACGAGGATGTTGAGGACTACCTCGTCAAGAAGTCCTACTCCGCGACCTACGGCGCGCGCAACCTGCGCCGCACCATTCAGAAAGAGCTCGAAGACGTCATGGCCGCGCAGATCATCGACTCCTACGAGCACCCCGTCACGCAGATCCATGCGTCGATGGAGGACGGCAAGCTCGTCGTCCGCAGCCTGTAAAAGAAAGGGGAGGGAGACCATGTTCCATCTGTTCCGCAAGGACATTGAAAAGCACTGCGCCTACTGCAAGAGCGGATCTGTCATCAACGAAGGGCAGGTCATCTGCTCCCGCCGCGGCGTGGTCGACTCTGCTGACCACTGCCGTCACTTTTGCTATGATCCGCTCAAACGTGTGCCGCCGAGACCCGCCACGCTGCGCGATCAGTATACCTCCGAGGATTTTTCCCTGTAAGGCCGGGCAGCGCCCCGAACAATAAAGAAAGAAGGCCGATTCCCATGAACATTTCTCAGGTTTACGCAGTCTATTTCAGCGCCACCGGCAACACCAGAAAGGTGACCACCACGCTTGCAAATGCCCTTGCCGTCAGCTTCGACGTGCCGCTCGAGGTGCGCGATTTCACGCTGCCCGCCGCGCGCGAGGAAAGCTATGAGTTTGCCGCGGGCGACCTTGTCGTATTCGGTATGCCGACCTATGCAGGCAAGCTTCCAAATAAGCTGCTCGAGTTTGTGAAGTCCGGCTTTCACGGAAACGGCGCGCTGGCTGTACCGGTCGTGACGTTCGGCAACCGCAGCTTTGATAATTCCCTTGCCGAGCTCTGCGCCTGCCTCGAAGCGGACGGCTTCCACACCATCGGCGCGGGCGCCTTTGCCTGCCGCCACGCCTTTACCGACGCGCTTGCCAACGGCAGACCCGATTCCGACGATATGGCCGAGCTTGCCAAGCTTGGCTCTGCGGTCGTGGGCCGCATCGTGCGGATGACCGAGTATCCCGCGCCCGTCACGGTCGACGGTGACGCCGACGCGCCTTATTACCGCCCGCTGGGCCTCGATGGCGAACCGAAGGTGTTTCTGAAGGCGAAGCCCAAGACCGACCTCGACAAGTGTATCCACTGCGGTGTGTGCGCCTCACTCTGCCCGATGGGCTCGATCAATCCCGATGATGTCACCGAGGTCGTGGGCGTGTGCATCAAATGCCACTCCTGCGTGCGCAACTGCCCGATGGGTGCGAAGTATTTCGACGATCCCGCGTTCCTCTCGCACCGCGCGATGCTCGAACGCGACTACACGCGCAGAGCGGAGGACAAGATCTTCACGGCGTAAGAAAGTACATAAAAAGGCTCTGTTTGGGAGAACCTAAACAGAGCCTTTCTTTATTTTGCTGTCAGCTGAGGTGGACAAGGGTCGTGCCAAGCTTTTCGGTGAAGCCCAGCGCGCGGTACATTCCCTCGTCGCACAAAGCACAGGTAACGGCAAGACTGGCAAGGTGATTTGCCCTACCGTATTCCTGCGCCGCAGACGCGAGCTGCCGCGCGGCGCCTTGCTTTCGGAACACCGGTTCGACGAAGAAATCCTCAAAGACACCGATGTCCGCACATGCGAATGTCGAAAATACGCGGCTCACGCTGCACATTCCGACCATGCGTGTTTTGCGGTAGGCGGCAAAGAAGGTGATGCGTTCCTCTTGAATGGCCTGCAAAAGCTGCGCTTGCTTTCTCTCGTCGAGCGGCGTTTCACCGATCTCAGCGAGATAGCCGTTTTCGAGTTTCCAAAGCTGCCAGTCGTCCGCACCGGGGACGAACTGACGGACGGTGATGGGGGCGTATTCCTCCGGCGGGCGCAGCATCAGCGGTATGTTCCACTCGTCGCAGCCGTTTGGCAGAAAGCCAAGTCTGCCCCAGAAGCGCTCGCGCGGCGCGGTGTCGCAGTTGAGCTCAAAGTAGCTTGCCCTGCGTTCGCGCGCCCAAGAGAGCAGCGCCTCACCGCAGGCGTGACCTGTACTGCTTCCGCGAAATTCCGGGTAGACGCAGAACTCCATGATGAAGCACTTGCCGTCCTCTGAACCATAGATGACCGGCATCGTAAAACCGATATCCTGCCCGCCGCGCTCGAAGAAGAGAAAGTGCGGGCGGTTTTCCTGCCGCCTGTGCAGTGTCTTAAGCTGCGAGAGGTACTCATCGCTGAGAAAATAGGCGAGATCCTCGGCCTGCTCAATCTCGGGGAAGATATCGCGCCGGTGATAGAGATGCAGTTTCTCGAAAAAGCGTGCGATCTCACTGCCTGTGATGGCCTCACGAATGAAAATAAGATGTTCCATTGTCGTCCTCCAAAGTAAAATTTCGGAGGGTCAGGAAGTGTGGACCCTCCATACACGCTGCATCATCATAACAGATCAGTCCTTTCTTCCTGAATTTGCCGCGGTACGCGGCTGAAGAGAGCATAGCATATTTTTTTGCAAAAGGGAAGCGCGCAAACGGACGTTTCCGCATAAGCTGAAAACGAAAAGATTGATTTTGGAGGGAACGCTATGCAACCGTTGCACTTTTTCCTCGGCGCAAACAGCGAAGAGGGCTTTTTCTCGCTCTATGACCAGCTTTTGGGCGGTCGGCTCGACGATCTGATGATTCTGAAAGGCGGCCCGGGCTGCGGCAAGTCGACCTTCATGCGCCGCGTGGGCGCGGCGATGGAGCGCGCGGGTGAGCGCATCGTGTACATCAACTGCTCGGGCGACCCCGATTCACTCGACGGCGCGATCTTTCTGGACCGAAACGCTGCTATCGTGGACGGTACCAGCCCGCACGTGCTCGAGCCGACCTATGCGGTCGCGAGCGAACGCTATGTCGATCTGACGCGATTTTACGACGTGGAAGTAGCCAAGGCGCGCCGCGCAGAGATCATCGCGCTGAGCGACGAGTACCGCGCGCACTACCGCAGCGCCTATCGCATCCTGCGCGCGATGGGTGAAGTGGAGAGCGAACGCCGCGTGGCGATGCACGCGCAGATGGATTTTTCGAAGCTCCGCCGCCGCACCGACGGCATTCTCGCACGCGAGCTGCGCGGCGAGGGAGGCGGCAGCGGGCGCGTCGACCGCGCGTTTTTGGGCGGTGTGACGCATCGGGGTGAGATTTGCCGGTTCGACACCGTCGAAGCCCTCTGCCCGCGCATCTATGCCATCATCGACAGTGCGGGGCTGGGAAACGAAATGCTTGAGACCGTCGTGCAGGCGGCACAGGCGAAGCATTTCGACATCATCGCCTGCCCGAATCCAGACCGGCCGCGGGAGCTCCATCACGTATTGATCCCGGAAAAAGGGCTGGCGTTTATCACAACGAACGCGCGCAACCCGTACGACGGGAAGCCCTACCGCCGCCTGCGTCTCGACGCGATGGCGGAGGAGAAGCTCACGCGCGCGCAGAAGGCGAAGCTGCGCTTCACGCGCCGCGTGGAGGCGTCACTTTTAGATGAGGCTGTGGGCGCACTGTCGGACGCCAAAAAAGCGCACGATGCGCTGGAGAATGCATACCATCCCTGCGTGGATTTTGAGGGTGTCACTGCGCTCGCAGAGCGTGAGATCAATAGGTTATTAAAGCAATAATGCTTTACAGTTTTTTGCTGCCTGAAGGCAGCAATGGGATTCCCTGCGCGGCGCAGGGTGCGGCAAAGGGGGCCATTCTCTCACGTGAGAGAATGGCCCCCTTTAGATCCCCCAAGAGAACGCAAGGGGCCTTGCCCCTTGACCCCGCCATTGTCGGCGCTGGGCTTGAAGAACTGCACGCGCTGCGCAATGTAAGTGCGGTGTACATGGCTTCGCCATGAATCCCTGCGATTCGTTACCGCTCGCAACCGCGCCTTACTATCGTGAGGCGCGAGTGACGTTACCTCGGCGGCGGACTGCCTGCCGAATGCGGCATTGCTGACGCTCGCCGCATTGATTAGCACTCCGGTAGACGGTGATTACTGCGCACTTCTATAAGATGGGCAGAGCGGCAGCGGATAGTAGGAGCAAGCCAAGTCGTATAGCAGAGGCCAACGCGGCTTCGCCGCGCTATGGGCAGTGCAATCGGCAAGCATTGCAGCTCTTCGAGCTGCTCGCTTGCAATGCGAATCTCTTTCTCTTGGGGGTCAAAGGGGGATATTCTCTTTCCGTGGAAAGAGAATATCCCCCTTAATCGTCCCCCTGCACGGTGCAGGGAAAACCCCGCCCTTTCGGGCGACTTTGATTCATTGTGCCATATCGGCACGAAAATAAACCGTCTGCTCCGGCAGCGATAAAATGAGCGTATACTCACTGCTTTTCTCCCCTGCAGCATCGGTGTATTCCGTGACGCCGACAAGCGCCGTGCCGGTTTCGCTGTCCAGTGTAAGATCATAGAGGACGTCGTTCGCGTCGCACTGGGTGAGGGTGTAGGTGCCGCTTTGCGTGCTGCCGTCTGAATCCGTGACCGTCAGCGAGCCGTCCTGTGCGGCGCAGGTGAGGACGGAGAGGTCGAGCGGCTGTCCCGCGCTGTCGATGGCGTTTGCGTATGTCCAGTCGTGGCCCTCGATGGTCAGGCCATCGTTCGTTTTGCCGCAGCCGACGAGCAGAAAAATGAGCAGCAGTGGCAATAAAACTTTAATCTTGCCTGTCATGTGTTTTTCCTTTCCACTTATTGATTTTCGGCGCGAGCAGCACACCAATCCCCACGGCAAAGAGCAGCAGCGCGCCCCAAAACAGATAAGTGGGCAATTTGCTGACGGTATAGATGTACGTTGTGGTATCAGCGTAACCGATAATCGCGTTGGGCGGAACCGGTTCCTCTGGAATGAATGGCTCGGCAGTAAAATGCTGCACCGCGCACCAAATGAGTGTTGGTACGCTGATAGCCAGCAGAACCCATGCACTGATGCGCAGGGCCTTTGCGCGCTTGACATGTGCCTTTTCTGACATGGCTGACGCGCTCGACGGGGAAGCAGCACCCTCCGGCGTGCCGGTCAACTCTGCGAGCGGAACACCGAAAAAGCCCGAGAGCGCGAAGAGATTCGCCGTGCTCGGCAGCGACGAGCCGTCTTCCCACTTTGTCACGGCTTGCCGCGAGACCTCGAGTGCCTGCGCCAGCGCCTCCTGTGACAGCCCGCGCTCCTTTCGAAGCGTGCGGATGCGCACGCCAAGTTCGTTGTCCATAGAAAGTCTCCTTTGTGTTGATGGCGTTATCGTAGCAGTTTTTGGCGCAAAAGTCCACCAAGTATTCCGCTACTATCGGTAGCGAAACGGAAAAAGCCGCCCATACGGGCGGCTTTTCGCGCGTGTTTACTTCTTGCGGCAGCTAAGCTCGCCATTTTCGGCGTCGAGCACGAGCGTGCTGCCCGCGGCGAGGTCGCCGCGCACAATCTCCTTGGCAATCAGCGTCTCCGCCGCGCTCTGGAGGTAGCGCTTGAGCGGACGTGCGCCGTAGATCGGATCGAAGCCGCGCTCGATGATGAGGCTCTTGGCCGCATCCGTGACTTCGAGCTTGAGCGTCTTGTCGGCAAGGCGCTTCTTGAGGCCCTCCATCAGGATGTCGATGATGCCGCTGAGGTTTTCCTTCGTCAGGGGCTTGAACATGATGATCTCGTCGAGACGGTTCAAAAACTCCGGACGGAACGCGCGGCGCAGCTCGCCCATGACGGCGGCGCGGGCGCTCTCGGAAATGCCGCCGTCCGGCTGGATGCCGTCGAGCAGCTCGGAAGAGCCGAGGTTCGAGGTCAGGATGATGATCGTGTTCTTAAAGTCCACCGTGCGGCCCTGCGAATCGGTGATGCGGCCGTCGTCGAGAATTTGCAGCAGGATGTTGAAGACGTCCGGGTGCGCCTTTTCGACCTCGTCGAACAGCACGACACTGTACGGCTTGCGGCGCACGGCCTCAGTGAGCTGGCCGCCCTCGTCATAGCCGACGTATCCCGGAGGGGCACCGATGAGACGCGAGACGGAGAATTTCTCCATGTACTCGGTCATGTCGATGCGTACGAGGTTATGCTCATCATCGAACAGGCAGTCGGCGAGGGACTTTGCAAGCTCCGTCTTGCCGACGCCCGTGGGGCCGAGGAAGAGGAAGCTGCCGATCGGGCGGTTCGGGTCCGCGATGCCCGCGCGCGAGCGCTGGATGGCCTCGGTCACAAGGCGCACAGCCTCGTCCTGACCGACGACACGCTTGTGAATGATCTCGTCGAGGCGCAGCAGCTTTTCGCGCTCACCCTCCATCAGACGGCTGACGGGGATGCCCGTCCATTTGCCGACGATGTCGGCGATCTCGTTTTCAGTCACGGTGTCGTGCACCATGGAGTTGTCGCCCGTGTGCTTTTCGGCCGCGGCCTCGGCGTCCTTGAGCTGCTTTTCGAGGGCAGGGAGGTCAGAGTATTTGAGCTTTGCGGCCTTTTCATACTCGAGGTTCGCCTGCGCGCGCTCGATCTCGCCGTGCATCTGCTCAATCTGGCTCTTGAGCTGCTTCACGCTGTCCACGCCGCTCTTTTCCGCTTCCCAGCGGGACTTCATGGCGTTGAACTGTTCCTTTTCATCGGCAAGCTCTTTCTTGAGCTCCTCGAGACGGTCGCGCGAGAGCTGGTCGTCTTCCTTCTTGAGGGCCATCTCTTCGATCTCCTGCTGCATGATCTTGCGGCGCAGATCGTCGAGCTCTGCGGGCATCGAGTCGATCTCCGTGCGAATCATCGCGCAGGCCTCATCGACGAGGTCGATGGCCTTGTCGGGCAGGAAACGGTCGGTGATATAGCGGTCGGAGAGCGTCGCGGCGGCGACAAGCGCGTTGTCGTGGATGCGAACGCCGTGATAGATCTCATAGCGCTCCTTCAGGCCGCGCAGGATGGAAATGGTGTCCTCGACCGTCGGCTCGTTGACCATGACGGGCTGGAAGCGGCGCTCGAGGGCGGCGTCCTTTTCGATATACTGGCGGTACTCGTCGAGCGTGGTCGCGCCGATGCAGTGCAGCTCGCCACGAGCCAGCATCGGCTTTAAGAGGTTGCCGGCATCCATGCTGCCCTCGGTCTTGCCCGCGCCGACGATGGTGTGCAGCTCATCAATGAAGAGGATGATCTTGCCGTCGGACTTCTTGACCTCGTTCAAAACGGCCTTTAAGCGCTCTTCAAACTCGCCGCGGTATTTCGCGCCCGCGATCAGCGCGCCCATGTCGAGCGAGAAGATCGTGCGGTCCTTGAGGCCCTCGGGCACATCGCCGCGCACAATACGCTGGGCAAGGCCCTCGGCGATGGCCGTCTTGCCGACGCCCGGCTCGCCGATGAGCACGGGGTTGTTCTTCGTCTTACGCGACAGAATGCGGATGACGTTGCGGATCTCTGCGTCACGGCCGATGACGGGGTCAAGCTCCTTCGTGCGGGCGCGCTCGACGAGGTCCGTGCCGTACTTCTTGAGCGCGTCGTAGGAATCCTCGGGATTGTCGCTCGTCACGGGGGAGGTCTTGACCTTTGCCAACTCGTCCGAGAAGCGGCTTCTCGTGATGCCGTGGTCGGAGAGCAGCTGGCGCACGCTCTGCGAGCCCTCGGAGAAGATGGCGAGCATCAGGTGCTCAACGGAGAGATACTCGTCGTGCAGCTTTTCGGCGGTCTTTTCGGCAAGGTTCAGGATCTTGCCGACCTCGGGCGAGGCGTACACCTCGCCGCTGCCGCCGGAGATGCGGGGCAGATTGCGGATCAATGTGTCAAGCTCGGAGAGTAAGCCGTCGCAATCGACGCCCATCTTACCGAACAGTGAGCCAATCAGTCCGCCGTCCTGATCGAGCAGGGCATAGAGCAAATGTTCGGTCGTTACATACTGGTTGCCGTTTTCCTGCGCCATGTTCTGCGCGGTCTTGACGGCTTCCAAAGCCTTTTGCGTATATTTTTCAGCATTCATTCAAGTTCACCTCAAATTCGTGTTTTTTACAATTAAGTGATTAAATCAGCAGCGTTCTGCTTCGCAGATCGCCGCGGTAGGCCATTTCGACATCGCTCGCACTGAGCGAGCCGTCGAGATAGCCCTTGAGCAGCCGGTCGAAGAGCTGGACATAGGCGCTGATCGCACCGGCGACATCATCGGCAGTCAGCGCCTTTCCGCGCGGCATCGCGAGCGGACGGACGAAGCGCCCGTCGTACAGCGCGCAGGAAATGGAGCTGCCGAGAAGCGGTGCGAGGCACTTGTCTTCGATTTGCACCCAGAGCCGGAAGAAGCTCGTCATTGCGGAGATCAGCGCCGTCGACTGCGTGCGGAACACGATGTTCAGCGTGCCCATCGTCTGGGCGTCGCCATTGCTCAGGTCGACCTCGTACTTGACCGTGGGGCGGTATTTGTACGATAAGCTCGACTTGAGCGACATCGTGGACGAGCCGGGAGCGAAGAACGGCACCAGCTCGCGCGTGGGCGTCATCAACTCTTCGATGGCCTCAAAGATATCGTTCCAGCGGCGTTCGGGCGTCGGCACGGAAACGTACTCGGCCAAAATCTGGTTGACGAGCGCCGAACGGTTCGTGCCCATCCGGTGAGCCAGCGCGTCGACCTCGCGCACCACATCATCTGACAGCGTCAGACTGTAAAGATTTTTCTTCATCATGCGCCTCCTTGGGGTCCTTTTTCTTTCTGGATGCTATCATAGCACGAGAACAAACTTTGTCAATAGATTTATATAAATATATTTACGAGTTATATGCGAATTTACACGGAGTTCATAATTGCGAAGGAAGCGGAAAAAGGGAAAAGCCGCAATGAATTTCACTGCGGCTTTTCCCTTTTGAGAGATATGAGAGATGAGAGAATAGCAAATTTACAGCAGGCCCTGGAGCAGGATGATGACGATCAGGATCGGCAGCACCCACTGGAAATAGGGCTTGAGCTTGGGCGAGAGCTTGATGCCCGCGCCCTTGTTGACCTCGGCAATGTACTTGTCAAAGCCCCAGCCCCACTTGGTGACGCAGAACAGAAGGTAGACAAGAGAGCCGATGGGCAGCAGGAGGTTGCTCACAAGGAAGTCCTCGCTGTCGAGCACGTCCTTGCCGAGAATGGGGTGGAAGTCGCTCCAGATGTTGTAGCCGAACACGCAAGGAAGACTCAGGAGCATCAGCAGCACGCCATTGATGAAAACGGCTTTCTTGCGGCTCCAGCCGAAGGTATCCATGCAGACGGCGAGGATATTCTCAAATACCGCCAGTACGGTAGACATGCTCGCGAACATCATGAAGAGGAAGAACAGCGTACCCCAGAAGCGGCCGCCGGACATGTTGACGAACACCTGCGGCAGCGTGACGAAGAGGAGGGAGGGGCCCTGCTCGGGCGCTACGCCGTAGGAAAAGCATGCGGGGAAGATGATCGTGCCGGCCATGAGCGCAACGAACGTATCGAGCGCGCAGATGCGAATGGATTCGCCGACGAGAGTGTGATCGTCGGACATGTAGCTGCCGAAGATCTCCATCGCCGCAATGCCGAGAGAGAGCGTGAAGAATGCTTGGTTCATCGCATCGGTGATGAGGCTGCGCAGGCCGTTTTCGCGGATGGAATCCATCGAGGGGAGCAGATAGAACTTCATGCCCTCTGCCGCGCCGGAGAGCGTCAGGCTGTGGCCGGCGAGAATGAGAATGAGCGCGAGCAGCGCGATCATCATGACCTTGGATACGCGCTCAAGGCCCTTTTGCAGACCAAACGAACAAACGACAAAGCCGACGATGACGATGGCGACCGCCAAAATGCCCATTTCAACAGGATTGGCCAACAGCTCGCCGAACACGGCGGACGCGTCCTCCGCGGGCATGCCGGAGTAGAACTTACCGGTCAGGAACCTGCCAAAATAGCTCACCATCCAGCCGGAGACCGTCGTGTAGTACATCATCAAGAGGTAGCAGCCGATCAGGCAGAACCAGCCGTGGATGTGCCACTTGGACTTGGGCTTTTCGAGCGTCTTGTAGGCGAGGATCGCGCTCTTGCGGCTCGCGCGGCCGACGGCCAGCTCCATCGTCAGCACGGGAACGCCCATGATGAGCAGGCACAGAATGTAAAAGAGAACAAAATAGCCGCCGCCGTTTTTGCCCGTCACATAGGGGAAGCGCCAGACATTGCCGATGCCGATGGCGCAGCCCGCGCTGACGAGCAGGAAGCCCAGGCGGGGGCGGCACGCGTCGCGGTTCATGTTGCTCGTCCTCATTTGTAAAAGATTTATGAACGATGTGCTTATCTTACCGCAGGAAGATGGGCTTTACAAGACCGATTATCGGATGATATAATAAGCAAAACTTATGTTACGAGGAAATGAGTACATGAATCGCAATCAGCTACGCTATTTTGTCTCCGCCGCGGAGCACCGGAGCTTCACAAAGGCGGCGGAGCAGTATTACATCTCGCAGACCGCGGTGACGCAGCAGATCCAGCAGCTTGAGCAGACGCTCGGCTGCGAGCTCTTCGACCGCAGCACACGCCCTGTAAGCCTGACGAGCGCGGGAAAGTCGTTCCTTTTGGACGCAAAAGCGATCTTAGAGCGCATGAGCCGCGCGCAGGAACGCGTGCACGACGCGGCGACGGGCCTGACCGGCACGCTGCGCGTCGGCTACGTGCGCGGCTACGAGCGCAGCGACCTCTCGGTCCTGATGCGCCACTTCCACCAGAAAAACGGAAACGTGCTCATCTCGTTCTACCGCTGCTCGACGGATGTGCTGGCCGCGGGGTTACTCCATCAGGAGTATGACATCGTCTTCACCTGGGACTCGACAAACCTGCGCACACAGGAGGGCGTCACGTTTCAGACGGTCGAAAAGGCTCGGCTCGTTGTCGCGCTCTATGCGGGCCATCCGCTCGCGCAGCGCCGACAGCTCACGCGGCAAGAGCTGCGCGGGGAGAATATCTTATATATGTCGCCCGACGCCGCGCCCGATTCCTACGGCGACGCCTTTTTCATGCAGCGCTACGCCGAGGCGGGCTACAAGCCGAACATTCTCTTCCGCTCGGCGGACACCGAAAGCATCCTGATGATGGTCGCGGCGGAGGAGGGTATCTCGCTCCTGCCCGACTACTGCACCGACCGCCTTTACAATGCCGACAACCTCGTCTTCGTCCCGCTCGTGGGCGAAGGGGAGGAGGAAGAGATCATCGCCGCCTGGCAGAGCGGCAACCAGAACCCCGCACTGGGACGGTTTTTGACAGAGCTCAATCAAAAAGACCCGCCTTACTGAGGCGGGTCTTTTCTATTACAATATCAATTGTAAATTGTCACGATTCGGCCTTTTCAGCGTTCAGTGCTTCAAGCGCCTGCTCCATTTCGGCCGTTTCGGTGCGCGGCTCAAGGCGGTGCAGGCAGTCGAGGCATTCGATGCAGTGCTTGCGCTTGTCCTGCGGCCAAAGGGCGCTGAGCTCCGGCACGTTGATCGCCTGTTTTTCAAGCAAGAGCCTTATTTTCCAGGTGATGTAAAGTGTAATGCCATTCCACCACGGGGAGCCCATTTTGCGTCCGACATCAAGCGCCTTGCTCAGCCGCGCGGCGGCGGAGACGTACTGACCGTCCTCCACGTCGAACAGCGCGAGGTACGACAGCGCGATCGGCATCTGGCTGTATTCGTGGAAGGACTGATAGAGCTCCTCGGCGTACGAGAGCAGCTCGCGCGAGACCTCCTTTTCACCGCTCTGATAGGCGGCGACGCCGTAGTCGGTGTAGATGATGGCCGCGCCGGGGTACGAGCCGCGGCGCTGGTTGAAGAGAATGGCCTTGTCGTAGTATTCGAGTGCCTTGTCGAAGTTGCGCTCGAGGCGGTACGTTTCGGCAATATAGTTGTACGCGCCCGCGATGCTGATGACATAGCGACCCTCGCCGTCCGCGTCGAGTGATGCAAAAAAGCTGATGGAGCGGTCGAGCCAACTGCGGCACTTGTCGTATTCGCCGATCATCAGGTACATGAGGCCCTGTAGGCGCAGGAACTTACCCCAGTCCGGCGTATTTTCCAAACGCGATTTATACTGCATGCCAAGGCGCAGATGCTCACGCATGACGGGAAGATCATAGGTCTGGATGGCATAGTAGATGAACTGCAAATGCGCGTTCGCGGCCATCTGCCAGTCGCCCGCGGTGGTACTGCTCTTGAGGAGCTGGCCGACAACGGGGAGGCCCGCGTCGTATTCGCCGCCGTGGATGTAGTAGCGGCTTTCGACGTACAAGAGCTGACGCTCGAGCTGGTCGAGCTCCTTGGCGTTTGCGCCGAACTGCGTGGAGCGCAGCGAGGCAAGCTCGCGCTCGAGGATCTGAAAGTAGCCGGTCAGACCATCCTCCTTGACTGTCAGTGCGTCCGAGCCGTCGGTCAGGATCGGCATGAGCTCATAGCACATACCGGCAAATGCGTCAAGGGAGAGTACTTTATACTTGAAGGCTTTGAAGGTGTCGCCGCCTGCGGTGAAGTGCTGCACGAGCTGATCGTAGAGGTCGGTCGAACCGTCGCTGCCGAGCTGCGCCTCCAGATATTGCGCGGCGCGCAGATGCAGGATGCGGCGCGCGGACTCGGACTGGCGCTGCGAGAGCATCGCCTTCACGCGCTCGTGCGTGAACGAATAGCCGAGCACCTTGCCGCGCGTGGATTCGGTGAGCAGATTTTTCTGCTTGAGCTGGTCGCAGAGGTACAGAAGCTCCAGCGGCGTTTTTGTCAGAAGGGAGGTGAGAATGTCGAACGGCGCCCAGTCGCGGAAGACCGAGATGACGTCGAGTACCTGCGCCTCGCGGGCCTTTCGTCCGATTAATTGCAGGTACTC
>ERZ1023979.294-NODE-294-length-19055-cov-62.973947_pt1 | contig 19055 bp, 14 predicted proteins | sample MGYA00380434_ERZ1023979 | MGnify/ENA primary metagenome ERZ1023979 (study PRJEB33179, sample SAMN07449056) | human gut metagenome | biome: Human-gut; feature: Human associated habitat; material: Faeces | host: Homo sapiens | place: India:Kasaragod | collected...
CCGAGTTCCACCTTGACGAACGGCTTGCCTGCCGCAACGGTCTGCGGGGCGGTCAGTGCCTCGTAGGTGTTGCCGCTTGCGTTGTAGGTCTTGATGGCGGTCGGGTTGCCGTTATCGGCGGACAGGCTCACGAGGCTCACCGTGGCACCGGCGACGCTCGTGAATCCCGTGCCGGGCTTCAGTTCGATTGTCACGCGTGCCGTGCGGTGGGTAAATTCAAGAGTCGGGTTGTTAAATTCCACCGTCTGGTTTTCGGCAGAGATGAAGTCGCTGTTCTGGAAGTCAGCCAATTTGCTTTGGTCTTCGGCCACCTTCACGGCAGGCATCTGTGTGATGTCGGCATTGTTGAAGGGCCACCATGCCGATACGGTAATCGGGTTGCGGCTGGTCCAGTAGTACGGGTCGTTCTCGCGTGAAAGCGTGGCACTCTTGAAATCGGTAGAAGCCGTTACGGTGTATTCCTTTACCGCATCGCCCATCTTGAGTGCCACGGAAGTGACGCCCTGCCAGTCGCCGTCCACGGCGGAACGGGTTGACGGGGCTGCCAGCGGCGTTGTCTCTACGGACAGTCCGGTGGCACGGATGACGACGGGGTATTCACCTTCGGGCAGACGGTTATCGCCAGCAAGTTCGTCCTGCGTGCAGGCGGCGAGGGCGAACAGCAGTGCGGTGGCTGCGGGGATAAAAATTCTATGTCTCATAATTCTTCAACCTAATCAATTAATTATTAATATCTTACAGGCCAGCATTCACTTCTCCGCCGTCTATATCGTTCCACTTTGCAATGGTGGCTTCGCTGACTTCAAGGACTTTGTTGCGTACCTTGACGGTATAGGTATAGTTGTTGCCCGCCTGCAGTGCGCCTTCGGGCATGGTGAGTGTGGCATGATATTCCTGACCTTTGTAATTCACAACCAACGGCAGGGATGCAACTGTCTGCGGGAAGAGGATGATCGATGACGTGAGATTGCCGTCTGCCAGATTCATGGTCAGTTCTCCGGTCTGTGCCCCGTTGTCTGCGGTGGCAATACCGTCGGCCGTGTTGAACGTACCGGTGAGTAACAATCCGTCCAGCGTGTAACGTTCAGGCTTGACCACGCTGAAATTCACGCCGTCGCCCGCCTCGAAGGTAAGGGTTATCTGGCTCATGCGGTGGTGGAAGGAGTTGTCTTCACCGCCTTTGGCGGTTTTGTCGGTGAAGCTTACTACCGGGTTGTTTTTGTCTCCCGTGGCTCCTGAAGCAAAGAGAAAGTCGATGGCAGGTTGGTTCTGCTGCGCCGTGGCATCGGTCGTGGCTGTGAGGATGCCTCCCACCGCGTTGTACGGATAGTAGGCGCGGAAAGTATGGGTCTTTGTATCTTCGATATAGATAACCTTTCCTTCTGCCTCAAATTTCCCGTTTTTCAGGATGAAAGGCACGTTGCCGTACTGGGAATCGTTGCCGATGTCAGTGATGCCGATACGGTCGCCGGCAGTCCAGGTGGTTCCGCTGGCGCGGGTGGCGGGGGCGATGTCGGCGGTAAACTGGGCGGCCACGGGGTCACCGTTCAGGTTCTCGTTGTCGTTGTTGCAGGCTACCAGTGCGAGGGCGAGCATCGCAAGTGCAAAAAATCTTGTCTTCATTATATTCTGTTATTATATTAGTTAAATTCCATTTCAATAATTGCTGCACCTTAGCAAAATCAAAGCAAGCTTTGCTTCTGCGTTCGGTTTGCTAATTATTTACAAATCGGCATTTACATCATCACCTTTCACTTCTTCCCAGCCGTTGATTTCGACTCCGTCCACTTCCATGCCTTCGGGAGTCTCAACCAGCGTTCCGCCGAGGGTCAGCGATTCGCCCTTTCCGGTGTTGAACCCCTTGAGGGCTTCCGTGATGTCGCTTTTCAGCGTCGTGGGGGTCGGGTTGCCGTCCGCATAGCGGATTTCACCCATCAGCAGTTGTTCCGTGCCGGTCACACCCAGCAGCCGCACCGTGGCTTTCCACTTACCGGCATCGTCACCTTCGGTTATCTTGGTGAAGGGCAGCACGACGTTTGAAGCGGCTCCGTAGGTATCGGTAGCGAAATCGAGTGTTCTGGCTGCACCCGTCAGATGGGCAACAATCTCCGTGATGCGTCCGGCGGCATCACCCGTCGGTTTGACGACAAGCGTCAGTTCGCGTACCTGCTGCTTCATTGCGGCGGTCAGCGGATAGTCCTTGTCTTTCTCGATGCTCACCTGTTTCGTATAGGTGAAGAACCATCCCGGGGCATTGTTCACAAAGGCATCCGTGCCTGCCCGGGTTCCCGTGGCTGCGGCAATGGTGGCGGTGGTGCCATTTACCGTGATTCCTTCAGCTGGGTTCCACACCGCAAGGGTGTAGCTGCCTGGAGCAAACAGATGGTCGGGGGCATGGGTGGCGGAAGTCTCCGTACCCGTATAGTCACCCATGGTGACCGTCCACGTGGCAGGTATGTTGATACCCTCACCGCGGGCCGACCAGTCGGCTGTCACCGCAATCTTCCCATAGTCGGGATGCGGCGTGTCATAAAGCGTGTCCTTCACGCAGGAAGAGAGCAGCACGGCGGCTGTCATTCCCATCATATATATATATTGTCTTGCTTTCATACTCTATTCCTCCGTATTAGAATAACTTCCATACCAATGTCACACCGGCGTTGATGGGGCCACACCAATTTTTTGTCTCGTTGCCACAGCGCACGCGCACACCATGGATGACTTCATATTTTTCGAAATCGGCATTCAGGTAGCCCAAGCCGAGGTTGAAATCAAGATCTAATGCCTTGTTTAGTCGCAGCTGATAGCCGGCGGTGATGCCGCCACCCATCAGGTCGCCCTGCTTGCCTGTTTCGGAAAGCTTGTAGTTGAACTGTCCAGCCTTGAACATCGCGCCCAGATGCCAGGCTTTCTTCTCACCCATATAGTAACGTACTTCCGGAGCCACTTCCCAGAGTGCATAGCGGCGGTCTTTGTCACTCCAGCTCCAAGAAGTCCACGAGCCGTTTACGGCAATGCCCCACGATGGACAGATGCGCCATTCAAGTCCTAAATCTGGTGTCAAGGTAGCCCAGCGCAGCAGGTTGGCACGCAGGGAGAGATGATAATCAGTTGTGATTTTGGTTTCCGACAGCGTGTCGGCAAGTGTATTTTGTTGAGCGGTTTTCTCGGCTTCTGCCTTTTCAGCGGCAAGTCGGGCTTCTTCCGCCTTGCGCTGCTCTTCGGCAAGCCGTTCCTGCTCGGCACGCTTCTCGGTTTCTAAGCGTTCGGCTTCCGCCTTGCGTCGTGCTTCTGCTTCCGCATCCGTCACGGCTGTTTCCTTTACCGGTACCGTCAGGCGCACGGTGACAAAATCACCCTCTGTCACATGATTGCGGGTAATGAAGTTTTCTTCCTTGATTTTCGCTCGTGTAATCAGTTCTGATTTCACACGGTTGGCACGAATCTTCGCTGTTGCAAGGTTCTTGACTTCACTGCTCTGCGAATTGCAATATCCGTCAACCAATAGCGGCAGTTTGCCGTCAAGAATTGTTGCTTTGTTGTTTTCGATACATTCCAACAGGCGGGCAAGTTCCGTGTCATTGCCATTCCAAGGCACGTAGAACATGTCCTTCTGCGGAACGAACCGGAAGGTGTAGGTCGTGTCTGCTTTCTGCTGCGCAATGACAGGAAAAGTTACCGTCATCAGCCACAGAAACAGGGTAAGAAAAGTGATTTTTCTGCTCATATAAACTTGAATTCATTATCTTTGTCATCTCCAAAGGTAATAAATGCCATTCAGCGCCCAAAATATTACAAAAACTTTTTTTGCTAAAACACAGCGTTTTATAAAAATTGTCGTTTGAGCACTTTTCACATTGTCGTCTGAGCACTTATTTTGTCAAATCGGCACTTTTTGAGTTGTCGAATTAGCACTTTTGTGGCTGTCGAATTAGCACTTTTTGTAGTATGAGCACTTTTGGAAAATGGGTTTCTGAGAGCTTTTTCATCGGATTTTTACCACGCAAATCACTTCAGATTTGCTTTTTTCCACTTGGCAGGCGTACATCCTTCCTTCTCGGTAAATAATTTGATAAAGTTACTGCGGGAAAGAAAACCGGAAGACTCAGCCAGCTTCTGTATATTGATCTCCGGATGCTCCTTCAGTATGTTTTTCGCATACTCCAACCGGAGACTGGTTATCCATTCGCGGAATGTCATTTTATACGTAGTCTTGATATAAGCGGAAAGATAGGTACGGTTCGTATGAAGTATTTCGGACAGTTCTTTTATGGTAAGTCCCTGCTGGACATAGCCGTCTGTCTTTATCCAGTTGGCCACTTCTTTCTCTATAATTTCTGTATAGGACACTGGAACTTCTTTCTCAGAAACTATTTTAGGTTCTGTTTCTGTATCTGTCAGAAGTTCTTCTTCAGACTGTATATCTTGCTCAAAAGCATTTTCCACCTGTTCATAGAACAGCAGGTAGTTCTGATAGCTGTAGAAAAGATAGCTGTAGAACGGTATTGACGACAAAATCCAGATAAAAACATATTTGTCTGGCAGAAATGTCAGCAATCCGCATCCGACACCGAAGATAACAGCCCAATAAGTGAATATGGAAAGCCATTCGATATATGTACCTATATCATCCGCCTGAGTTTCATTGAAAATCCGAATGGCTCTACGGTATGCAATTATGACTCTGCGAGCTAAAACGACTCCAAAAACGACTAACCATACAGCTAAAGCAAATAAAGAGAATTTTTGCATGATTCCGCTTGGCAACAGGAACAACACAACTCCGGAAAGAGTTGAAAATATAATCCATAAAATGATATGTGTCCACACACGCCGTTTGGTAATGTAAAAACGATCAAGCAACATTATCAATGCCGAACTGAACAGAGAATAGCACAGGAAGTATGTGGACATGTTCATCAATATGGCAGAATCCGCATTTTTGAATCGGATACCAAAGAAGAAATGTACCGAATAATTTGCCGAAAGCAGCAGCATAGCTATACCCATAATCTGTCGGGAGCGGAGATAATTCTTGAAAATTTTCTTTTCAGGAGTCTTTGCAAACAAAAAATAAAAGCCGAAGAATAACATCAACGGCAGTGCGGTATAAAGTGAAAAACTGTATATAGATGGCTCCATTGTTATGCTTATTTGATTTTGATACAAAGTTACGTCTTTTTCTTCACAAATAGACACATAATCTATGATTTAACGTTATAGATTCGGTCATATTAGATTGAAAAATTATTAGAATTAAAGCCAGTGGTGAAAAATTCAACCACTGGCTTTTTCTGTCAAGACTTCGATATTAAAGTTTTACACCTTTGGATTCCGATAAACCGGGTCTCCCTATAATTAAATGACTGCGTACAAAGTCCACGTGCGGGCTTTCCGGCTGTTGTTCCGTCTGTTTTTTCTCGTTGCCTTGCCGGTTCTCTTCTGTGTTTTCCTGAGCCGGAGCCAGCTCAAGCTGTATCTTGCGGTCCAGTGCGGCGAGTTCGGACTTCAGCTGTTTCAGCTCGTCCTCCTTCTTCCACACCTTGCCCGCTATCTCCTGCAACTGCGGAATCTCCCTTTCCAGCACTTCGTTCTTAGACTTGTACTGGTCGATGATGGTCGGAATCCTCTCCAATGCGTTCAGAAAGTTTCGTGCGGCAGCAATCGGGTCTGCCATCGCCAGATGCCCGTTGTTGTAGGTGTACTTGTAGTTACCCTCCACCACGAAGCGGTTGTCAGTGAACTCCAGACCTTCTTTGAGTGTCCTCTCGCTGACCACCTTTATCGGAAAGCCGTAAAGTTCCCCGACAGCCTTGTACAGTCCACCAGTCGTGGCGTTCTTGGCGATTTCCTGCAAACGCTTACCGATGACCTTCTCATCCGTTGAATCCACGCCGTCCACCTTGACAAGATTAAGGCGGCTGCCTTCCTTATCAGTCTGCACAACGGAAAGAAAACGGTTCCAGTCTTCCGTCATGGCTTCGATGAAAGCCGTGTTGTTGCGCAGTTCTCCCGTCTTGGATTCCAGCTTGAACTCCGAATCGCGCTTGCCCTTGTTGAACGACTTGCGTTCCCCTTCGAGCGAGGCGATACGCTTCTCTAATTTCGCCTTATCCAAAAGGTCGGTATTGCCGGAGAGCAACGCCATATACTCCGAGAAGTTCATACCCGATTTTTCGTCCATTGCTCCCTCGTCGATGGTACGTGCGCCCATCGCTCCACTTTTGAGCTGCGATATGAACGTCTGCTTGCAGTGCAGCAGATTGAACTTGTAGCTGTCCAGCGACTTTTCCACCGCGTAGATGATGATATCCACGTTGTTCTCGGCAAAATGCTTGGCAATCTCGTTCCCGGCTCTAACACCCCGTCCGTCACGCTGTTGCAGGTCGGACGGTCGCCACGGTGTATCAAGGTGATGGATGGCGACGCATCTTTTCTGCGCATTCACGCCCGTTCCGAGCATACTTGTGGAGCCGAACAGCACTCGCACTGTCCCTGCGTTCATGGCATCTATCACCGCCTTACGAGCCTTATCCGTCTTACACTCCTGAATGAAGCGCACCTCACTTGCCGGTATGCCGTAATCCTCCACCAACTTGCGTTTTATCTCGCTGTACACGTTCCATCCTTCCCCCGGCTGGTATGTCCCCAAGTCGGAGAACACGAACTGCGTACCCTTGTGCGTCTCGTACTTGTGGTAATACTCTGCAATCATCTTGGCACAATGGCTTGCCTTGTTGTCGGGATGGTCCTCGTAGTTCGGGTCTATCATGCGCATATCAAGAGCCATCTTTCTCGCGTAGTCGGTGGCGATGAGCATCTTCGCCTTTTCCTCCGTTTCCGACAGGGGTAACCTGCCAAGCAGAGTGGCATCGCCGGTTTTGGCAAACTGCATCAGCTTCTGTATGAAGTCCTCCTGCTCCGGTGTGGGCGGTATGTGGTGCAGTATCTCATTCTTGTTTGGTCTGTCCACACCTACATCCTCCGCCGTGCGGTAGTCGGTAATCTCGTTGTAGAAGGCGGCAAGCTCCGGCACCTTGATGAAATAGCGAAAACGCTCCTTCTGAACGATATTGTTCGTTACGTTGAACTCAAAATCGGTCGTCTTTTTGGCGAAGATGGCAGCCCAAGCATCGAAACAGCGGATGTCCTGCCGTTCCAGTTCGTTGGGGCGCAGGTATTTGAAGAGCAGGTACAGTTCCGTCAGACTGTTGGAAATGGTCGTGCCCGAAAGGAACGTAGCCCCCAAGTCCTTGCCCGTGCGTTCCTGTATGGTACGGATGGCAAAGAGCATATTCAGGGCCTTCTGGCTTCCTTCCGAGTTTCCCAATCCCGCCACACGGTCATGACGGGTGTTGAAAGTCAAGTTCTTGAACTGGTGACTCTCGTCAATGAAGATGTGGTCGATGCCCATCTGCTTGAAGTCCACCACATCATCCGTGCGGGACTTGATGGCGTGTTCCACCTTCTCCAGCTTCGCCACAAGGTTGTGCTTGCGCTTCTCCAGCCCTTTCAGCATCGCCCGCGACACGTTCTTGCCCTGCTGTCGCAAGACTTCGAGATTTTCCTCCACCGTGTCAAGCTCCGCCTGCAGGATGCGCTGCTGCAACTCCGGCGACTGCGGTATCTTCCCGAACTGGTCGTGCGACATGATGACGCAATCATAGTCGTTGTTCTTGATGTTGTTGAAGAAACGCACACGGTTGGCGGTCGAAAAGTCCTTTTCAGAAGCGTAGAGGATGCGGGCGTTAGGATAGGCCGCCTGATAGGTGGCGGCAATCTCCGCCACATTCGCTTTCAGCCCGATAATCATCGGCTTGTGCGCCAAGTTCAGACGCTTCATCTCATGTGCCGCTATGCACATTATCAGCGTCTTGCCGGTTCCCACCTCGTGGTCGCAGATCCCGCCGCCGTTCTGTTTCAGCATCCAGACGCAATCCTTCTGCGACGGGTAAACGCTCTTGATTCCCCGGCTTGCCAGCCCTTTCAGGTTGAGGTCGGGAAAAGTCTGGTGCGAGCCGTCATACTTCGGGCGCACGAAACAGTTGAACTTGCGGTTATACATCGTCGTGAGCCGTTCCTTGAACTGCGGCGACTGTTCTTCCAACCATTCGGAGAACCCGTTACGGATTTCGTCTATCTTCGCGTTGGCGAGCTGTATGCCCTCGCTGTCGCGTACCTTGATGTCGTTGCCGTTCTCGTCCTTGCCGATACTTTTCATCATGTCGGGGCAGGTGTTGTGCAGGGCGTGCTTCAACAGGTGCATACCGTCATAGTTCCGGTAATAGCCCTTTACTAAAAACTCGTCCGTGATCTTCATGGTGCGGTAGCCGCACGCCACGGAAAACTCGTCCATGCTTGCGGAGTAGGCTATTTTCACGTCCGTGTCGAAAAGGTGGCTCATGTAGGCGGCATACACACCCGTGGGAATCCAGCGTTCCCCGAAATTGAAGTCGAGGTCTTCAAAGGCGATGCGCTGCGGTTCGGCCTCCTTCAATGCCTCCCACGCCTGTTTCACCTCCGGCATCCGCTCACTTTCGGGATTGTCCTCCATCCAGCCCTCTATGCGTTCCGCCTTCTCTATCACGTTCCCCGCGATGAAGCGGTCTTTGATTTCGTAACCGGTTACGAGCGGGTTGTAGAAGATGCGCCCCTTGAGGGCACCAAGCAGTTCCTCTTCCGTGGTGTCGGTTATCTCCCGCATATAGCCGAGATTGACCGTGCCGAACTTGTTGAGCGATGCGGACAAGGCTTCTTCGGGAGAGCCTGCATTGACACGGCTCTCCACCGAGAAGGAAACGGGACGGTCGAAGATGTCCGCCTTGACAAACTTGCCGTCCTCCGCACGTTCCAGCGAAAGGATGTCGCGCCCTCCGGCATCCATCATCACCAGTTTCACGTTCTGTCTGGCGTTGAGGTTACCGTAACGCATGACAAACTCATCGTAGTAGGTGTTGAGATACCCGCGCTGCGGTTTGTGTTCCGTATGGTTCTCCGTCTCGTGGCTATACAGACGTTCGTAAGCGTCACGGAGCGATATATACAGCATCGCTTTCTCTTTTTGATAGCCACGGAGGTCGAGCGGTTGGAAGGTCGCACCGTAAGGCGTGAGGTCTTTCAGGTAACCGAGATTGCGTGAAGCATCCAGCACCATCGAGCCGTCACGGTGGTGTGGCTCCAGCAGGCCGTTGAACGGACGGGGAGAAAGGTCCATGACTTCCTCCTTCGGCTTTTCCGTTTCAAGTTCCGGGAACAGGGAAGTGGCAACCGTTTCGGAAGTAGGCACAACTTCTGCCAGTGTTTCAGGTTGCTTTATTTCTTCCGTTTGTTCCGGCTTTTTATCCATATTGTCCGAAGAAGGCGCAAAAGCAGGGTTCAACGTGTCTTTGATACCCATCTTTTTCAGTTGTTCCTGCCTGTGCCGTTCTGCCTCAAGCCGTAGGGCCTTGCGCCGTTCCGCTGTCAGGCTCATCATTGTCTCATAGAAGCCGTTAATGGGAGGATTGGTTTCCCAATCCAGAGTGGCGTAAATGTCGTCCGGGTCGTTTGGCTTTTCGGCATTTTCCGGCTTTTCTTCCTTATTACCGTTTACCGGCTTGGCGGCTTCAACGGGTGGAGTAACTTTGACTTGCGGTTTAGGCGTGGACGGCATAGGCTTCGGCTTGCTTTCCTTTTTCGCTGCCTTTTTCTTTTTTACCGGTTCCTCTATGGGCATACCCCAAAGGTCGAGCAGGGTAAGCTGCACGGCTGACGAATGATTGGGTTGGCGCGGCTCAATCTCCGGCTTTTCCTCTATGGGCTGTGCCTGCGGCTTCTCCACTCCCTTGACAGGCTCAATTACAGAAACGGGGGCTATTACAGAAGGTGATACCTTTTCTGTTTTCGGAGCAGGTTGCACTTCCGCAGCCGTGCTTTCCTCCTTTGTCGGATGCAGCCTGTGTCTCTCATACAGTTTCCTGTCAAGTTGTTGCAGTTCTATTTTCAGATGCTCCCGCAAGTCTTCCGCCAGTTGTGCGATGTCCCCACAGTGCAGGAGTTTATAGGCTGGTTTCCCGTACGGGTCGGTACTTCTGATCAAATCCGTGTGTGAAAGCGAGCCGATGCTCCATACATACCCATTTACGGAAGTGCCGATAGGGGTCTGTTCGGTCTGCACGAAGAGTTTTTCGTTGTAATACAGTTCACCGTTCTTTCCGCTGTTCTTTTGCAGGATAATCAGGTCGCTGCCCACCTCCGTTCCCGCGTTATCCGTAAAGAGGTTGTTCGGCAGGCGGGCTACGCCCACCAGATTGGCATGGTTCATCATATACTCGCGTATGGGCGCGTTGGTCGGGGCATCCAGTACCCCCTGCGAGGTGATGAACGCCACGATTCCGCCTTCACGCACCGCGTCAAGGCTTTTCAGGAAAAAGTAATTGTGTATCGTCCGTGCCGCCGAGTGCCTTGCAGGATCCTTGCTGCCCGAAAAATCCGGGTCGAACACCGCTACATCACCAAACGGTATATTGGAGATGGCAAGATCAAAGTGGTTCATGAACGGCTTTTCTATCTTCTCGAAGCCCTGTACCCTTACTTTCTGTCCGGGATGCAGGTGATTCAGTATCTTACCCGTCATCAGGTCTTTCTCAAAAGCCATGATGTCCGCATCCGGTCTGTTCTCCAGCACGGAGTCCACGAATGCGCCTACACCTGCCGACGGCTCCAGCACCCGGTCGGGACGGATTCCATGTTCATGCAGCACGTCCGCGATGGTTCCGGTTATCTCCGGCGGGGTATAGAAGGCTGTAAGCACGGACTGCTTCATGGCATCCATGTACCGCTTGTACTCCGTATCGTCTTTTGTGTTCTCCCGTAGCAACTTGTGCAGTTCCACGGTAGGGGCAAACAGTTCGAGGTCGGATTTCGCCCAGTGTACGGCATCCGTCAATTCCCTTGCAGGGTTGAGTATGCACTTCAGTCCCCCGAAGCCGCAATAACGCTCCAGCAACAGCCGTTCGCGTGCGGTGGGTGTGCGCTGTTCCCTGTCAAGGACGAATGCCGTCCTTATCGCCTCGATGTTGTCCCGCAGCCTCTGTTTGCGGTTAAACGCCATACTCTTCGATATAGAGGACGACGGCTCCCGTCAGCTCCGTGTAGAGCAGGTCGTATTCGGGCGACAGGGCGAAATTGTCGTCCGAGAGGTCATAGATGGAGAATACGTTTCCGACAAGCGGCAGCAGTTTTCGGGTAAAGGCTTCACGCTCCGCTTCCGGCACTTCACCGGCAAACTCGTTCTCCACGACTTCGCGCAGGATGGCGTACTTGGAGTAGCGAAGCCCCTCCGTAAGCACCTTCATCGCCAGTTCCTGCGCTCCGTCGGCGGGATAGCCTTCGAGCCTTGCCCGTTCATACGCTTCGGCGGCACGGTCGGCGCGTTCACGGATGAAGGTTTCATCGGTCGCCTGTTCAAACTTGTTCGTGGTGAGGTAGTCCAGCAGGTACAGACCGTAATAGGAAAAGTCGGTCCGCCCCTCGTTTTTCTTCTTGTTGTTCATTACTTTGGAATTTAGTGGATAGATAATGATGATAGGGATAATCGTTGGAAAAGGAGAAGAAAAAGGCACCCGGTATCCCTCCGAGTGCCACCACTAAATCCAAAGCATGAGTGTAATCCGGTATCGAAGAACAATTCATTACTCTGAACCAGTGGCAAAGTTAGAGATTATTTTCTTCTTTTCGCAGAGGTCGCTTTACTTTTCCTTTCAGGGAACACGAAAACCGTGTTATAATCCCCGTCAAAGGCGACTACGGCATCGAAGCTCTTGCCCTGCTTGCTCTTGAAGCCTTTGAGCAGCTTCGTGTGTCCGTCGGTGAGCAGGTCTTTGATTTCATCGTCGGAGAGGGTACGGTTTGCCTTCAGGCGGAACACGGGAAGTCCGCACTCCGTGTTGTCGCAACGTACCACCTTGCCGTAGAACTGCATCGTTCCCGTCCCGCACTTGGGGCACTTGCAGCCGGAATCCCTGCGGGCGAACAGTTTGTCGCATGAGAGCAGTTCGGAAGTAATCTCCCGTGTATATGCCTCAATCTCCTTGCGGAAGTCATCGGCGGGCAGTTCCCCGCGCTCGATGCGTGCCAGTTCCTTTTCCCATTCTCCCGTCATGGCGACATCGGCGATGCGCATCGCCTTCACGACCGAGTAGAGGGCAAGCCCCTTTTCGGTGGGAACAAGCGACTTCTTGCAGCGTTCCATATAGCCGCACTTGAAAAGCGTTTCGATAATGGCGGCACGGGTGGCGGGTGTGCCGATGCCGCAGTCCTTCATTGCCTGACGCAATGCGTCGTCCTCGATTTCCTTGCCAGCCGTTTCCATAGCGGACAGCAGGGTAGCTTCGGTATGCAGCGGCTTGGGCTTGGTCTTCCCCTCCGTGATGGAGGCGGCTTTCAGTGCCAGCGTGTCGCCTTCCTTCCAGTCGGGAATGGCGGCAGTTTCCTCCGGCTTATTGTTCTCTTCTCCGTTCTCCTTGCCATAGACGGCACGCCATCCGGCTTGTCTGATGATGCTGCCTTTTGCCACGAACTCCACTCCGGCACACTCCGCCGTAATGGTGGCGGTGTCCTTGACGCATTTTTCGGAGAAAGCCTCGATCATACGCCCGGCTATCATCTGATAGACGGTGTTGTCCTCTTTGGAGAGGAACAGCGGCTTCTCGCCCGTGACGAGCAGGGCATGGTGGTCCGTCACCTTGCCGCCGTCCACGCTGCGGCGTGTCGGTACGGCTTTCGGCTGCACCTTCTCCTTCCATTCGGGCAGGTTGCCGATGAAGGCAAGCAGCTTGGGGATTTCCGCGAACACGTCTTCGGGAATGTAGCGGCTTCCGGTTCTCGGATAGGTGATGAGCTTCTTTTCGTAGAGCTTCTGCGCGATTTCGAGTGTCTGCTCCGCCGTGAAGCCGTGCTTGGCGTTGGCCTCCTTCTGGAGCGTGGTCAGGTCGTACAGGAGCGGAGTGTCCTCTGTCTTCTCCTTGCGTTCCGCTTTCGTGACGGTGGCTGTACCTGCTTCCTTTACCTTATTATATAGGGCTGTGGCAGGCTCTTTTTCCTTCCATTTCTCGGTGGACGAGAATTTCACGGTATCACCGTCGCCTCCGTCAGCGGCGATATGGAGCTGCCAGAACGGTTCCACCGTGAAACGGCGGTTCTTCCAGTAGCGTGCGCACACCATCGCCAGCGTGGGGGTCTGCACCCGTCCGACGGAGTATGTGCCGTGTCCGGCGGCGATGGAGAGTGCCTGCGTGCCGTTGATGCCCACGAGCCAGTCGGATTCGCTCCGCGCTTTGGCGGCGAGATAGAGGTTGTCGTATCTGCTGCCTGCTTCGAGGTTGCGCAGTCCCTCGCGGATAGCCTTGTCGGTAAGCGAGCTTATCCAAAGGCGCACAAAGGGGGTGGTGCATCCGATGTAATGGTAGAGGTAGCGGAAGATAAGTTCACCCTCACGCCCGGCATCGGTCGTCACGATGATCTGTTCGCTGCCGTTGAACAGACGGGTTATAATTTTTATCTGCGCGACCACGCCGCTGTCGGGCTTGTAGCCCTTCTCCGTCTTGACCTGACGGGGGATGAGCGTGAAGGATTCGGGGATGACGGGCAGGTTGTCACGGACAAAGCCGCGTATGCCGTAGCCGTCGGGCATGGCAAGCTGGACGAGGTGGCCGAATGCCCATGTCACGGCGTAGCCGCCTCCCTCGAAATATCCTTCCTCTCTCTTTGTCGCGCCCACGATACGGGCGATCTCACGTGCCACAGACGGCTTTTCTGCAATGATTGTCTTCATATTCTTCTGTCGTTTTGAATTTTACAAATGTTACTTCGGATTTAGTGGCGGACACCGGATTACATCTTCATGCCCTTATTGTTTCTTTTTTGCGGCTTCTCCTGCTGCTGTTGCTGCGCGGTGTCCTTCGGGGCGGTCTGTCCCTTCCGCAACGGCTCCTTCAGGTTCTTGGTAGCCTCGTTGGTCTTGCCCTCGCTGTTCACCGCCACCTGCGTGCGGCTCTCGTTGGAAGGCGCGACCTTCTGCGCGTTGTCGGGGTTGGTGTCGTAGCGGTACGGGCGTCCCTTCTCCGGGTTGAACTTGATGTACATCGTGGCGTGGAAGCCCTGCTTGTCGGTCACGTTCTCCAGTTTCACGGCTTTGCCCGCCACGTAGTCGGCTTTCTGCTGCTCGGTGAAGTCCACGCCGCTCCATTTGCTGATGGGGCGGATGCTGCCGTCGGCGTTCGTCCACGTGTTGCGGCGTTGCTCCTTGTTCGTGTTGGCTGTGTTTTCCGTACCCTGCGCCTGTCCCTGTGCGGGGGTGTTCTTGGCTTCCTGTGCTTGTGCGGCACGTGGCGACCTGCCGGTTCCCGGCACGAACTCCACGCCGCGCTGCTCCACGTTCACTTGCAGGGTGGTGACGAACTTCCTGCCGTCCTTGCGTTCGATGAGTTTGTCACGCACGGGCAGACCGGCACGCAGCATGTCCTGCTCCTGCTTGGTGATTTCCGTCTTGCCGATGCGTTCCGGTATGCGCACCTTGCTGGCCGAGACATCCGTGATTTCGTTCGTCTTGCGGTCGATGCTGACGAACGAGGGGATGATCTCGCCCGTTTCCCTGTCCACGAGGTCCACGACCCTGCCGAGGTTGCCCGTTTCGCGCAGGTTCTTCCGGTCATCGTCGGAGAACTTGTGTTCCTTGTAGTCGTCGAGCTTCTGCTCCTTGCGGATGAAGTGCGGCACAAGGCTGACGTTGCCCTCGCCGTCCTTCTTGAAGGAGAGGCGGGCGTCCAGTTCGAAAGCCTCTCCGCCGAAATTGGGCGACACCCTCACCAAGTCGGACTTGCCGTAGTTGAGCATCCTGTTAAGGTCGCCCGACTTTTCAAGGTCGTCGCGCTTCACGCCCCATTTCTCCTCCAACTTCTGCCAGTTGATCTTGCTCTCGTCGATGGGCTGGTAGCCCCGGTTGCCCTGCGTCTGCTGAGGACTTTCCTGATTCTGTTCGTTTTTCTGTTCCATTTCTTCCTGTTTTTTAGGTTCGTCATCTTGTTTCTGTTCCGGTTGTTCCTGTTTTTCGGCGGACTGCTCCTCCTGTACTTTCTTTTCGTAGCCGGAGGTGTCCACCTTGTGGGGCGCAAGCATCTCCTTGTTGCCCTCGGGGTCTTTCAGCAAGTCCTTGATAACTTCCAGCAGCTTGTCGGCTTGGTCCGCCGCGACACGGTAGAAACCGAAGCGGCTGGGTTCCTTGCACTGCCGGAAGAAGTTCTTGAAGAAGTTGTCCAGCACGTCTCCGTGCCTGTCGAATTGCAGGAAACTCTGCGCGTTCTCCGCCTTTGCGGGGGTACGCTTGGGTGAGCCGTCGGCGTTAAGCCCGGCTACCACGCTGATCTCGCCCGTCTTCTCGTCGCGGACTATCAGCACGTCTTTTTCTGTTGTTTTCTTTGCCATTTGAAAAATGTTTTAATGGGTTATTTGTTAAAGAAATTATGGATACGCGCCTTGTAGAAGGCTATATCTTCCTTGCGGAAATCCTTTACGTGTTCGGAGAGGAATGTCAGTACGTCCTCCTCGCTGTAATAGGTCTTTTTGCCGAGCGTCTTGTACGGCAATGCACCGATGCTGCGGTAGCGCTGCAGGGTACGCTTGCTTATCTGGAGCAGCATGCAGAGGTCTTGGTTGTCGAACATCCTGATACTTTCCATCGGGTTCGGGGCTTTGCCGGACGGTCGCAGGGAGAGCAACAGCTCGTCCTGACGGTCGAGCCGTTCCATCAGCTTCTGCATCCAGTCCTCAAAATTGTTTCGTGTAAGCAGTTCCATATCTTATGTCCTCCTTCCTTTGGGTTTGCCGCCGCCCGTGCGCAGCGTGTGGTTGCGTTTCAGTTCCGTCAGTGTCGCTGCATCTTCTGCCACGGTGCAGTCTGCGAGCAGGCGGTCTATTTCCGACCGGCGGTAGCGGCATTTGCCGCGCAGCACGATATAGCCGATGCGCTGTTCGCTGCGCATACGTTGGAGGGTACGGGTACTCACGTTCAGCAGGTGCGCCGCCTCGCGGGTGGTGAGCAGCATGTCGGAAGACTCTCCCTTCCTCTCACCGGAAACGGCACGCACATAGACCGCTATCTCGGCTATCTGTTCCGTCAGGGCGGTGAAGGCGGAACTTTCAATCGTTATCACTTTCATATTTTATCCTTTCTTTTGTTTCTCTGCGGCAAAATTCGGCAATAAACAAAAGGGGCTTTAACAACTCATTACGTGACTCACGTAAGATTTTCTTTGAAAGTGACTCCGTAACCCGGACAACCGGCGCAACAAGCTGCCGTATAGCGGAAAACGGCACGCATTCAAGGCGGCTGTGTTACCTTTGCGGTAAATCATTAAATGTTTTGGTATATGGAAATCGTATCTATCGAGAAAAAGACCTTCGAGATGATGCTGGCGTCATTCAACGCCCTCTCGGAGAAAGTCGCCGCCCTCAGGCGCAAAAGCGACGGCGGGCGGCTGGAAAGGTGGCTCACGGGCGAGGAGGTCTGCGGGCAGTTGAGAATCAGCCCGCGCACGTTGCAGTCATTGCGTGACAGGCGGCTTATCGGCTACTCGCAGATAAACCGCAGGTTCTATTACAGGCCGGAGGAGGTCAGGCGGCTGATTCCGCTTATCGGCACGATCTATCCCGATGGAAAATGACTCTGTTTTTATTAACCACTTAATCCGATGTTATGATGAACGAGAACAACGAGGTTTTCACAATGGAGGACGAGCCGGTTGCCACCGCGATACAGAATATGCTCAAAGGCTCCAAATGGCTCTCCGCATTTTTGGAAAGTTACCGTCCGCCACTGGACGGGGAACATTACCTGACGGACAAGGAGGTGGCGGAAATGCTCCGGGTAAGCCGCCGCACCTTGCAGGAGTATCGCAACAACAGGATGCTGCCCTTTATCCTTCTGGCAGGTAAGGTGCTTTATCCCGAATCGGGACTGCGTGAACTGTTGGAGGCGAATTACCTCAAGCCGCAGGAATAAGGCGGTTGCATGAAAAAAAGGAAACGGACGGCACCCGATGGCGTTGTCCGTTTCCTTTTTCGTTGTCTGTATGCGTGTTCAGCAATATCCGGTTTTCCCGTTCTGTATGAACATCACGTATGCCTGCCTCTTTTCCTTTGAGAGTGCCTTTTCCACCAGCCACATGCGGAACACGTGTGTATAGTAGGTATTCAGCCGGAAGGCTACTGGAATGATGATTTCAAGCGAGTAAACATCCGCGTACAGGCCGTTTTCAAGCTGTATGTAGCGGCATACCTCGTAGTCGTTCAGCACGTCCGACTTGCGGACGGCTTTGATGGCGGCGTTCACTGCCGGGACGGTGGCATGGAACTCTTCGGCGATTTCCCCGGCGGTCATCCATACCTCGTTACCGGTTACGCTGACCGTCTTGTCCTCTATAATGATTATGTCACGTTTCATGGCGTCTCTGTTTTAGATGGTACATCCTGCAAATTCCTCTATTTGGTTCAATCTTGCGGCAAGGTTCTCCATGTCTTGGTTGAGCTTCTCTTTGGTTATCTTCGCGTATATCTGCGTTGTCTTTATACTCTTGTGTCCCAGCATGGAACTGACTGTTTCGATGGGTACACCGTTGGAGAGGAACACCGTCGTGGCTGCCGTATGGCGGCTCTGATGCCACGTGATATGCTTGGTGATGCCGCAACGCTTGGCGACGGCACGGATTCCGGCAAGGCACGTGTTGTAGTGGGGAACAGGGAAAATCCTGCCGTTTTCGCACAGCCCGCGGTATTTGTCGATGATTTGTTTCGCAATGTCAAGCAGGCGGATGTTAGACACCACGCCCGTCTTCTGGCGGTTGATGTTTATCCACTCGTGTTCATCGAAGTAGGTGCGGATGTTCTCTTCCGTCAAATTGCGCATATCGGCGAATGACAAGCCCGTGAAGGCGCAGAACAGGTAGAGGTCGCGGTATAGTTCCTGTTTGGCGTTCTTCAGTTTACCTTCCATCAGCAGGCGGATTTCGTCTTTGGTCAGGAAACTGCGTGTCGTTTCCTCCTTCTTGATTTCATACTCCCTGAACGGGTCGCGTGTGAGCCATTCGTTGTTGATGGCGATAAACACCATCGTCCGAAGTGGGCATACATACAGCCACACGGTATTGGTGCAGCAGTGTTTGTCCGTGCGCAGAAACATCTCGAAGTCGGAAATGAAAGCGGGGGTAAGCTCTTTCAACGCGATGTCCTTCACGTGGTAACGGATGTTGAGAAACTCTTGCAGGTGCTTGTAAACGGTCTTGTACTTCAAAAGCGTGCCTTTGGCTTTCATGCCTGCTTCCACCTGCTTGGCATAGTCCTCGTTGTGTTGCTGGAACACCTGCATCAGCGTGTGATAGCGGTGTTCCAGTCCGAGAAAGGCGTTCTTCACCTTCTCTGCCGTGACGAAGTTGTCACGCTCCATGATTTCCTGATAGTGCTTGTTGATGCGCATCCGCATCTTGTCAAGCATGCGGTTCGTTTCGAGTGCCGCCGTGCTTCTGCCCGTGACACGTCCCCCTTTGGTGTCCCACAACTTGGGATCGATGGTCAGTTTGCAACTGAATTGCGTCTGGCTGCCGTCCACCGTGATGCGTCCCATGACGGGAACCGTCCCGTCTTTTTTCACTACCTGACGTTTGAGGTAGTAAATAACTGAAAATGTACTCTTCATCGTCCTTAATTTTTTTTGTTCAAAATTAGTTGGTGAAGAGCCCTCCTCTGATACGCAAATTGCGGAAGAACGGCGCAATCTTTTTTCGTTACCGGATTTTTTGCGTGAGTTGTCAGTAACTCACTAATCCTTAAAGCCTTGTTTCGTTATTCGTGTCCATTTCGTCACCTATTGGGCGTGGTTACGAACAAGTAACGTAGCTCCGTCTTGATTTGGCTTCGGCGTGGATTGTAATGGCTCTCGGAATAATTGGCAGCGTAAATGAAACCCCTGTAAATCAAATCCATTACCATATTCTTCCGCATTTCACTTTTTTGTAGTAACTTTG
>ERZ1023979.302-NODE-302-length-18517-cov-7.534287_pt1 | contig 18517 bp, 19 predicted proteins | sample MGYA00380434_ERZ1023979 | MGnify/ENA primary metagenome ERZ1023979 (study PRJEB33179, sample SAMN07449056) | human gut metagenome | biome: Human-gut; feature: Human associated habitat; material: Faeces | host: Homo sapiens | place: India:Kasaragod | collected...
CATGTACATGTCGATATCGAGGGTATTGTGGTGTGTGATGAAGGGGCGCGCGTTCGCGCCGCCCGCGATGGGGCTCAAAACCGGCGTCTCGACCTCCATAAAGCCGATGGAGTCGAGGTAGCGGCGCAGATACGCGACAAACTTCGAACGAATTTCGAAGTTGCGCTTGGACTCGGGGTTGATGATCAGGTCCACATAGCGCTGACGGTAGCGCGCTTCCTTATCGGTCAGGCCGTGGTACTTCTCCGGCAGGGGACGCAGAGACTTACTGAGCAGCGTGATCTTCTTGGCGCGCACGCTCATCTCGCCGCGCTGGGTGCGGAACACCTCGCCCTCGACGCCGACGATATCGCCGATGTCGTACTTCTTGAAGCGGTTGTACTCCTCCTCATCCATCTCGTCCTTGCGGGCGTAGAGCTGGATGCGGCCGGACTTGTCCTGCAGATCGCAAAAGCTGACCTTGCCCATGCCGCGTTTGCTCATCAGGCGGCCCGCGACGCGGACCTCGCTGCCCTCAAGCGCGTCAAAGTTGTCCTTGATGTCCTGAGCATGGTGCGTCACGTCGAAGCGCGTCTCCTTGAAGGGATCGCGGCCCTCGGCGCGCAGCGCTGCGAGCTTTTCGCGGCGGACCTTCAGGATCTCGCTGAGGTCCTGCTCGGGAGCGTTGGTCTGGATATTTTCTTCAGCCATGATATTTCTTTACTCCTACTCTATATAATACAGCTTAACGTTCGATCTTGACGATGCGGTAGACGATGGCACCGACAGGGGCCTCCACGGTGACCTCATCGCCCTCTTTTGCGCCCATGAGCGCCTTGCCGAAGGGGGAATCCTCGGAGATGGCGCGGTGCATGGGGTCGGCCTCCTGCGAGCCGACGACCTTATACTCGGGCAGCTCGCGGCCGGACTTCACATCCTGCACGGTCACACGGCAGCCGATGCTGATGCCGTTCGTGCCCGCGTCGTTTTCGTCGACGATGACGGTGTGCAGCAGGATCTCCTCGACCTCAGCAATACGGGAGTACAGCTTGCCCTGCTCGTTTTTCGCTTCATCATATTCGCTGTTTTCGCTCAGGTCGCCGAAGCCGCGCGCCTCTTTGATGAGGTCCGCCACTTCCTTTTCACGCACGGTCTTGAGGTAGGTGAGCTCCTTTTGCAGCTCTTCCTTGCGCTCCGCGCTCATCTTGTACTCTTTTTTCATGTTCGCCATATTGAGATCGTTCCTTTCTTTCGCGCCCGCAAAATTGCGCGGCGCGCACACGAATACCATTTTAGCGAAATAATTATAGTGATTTTGCCCCGTGTTGTCAAGGTAAGTTTGCGTTTTCTCCCCCATCGGGCGGCATTTTCACATCTTTTACCCAAATTTCGTCCGCGCGGCGCGCAAGCGAGGCGTAGAGTGCGCAGATGAGCTGATCTTCATTCCAGATCATCGCTGCATCGCCCAGGTTTTCCGTCCCATAGGCGACAGAAGCCGCACCGCTCTCCAGCGGCAGCACAAGGCCGTCGGGCAGCGGGAAATCGTCGAAGCAGACGCTCAGGTCGGCGGCGATCCTCTCGTCCGTCTGCAATGTATGGACACTCGCGCCGCAGTCCCAGCGCAGCGTGCGCGCAAGGCGCTCGCCATTCGGCGCGCAGAGTGCAAGATAGCGCACATCTTTAGAGAGCTCGCGCGCCGCCGCTTCGAGCGCCGCACTCTGCGAGGGTGCGCACAGCGCGATACGTGCCCGCTCCGGCGCAAGGCCGAGCCGCGCCATCGCGCGGCGGATGATCTCCGCCGCCTTTGCCATGCGCAGCGGCTTTTCGGGCGGCGGCAGGACACCACAGCGCGCAAATACCTCCGCATATGGATAATCCTTGGGAAACACGGCATAACTCACACGACGCTTTTGCAGGTATTTTGCTGCGCGCTTGGCCGAAAGTGCAGCAAGCATTCCCTCGCCGCGCAATGCGTAGGCCGCGTCAAAGCGCACGCCGCAGAGCGTGCGCGCGCCGTTTTTCTCCCCCGTGTCCCGATAGCAGACCAATCCCTGCAAAATGACCCCTCCCCGCAAAAAAGCTCCCCGCCAGTATATGGCGGGGAGCTTGTGCGTTATGCGGTTTACCAACCCTTGATATAGTCCGTGAGGTACTTGAGCGGGTTGATGATCTGTCCGTTCTCGGTGATCTCAAAGTGCAGGTGCGGGCCGCTGCTCACGCCGGTCGTGCCGGTGATGCCGACGACCTGACCCTGCGCGACATACGTGCCCACGCTGACCGAACGGGATGACAAATGCTGATACGTCGTCGTGTTGCCGCTGCCGTGGCTGACGACCACATAGTTGCCGCGGTACTTGTTGTAGGCCGAGATGATGACCGTGCCCGCCTTGGCGGCGACGGCCTGCGTCGTGTAGCCCACGCGGCCGATGTCAATGCCCGCGTGATTCGTCGACGCGCCCGCGATGCCCGTGTAGCGCGCGCCGAGCGGCGAGGTGACATACTTGCTCGAGCACGGCCAGATGTAGCCGCCATAGGTCACGGTGGTGTTGCCGTTCTTTTCGGCAAGCTCACGGGAAAGGCGCACGATCTCCGCCTGCTGGCGCTCCATCGCGGCATCCTTTTCCGAAAGGACCTGCTTGTACTGCGCTTCGTTTGCCTTGAGCTCGGCAAGCACCTTTTCCGCCTCAGCGCGCTGGGTGTTCAGCTCGCTCTTTTTGGCGACGAGCGTCTCCTTGGCGCTCTGCTGCTCGGCAAGGGACGTTTCGAGCGAGGCCTTCTTCTGCTCGATCTGCTCGCGCAGGGCACGCAGATCGTCGATGACCTTCTGGTCGCTGTCCATGATCTCACTGATGAAGTCCATGGCGCTCAGCAAGTCGGAAAAGCTCGCCGAGTCGAACAGCACCGACCAGTACGACACCGTGCCGCGCTCTTCCATCGAGCGCACACGCTCGCAGAACTTTTCGTACTGGCGCGCCTCTTCCTCTTCGTTCTCGCGGATCTCCTGCTCGGTCTGCGTGATCAGCGTCTCATACTCGCTGATGAGCGACTCAACGCCCCTGATCTCCGACTGAAGCAAGTTGATCTGCTTGTCGATGTTCTCCTTCTGCGCAAGCGCCGCGCTCTTGTCGTTCTGGATGGATTTTAGCTCTTTTTCCAGCTGCGATTTTTCCGAGTTCATACCGCTGAGCTCGTCTTTGAGCTTGTCGATATCCGCCTGCGTGACGGCGGAGGCGTCCTGCACCAGGGAAAGCGGTGTCAGCTCCGTCAGCGTCAGCGACGCGAAGACGGCCAGCACCAGGAGGATGCGTGCGATCTTTTTTCTGCTCATCGTCCGCCTCCCTCACACGTGCAGGAACTTGCGGATAGCCGTCAGGCTGCCACCCACACCGATCAGGATACCGGCGGCGGCAAAGATCGCAGCCACGGGCCGCCAGATCGACGTAAAGTCGACGATCGTGAGAAGCTGCAGCCGGTCGGACATCGCAAGGCTCTTTGCGACCGATTCATACAGGAGCCACTGCAAGCCAAAGCCAAGCACCGCGCTGAGAAGGCCGATCATAAAGCCCTCGTACACGAACGGCCAGCGGATGAAGCCGTTCGTCGCGCCGACCATTTTCATAATGGCGATCTCGTCGCGGCGGTCGAATGTCGTGAGCTTGATGGTATTCGAGATGATGAAGACCGACACGAGCAGCAAAATGGCAATGAGCGCGATGCACACTACGCTCGCAACATTTCGCAGCGTGATAAAGCCGCCCGCGATGTCTTCGTCCACGCGGACATTGGCAACGCCTTCGACATTGTCGAGGATATCCTGCGCAGTCTTGCCGGAAATGCTCAGATCGTCAACATAGACAGCGTAGCGGTCGCGCAAAATCTCGGGGTCAAGGTTCTGGAACATGTTGTCCCCCTCGTAACGCGCCTCAAAGGACTTCATCGCCTCTTCTTTGCTGATGAAGACACATTCTTTCACATTGTCACGCTGCTCAATGGCGCGGCCCACGGCCTTGGTCTGCGCATCGTCGCAGCTCTCGTCCACGAAGGCGAGAATTTCATACTCGCTCTCGAGCTGCTGGAGCTGCACCTGCGCATTGTACGCCACGAGCGAAAATGTACCCATGACGACAAGGCAGGCGACCGTGATGCCCACGGCCGCAAAGGACATGAATCCGTGCGAGAACATGTTGCGCATGCCCTCGCCGAAAAAGTAAGAAAAATCGTGTTTGCGCATAGCTTACCTCGCATTATAGCCGACGCCGTCGCCATCGCTCGTGATGATGCCCTGTTCGAGCGTGACGACGCGTTTTTTGAACTGATTGACAAGATCTTTCTCGTGCGTGACGACGACCATCGTCGTGCCGAGATGGTTGATGCGCTCGAGCAGGCGCATGATCTCCAGCGAGCGCGCGGGGTCCAGGTTGCCCGTCGGCTCGTCGGCGATGATGGTGCTGGGGTTGTTGATGAGCGCACGCGCAATGGCCACGCGCTGCTGTTCGCCGCCGGAGAGCTCGTTGGGATAACGGTCGGTCTTTTCCTCAAGTCCGACGAGCTCAAGCACATAGGGGATGCGCTTTTTGATCTCGCGCGGCGAAGAACCGACGGCGCGCATGGCGAAGCTCAGGTTCTCGTAGACCGTTTTCTTCTCGATCAGGCGGAAGTCCTGGAAGATGACGCCGACGGAGCGGCGCAGCAGCGGGATCTGCCGCTCGGCAATGTTCGTCAGGCTGAAGCCGTTGACGGCGATCTGGCCGGACGTCGGTACGATCTCGCCGGTGAGCAGCTTGATGATCGTCGACTTGCCGCTGCCGCTCGGACCGACCAAAAAGACGAACTCCCCATCCTCGATGCGAAGCGAAATGCCCTTTAAGGCCGTCGTGCCGCTCTCGTATTCCTTTACTACATCGCTCAGGCGTATCATGCTCTTCCCTCAGTTTCCAGCAGGTTTTGACTCGATCCCGCAAATTTTCAGTCTTTATTATAGCGCGGCAAGTCCGCGATGGCAACAGGTAATTATGTAAACTTTCAACTTTTTTGCCGCAAAATGGCGAAAAAACAAGGACTGTCTGAAGACAGCCCTTGTCAAATTCTTTTTCTTTACGCTTCGATGCCGCGGGAGGCAAGGTACTTTTTGACCATGAGCGCGACCTTGAAGGTGATGGCGTCGTCGAACTCGCGCAAGTCGAGGCCCGTGAGCTTCTTGATCTTCTCGAGACGGTAGACGAGCGTATTTCTGTGGACGAACAGTTTTCTCGCCGTTTCGGAGAGGATGAGGTTGTTCTCGAAGAACTTGTTGATCGTAAAGAGCGTCTCCTTGTCGAGCGCGTCGATGGGGTTCTTCTTGAAGACCTCCTGCAGGAACATTTCGCACAGTGTTGTCGGCAACTGATAAATGAGGCGGCCGATGCCGAGGTTTTCATAGCTGATGATGTACTTCTCGGTGTCGAAGACCTTGCCGACCTCGATCGCCATCTGCGCTTCCTTATAGGACTTCGCGAGGTCGCGCAGGTGCGTCGCCACCGTGCCGATACCGACGACCACGGTGCTCTCACCGTTCACGCGCAGCGTCTCTTCGATCTGCGCGGCGGTCTTTTCAAGGTCGCTCATCTCCACATTGTCGCCGAGCTGCTGCACGAGCACCACATCGTCCTCGCCCATGGAAAGGACAAAGCTCGTCTGCCGGTCGGGGAAGATGTTCTGCACGGTCTCGACGGGGACGGCGTCGGCCTTGTCGTCCGTGCGGCGGATGACGAACACGCCGCGGTTGAGCTCGGCTTCGACGTGCAGCTCCTTGGCGCGGACGTAGATATCGCTCAACAGAATGTTGTCGGAGAGGATGCTCTTGACGAACGACGTCTTGTCGTGCTTTTCCTCGTAATAGCTCTTGGCGGTGTTGAGCGCGACGGTCGCCATGCTGCAAACCGTCGAACTGAGCGCGTCCTCGCCGCGGGTGAAAGCCGCAAAGTCGAACTGACCGCCCCAGCCCTCGAGCGCCTTGAAGGTCTTGCCCTCGAGCGCGGTGCAGGCGCCCTCGGCCTCATTGATGGGCTGCACCAGATGCGGCCAGCGCTGGCCGATCTCCGGCAGGTCGGTGCAGGCGATGACCGTGCCCTCGGAGTCGATCACGCCAATGACCGTATCGGTCGTTTCCTTAAACTGTAAAACGATGTTCTGAAAAATCCTACCGGACATATTCCGTGCCTCCTTGATTTATTAGGGAGTTTGTGCATTCTGCCAACTTGATGGGACTATTATACTTTCTCCGTCTGACGATTGCAAGAACTTTTTTCTCTTTTCAACAATTTTTTTCTTCTTTTTTAGGCATTCCGTAAAGGAAGGACAAACGCTTACTTGTCCGCGCCCGCTTTTCCTTGGGCAAATTGCCCACTTTCCCGCAGGTTTTTGATCTCTTCCGCCGTGAGCAGGCGGTATTCGCCCTTGGAAAGCCCCTCGTCAAGCGTGAGTGAGCCCATGCTCAGCCGCTTTAAGTAAACGACCGGCTTTCCGCGCGAGGCCAGCATCCGCTTGATCTGGTGGAACTTGCCCTCGTGGATGGTGATGAGCGCCTCGCTCTGCGCGTCGCTCTTTAAAATCTCAAGCTTTGCCGGAAGGCATTCAAGCCCGTCACCGAGCGTGATGCCCTGCTCGAAGGCTTTACAGTCGGCGTCGTCGAGCGCGCCGTCGGTGCGGACAAAGTAGACCTTGTCGACGTGCTTTTTCGGCGCGAGCAGGTCGTGCGCGAGCGCGCCGTCGTCGGTCAAAAGCAGCAGCCCCTCCGTGTCCTTGTCGAGCCGCCCGACGGGAAACAGGCCGATCTTTCGATACTCGGGCGCAAGCAGGTCGAGCACCGTCTCCCCGCGTCCGTCTTCGGTCGCCGAGAGCACGCCCGCGGGCTTGTGGAGCATCACATACGTGTGCTCGCGATAAAAAAGCTCTTCGCCGTTCACACTGATGCGCGCGGTCAAGGGGTCGCACTTGTCCTCCGCGCTGGCCGCGATGCGCCCGTCGACGAGCACGCGACCCTCGCGCACGAGGGTCTTGACCTCGCGGCGCGAATAGCGCCCGGTCGAGGCGATGATCTTGTCGAGTCTCTGCTGTGCCATGGTGGTTCCCGCCTTTCTGCATTCTGAAGTATCAGTGTAGCATACTTTTTCTTTCGGTGGAATAGCTTTTATCGAAAGGGTGTGGTCGCTTCATGTTCATCATCACCGCCAGGTGCTCCAAACGCCGCGTTATAAAAATTCTGCTCGTCTTTGCGCTGCTGCTCTCGCTCTTTCTGGCGCTGCGCGCGTGCCAGCATTCGTCTCCGCCGCCCGTCATCGCCGCCGGAACAAATGAAGAGCGCATTGCGTATCTTGCCTCCCTCGGCTGGGAGGTGAACGACCAGCCGATCGAAACGCTGAGCGTCACGCTGGGCGAAATGCTCGAAGAGCCGTATTTGAGCTACAACGACCTCCAGCTCTCGCAGGGCTTTGACCTCACACGCTATTGCGGGCAGACGCTCTCGCGTTACACCTATGTTGTGACCAACTATCCTGACGCCTCGCTCCCCTGCCAGGCCGACCTGTACGTCTGCGGCGGCGTGCTCGCCGCGGGCGACATCGTCTGCACGGGTGAAAACGGCTTCATGGCGGGACTCTCCTTTCCCGCCAATTGACCGCGCTTCTCTCTCCCTCTCAGGGCCCCCCGTGCGGGGGCTTTTTCTTTTTGACTATTGCGCGCGGCTGTGGTATGATTGCGGTGAATTGATATAAAGGAATCATCCCATGGAATTTTACACCCTCGCCAGTTCGAGCGCCGGCAACGCCGCGCTCGTCTGTCACAACGATACCCACCTTCTCATCGACGCGGGCATCTCCTGCCGCCGCATCACGCAATCGCTCGCAGTGCTTGATCTCACGCTCGATGATCTCGACGGCATCCTCATCACGCACGAGCACATCGACCACGTCCGCGGACTGACGACGCTCGCCAAAAAATGCCCCGCCCCGCTGTATGCGACGTTCGGCACCGCGGCGGCGATCCAATACCCCGAGCCGCGCCTGCGCGCCTTTGCCACGGGCAAAGAGTTTACGATCAAGGACCTGCACGTCCGCTCGTTCCGCACGTCGCACGACGCGAAAGAGAGCGTCGGCTACCGCATCGAGAGCGACGCAGGCTCGCTCGCTGTACTGACGGATACGGGCTTTGTCACCGACGAAGCGCACGATGCCGCCCTCGGCGCGGACATGCTGCTGCTCGAATCGAATCACGACGTCGTGATGCTCAAAAACGGCGGCTACCCTTACTACCTCAAGCAGCGCATCCTGAGCGAGTACGGGCACCTGTCGAACGACGCCGCGGCGGAATTCGCCATCGAATGCGTCCGCGCGGGCACGAGCGACATTCTGCTCGCGCACCTGAGCGACGAGAACAACTCTCCCCAGCTTGCCGAATACACCGTCGGCCGCGCGTTGCAATCGAGCGGGCTGAGCGTCCGCCTTGCCGCCGCGCCGCGCGACACCATCAGCGAGGTACACGTATGCAGAAGATCACCGTCCTTTGCGTCGGAAAACTGAAGGAGGCCTTCTACGAGCAGGCCGTCAAGGAATATGAAAAGCGCCTTTCGCGCTGCTGCAAGTTAGAGCTTTTGGAGCTGCCCGAGCAGCGCCTTGGCGACGAGCCGAGCGAGGCGGAGATCCGCCAGGCCCTCAAAAAGGAGGCTACGCTCGTCGAGCAGAAGCTTCCCAAGAGTGGCGCGCTGATTGCCATGTGCATCGAGGGACAGGAGATGAGCAGCGTAGCGCTTTCGCAGAAAATGCAGCAGCTCGCCGCGCGCGGCGCGTCACAGCTGACGTTCCTCATCGGGTCGAGCTTCGGCCTTGACGAGGACTTAAAGAAAAAAGCCGACCTGCGGCTCTCGATGTCGCCGATGACGTTCCCGCACCACTTAGCGCGCGTGATGCTGCTCGAGCAAATCTACCGCGCCTACCAGATCGAGGCCGGAACCAAATACCACAAATGACCCATCATCAACATAAAGGAGGACACCGCCCATGTCGGATGAAGTGAAGCTCACCTGGGGCAAGACAGAAAACGACCTTTTGCAGCGCTGGCCCAAATCCGCCGACGGCACGCCGGAGGAGCCCGCGCTTTTGACCGTCGCGATGGACACGAACGCCGAGACGGACATGCTCTGCGCCATGCTCCGCTCGTATGACATTCCCGTGCTGCGCAAATACGAGGGCGAGGGCTCGTTCGGCAAGATCGTGCTCGGCATGCCCGGCAGCGGCACGTGGCTCTATGTGCCGTCCTCGATGCTCGAGGACGCGAAAAATCTGATCCGCCCCATTGATGAAATTCCGGAACAGGAGGACATGCAATGAATTACCGTCAGGAATATGAAAAGTGGCTCGCCTCCCCCGCGCTGAGCGAGGACGAGAGAAACGAGCTCAAGGCCATCGCAAACGACGAAAAGGAGATTGAAAACCGCTTCTACGGTCCGCTCGAATTCGGCACGGCCGGCCTGCGCGGCACGATGTACGTTGGCCTTCACAACATGAACCGCCACGTCATCCGCTGGGCGACGCAGGGCTTTGCCAACGTCATCCGCGCTGAGGGCGAAGCGGCCATAAAAAAGGGCGTCGCCATCTGCATGGACTGCCGCAACCACTCGATGGAGTTTGCGCGCGCCGCGGCCTGCGTCATGGCGGGCAACGGCATCACCGTCAAGCTCTTTGAGTCCCTGCGCCCGACGCCTGAGCTCTCGTTCGCCGTGCGCGAATACGGCTGTGAGGCGGGCATCAACGTCACCGCGTCGCACAATCCCAAGGAGTACAACGGCTACAAGGTCTACTGGTCGGACGGCGCGCAGCTGCCGCCCCAGCACGCCGCCGCGATCGCCAAGGAGCTCGAGCACGTCGACATCTTCACCGGCGTCACGTCGATGGACTTTGACGAAGCCGTCAGCAAGGGCCTCATCACGATGCTCGGTGAGGACTGTGACAAGCGCTTCATGGCTAACGTCATGAGCATGGTCAACGACTATGATACCGTCAAAAAAGTCGCCGACGACTTTAAGCTCGTCTACACGCCCTTCCATGGCTGTGGCCACAAGCTCGTGCCCGAGGCGCTGACGCGTCTTGGCATCAAGCACCTTTTATGCGTACCCGAGCAGATGGTCATCGACGGCAATTTCCCGACCGTCGTGTCCCCGAACCCCGAGAATCCCGAGGGCTTCTACCTCGCCATTGACCTCGCCAAGAAGAACGACGTCGACTTCATCCTCGGCACCGACCCCGACAGCGACCGCGTGGGCATCATGGTGCGCAACAAGCAGGGCGAGTTCGAGCCTGTCACCGGCAACCAGACGGGCGTGCTGCTGCTCGACTATCTGATCGGTGCGATGAAGCGCGCGGGCAAGCTGCCTGCGAACGCCGCCGCGCTCAAGACCATCGTGACGACCGAAATGGCGCGCGCCGTCGCGGAGGCGAACGGCCTCGACTGCTACGACACGTTCACGGGCTTTAAGTTCATGGCCGAGAAGATGAACGAGCTTGAGGGCGCGGGCAAAAACACCGTCATCTTCTCCTACGAGGAGAGCTACGGCTACATGATCGGCCACTACGTGCGCGACAAGGACGCAGTCACGGCCTCGCTGCTGCTCACCGAAATGGCCGCGTGGTACTACTCCCAGGGCATGACGCTCTTCGACGCGCTCAACGCGCTCTTTGAAAAGTACGGCTGGTACGGTGAAAAGACGCACAACCTCGTCATGCCGGGCTTAGATGGTGCGGAGAAGATGGCAAACCTCATGAAGCTCCTGCGCGAGACGCCGCCGAGCGAGATTGCGGGCGTCAAGGTCGCGACGTACAAGGATTATTCGGATGGCACCGCGCGCGACGCCGCAAGCGGCGAGGTCACGAAGATCGCGCTCTCGGGCTCAAACGTGCTGCGCTTCGAGCTCTGCGACGGCACGCACATCGTCGTGCGCCCGAGCGGCACAGAGCCGAAGATCAAGGTCTACATCCTCACCAAGGGCGCAGACGCGCAGGAGCGCGACGCAAACCTCGCCAAATACTCCGCCTGGGTCAACACCCTCGCCTGATATTTCCCTATCCCAAAGCAGCAAAGGGCGGCGTGGATCACGCGCCGCCCTTTTTCTATCTTTGCCGCCACGCGGCGAAAGGATGGTCCCCTCTCATGGCAATGCTCGCACTCTACTGGTCCATTATGATCGCCTGCTACCTCATCGCAGGCAAGCTGCGCCGCCATGCAGACAAATTTCACTTTCTGGACGCGCTGACGAATCTGTTCATCTATTTTCTCATCTTTCTCATGGGTCTGCGCATGGGCGCGGATGATGAGGTGACGTCGAGCCTTGGCAGCATCGGCGTGCAGGCGTTATTCGTCACACTGCTCACCGCCGTCGGCAGTATGCTCGGCGCGACTGCCGCGCGCAAGATCGTGCACCTCAACCGCCACTCCTTGCCCGCCGGTACAGAGGAAGAAGGCGCCGAGGAACGCGGCGGCGGGGTCAACACCTCCGGCATCAAGTCCTCGGTCATCATTTGCCTGATGGTCATCTGCGGGATGCTGTTGGGCTATTTTGTCCTCCCGCAGCTCATCTCGCCCGAGCGCTTTGAAGAGACCTCCGGCAACCTGCTCGTCACCGGCCTTTGCATCATGCTCGGCTCGGTGGGCTTCAGCATGGGACTTGACGGCAGCATCGTGCGCGTCATGCGCGGCGCGGGGCTGGGCGTCGTGCTCGTGCCCATTTTCTCTGTGATTGGCTCGCTGCTCGCAGGCGTTGTCTATGCGCTCCTCTCCCCCGTCACGCTGCGCGAAGGGCTCGCCATCAGCGCGGGCTTCGGCTGGTACACGATGGCACCGAGCGTCATCTCCGGCGCAGGACACGCGGTCGCGGGCGCGATCTCGTTTCTGCACAACGTGCTGCGCGAGACGATGGGTCTCATCTTCCTGCCGCTCATCGCCAGCAAGATCGGCTATATCGAGGCCATCACGCTGCCCGGCACAGCGTCGACCGACCTGTGCCTGCCGCTTGTGGAAAAGTACTGCAATCCCGAGACCATGGCCTACTCGTTCTGTACGGGTATGCTGATGTGCATCACCTGCGCGGCGTTCGTGCCGCTCATCATCGGCGCTTGATCTCCCCGCAAGAGCAAAAGCGACGCTCTCTTTTACAAAAGAGAGCGTCGCTTTTTTATGCTTCTTCTCAATGCGGTGCAAAATCAGAAGGTCACGACTTCTTGCTCGGGCTTCGACGTGGTGGTGATGCGCTCGACGTACAGCACGGGGCCCTCGCCCTCGTAGGCGTCGAGGTGCTCCTTTTTGACCGTGGCAGTGATATCGACCCAGTCGCGATTCTTGTAGGCATTCAGGCTGTCGCCCTTGGCGACGATGCCGACGAACTGGATGTCGTTTTCGCAGCAGGTCATCACGAAGCGGCCGGGGCAGTGGATGCCCGGGAACTTCTTCGAGTGGCACATGATGAGCTTCATGTGGACCTTTTTGCCATCCCAGCGGTCGGGATGGTCCATCGCGTCGACGTACCACACGCCATAGTCATCGTCGGGAATGTCGATGAGCTCGGGCGTCATGTCGAACGGGCACTCGTCGCCGGTCAGGTAATCCTCGCTGTTGCCGTCGTTGTCCTCAAGGTAGATGTCCGCGCGGCGGTTGACCATGCGCAGATTGCGCGCGCGCAGGCTCTCTTTGAGCTTGTTGTCGCAGCGGTTGAAGACGATCATGTCCGCGTTCGTGATCTTTTCCATCATGAGCTGACCCATGTTCTTGACGAACAGCTCGAACGTCGGCGCCTGCACGAACGTCATGATCTGATAGAGCACCCAGTTGGCGGGCAGCACCTCGCGGTAGAGCTTTTCCATCTGCCACATGCCGTTGTACTCGATGAGCACCTGCTTAGGGTGGTGTTTCTTTTCGAGCTCCTTGCAGAAGGCGAGCGTCAGCTCCTCTTCGTCGTCCACCGTGACGACGGTGACGTTGTCGAGCGCCTTCTTCTCGTATTCTTCGTCGCCCTCTTCGCAGCAGATCAGAAGCGTCTTGTCCTCGCGGGCAAAGCCGTCCTCCAAAATGCCGTTGATAAAGCTCGTTTTGCCGGAATCGAGGAATCCGGCGACCAGATAAACAGGAATATCCATGAATTACACTCCAAACAGTTCTGCAAGGCCGTCTTCCTTGAGCTCCGCGCCGATAACGCACAGACGGCCCGTATAGTCGGGATGGCCCGCGCGGACCTCATGCTCTTCGGGCACGTAGTCGAATTCGAGCCAGCCGTCCTCGCCGTTCACGATGCCCTTGGCACGCAGGATGTGGCCGTAGTCGCCGCTGTCCAGCTTGTGGAGCATGTCCTCAAGAGCTTCTTTGCTGAACTTCTTCGGCGTCTCCTTGCCCCAGGAGGAGAAGACGTCGTCGGCGTGGTGATGATGGTGATGGTGGCACTCGCACTCGGGATCGTCGCACTCCTCGCCGTCGTGGTGATGGTGGTGATGCTCGTGCTCGTCGTGCTCGTGGCCATCATGGTCATGATGATGCTCGTGCTCGTGGTCATGCTCATCCTCATCGTGGTCATGATGGTGCTCGTGTTCATGCTCATGGTCGTGCTCGTCATGCTCATCGTGATGATGGTGATGCTCATGCTCGTGCTCGGCCTCTTCGATCTCGTGCTCGCGGCGCATCTTTTCAAGGAGCTCGTCGCTCAACGACACCCTTTCGATGGCGGAGAGGATGGTCTTGCCGTCCAGCTCGTCCCACGGAGTCGTCAGGATGGCGGCGTCGGGGTTCTTCTCGCGCAGCATCGCGGCGGCGGCCTCAAGCTTCTCCTGCGAGAGCTTCTGCGTGCGGGAAAGAATGATCGTGCCGGCGGCCTCGATCTGGTTGTTGTAGAACTCGCCGAAGTTCTTCATATAGACCTTGACCTTGCTCGCATCGGCCACGGTGACATAGCTGTTGAGCTTGAGCTCACCCGGGCACTCGTCGACGGTGCGCTCGACGGCGACGATGACGTCAGAGAGCTTGCCGACGCCGCTCGGCTCAATGAGCACGCGGTCGGGGTGGAACTGCGCCACGACCTCTTTGAGCGCCTTGTTGAAATCGCCGACGAGCGAGCAGCAGATGCAGCCCGCGGACATCTCGGAGATCTCGATGCCGGACTCCTTCAGAAAGCCGCCGTCGATGTTGATCTCGCCGAATTCGTTCTCGATCAGCACGAGCTTTTCGCCGCTGTAGGCTTCCGCGATCAGCTTTTTGATGAGCGTGGTCTTGCCGGCGCCCAGAAAGCCGGAGAAAATGTCAATTTTCGTCATGAGAAATACGCTTCCTTCTTTTTTATTGATTTCCAAACCTGTATTATAAGCAGGATTTGTGAACGATTCAAGTCTTTTCTACGCAAAATGCGCCTTTTTCCCGCTCACAGGCCCATGCCTGGCAGCGGCACACGATGATCTAAGATCACGTGTCCGAAGCAGATAAAGCGCTTTCCGCTCTCAGGGCCGCAGACGACGTCCGCACCGCTGCGGTCCCGCCCCAGAGAGAAGAGGTACGAAACGCCGAGCGGGTCGCGGTAATACTGCTTGCAGAGCATGTCGCCCCCGACGCAGAAGATGCCCACGTCGCCCGCATGCAGCGGGTCGTGATTGAGGTAGGCGACGCTGCCGCCGTGCAGCACGGGTTCTAAACTGTCGTCGCGGATGCGCACGGCGAATTCCGCTCCCGGCGGCACATCGCCGTGGTCGACGATGTAGTCAAAATCCTCACCTAGCACGGGGGCGGCGTAGCCCGCTGCCTCGATCGAGCGGTAGAGCGGGATGCGGCGCGGCGCGCCCGCACCGTCCTGTCTCGCGTGCATCGTGCACAGGGCGCTGACGAGGCTGCCCACCGTCTCGCGCTCGAGCGGCGAGAGCGAGCGGCACTTTTCGATCAAATCCTGCTCTGCGCGCGAGCAGACGAAGCTGCCTGAGCGGAACGAATCGCGGTAAAGGTAGTTCGGGTCGATCTCAAGCGCATCGAACAGCCGGAGCAGCACCTCCTCCTTCGGCGAGCTGACGCCGTTTTCATAGTTGCTGATGGCAGAGGGCGAAACGCCAAGCTCCTCCGCCAGCGCCGCGCGCGAGAGATGAAGCTCCTCACGCCGCAGACGCATTTGTTTGCCAAAACTCATCAAAATTCCCCCAGAAAACGCAGGCTGCGACAAGATTTGACTGTATTCTATCGCAGAAACTTGTATCTGTCAATCAATTATAACAAGAATCTTGTAAATTTATTCTTGACATAGCAAGATTCTTGTGATATCTTGATTTTGCTAACAAGTTCTTTGTACTTGATGGCGTGCAGCGGCGAGCGTGCGCCTCACTTTGCCCGCGGGGCACGCCGCCGATACAGGTACGGCGGCTGATCCCCGCAGCAGAAAAAGAAAACGCGCCGCCCTGAAAAGGACGGACGCGAAAAAATAGAGAGAAAGAAAATATCGAGCCAGCCTAAGGGCAGCTCGATATTTTTCGTTTCATGCAACAAAAAAGAACGAGCTGACTTTCATCAACTCGTCCTTGGTGGGGGAAGGTGGATTCGAACCACCGAAGTCACTGACAACAGATTTACAGTCTGCCCCCTTTGGCCACTCGGGAATTCCCCCATCTGAAATTGTTTGCTTGTCGGTGGAGCTGGTAGACGGATTCGAACCCCCGACCTGCTGATTACAAATCAGCTGCTCTACCAGCTGAGCTATACCAGCATCTCAGCAACGAACAGGTTGTATATTACCAGACTTCGATTCGTTTGTCAACAGGGAATTTGAAAAAAGGAGGAATTTTGTTGTACGCAGGAAAAAGACACCATGATTCGGTGCACGCGGTCTGCTCACTCTGCGCGCAGGACATTTACGCGGGAGAAACGCTGTGGTACCGAAACGGCGTGACCGTCTGCGCGGACTGCTTTCCGCGCTTTGCGCGCGAAGCGCTCCGGTCGTTTGAATACATATTAGGGGAGGCGAGCACGCTATGACGCTGTATCAGATGTCGTTTGTCTACCGCGAGGACGCGCTGCGCTTCCGCATGCGCATCACGGTCCTGCGCGAGCAGGCCAAGGCCGCACCGACGAAGGAGGAGCGCGAGCGACTCAAGCGGCGCATTTTGGAGCTCCAGCAGCTTCAGCGCCAGTCGCGCGAGCTGGCCGAGCTGACGCGGCACTATTACGAAAGGGGCTATTACCGCAATGAAAAGTACACCTTATAGTATGCGCAACAATGAAGTTTACGGCGATATGACCGCCTGGATCGCCGCGCACGCGGGCGACAACGAGAGCGACCTCATGCGCCTCAAGCGCAATCTGCGCCTTGCCCGCGAGGAGGAGCTTACCGCCCGCCAGCGCGAGCTGCTGCGCCTGCGGTACGAGGAAAACATGACCGTCACGGAGATCGCCGCGGCCATCGGGCGGGACAAGTCCACGGTGTCGCGCACGCTCTCCCGCGCGCGGAGAAGGCTTTACAAGTGCCTCCGCTATGGGCTATAATCAAAAGGTAACAAGCGAATAAGACCCGCACGGGTACATAGAATAATGGTCAGTGCGGAGAAAAGTGAGGGCAAGAGCTATGCTGCACAAAGCGCTGCAAAACAAATGGGCGCGCGTCCTGATCGCGGTTTTCGCAACATTCCTCTACGCGCTGGGCGTGAACCTTTTCGTCGTACCGATGGGCCTCTATTCCGGCGGCGTGGTCGGACTGAGCCAGATCATCCGAACACTGCTCGCGCAGGCTGTCGAGCTGCCCGCAGGGGTGGACATCGCCGGTATCTTGTATTTTCTCATCAATATTCCGGTGCTGTATCTCGCATGGCGCGACCTCGGGCGCGCGTTTTTGATCCGCACGCTGATCTGCGTGGGCGCATCGTCGCTCTTTTTGAGCGTGATCCAGTCGCCCGCCGTGCCGATCTTGGACGATCCTCTCGCCTCGTGCCTCGTCGGCGGCATTCTGTGCGGCTTTGCCCTCGGCCTGGCTCTGACCTGCGGCTGCTCGACCGGAGGGCTCGATGTCGTCGGCCTGTGCCTCACGAAGCGCGGCAGCCGCTTCACCGTCGGACGTTTTTCGCTGGGCTTCAACATCGTGCTCTACGTCGCCTGCGCACTGCTCTTCGACATCCAGACGGCCATCTACTCTGTCATCTACACGGTGTTCTGCTCGCTTTTCATCGACCGCGGGCACCAGCAAAACATCAATGTGCAGGTGCTCATCTTCACAAGGGACGCAGACCCCGAGCTCCCGCGCAGCATCATGTCGCGCCTTGGCCGCGGCGTAACGTACTGGGAGGGCAAGGGCGCATATACGGAGAGCGACATGCGCGTGCTGTGCGTCTGCGTCTCGAAGTTTGAGGTCGCGGAGCTGCAGGAGACCGTGCGTGAGCTCGATTCCCACGCCTTTTTCATCGTGCAGGAGGGCGTGCGCATCGGCGGTAATTTTATCAGAAAGATCTCGTAAATTCTCTCAAATTTCCCGTGAAGACGCTCTGCGCAGCAGAGCGCCTTCTTTTTGTTTATTTAACTATTTTGAAAAATCATCCATGTTTTCTAAAACATTCAAGGATGTTTTATTGCGTTTTTCTATCAATCGTGATAGCATTACCTCAATCTTTTGTTATGCCGCAGCAGTGTTCTTCCCCCGAAGACACGCGGCATGAAAAAGTCCCGCAGCGAATAAACAATCATCAAACCCCAATGAGATGTGGAGGGATCTTTTCATGTTTGACCAGTATTTTGAAAAATTTGATTTAGCCCCCGAGGTCACCGCAGCACTCAAAAAGTGTAAGTGCATCGCCTATGCCGAGACGAAGGAAGAGCTCGAGGAGATGGCCTACGGCCCCACGCATACCTCCCGCTACGACGTGGTCTACCCCATCGAGGGCAATGGCACGGTCAAGGAAGCGGAGGTCGTGCGCTGCAAGAACGGCTGCGTCGTCAACTTCATGGAAGACTACATGCGCCGCCGCGACCCGAACAGTATGGCCATCGGCGACGATCTGCCCTCCGACAAACCGCGCTTCAAGGACCGCTTTGGCTACGAGTTTTCGTCCCTTCGTCAGGAGACGCTCGACTGGCTCTCCACGCAGCAGGTCATCATGCTGCCGTTTTCTGCCGGTCCGCGCGGCCACGGCTATCCGAGCCTGATGATCTGCCCGCTCAATGCCGCGTTCTTCGCGCTGTCGCTGGCGAACATGCAGGGCTTTACGAGCATTGTCGATGTGCCGGAGCACTATAAGCCCCGTGCCATCATCTTCGTCGCGCCGCCGTTCCGCCACACGCACTTTGACGGCAAGCAGGTCGTCGTGCACAACCGCTCCAAGGAGATGCACGAGGTCTGGGCCTACAACCTCTATCCTGGCCCCAGCGCCAAGAAGGGCGTTTTCTCGCTGCTGCTCGACATCGGCGAGCAGGAGGGCTGGGTCTGCTGCCACACGAGCGCGGCCATGGTCGAGACGCCGTATGAGTGCGAGGTCGTGTTCATGCAGGAGGGCGCGTCCGGCGGCGGCAAGAGCGA
>ERZ1023979.306-NODE-306-length-18359-cov-548.753448_pt1 | contig 18359 bp, 25 predicted proteins | sample MGYA00380434_ERZ1023979 | MGnify/ENA primary metagenome ERZ1023979 (study PRJEB33179, sample SAMN07449056) | human gut metagenome | biome: Human-gut; feature: Human associated habitat; material: Faeces | host: Homo sapiens | place: India:Kasaragod | collected...
AGATTCAAGATATGACTCAGAATGAGAAGAGCGACCTGCTGACTATGCTGTGGAATGACCCGGCTGTGACGCTTCAGGGCGTTAAGGATGATATTACGAGCGCTATTGATCGTGATCAGGCTGTGGATGATTATGGTGTGGCTCAGTATGGTTCGTATCAGTTTCTTTTGCCTTATGAAACTGATGACGATGTGTTTGAGTTTACCCCCGAGGATATTGAAGCTTTCGCTCGTACGTGGTAACAATAAAGCCCCTCGGTTATAAGCCGAGGGGCTTTTCTTATGCCGTTATTTTTTGTAGCGTGTCGCTATTTTGTTTGTGGTATAATAAAAAATATCGACTACAAGGGAGGTAAATAAATGGAAGATTATAAGCAAATCGCAGAGGAAGCGGGTGTTAGCATCGAGGAGGTGCGGGAATTGATGGCGCACGCTTGCGTTAAAAGGACTGAGATTCCATATTATCGTACTACCAAAGATGGGCGTAAGGTGGATGCAGTTGAGGTGTTTTATACCGTTTGCGCTAGGTATTGTCGCCCTGTTGTCGTTTTGGGGACTGGCGACACTATCGCAGAAGCGGTATCCAACGCCTTAACTCACTGATTGGAGGTAGATAAAATGAACACTATTATCGCCATTGTTTGGGCACGTGATTGGGCTGTGGTTTCTTTTACTGATGTTGCGAATATTTACACGCTCAGTCTTGGTGAGGTTACTACCTTGAGTGAGGCAAAAGCCCGTATCCGTCGTGTGATGTTCAAGTATTATGGTATTAAGCTTTCTCGCATGAAGTTTGAAAAGTCTATTAACGATATTGACTATTACCGTTCTAGCCGTGTTGAGGAGGTCTGATATGTGGTATTTTATTATTACTGCCGATGGTTTTCAGGTTTTTGAGGTTTTGCCTGATCGTGTGAAGCCTAGTGCTATGTTTCGTGCAACGTCGTTGAAAGCGGCGTTGGATGGCGTATTGTCCCATATCCGTAACGCTTATGTGGGTGTGGATGTGACTGTTGATATTGATAATGCCACGTTTGATCTTGATAATACGATGGTCGGCATGGTTAAGGTTTCGCTTGTTTGATTGGAGGTCATGTTATGAAATGGTATTATTTTACTGTTTTTGACGAGTATCTAGGGATGGAGCAGAGGTTTCGTTGGCGTGAGGCGTTGTGTGATTTTAGTGGGCCGGGTGGGGTTGATTATCAATTCCAACTGTATTGTGGACTTTGCGGTAAGTATGAGTCTATAATGGATTTTATCGACTTGGACGATGGTATCAAGTACTGTCATGATTATGATTTTAGGTATTTTTATAGAGAGTTTCATCAATTTTTCTGAGGTGTTATTATGGCATGTATGAGTATTGTTGTCATTCTGTTTGTGATTTTGCTTGTTTCGATGTGTGCGGTGGCGTTTCGTGAGACTCAGCGTGATGTGAGTGACGTGCTTTGTTTTTTTGCTATGCTTGTAGTAGGCGTAGTCCTTGTGTTGGTTTTTGTAGTGAAAGGTTTCTGACATGCGTCAATGTGATATGAAGGTTGCTGTTTTTCCGTCTCAGCATTTGGGCGGTGACGTGGAATTATGGTATTGCCCTCATAGCCGATCGTACCGGTTGAAGTATGACGTGGCGTTTTGCTCACCTGACGGCCTGTGCTTAGCTACGGCGTCGGCGTCGTATAGCGCTACTGATTATGATCAAGTGGTGGACATGCTTATTGATGCTATTGACATTGCCTGCACCCCTTTGTTGGATAGGGATTGATCATGTATTTTCGTGGTTGGCTCCATTCGTGGGTCTGTGGAGACTGTCCTTATGCTGATACGTATTGGCGTTTACGTGCGTTTTGGGCGGGACTGAAACGTAAGGGTGACGCTTTCACACCGCCGAAACGGTGCCCAAGTACCGACCTGTGGTTTGACATGTGGTGGTATGGTGCTGAGTCCGGCGAGGAGGAATTGGAGTTTTAGTCATGTATGAAACTTTTGTCGCACTCGCATATTTGAGGCATGGCGATAAACCGCCCATCGAAGTGGGGTATGCCCCCTCATATGATAAGGCGACTGAGTTGGTGCGCAAGTGGGCTGCGGTACCCTCGCATGTGCGGAACATTGCATATTTTAGGGTGGAGAGGCGATATTATGTTTAACCGTGGCAATGATAGGACGCCTATCTATCGCATGCGCCGTTTTGATGATGCGATCATGGAAAGCTCCCGTATCATCAAGGCCACGAGGGGACGAAAACGCGAACTCAATCTCAAGCGTTATGATATGGGGTACGGGGATTACGAATCGTGTTGCCGTGCGGTTGCCATGTTGTGCGAACTGTGGCGCGAATCGTCTAGCGAATGGTTTACGCAAGCGGTGATTACCGTCTCACAGATTTGCGGCAGTCTGACCATATGGGATGGACTCGCCGTCGCCCTGTCCCGCACGTATGACGTGGAATTTTTGGACGGCACCGTGAATCCGCCTAATCTTATCGCATGGTGCGCGGTCTGCGCCGTCAAGGGCGGTACCTCGTACGATTGTTGCACTATTTTTAACAGTCTGGAAGCTCAGAATCTTATTATTGCCGTGTTTAAAAATTTTGACAGACTGGACACGACACGGTATAATGATACCGAATTGCAAAAAATCTTACTACAAGGGAGGTAAAAATTGGCTAGAACCAAAACCGATATTTTCCGCACGCGCGTCTACGCCGTACTCAAAGGCATGGAACTTGTTGACGGCGATTTTATGGAAGCTGAGCACGTTATCGACGGGCGATTGAAGGATACCCGTGCGTATTCGATTCGCGCGAAGAAACTGTTTCCAAACTTCATTCCACGCTCTATTCACATTTTTTCACAAAAGGTATCTATGAATGAGGAAATTTTTTACAAGTATGCCACATTTGAGGAGCCGCAAGAATGGAAGCCCGAAGAACATACAAAACGACACGCCGAAATTGAAAATAATGACGGCATGTGATATAAAAGATTTTAGGCATAAGCCTGAAAACAAAAAACAATAACCATAAGGGAAGGTAAAATATCATGGAAAACACCAACACCGCACTTGTCGCATTCAACACCGAATCCACCGAACTTGGTACCGTCCAGCACTTTATCGACACTTCCACTCGTGAGGGTAAGATCAAGCTTTATTCGGCATTGCAGAATGCCGAAAAGCTCGACGAACACCTCAACGAAACCCTGAACATGGTGAACGCCGTCGCACAGGCTGTACAGGTGACGGACGATCAGACCGGGGAAATCTCCAACACCGTGCGCGTCATCATCGTGACCGACGATAACAAGGCGTATGCGGCCACCTCCCCCACTCTCGCAGCAGGACTCAACACCATGTTCGGCATCTTCGGAACCCCGAACACTTGGGACGCCCCATTGGGTATCAAGGTAGTGGAGCGCCGTTCCCGCCGTGGCTTCAAGTTTTTCAGCATTGAGCCGGTGGACGAAGAGAACAAGTGATGAACTTGCTATAATAACTGAGTAGCGTTCGTTCATAGAGAGCACCCAAAATTGGGTGCTCTCTCCATCTTAAGGACTGTGCCATATGTCTCGTAAGCAAAAGCATGTCAAGGCACGTCAGGCCGCGCAAGCACGTGCCGCACGCAATATTAAACAGCTTGGCGCTTACTCTCACTCGAATCTTGCGAAAACCGCCGACAAACAGTTGGTCAATATCGCTAAAACGCTCGGCAAGGAATGGGAGAAACAGAAGAAACAGGCCATAGCGGAAGCGAAAGCGACCCAATACCACGCCACCGCCGTGGAAAAGCCGACGAAAAAAGACATTATGTTTGCCCAGCGCACACCGATCACTGAAGCGCAGATAGAAGCGGAACCGGTGACGAAACGGCGTAAACTCTTACGGCAGCAGCAGCGGAAGATCAATGCGGCACGGCAGAAGATTAACGATTGGAACCGCGAACAGGCCATGCCGAAACGTAGCGTGTACGATCAGCGCATGGCAGAACTTGAAGGCACCACGGGAGAGGGATTCGGGCGCACTCAGATCATCCCGTCCAAGCTCACGGACTTTCTGCAAATGACCAACGTGCTGAGCGATGAAGCATTCGTGCGATCACAATTGGAAAGCGGACACCGCAATGAACTGAGGGAGCAGATACATGACGTCGCCGAAATCTTGGGCTTGCGCACCGAACGGAAACGCAAGTCTAAAAAACATGGGACAGGCAAAAAGAGTAAAGACTTGTACAGCGAGTACGAATGGCCATCTTACATGTCACGTGGACGTTATGAGGTTTTTGAAAAAATCTTGGCAACCTCGCTCGGCTCGAAACGATTGAAACGATTCCATCAACTATCCGCAGCGCAGAAACGCGCGTTTATCGAGCAAACCGACGCCCCCCGTATCGTGTTCGACTGGACGGTGTATGACCCCGTCCGGCACGGCTTCACCTCGGTTTTCAGAGGCAACGGTGAGGGCTATCAGCGTTCACGCCGCCAGTTCGACCGGTGGGTATCGGAAGCGGAAGCGATGGAAAAGTAGCGGTCGATAATCAAGGGAAGTTATACTATGACAGTGCAGGACAATAAGGTTGGATTATGGTGTGCAGATAACGTCATACGGTTTACGAACGGTACTGCACTGCGAGACATTACCGCGCCCAATCGTCTCTTGGCGTCCATTATGACGGGCGGCAAACTCACCGTCTACATGGCTGACCCCGAACTGCTTGACTTGTTTATCGCCCATGTCGTGCATTCTCTCCCGCACGACGAACATAATGCTAATCTCAGCTGGGATGCCATCGTGTCCAAAAAAGGCAAATTTTTTAGTTTTACGGTGCGTATTGACCGCGAAAATTCCGCCCGCTTTTTTGACATATCGAATCTCTTACGGGAAAACTGTAGGCTTACCATGACCGACACCCAGCTACTCAATATTCTGAGGGAATATGATAATCGCAACTTGTGCAAGATCACGGCGGGCGGTGCAAGCATGGAGGCTTTCGCGTCCGGAGAGTGGAAGTGGTATTACGACAAATTCCCACAACTGAAGCCCGAAACCAAAAAATCATTGCATGATGCCTATATCGGCGGCTTTATGGTTGCTAAAGAGGGGACATACGGTGAGGCCATTGATGTTGACTGTAATTCCATGTATCCGTCCATATTGCGAGATGAATGGTTGCCGTGGGGGCTACCGGAACCATACGACGGCAAATATGAGCAGGATGATGACATGCCGTTGCATTGCGATGAACTCACGTTTCGCGCGGAACTCAAACCGGACGGATACCCTTTTCTACTGGATAATCGTAGTGTCTACGGCTTGAACCGACTCACCAGCACTAGGGGGTATATTACGCGCGTGCTGACAGATATTGACCAGCAACTGCTGTATGACAATTACGAAGTGAGCATCTATAAACATGTTCGGGGGTGGAAGTTCCGGCAAAGCAAGGGGTTTTTCCGTTCGTTCGTAGATGAATGGGGGGAGCTGAAGCAGAAGGCGACGGGCGAAAAAAGACAAATGGCAAAACTCATTATGAACGCCCTCGTAGGCAAGATGGCGAGTCTGCCAAAAGGCTCCGTCATGCTCCCCACGTCTAAGGACGGTATAATATTGGACTGGGATGTGGCACAACGTGAAGAGTCGAATTTGAAAACCGATTATCTGCCCGTGCCCGTGTGGGTCAATGCTTACGCCCGTCGCAAGCTTATGACCGTCTGCCATGCGAACGCGGATAGATTATTGTATGCCAATACGGACGGGTGTATCCTATCCGGCTGGGAACCGGTACGATCATGCGAGATTCATTCGACCGAACTTGGAAAGTGGAAGATCGCCGCACGATATGAAAAATTGACCATATTGGGCATGAACCGCTATCAAGGATGGAAAGAAGACGGGGAGGTTGACGTATGCATGGCCGGAAACATGTTTTCACAGCCTATCCCCTACGAAAAGTTCCGGCATGGAACGCAAGTCATGGATGATTACGGAACAGTGGTCATGCTATAATGCCATTGTCTTGTGAGCGTCGATTTTCGACTGGGAGCAACATGGGTCGGACTGCCACGACTGAGAATGTCGCCGACTATGATTTGCTACCGTGGCGGTAGTGCCCTACGATCATCACTTTTGCGCTCTGATAGGACGATTCAGACCCCGCGTGATTGCGGGGTCATTTATTTTCTCCCGTCGCATGATATAATTTGATGGAAACATTACCAATCGTAAGGAGCTTGCATGGCAGACCCAAACAATGACGGCGAGGAAAACACCACCCCACCGCCGACCGAAGAGGAACAGCAAACCGAAACCGTAGACGATGAAGTCAAGCCAAAAGAGGAGCCGGAACCGAAACCCGATCAGCCGGACGTAAGTGCACGTCTCGACTCCATCGAAAAGGAATTGGCCGCATTGAAAGCCATGATGGACACGCTCGGCTACAATGACCCCGACCCCGACCCCGACGATGACGGCGACGGCGACGGCGACGGCGATTCTATCGAAGATTTGTTCGACTAAACAAGAAAGGTATAATAATGTCCAATATTCGACCATTGGCCGATAAGGGTGACGTTGAGATCTTCAATGCCATTCGCAACGCCACTAGCCCCCAGTTCCAGACCCGTATTCCGAGCGCCACGCAGGGCAATATACGCAATGCCGTGGACACCATGCGCAATTTCCCCTATCTGCGCGACGAGTTCACGGGGGTATTGATTCAGCGCCTCATCGGCTTGTACATCCAGCACGCGGATTGGGATGACCCGCTCAAGCTGATCGGCTCCCCACGCACCCTCAAGCGCTATGGCAGCACGTATGAGCAGGCCGCAGTCGGCTTGGTCAAGGCACGCACCCGCAATTTCAACCAAGAATATCTTGGGGACGACGTCTACGGCCGTTACTCGTTGCCGACTGCTTCGGTGTTCCACCCGCTCACTTTCGATCATTATTACCCCGTCACTATCCCGGAAGATGCTTTGCTGACAGCGTTTGACGGCGAGTCGGGAATGTCGGATTACATTTCTGAGATTATGAACGCCCCCATCCTTTCGGATAGGAACGACATGTACTTGATGAAGACTCAGTGCTTTGCAGAGTACGCTCGAAAGGGTGGATTCTATCGAGTCCACACCGCTGACGTGGGTGCGGCAAACTCTTCGGAAGCGGATGCGAAGAATCTCCTGCGCCTCATCCAGCAGACCGCCAACGAATTGAAGGCGTCCCCAATGTCTGCCATGCCGCGATATAACGCCATGAGCTGGGTGACGCCGTGGCGTGACTCGGAAGCGATTCTGTTCGCAACCCCGCAGGTGATCGCCGCGTTGAATGTGGAAGCTCTCGCCGCCGCCTTTAACATTGACAAAGTCAACGTGCCGTACCGCATCATTCCGATTCCGGAAGATATGTTCGGTATCGGCGGTTCCGCTGGCAAGGTACAGGCCGTGCTCACCACCGAAGACTTCTTCTTCTGCTGGGATGAAATGTTGGAAACCGCCAATAGCCCAGTGAATCCTATCGACGGAACGCGCAATATCTTCTATAAACATAGGGGTTCCATTACCCCTAACCCGTTCGCTAACGCCGTCCTGTTTTGGACTGGCGAAGGCTCCTCTGAGTCCGTAACCTTGCCGGATACGCTCATCACCTCCAAGCCGGTTTTCGAGCTGAAGGTGCAGAAATACGGTCAGCCCGCCATCACCCCCCAGAATGTCGAACGTGGCGATCTGGTACAGGTGGTGTCCACCATTGAGAGCGCTAACAAGGGTAAGGCAAGTTTCCAGCCAATCGGTATCACCTATGAGGTCAAGGGTGCGACCTCCCAGTCCACCACCATTGATAATAATGGTATTTTGCGCTGCGGTTTGGATGAAACCGCCGATTCCCTCAAGGTCACTGCACAGGCGACCTACATTAACCCTGCCACGCCGGAAATTGATCAGACGGTTTCCGCCGCACTGGATGTGCCGGTCAAGGGTACTTGGGTAGGCGGTTTCAAGGTCGGCGCATTGTCTGCCGTGACTATCTCCGGCCCACAGTCGGTAAAACGTACGGAATCCGTTAAATTGACCGCCATGGCGACTAAGACTGATGGGACTACGCAGGATATCAGCAATCTTGCGCAGTGGAAGGCCGTCGTTCCAAGCGGAACAGGGGATTCGACTATCCATGTGTCAGTAGACCAGACTGGCAACGTGACCGGAGGCAGTGTTGGGGTCGGGGCCGTTTCCGCGACCTTTGCCGGAGTAGTCGGACATTACCGTGTCACCGTCACCGCCTGACATTAGGCGATGGCAGGTAAAATAGGTGCGAGAAAACAATTCTCGCACCTATTATTATTTTGAGGAGGCTTTATGAGTGCCAACGATCTACCCATTAATTTTTCGTACGCGAAATGGACGCCAAACACGCGTTTTAAACTTTGTAACGTACCTTGGGATATGGGATACCGTGATATCGTTAAATGGGATAAACAATCTCAAAAAGAGTATTTCGACCGGTTGGACGGTATCGAATTTACCGACTGCACCATGGCAAAATACGGGTTGCCGGTGAGACTGCCGGTGCCGTTTGCACAGGCAAGCCAATATAATTATCTGATCGCGACCAACGATTACGACTTCGATACCCCCCGTAGTTGGTATTATTTTGTTCAAACGTGCGACTATGTCAATGCTCATACCACGCAGCTCAATATCCAATTGGACGTGTGGCAGAGCTTCCAACATGACATTCAGCTTGGTAGCGCCTATGTAGAACGCGGCCACGTGGGGGTTGCCAATGAGAATGCGTGGAAAGACTGGGGTAAAACCTACTTAGATCTTCCCGAAGGGCTCGACACTGGTAAATGCACCGTACTCACTAACGAATCGTGGCACCCATTGATGGGGGCTAAGTCAAATTCGGAATACTCGTATGGCATTATCATTGCCACCACGGTGAAACTGGAGGCCGACGCAGGAACCAAAGACAATCCAACCGTACAGAGTGCCACCGGCAGTACGTTTGAAAACCAGATGAACGGTACGGAACTGTATTATCTTGACAATACGTCCGATATTTTTAAATTTTTTGGAGCAGGGTCTACGAAACCGTGGGCTACGCAAGGTATTTGCGGGATTTACATGGTACCGACCATTCCGACGAAAATGCTAGAGGGGCACGCCGCCAAAAATCCGAAGCTGTTCGGAGCGGATGTGCAATGGTCGGGGTCATGCTGGCTACTTACCGGTAATGTCGCAGACTCTTCCAGCAGATACGATGATATCATTAACATTAAAAACTTTCGCAACATTTTTAATCTGCCGGAACGCTACAAGTATCTTAGGAAATTCTTGATTGCCCCCTATGCCTATATCGAATGCAGCTGCCTCAACGGAACCGTAATCACGTACGAGCCTGAACAAATCCCTTCCGCCGACTTGACTATTCGCGAATCGTGGAATTACGCGCCCCCGTCTCCTCGCCTGAACTTCTACGCGCGCGGATATCATGCGGGAAGCATCGGAGAACGTCAACCATTGCCGAATGGCCTCGGCCTGCCGATCGATACGGGCGACATGCTCAACGCAAGTTTTGGCATCACCAATTTCCCGACCTTTATGGCGGTAAATAACGGCTCGGCTCTCGCTCTCGCGAACAGCGCATACACGCGCCAATACGCCCAGCAAAGCGCTGACTGGGGATACCAGAAAACTCAAATGGGCATTAACAATGCCTACGCTCAAGCCCAACTCGGCACGCAGTATGCGAGTGCCCAGAATCGGCTGGGCGCATCGAACCGCAATGCCATGAACGCAATCAACAACCAAAGTGCGCAAATGGGTGCCGATCTGACCTTGAAAAATCTCGGATTCAACAACCAGATGGCTCAGCTGAATACCATCGGTAGCGGTATCGCGAACGCCGCCGGTTCCGCCATCACCGGCAATATCGGGGGTGTGGCTGGAGCGGTCGCGGGCGCCGCCATTGGCACATGGACAAACCAGCAGACTTATAACAATAATGTGAGCACCGCCAACCAGCAGTTAGCGAACACGCAAACCACAAACAATGCTTCGACTTCACAAGCCAACGCCTACTCGCTTGCACAGACAGACCTTGGCAACCGGCAGGCCATGCAGCTCGCGGACATGAACAAGCAATTGGCACAAGCTACCGCGCAGGGCGATTACGAAAACACGATTGCCGGCATTAACGCTCAGGTACAGCAGACCCAAACGGTACCCCCTACCACGTCGGGTGCTCTAGGGGGTGACGCTTTCAATTTGGCTAACGGCTTGATCGGGGTCATGGTGCGTTTCCGGCAGATTCCACCCGCCGCCATGCAAGCGATCGGGGAGGTGTGGCTACGCTACGGGTACTATGTGCAGCGTTTCATGCAATTGCCATCGAATCTAATGGTGATGTCCAATTTTACTTATTGGAAATTGCACGAGTTATACGTGCGTAGCTCGACGTGCCCCGAAGAGTATAGATTGACTGTGAAGGGCATTTTTGAATCCGGCGTGACCGTGTGGACTGACCCGGAAAAGATCGGTGTCACCGATTATGCGGACAATGCGCCACTACCGGGTATCGCATACTGACATATATAATGGAGAGAGCAATATAACTCTCTCCATTATTATATTAAGGACGGCGAACATGGGTAAACGCAATAACGCACGCAAGGCCGCACACTGGGACAATCAAAGCGTACTCGGAAGCATGTGGGGCAATCTTAATCTCCCTGAAATGAGGCAATCACTCAGAATCAACCAGTACATGAAATTGATTGAAATGTTGGCCGTAAGCCGATTCAAATGGATTAACTTACCCCCATACATTGACGAACGCTACCTCGAATTGACGCTTTTTGAGAACGGGCTAGCCCTCTTTTTCCCAGATAAACGTAAGGGGGTCAACCGTTTTATGGTCACGTCCGGCAATATCGGCGGGGTCAACAATTATAATAACCCCACCAGTTTCCAGCCCGTCGCCACCAATTATTCGCACCCGCAGATCGGCAGCAAGAAATGCGTGCCGATCTGGGACAATCAGTTAAGGTGCACTATGGTCGATGTGATGTGGAATTATGCGACACGACTTGCCATAGCCGACCGTGCATTGGACGTCAATTTGGACAATATCAGTGTACCGCTTATTATTGCCACGTCCGAAACCAACAAGCTCACCGCCCAAAATCTCATGAAGGCTAGAGAAGACGGTGACCCCTACGTTTACACGTATGATAGTGCGGATATCACCGGAATGTTCCAGACGTTCCCCAACGTCACCCCTTTTCTTGCGGATAAAATCATCACCACCAAAACCCAGATTTGGAACGAATTAGTAAATTATTTGGGGATTGACAATTCAACTACCGAAAAAAAGGAGCGTCTGCTTGAGTCGGAAGTGACGGCTGGAAACTCACGTACGAACGTGTTCCGCCTGAGCTATCTCAAGGCGAGACAGCAAGCGTGTGACACGATTAACCGGCTGTGGCCGCAAATGGCCGACTCGGGCTACCCGATCGGTATCGAGTGGAACGACACCACGTCCGGTGGTTTGCTGGATGTGGACGGAAACAAGGAAGAGGATGGACAATGACTCAAGACTTGAGCATGTATGCGATCAAGGACAGTATGGCAGACTACACGTTAACGCTTGGTAATCTGATAGACCGTGGTTTTAATACGGACGAAAAATTGCATTTAAGCGCGCAGTATTATCCGATTTTCGACGAAAATTATAGGGCGAAACTGAATGAGAAAATCGTAGCCCACTACGCACTACGTGAAATCGGTAGCGAAACGCCGCAAATGTTCATATTCTATTTGGGGCGTACCATGCGGGAGCAAATGGACTATTTCAACCAGCTGTACCTATCAGCCCAGCGCAAGTTTGACCCTTTTATCACGTCCGATATACGGCAGGAAATGGACTCGACCAGCACGAACGAATCTTCGGGCAAATCTTCGGGGGAGCAGTCGAACACATCCACGGCCAATAGCACGTCCGACACGAAGGCTGACAACTCGTCCATGACTTTCAACAGCGAATTTCCGCAGACACGTATCGACGACTTTCGCAAGTTTGCGACCAGCGCTTCACAGACCGACTCGATCGGCAACACGCACACGGCTACTCAGCAGGATAGTTCGGCTACCGCGACCAGTACCAGCAACACCGACTACGCACACTCCTCGGACAAAGGCAATAGCGTGTCGCATACGCTCGGCACGAGTGGCTCACAATCACAGCTTTTGCTTGACTGGCGTAATACCATGCTCAATATTGACATGATGGTGATCAATTCGCTCGAAGATCTCTTTTTGGGCATGTGGGGCAGTGGTGACAACATGACCAACGTTCCGCAACTCTACAGCACTTCCCTCGCCTACAATCTAGGCCACTAGAGAGTATACTGATAGAGACAGTTAGGAGGATTTATGGACGGAATCAACATGTGCGCCGCCCCCTTGGATATCGACCCAAGACAGCGATATTTTACGACAATCCAGCCGTTTTCGTACCGCGACACATTGACGGTGTTGGGCTATGTGCAGGAGGTGGCCGATCATCTCGATCAGCTCAGGGAACAGCTTGACAATCTCGCCAAGGACGAGAACGCCGACATAGAAGCGATCAAACAATTGGTGGCCGGATTCGGCGAACAGTTCGAGCGCATCAACAAGACACTGGATGATTTGGAGAGGCAGGTAGGCCAGTACGAGGATTCGGACCTGACCTATAATCCGACGCGCGGCAAATACGAGGATTCTAAAAACACGAATCGTGACATGTACCGAGAGCTGGCCGTGTTCGGAGCGCGAGTCAACCAAATGGCACAGCTTGATGTGGACACGGCTTCCGCACACACCTGCTTGGAGATGGCCGTAATCGGCAACAAAACCGTTTTTCACAACAACGAACCGCGCATCACACCACGCGATGCGCATACGACTAAGGGGTAATCCAATATGGCGGACGAACAGCAGGCACCGACCAATGTCGGCGCATACGACGTGACAAGGCATTGGGGACTTCCCCTCTATAATGATGCAACCCCCATGGATTTGAGGGACGGCTACAACCGGGCAATGCGCATGATCGACCAGATTCTCACCCAACTACACACCGAAATTCGAGAAAAGGACTGATACACAATGGCCACAGTGTACACGAAAACCGATAACTACGGGTTGAACCTGTACGGGGACAATGATCCGGCTGACCTGCGCGACGGCTACAACGGCAGTATGCGCACCATTGACACCACGCTCGAAGGTCACTTGAATCGCATCGAAGCCGTCGAGTCACATGAAACGCACGACGAAGAAGTGGCGAAGGCGCTGCTTGGCGACAATACCGTCGACGCCGCCACCACGGCCAAGACGAAATGGGACAAGGCAGCGACGGACGCCGCCAGCTCGGCCACCCAGTCGACCGAAAACGCCACGGCGCTTACGGCGCTCGGTGCGGAAACCGCCGACAAGGCCACCGCCTCCAAGTCCAAGTGGGATAAGGCGGCCACCGACACCGACCGCAATACGGCGGCGCTCACCGCACTCGGCACGGACACCACCGCCAAAGCCACCGCAGCCAAAACCAAGTGGGACAAAAACACCACGGACATCACGGCACTGACCGCCTTGGTGGAAGCGAACGGGACGCAGATCGCCACCATTACGGAAAAGCTCGGCCAAGCCCAATACTCGGACGGCTATCTTGTGACCTTCGGAGACTCCTACGCTGACGGCACACAGTCGCGTACGTGGTCATACCAGCTTTCCACCATGCTCTCTGGCCTGACATGGAAGAATTACGCCAAATCCGGCGCGGGGTTCAATGTCTCCGACATCCCGACCTTCACACAGCAGGTGGCAAACTGTGTCAGCGACAATACCGTCGACAAGAATCGGGTCAAGGTTGCCGTGTGCGCCGGAGGCCGCAACGACATCCTCGACTACAGCGCGGCAGTCGGCAAGGCCAAGGAATGCGTCATGGCAATGGAAGCCGCCTTCCCCAACGCCATCATAGTGTTCGCGCCAATGCTTTTCGACCATGCCACCTTGGACGAAGGAGGTATGAGAAAATACAGCGGCCTATACAACGGCGGCATCGACGCATCCTCGGGCAATCCGCGCGTGGTGCTGGTCGACAGCGCCTATGTGTGGTGCAAAGGCAACACCAATTGGTTCCCGGCCGGCGACATCCACCCGAACGACACCGGAGCGAAGGCAATCGCAAAATACCTCTACACCGCCTGCCATGACAATTATCGCGGCAGGCAGGAATACGCCATTTCCATGCTCGGCAGTATGCCGGTGGAATTCAAATTGCAAAACGGAATCATCGTGGCAGACGGACAGGGGCAGATTCCTTCCATCGGCGGCGGGCTTGGCGGCACATTGGCGGGTTGGTGCAAGCCGCGACATAACATCTGGACATGGATTGTCACCGGAGGTAACAAGACGCAACCCACCTTGGCCTTCATTCAACCTGATGGGCGGTGGGGCGTCTTCGACCCCACCGCCTCCATGCAGGGCAACGCCAGCTTCATGGCATCCTACGCCGCCTAGTCTTCGCCGATAATCAATAGCCATACACTATACTTAGTGTATGGCTATTACTTTTACCCAATGGATTGACCAGACTAAAAACCGTTTTTGGGACATGGACGGGGCTTATGGTGCGCAATGCTGGGACTTGTGGGCTAAGTACTCTATGGACATGTACGCTATGTCAATACAGGATTGCATTACCCCCACCGGTTATGCGGGCGGATTGTACACGGCATATCCTGTATCCAGCCGGTGCGAACAAGTGTACGAACGTATCTCCGCCAATGGGTACTCGCCGGTAGCGGGGGACGTGGCAATATGGGGATATGGCACGTATACTCCTTACACTCATGTGGCGATAGTCGCGGGAGATGGCGTAAAAGACGGGAAAATCTACGTTATCACGCAAAATCCAGATGCAAGCGCACTCAAATGGTTCCCGATTGACGGATTATTAGGTTATCTACACCCCCGTACCATGCCGAAACCGGACGTGGACAACCCTACCGGCGACAACAATCAAGGACACCCCGACACCGGACGTGGCGGAGCATGGATACACTGGCAGGGCGACAACCTCTACTTGCATGAGACGGATAATAGCGGGGCTAAAACCCGTATTTTCTATAGAACAACTGCGAACAATTTTTCCGAAAAAGCTTCACAAAGTCAGCCGTCCGAAGATAACGGTCAGGCGCACCCGTCAACCTCAGTATCGCCAGAAAACTCTTACGCTTTATACGTGGTCGGCACGGTGGAAGCCGGGTTACGGTGGGATGCAGTAGAAGCGGCCAATCTACAGGGTATTGGCATAGCCCAATGGAGTTTCGGACGCCGCTTGCAAGTGCTCAACGCGATGAAAGCGGCAGACCCGACCGGCTATGCCGCATTCAAAACAGCTGCTCCCGAGATCGCGGCACTCATGGAGAGCGGGGGAGAATTTACACGAAACCTCACACAAGCAGAAGCGGAAGCATTCGAGACATGGGCGCAACGCAGTGAATCCCATGAGGGACAGCGCAAGCAGTTCGCGGAAGACTATACAGGATACCCGCAAGAATACGAAGATGATAAAATGCAGATCTTGTGGGTAACGGCATATCATCAATCACCCGCTAACGCGCTCAAAGTCCCGAAGGCGAACAGTCTTGCGGGGTTACGTGATAATATTCTCGCCACATATCCATTCCAGCCTTACGGCAACCGATATAATCAGGCATATTCACTATTGTCTGTGTGGGATGGAAAATCGAATCCACCCGCATTCTAACGTGTGATATAATAAAGAATGTCGGCATGTGATGACTTCCCTTGAGCCGACCGTAACTATAACGGGGAGTATGACGGTGGTCATGACGTCATACTCCCCATTATTATAGGAGGTGAGCACGCATGGCATTACAGACATTGGCTGAAGACGATTATTACGACTTGCATAATCTGCTCACCCGAAATGCATCGTGGAATTTCGTGATCGGAGCACGCGGCCTAGGCAAAACGTTCGCCGCTAAGCGGTATGGTATCAAGGAATATCTCAAGCACGGCCATGAGTTCATCTACCTACGCCGTACGGACGTGGAACAGCATCGGAAGGAAACGTTTTTCAAAGACATTCAAGAATTCTTTCCATCTTACGAGTTTCGAGTGAATGGTGAAAAAGGCCAATTACATAAGACGTCATGGGATGAAAAAGATTGGCGGACATGCTGTTATTTCGTCGCCCTCTCACAAGCGGGCGGACTGAAATCAGTAGCCTATCCAAAAGTGCACTTGATTATTTTCGATGAAATATTCCCCGACAACCTGCGATTTCTAAGCAATGAAGTAAACAGTTTCAGCGAGTTTTACAACACGGTTGACCGTTGGCAGGATAGGACAAAAGTACTGTTTTTGTCTAATGCCGTCCAAAAAGCGAACCCGTATTTCGCAAAATACCGGTTGGACATTGGCTCCCAGCAAGCCAATCAACAGCAGTATAAATTGTATTGCAGGGGATTCGTATGTCTCGAATTGGCAGATTATGGGGGTTTCTCGACCAAAGTCGCGCAATCAAAATTCGGACGATTTCTCGAACAATACGACGAGGATTATGCGGACTATGCGATTCGCAACAAGTTCCGTGACGAGTCGGATACTTTGATAGCGCCAATACCCTCAGACGGCGAGCTATCCTATATTTTGGACACCACCGATTACGCACGTTTCGGCATATGGATATCCGTGTCCGAACGTGACGGGCACGTTTCACAATATGTTTCACGGCGCATTCCCAAAGACAACACCCGCCCTGTCTACACATTAGACCCCAATCATGTTGACGAAAAAACGTGGTACGTCAAAAAATCGGATGATATTATAAGGCGACTCACAACCGGCTATCGGTTAGGTAAAATAAGATTCGATGATTCACAGGTCAAGGCCGATTTTGGTTTGATTATTGGAGAATTACTAGGAAAATAGGAGGATAATTAATGACAATGACAGCAACGGACGTGTGGTGTGTGTTCGCCGTCGTATTCTTCATCATTGTAGACTACGTTACCGGCATTGCGAAAGCCATACTCAATGACACGCTCAGCTCTCAAAAAATGCGGCAAGGTTTGTGGCATAAGTTCGCCTACCTCATGCTCACTCTCGTAGCCTACTTTGTGGACATGATCAACCTGCATGTAGATCTCGGATTGCCGGTCAGCGTGTTCGTATGCACTGTAGGCGGTATCAGTCTTATCGAACTTACCTCTATTTTGGAAAACATTACCGCAATCAACCCCGAACTAGCGGACGCCCCCTTTATGAGTGTGTTCGCAAACAACAATACCCCCAAACATAAGAAGGAAGACTAACATGGATATTCAGACATGGCTAGACAGCGTTAATGGACAGGTTGTGGACATGGACGGCGCGTATGGTGGACAATGCTGGGACTTATGGAGCAGTTACGCGCGAAACGTGTACGGGATTCCAGTCGCCGACACTAATACCGTAGACGGGTACGCCGCAAGCGTCTACACCGAACGCTACAACCGCTCACAAGCACTGCAAAACACGTTCACCCGCGAAACAGGCAACTATACGCCCGTTTACGGTGACGTAGCATTTTGGAACGGTTCAGGCATGAATCATGTCGCCATCGTGGTAGGAGACAACGGCAACGGCACGCTCAACACCATGTCACAAAATCCAAACAAGGCTGGATACGTGACGATCAGCAAGAACGGCATTATCGGATACTTCCACCCACGCACGGCAAGCACGGCAACACCGGCAAACAACAATGTGACCGTCATCCCGCGCACGTACAAGGTCAACGTGGACACACTCAACGTCCGTTCCGCTCCATCCACCTCAGCACAAGTCGTAGCCCAATACCATTACGGCCAAACCGTCAATCTGTCCGAAGGTGGTACGATCGCAGACGGATACATTTGGGCACACTACGTAGGCGGGTCAGGAGCAACACGATACGTAGCCTTAGCTCCAGCAGACAAGTCAGCATGGTACCTCGTATTCGCATAAACTGACAGCATAAAAAGCCCCTAGGCGATAAACCTAGGGGCTTTACTATATTAATCACCATTATCAATCGAAATGATATATTTGCGACACGGACGGCCTCTCTTAGACAGACAGCGAGCAGTTTCAACATAGTCGTAATCGAAACTCATCATGGTTTCAATAACCGTTGAAAGCGCTGACTCGAACGTAGTAACGTCATCGTCGATAAGGCCATTATTGGTGACAGTACCAGTGTACACATTTTCAATGCATACCTTGTAACGATTGTCTTCTTCAATCTCGATAACATAAGCATTAAAATTAA
>ERZ1023979.314-NODE-314-length-17827-cov-7.879136_pt1 | contig 17827 bp, 16 predicted proteins | sample MGYA00380434_ERZ1023979 | MGnify/ENA primary metagenome ERZ1023979 (study PRJEB33179, sample SAMN07449056) | human gut metagenome | biome: Human-gut; feature: Human associated habitat; material: Faeces | host: Homo sapiens | place: India:Kasaragod | collected...
CATAGGTAAGCACCATAACGGCGGGGCAGTTTTTGAGCGTCTTCTCGTTCAGCTTGAAATCAAGCACCATCTCCTCCGCCATTTTGTCGATCGTCGTGCGGTCCTCGACGAGCACATAGCGCGCAATCTGCGTATTCTTCCACGAGGGGGCGTAGGCCGCGTCGGCGACGATCTGCTCGATGACCTCGTGCGGGACGGGTTTTGGCTGGTACTTACGGATGCTTCTTCTGCTTCTGATGGCCTGTATCGTTTCCATATTCGTTTCTCCTTTGCTGACGGTCTGATAAAATGCCGATCCATGGCGTTTCTTTGGCGTTTATCATAACAGAAGCGTGCGCAAAAATCCAGTGGAAAAACAGCCGGTTCTGCCGATTCATCTTATTGCAGGCCCGTCAGCGGATTTTCCTGGCAAAATCCGTCGGTCAAACTATAGGACATGCCAAGCGTTCCAAACGGGAAATAGTGAACCGTATAATAGGCCCGTCCCGCTGAAAACTGCTCGATGGAAATGTAAATCGGCAGCAAGGGCACTTTCTTTGAGTAAACTCCCACCGACTGCGCGCGGATCTCAGCGACATACTCCTCCGGCACCTCGCACCTGCGTGAAACAAAAGGATGGGAAGAAATGCAGGCCAATATCATACCGAACAGGGCTACGATCAGCAGTGCGATCATCGCTTTTTTGTGTTTCTTCATGTTCTGTCACACCCCTGTGCGTTCCTCTGCTTTCTGCCTCTTCGCCATACGATGATCGCATGGATGATGAGGGACGCGACCGATATCGCGACGATCTGGGAGTGGGATGTAAACGGCTTGCAGTACCATTCCATCGGGTCTAACCGCGACAGCTTTGCCGTCAAATAAGAAGAAATAAAGCTCAGTATATTTCCGATAAAAATGATCGGAACGTTGTCTGTTTTCAGCGCGCAGCGGTACAAAATCGCAAAGCTGACGATCATCACGGCGTAATATAGCATCGTCCCCGAAGTAACATCACCCTTCACAGAAAGGTAGGCAAACGGTACGCAATACGCGATAAGCAGCAGCACTCTGATGAGCCACGATTTTTTCATAAAACCCTCCCATTTTTCTCTCAAAATCTCTCTTTCGTCATCATATCAGACCTTTTGCGCAAAGTCTATCATATAAAAAGCGCCCGAAGCTTTCCCTTCGGGCGCTCCTTATGTTCACTTTTCCTTTCCGTAGAAGAACAGCGCCACCGTTCCCGGGCCGACGTGGGCACCGGTGACAGGCTCGTAGACCACGTTCAGGCATTCGCCGGTGAAGCCCTTGTCCCGCAGCAGCGCGATGAGCGCCTGCGCGCCCTCTTCATTGTCCGCGTGGGCGATGCCGAGCATCTCGCTCTTGTCGAGCGCGCGGCCGTCGTAGTAATTCGCAAGCTCCTGATAGGCGCGCTTCATGCCGCGCACCTTGCCGCAGGAGACGATGTGCCCCGTCTCGTCGCCGCGCAGGATTGGCTTGATGCTCAGTACTGTGCCGATCAGCGCCGTCGCGCTCGAAATGCGGCCGCCGCGCTTTAAGTATGCAAGGTCATCGACCGTGAAAAACTGGCACATATGCGGTCTTCTCGCGAGCAGATGCGTTTTGATCTCATCGAGGCTCTTTCCCTCTTCGATCATGCGCGCGGCCTCGAGCACCTGCAACCCCTCGCCAAGGGAGGCAGCGTAGGTGTCGATCGTGACGATCTTCCGCGCGGGGTATTTTTCCGTCAGCTCGCCCGCGGCGATGACCGCGGCCTGCGCCGTGCCGCTGATGCCGCCGGACATGCCGACGTAGAGCACATCGTCGCCCTGAGAGAGCGCACGTTCAAAGTAGTTCGCCATCAGGTCGGGATTGACCATTGAGGTCTTGACGACCGCGCCGCGGCGCATCGCGCCGTAGAATGCCGCACCGTCGAAATCCACATCGTCGGGATAGTCCGTCTCCTTTCCATCCACCGTGTAGGAAAACGGCACGACGGTGATGTGGTGTTGTTTCGTCAGCGTGACCGGCAGGTTCGCGGACGTATCGGTGAATAACTGGAGCATGACTCTCTTCCCTTCCTGATCCTTTGGCATTCTGACAGCTTATCACGCCGCGCTCGCTTATGCAAGCAAAAGCGCAGGAAACTTTACAATTTGTTCAACATTGTATGACTTTTTGGCAGAAAGCGCCCTCCCACGGCACGTGGGAGAGCGTTTTCGAAATCGCAGAATGTTTTCTTATGCCTGTTCGAAGATGGCCTTCATGCACTTGTAGGTCATGTAGCAGTCGAGCTTGGCGACCGTTTCATACGGTGCGTGCATCGAGAGCACGGGCACACCCGCGTCGAGCGTGTCGATGTTGCGCTGGGCCATGAACTTCGCGACCGTACCGCCGCCGCCTGCGTCGGTCTTGCCCATCTCGGCCATCTGCCAGAAGACGCCGTTGTCGTTCATCAGCTTGCGCACCTTGCCGACGACCTCAGCGCTTGCGTCGCTCGCGCCGCCCTTGCCGCCGGAGCCGGTATACTTGCACAGCGCCACGCCGTAATTGACGAAGGCGGAGTTGCGCTTGTCGTACACGTCGGCAAAGTTCGGGTCATAGGCCGCCGTCACATCTGCGCTCAGGCAGAAGGAGTTGGCAAAGCAGTCAGAAAGCGCGACGCCCTGCGTGCGGCACATGTCGCCCATGAACCACTCAAACGCCTGAGACAGCATACCGGACACGCCCTCGGAGCCGATCTCCTCCTTGTCCGCGAAGATGCAGACCGCAGTCTTCTTCGGGGACACAGCGTCAAAAATACCTGCAAGCTCTGCATATGCGCAGACGCGGTCGTCGTGACCGTAGGACGCGATGAAGCTGCGGTCAAAGCCGATGTCGCGCGCCTTGCCGGCGGGGACGACTTCGAGCTCGGCGGAGATGAAGTCCTCCTCCGTAATGCCGTACTGCGCGTTCAAATACTGGAGAACACCGAGCTTGAAACGGTCGGAGCAGTCCTTATCTTCAAACGGCTTTCCGCCGAGCAGCACGTTCAAGCTCTCGCTCGGGATGGCCTCGTTGAGCGGCTTTTTGCCCTGCTCGCGGCCAAGGTGCGGTAAAAGGTCGTTGATGATGAACTGGGGATCGTCCTCCTTGCCGCCGATGTGGACGTCGACCTTCGAACCGTCGCGCAGCACGACGACGCCGTGCAGCTCGAGGGGGATCGTCACCCACTGGTACTTGCGGATGCCGCCGTAGTGGTGGGTCTTGAAGTAGGCCATCTCGACCTCCTCGTAGAGCGGACGGGGCTTTAAGTCGAGGCGCGGGGAGTCGGTATGCGCCGCGCCGATGTTCGCACCGTGGCTCAGGTCCTCGCTGCCGATGACAGCGAGCATGATGCCCTTGCCGCGGTTATTGAAGTAGACCTTGTCGCCGGCGCTCAGCTTCATACCCGCTTCGTAGGCCTTGAAGCCCTTCTTTTCCGCCAGCTCGATGCAGTACTCCACGCAAAGGCGCTCGGTCTTGCCGTTGTTGAGGAACTTCTTGTAGTCCTCGCAATAGGCCTCCATCGCTTTTTCATCCTCTGCGCTCAGGCGGTCATAGCCATTCTTGGGGGCGTAGAGCAGTTTTTCAGCGAGCTTGTTCTTTTCACTCATCTCTCAGTTTCCTCCTTCAAATTGTTGATGATCGTGTTGATATAGACCTCTGCCGCGTGTTCCGCCTTTTCAGCGGTCGGCAGATCGTTCACAAATTCATAATCGCACTGCGCGCGGAAATAGTCCGCGTCCTTCTGTGCCGCGATGCGCGACCTTGCATACTCCTCGGTGATGCTGTCGCGCGCCATGATGCGCTTGACCCGCATCTCTTCAGGCGCCGTTACGGCGACGATCGCGTCACAGATCGCGCCAAGGCCGCTCTCGATGAGCTTGATAGCATCGAGGCCGATGATCTCCGCGTTCGTCGCCGCCATTTTCTGCGCCAGCGCGCGCGGGATGCGCTCGTGCACGATGGTGTCGAGCTCGGCGAGCTTTTTTCTGTCCTTGAAGACGATCAGGCCGATGGCGTGGACGTCCACGCTGCCGTCCTGCCGAAAAATGACATCGCCGAACGCCTCGCGCAGCGCGCACAGCAGCGGCTCGTCATCTTTTAACATCTCGTGATAGACCGCGTCGCAGTCGAGCACGCATGCGCCCTTTCTTTCAAGCGCGCGCAGAAGGCTCGTCTTCCCCGCGCCCGTGCCGCCGGTGATGCCGATGACGATCTTGCCGTCGTCCGCGTCCTCCACATGGAAGCCCGCGGCCTTTTTGAGGCGGTTGCCGATGGCAAGGCCAAGGCCTTTACTGTCCGGACACTGTGCCCAGATCTCGCCCACATTCGTCTCGTCGAACGTCCGCAGTGCGTCGAAGACGTGCTGCGCCTGCGCGCGCTTATCGCCGCTCGCGCCGAGGGGGTGGACGATGTGCCCGTCGAAGAGCCGCGTGAACTCGTCAAAGCAGATGATGCCGGACTTCTCGCCCGCGTGTGTGAGCAGATAGCGCGCGCTCGCCTTCGCCCCGCCGGTCACGACCGTGACGGGGGCCTTAGGCGGCATAGTGGCGGTACTTCATGCCCGGGGCGCGCGGCTTTTCGCCGTCATTCATCTTCTGCGTCACGGCCTTGTCGACCGTCACCTCGCCCAGCGCATCGCGCAGGCTCTCGAGCGGCAGTCCGCCCGGGCGCAACAGCTGCGGCGGCGTGACCGTCAGGTCGATGATCGTCGACTCCACGCCCACCTGACAGGGGCCGCCGTCGACGATGCCGTCGATCTTCCCCCACATATCCTCGCGCACATGCTCCGCCGTTGTGCAGCTGGGGCGGCCCGAGGTGTTGGCGCTCGGCGCGGCGACGGGCACGCCCGCCTTTTCGATGATGGCGCGCGTGACCGCATGGTCGGGACATCTCATGCCGACGGTCTCGAGCCCGCCGGTCGTGCGCAGCGGCACGCAGGGCTTTTTCTTTAAGATCATCGTCAGTGGGCCGGGCCAGAAGCGCTCGGCCAGCTTGTAGGCCGCGTCCGGCACGTCCTCACAGTAGCGCGTAAGCCAGCTTGCATCTGGAATGTGCAGGATGAGCGGGTTGTCCTGCGGGCGGCCCTTGGCCTCGAAAATGTGCAACACGGCGGTCTCGTCAAGGCCGTTCGCGCCAAGGCCGTAGACCGTCTCCGTCGGGATGGCCAGAAGCCCGCCGCGGCGCAGAATGTCCGCCGCCTGCGCGATGCTCTCTTTATCCTCCACCGTGCGGAGGGTAAACCATTTTGTCTCCAATGTTCTCTCTTCTTTCTTAGCCCTCGGTGCTCTCGCGCAGCTTTTCGGCCTGCTCCTGCATCGTGAGCGCGTCGATGATGGGGTCTAAATCACCGTTCATCACGGCGTCGATGTTGAAATTCTTGTTCTCGCCCGTCAGGCGGTGGTCAGTCACGCGGTTTTGCGGGAAGTTATAGGTGCGGATGCGCTCGTTGCGCATGCCGCTGCCGACCTGCGCGCGGCGCTCGCTCGTGATCGCACCCTCCACGCGCTCGCGCTCAGCCTCGTAGAGCTTGCTCGCGAGCATCGCCATACACTTGGCGCGGTTCTGGAGCTGGGAGCGTTCCTCCTGACACGAAACGACGATGCCCGTCGGCTTGTGGATGAGGCGCACGGCAGAGCTCGTCTTGTTGACGTGCTGGCCACCTGCGCCGGAAGCGCGGTAGACCTGCATCTCAATGTCTTCGGGCCGGAGGTCGACGTCGACCTCCTCCATCTCCGGCAGCACGGCGACCGTCGCGGTCGAGGTGTGCACGCGCCCGCCGGATTCGGTCTCCGGCACGCGCTGGACGCGGTGGACGCCGGATTCAAACTTGAATCTCGAGTACGCCCCGTCGCCGCTGACAATAAAGTCAGCTTCCTTTACACCGCCGAGCTCCGTGTCGTTGTAGTTGAGCAGCTCCACGCGATAGCCGCGCTTTTCCGCGTACATCGCATACATGCGGTAGAGGTCGGCGGCAAAAAGCGCGCTCTCCTCCCCGCCCACGCCGCCGCGGATCTCGACGATGACGTTTTTGTCGTCGTTCGGGTCGCGCGGCAGGAGCAGCACGCGCAGCTCGTCAAAAAGACGCTCTTTTTCCGCCTTGGCAGTGTTCAATTCCTCCTGCGCCATGTCCTTGAGCTCGGGATCGGATACAAGCTCCAGCGCCTGCACGATGTCGTCCTCGCACTTCTGGTACGCGCGGTAGGTCTCCACCACGGCGGAAAGCTCCTTCTGCTCGCGCGTGAGCGCGCGCAGCTTCTTTGGGTCAGCGTAAATTTCCGGCACTTCGAGCAGCTCGCCGATCTCGTCATAGCGGCGCGCGAGCTGTTTGAGCTTTTCCCACATCAGGCCTTGTCCTCCGCGATGAAATCAGAGCAGGACTTGACGAACTGGTCGCGCCAGAAGTGGTAGCCCGCCGAATCGGGGCAGAGCGAGACCTCCGCCACGTGCGGCGTCTGCAAATAGAGGTCCATCTGGCGGAAAACGTCCTTGTAGTCCTGCTCGCTCTTGTGCGTGATGAGATACGCCGCGTTCTGAATTTCATAGCCGCGGCGCTTCAAAAAACCGCGGATGACGCTCGAACAGCGGCCCGCCCACACGGGCGTGCCGAGGATGACGAGCTTGTAGTCCGACAGCGGCTTCTGGCATTTCGGGCGCGAAACCGCACTCGTGCGCTTGTGCATCGCGTCAAAGCAGCAGCGAAGGTAGCCCATCGTGCCGCTGCGATCGACCTTGTCGCGAATTTCGAGACATTCGCAGTCCAGCGCCTCGGCGACCTCCTCCATGGCTTTTTTCGTGTTTCCCGTGCGGGAATAGTAAAGGCATAAAATGTTATCGTTCATACTCAGTTTCCTCTCAGCAGGAGCCAACCGGTGGCAAAGGCCTCCCGCACATAGTAGTTGAGCTGTAAGGCATCGTAATAGGCGCTGCGCGGCAGCGTCGCCGCCACGCCGCAGGCCACGTCTGTTCCGGCGATGCGCCCTGCCCTAAAAATATGGTAGTCGTTCGTGACGAAGGCGAACGTGTCGCCCGCATCAAGCCCCAGCTCCGCCATGATCTCTTCGCTGTAAGCAAAATTCTCCTGCGTACTGGTCGATCGATCCTCGCGGTAGATGCGGCTCTCGTCCACGCCGTGGGCGATGAGCCAGTCGGCCATGCAGTCGGCCTCGGAGATATCCTCCCCCGGCCCCTGACCGCCTGAGCAGATGATGGGGATGTCCGGCTTGTCTGCGATGAAGTCAAGCGCCGCCTGCAGCCGCGACGAGAGCATCAGCGACGGCGTCGTGCCGTTCACGCCCGCGCCCAAAATAACCACGCACTGCGCGTCTTCCGCGCGCCCGTCCGTGTGCGCGCCGCGAATAACGAGCGATTCAAGATACCCGAATGCGACAAGGCCTAGGCACACGAGCGCGAGCAGAACGCGTTTTCCCCACTTCGCCCATGCATGCTCTTTGTACTGCTCGAGCATCGCAAAGACGATCAAAAGCGCCGTCAGGCACCAGAACAGGAGTCCTGCAAAGCGCACACCCGGGACGGCCCGGCACGCCGCGCCGAGCACGGCACAGGCTGCTGCCGCCGTCCACAGTCTTTTCTGTCTCTTCATGGTATGTTCCTCATTCGCCCGCCTGCTCGGCGAGCGTTTCCCACTTTTCCATCAGCTCGCTGAGCATCTGCTCGGCGGCTTCCTTCTCCTTATAAATTTCGCTGTAGCGCTCGTAGTCGCCGCCCGCCTCTTCGAGGCGCTGCTCGATCTCGGCAATGGCGGTCTCCTGCGCGGAAATTTCCTTTTCACAGATGGTGAGCTGCCGCCGCGCCTGCTGGGCAGAGCGGTTCGGCTTCGGTTTTTCTGTAACCGTCTTTTCCTTTACAGCCTTTGGCGTGTGGTCGATCTTGTTCTGTGCCTCCAGCGCCTTGACCTGCCGGTAACGCGCAAAGCCCATCGGATAGTCGGTGATGACGCCGCCCTCCAGCTCCCACACGCGCGTTGCAAAGCGGTTGATGAAATAGCGGTCGTGGCTCACGAACAGGAGCGTCCCGTCGTAGCTCTCCACCGCCTCTTCGATCCACTCGCGTGAGGCGATATCGAGGTGATTCGTCGGCTCGTCGAGGATCAGGAGATTCACTTCCTCATCCATCAGGATGCAGAGCTTCAAGCGGCTCAGTTCGCCGCCTGACAGGACACTGACGCTCTTGAACACGTCCTCGCCCGTGAAGTGGAATGCGGCCAGGCGGTTGCGCGCGCTTTGCGGCGTGATGTTGCGCTTGGAGTAGAGCATCGTGTCGACCAGGTTTCGTTCCGGCACGTCGAATTCGACGATCTGCGGTAGGTACGCGATGCGCACCGACGGGCCGAACTTGATCTTGCCCTCGTCGGGATATTCCTCTTCCATCAGCATCTTGATGAGCGTCGACTTGCCCGTGCCGTTGTCGCCAATGAGCGCGATGCGCTCGCCGCCGCGCACCTGCAAGTCCACGTCGTGGAACAGCACCCGGTCGCCGAAGCTCTTTTTGAGCTTTTTGAGCGCGAACACCTCGTCGCCGTAGAACTCCTGCGACTTGAACTGCGCGCTCAGTGCCCGTTCCTTCGTCGGCTTGTCCGTCGTGCGCATGCGCTCGATGCGCTTTTCCATCGACAGCGCGCGGCGGTACGTCTTGTCCATGCCCTTGAAGGCGAACATGCGCAGCTGCTCGGCGCTCTTTTCAAGCTGGGCAATCTTGGCCTGCTCCTTTTCGTATTGGCGCATTTTTTCCAGGTAGCGGCGCTCTTTTTCCACCGCGTAGAAGCTGTAGTTGCCGCTGTAAAACTCCGCCTTGCCGTCGAGCACCTCAATGACGCGCGTGATGGTACGGTCCAAAAAGTATCGGTCATGCGAGATGGCGACGACCGTACCCTTGAACGTCGAGAGATACTGCTCCAGCCATTCGATGGCGTGCAGGTCCAAATGGTTCGTCGGCTCGTCGAGAAGTAAAATATCCGTATCCTCCAAAATGAGGCGGCCGAGGTTCACGCGCGTCTTTTCACCGCCCGAGAGTGTGTCGAACAACCGCTCGCGCATCTCCGGCGGGATGGAGAGGCCGTTGGCGACCTTGTTGATGGGCGTCTCCGTGTCGTAGCCGCCGAGACCCTCGAACTTGGCCGAAAGCTCGCCGTAGCGGCGCAGCGTCTCTTCGCTCTCGTCGCCGCTTGCCATCTGCTGGGAGAGGGCGTTCATCTCGTCCTCCATCCTCTGCATGCGCGAAAACGCGCTCTTGAGCACATCCTCGACCGTGTAGCCCTCGGGATACACGGGGATCTGTGAGATGAGGCCCAGCCTGCGGCCCGAGGCGATGCTCACCTCGCCCGCGTCGTAGTCGAGTTCACCCGTCAGGATGCGGAAAAGCGTCGTCTTGCCCGCGCCGTTTTTGCCGAGAAGGCCCACGCGCTCGCCCGTGTCGATCTGAAAGGTGATACCGTCCAGTATTTTCTTTTCGAGGTCAAAGGACTTGATGAGTCCCGTAACACTGATGTCGATCATGCCTTGGTCAGTTCCTCTACGATCTTCTCAAAGTGCATGGAGTGCGAGGCCTTGACGAGCATCGCCGTCTCCGCCGTGAACGCCGCCTTGACGGCATTCATCGCCTCGTCCACGCTCCCGAACCACTGCGCAGAGGGGTTCCCTTCCGTAAAGTATTTTGCCCGTGCACCGATTGCGATGACAGTGTCGATGCCGAGCTCTTTGGTGAGTTCTCCGATTTCCTTATGCGCACGCTCAGTGAGCTCGCCGAGCTCCGCCATATCGCCGATGACGGCAGCCTTTTTGCCGCCGCTCGCGCCCAATACGCGCAGCGACGCCGCCATCGACTGCGGACCTGCGTTGTAGCAGTCGTCGAGCAGGCGGCGGTTTTCAGAGAACGTGATGACGTGCATACGCGAGCCCGCCGGCTCGTAGGCTGCAACGCCGCGCTCGATCTCTTCCTTCGTTTCGCCAAGGTACTCGCCGATGGCCGCAGCCATCGCCGCGGCGTAGACCATGTGCTTGCCCGGCGCGGGGATTGCGAGCGCGTAGCGCTCCTTCTCCGTCGTCACAACGCAGCGGATACCGTCGATGCCAAGGTCTTCGACCTCGCTGACGCGGACGTCGCAGTGCTCCGACAGGCCGCAGCGCAACGTTTTCTGCGGCAGAGAGACGGTGTTCAAAAGCTCGTCGTCGCCGTTTAAGACGGCGAGACCGTCCTTTTTGAGGTTTTCGAAGATCTCGCACTTGGCCTTCAGAATGTTCTCGCGCGATCCGAGGTATTCAATGTGCATGTCGCCGACGTTCGTGATGACGGCGATATCGGGCTTCACCATCTCGCCAAGATACCGGATCTGCCCCGCGCGGTCCATGCCCGTCTCGATCACCGCCGCCTGATGCGCGCGGGAGAGGCCCAGCAACGTCTGCGGCGTGCCGATCTCATTATTATAGTTGGCCGCGGTCTTGAGCGTATGGAACTTCACGCCCAGTACCGAGGCGATCATTTCCTTTGTTGTCGTCTTGCCGACGCTGCCCGTCACCTGCACAAAGGGGATAGAAAACCGCGCACGGTACCACGCGGCCAAGTCCTTGAGCGCAAGCAGCGTGTCAGGCACCTTGATGTAAAACTTTCCGGGCAGCAGCGTTTCCGGCACGCGGGCGCACAGACAGCCCTCCGCGCCCGCGGAAAGCGCCTTTTCGATATAGTCATGCCCGTCGAAGTGCTCGCCGACGAGCGGCAGGAAAACTTCGCCGCTCTTAACGGTGCGGCTGTCGGTGTTCACGCCGAGGATCTTCGCCGTCCCCTCGCCCTGCAGCAGCTCGCCGTGCACCGCCGCGAGCAGTTCCTTTACCGTGATGGTCTCCATTTACAGCCCTCTTCTCTGCTTCAGCGACTCTTCGACGATCTTTTCACACAGTTCCTCGTAGCCGATGCCGACCGCTGCCGCCTCCTGCGGAAGAAGGCTCGTCTTCGTCATGCCGGGCAGCGTGTTGATCTCAAGGAAGTACGGCGTACCGTCCGGCGTGACGATGAAGTCCGCGCGGGAGTAGACGCTCAGCCCGATCAGGCGATAGACCGTCTCGGTCGCGGTGCGCACGCGCATCTCCCAGTCCTCGGGGATGGGAGAGGGGCAAATTTCCTCCGCCGCGCCGGCCTGATACTTGTTCGCGTAGTCATAAAAGCCCGTCTTCGGGATAATTTCGATGGAGGGCAGTGCCTTGCCCGCGATGATACCAACCTGGATCTCGCGGCCGGAGATGTACTGTTCGAGCACGACCTGCGCGCCGAACTGTAAGCACTCTTCAAGCGCTTTTTTGAGCTCCACGCCCGTATGCGCGATGGAGACGCCGACAGACGAGCCGTTGGCGACCGGCTTGACGACGCAAGGGAGCTTCGTTTCCGACACAAGGCGCGCGATGTCGCCTTCCGTGTAGCGCACGGTGCGCCACTGCGGCGTGATGACATATTCCGACACGAGACGCTTCGTCAGGTCCTTATCCATCGCGATGGCGCTCGAGAGGTAGCCTGCGCCGGTGTACGGAATGCCGAGCAGGTCGAACGCGGCCTGCACGCGGCCATCCTCGCCGCAGGTGCCGTGCAGCGCCAGAAATACGACGTCCGCCTTGGCGCACACATCGAGCACGCCGGGACCGAAAAGGCTCTTGCTCTGGTCCTTGCGGCTCGCGCGCACAGCGGCGAGGTCGGGCTCCGCCTCGGCGACGGAATAGTCGCCGCAGAAGCCGTCCGGTGCGTCGAAAACATCTTCGAGACTGCCGTCGTAGTCCTCAAAGCCCATGAACATATCCACCAGAATGGCCTGATGCCCGCGCGCTCTCAGCGCGCGGCAGATCTTGTTGCCGCTCGAGAGCGACACATTGCGCTCCATACTCAGCCCGCCTGCTAAAACAACGATACGCATACCGTTTTCCTCCTTATTTTTGAAAGAGACGTCGCCGCCCCCGTTTATCCATATTATACTAATTTATACTTTACCACAGCTTTTTCCCAAATACAAGCAAAAGAGAGCGGCGTGAAAACCGCTCTCTTTTGTTCGCTTTTCTCACTTTTTGCCCTTAGCCGAAAATGCCGGAGAGCAGTCCGCCCTTTCCCGCGCGTCCGTCCTTGAGCGTCATCGCTGCGCTGAGGATCTCTGCCGCCTGCGCACGTGTCACGCCCGAGCGCATCTCGTCAGTGGAAAAACGCCCACTCTCGATCACGCTGACGGACTGCAAATTCGCCACCGCCTGTGCGCACCAGGCGTTGTCCGCGTCCTGCACGTCGTAGTCCGAGAGGTCCACATCCGTCACACGAAGCAGCCGATTCAGCACGACCGCGGCCTCATTGAGCGTAATGGCGTCATTCGCGCGAAAGGCAACGCCCTCCGCCGTGCTGACGCCGGACACAACGCCCGCATTCAGCGCGCTCACGGCGTAGCCCTTCGCCCAGGTCGGGATGCTCGCATCGTCGCAGAAGCCGGTCATCTGCACATCCTCCTCGCTCACGTCCATTGCCGCAAGCGCCATCGCGACAAATTCACCGCGCGAGAGCGTGCGCTCGGGCTCAAAGAAATAGCTGTCCCCGATCTTCGCGCCCACAAACACACCGTGCTCGGCAAGATCGACCGCCGCCGTGTGCACACGGCTGCCGCCCATATCAGCGTAGCAGACGCCGCTATTTGCCTTTTCGATCGTGATGCTCACCGTCGCGGGCAGCGAGATGTTGCCGTAGGCGTCGATCGCCGTGTAGGTGAAGCCGTCCGTCCCCAGCTTGCCGCCCGGCGTGTAGACAAAGCCAAGGCCGTCCTCCGTCAGCGCGACCGTGCCCTTTTTCGGCTCCTGCGCGATGGCAAAGGTCACCTCGTCGCCCTCGTTGTCCACCGCGCGGAATTCGCCCTCATACGCGACGCCGCGGTAGACCTTGATCTCCATGTTCTCTGCCACCGGCGCGCCGTCGACAGCTTTCGCCTCCTCTTTTCCCTTGCCAAACAGCGCCGATGCGCTCTGCGCTGGCACGAGGGTGAGCAACAGCAGCGCCATCACAAACGGCAGCGCGCGCCAGAGTTCTTTTCGCTTTTCCATATTGAAATGCTCTCCTTCCAAATAAAACTTGCGGAGTTATTGTTTACCGCGCGGTGAAAAGTATGCAAAATTGCATTTCTACAGCGCAAAGCGCTGCTCCTTGTTCCCCGCGCCGCGCAGGGGGCACGGACAAGGGGGCCATTCTCTTTCACAAAAGAGAATGGCCCCCTTGAACCCCCAAGAGAAAGGTTTTGATCGGCAGTCTCAGGCTTGAATGGCCCTTGTGCCTCCGGAATGAGAATACCTGCGCGCGGCGTTGCCGCGTTTGGTGTTGCTATACGACTTGGCCTACTTCTACTACCCGCTGCCGCTCTGCTCATCTTGTTTTTGTGCAGCCTAATCACCTACTATCGGCAATACATATTGTCTTGGTAATGCGTACTGCGGCGAGCGAAGCAATGCCGCCTTGGCAGGCAATAGCAAGTTTGTGCAAATCCGAAGTAGACGGAGATTGCGTAAGGCTAACGACACGCAGGCAAAGCGACAGCGAAGATAGAAGAAAGTCAAATCGTTTAGATACATCATCAAGCAGGCACCTGATTGCGCAGCGCGTGCAGTTCTTCAAGCTGCAATCTGACAATACAAAGTCTTTCTCTTGGGGTTCCAAAGGGGATATTCTCTTTTGCGAAAGAGAATATCCCCTTTGACCCGTGCAGCGCCTTTGGCGCTGCTTCCTCGCGGCACACGTGCCGCGACTCACTTTGCACCTGAGCAAAACCGCACAGAGAATTTTCCAAAAACCTATTGACTTTTTCAAAGTCAGAAGTTATACTTGAACAGCCGCTTTGAATGGGCTTAAAGTTTCGGAAGGTTTCGAGACTTTTCGAACGCCCCCGACAGCGAGTCCGTAATTAAGGAAAGAGGTGCAAGCAATGCAAGCGATCATCGTTACCGGCGGTAAGCAGTATGTTGTGAACGAGGGCGACACCCTGTTCATTGAGAAGCTCCCCGTCGAGGCGGGCGACGCCGTTACCTTCGATCAGGTTTTGGCGATCGTTGACGGCGAAAACACCAAGTTCGGCACTCCCGTGGTGGAGGGCGCGAAGGTGGACGCAACTGTCGTTAAGAACGGCAAGGGCAAGAAGGTCCGTGTCTACAAGTACAAGGCCAAGAAGGGCTATCACAAGCGTCAGGGTCATCGTCAGCCTTATACCAAGGTTGAGATCGGCAAGATCTCCGTCTAAGGCATGACCACTGTTACATTCCTCACTGAGGGGAAGCGCATCATCGGTTTTGATGCTAAGGGCCACAGCGGTTACAGCGAAGCAGGATCCGACATCGTCTGCGCGGCGATCACAAGCGCGGTTCGCCTTGTGGAAAGCACCGTGAACGATGTTTTAGGCCTCGCCGCTTCCGTCAAGGTCCATGAACGCTCCGGCGCTGTGGAATTCCGGCTCCCCGGCGGTCTGTCCGCCACAAACGAGAGCACCTGTCAGGCTCTTTTAACGGGTTTGATGCTGCTCTTTTCCGAGCTGCACAGCGAATATCCGGATAATATCGAAGTCATGGAGGCGTAAGCCCCCTGTTCCGATCATCTTACAGAAAGGATGGCAAATCACCATGCTGAACATCGGTCTTCAGTTTTTCGCCCACAAGAAGGGCGGCGGCTCCACGAAGAACGGCCGCGACTCTAACGCCAAGCGCCTTGGCCCCAAGCGCGCTGACGGTCAGTTCGTTCTCGCCGGTAACATTCTTGTGCGCCAGCGCGGCACCCACATCCATCCGGGCGTCAACGTCGGTATCGGCTCTGACGATACTCTCTACGCCAAGGAGAGCGGCGTGCTCCGTTTCGAGCGTCTCGGCAAGGATCGTAAGCAGGCTTCTGTTTACCCCGCTGAGTAATTGCACAATGAAAAGCCCTGAGCGAATGCTCGGGGCTTTTTTTCTTACTTTTTCCGCAGGAGGTTTCCCCCATGCTCAAAGCAGTCCTCATGGATATCGACGACACGCTGCTCGACTTCGGCAAATGCGCCGAGCAGGCCATGCGCATCGGCTTTTCCGAATGGGGTCTCCCCTATGACGATTCCACTTACGCGACGTTCACGCGCATCAATGACGGCCTCTGGCTCATGATCGAGCGCGGCGAGCTCACAACGCAGCAGCTTTTTCAGTTCCGCTGGAACCGCATCTTCGATGCTCTCGGCATCCAGGCCGACGGCGCCGCGTTTGAAAAGCGGTTTTTGGACCTCCTCTACGAGACGGCCATTCCCGTCGACGGCGCGGACGAGATCTGCCGCTACCTCAAGAAAAAATATATCCTCTGCGCGGCGAGCAACGCCTTCCACGACCAGCAGCTCAACCGGCTTGAAATGGTGGGGCTTCTCCCCTATTTTGACCATGTGTTCGTTTCAGAGTCACTCGGCTACCGCAAGCCCGAAAAGGCGTTTTTCGATGCATGCCGCGCTTTTCTTCCCGATGTTGCCGCGGACGAGTGCATGATGATTGGCGACTCGCTGACCGCCGACATCACCGGCGGCAAAAACGCGGGCATGAAAACGATCTGGTACAACCACACGCACCGCCCCGTTCCGGAGCGCTGCGAGGCCGACCAGATCGTCGAATCGCTGTCTGAATTAAAGAATCTGCTGTAGCTCAGGAAATCAATTCCGCGCCGACGGTGTATTCCCAGCCGTTATCGCCGCGGGAGGCCGTGCACTTCGTAAAGTAATACGCGCCGAGCGGCGAGCGCCACTTTCCGGCGCTGAAGCAGACAGACGCGCCGTTGTCCTGCGTCTCCTCCGGCGTGATGGTGAAGAGCAGACCGTTCGTGAACGAATAGGCCGTACTGCCGCCCTCCAGCTTTTCACCCGTGAGATAGCCCTCCTCGCGCAGCTCATCGAATGTCATCGTCAAGCCCTGTACGCCGTGCTTCTGTGCGAACACATAGGCGACCGCCGCCTTTTCGCCCGCGGTCAGCCCGCCGGGTGCCTTGCTCAGATCGACGCTCACGATCTCCGCGCCGCCGTTGAGCCCATCGTCCGTGTTCCACAGGTCCTCAAGCACCTGTAAGTAGAGGCCGCAGAGGTCATACTGCGCATTCTCCTCACGCGAGAGGGACACGGCCACCACCTGCGAAAACTTCGCGGGATACGTCTCCTGCACACCGCCGGTGTACCAGACCTCGGCGCTCATGCCGCTCTCGATCTCGGAAGCGGACACGCTGCCGCCGTCTAAGTACAGCGTCACGCCTTCGAGCGGCAGGGCGTAGACCTCCGTCTCTCCCGCTAAAATGAGCGTACCGTTTTCACCATCGCCCACGACGCGCAGCGTCATCGTGTCCGCGCCGACGTACTGCGGTTCGGGGTCAGGCGTATCATTTCCGTCTTCGTTATCGCGCCCGCCCTTCGTGCAGGCCAGAAGCGCCGCCGTTACGGCGACGACCATCATCAATGCAAGCAGTCTTTTCAAGGTTTCCGCTTCCTTTCCCGTTGTGTCTTTTCCTTTGACGAAAGGGAGCACAAAAAAGTTCCCAACTTTTTTCGATTTTTTCTTTTTTGTGAAACGTTCCGTTTTTCTTGACGAATCGTCAAAAAACGGATACACTAATTGTTCAGGAATAACAAGAATTCAAGGAGGTGCCAACATGGCAGCATCTTTTATTGATAAGGCGCGCATCTTCTGCCGCGCGGGCAAGGGCGGCAATGGCGCGGTGGCGTTCCACCGCGAAAAGTACGTCTCCGCGGGCGGCCCCGACGGCGGCGACGGCGGCAACGGCGGCAACATCGTCCTCGTTGTCGACGACAACATGTCCACGCTGATGGACTTTCGCTACAAGCGCAAATACGTCGCCGACAATGGCATGGACGGTCAGGGCGCGCGCAAGTTCGGCAAGCAGGGCAAGGATCTCACGATCCGCGTGCCGCGCGGCACCGTCGTGCGCGACGCGGAATCGAACGAGATCATCAAGGATATGTCCGACTCCGAGCCGTTCATCCTCTGCCGCGGCGGCAAGGGCGGCTGGGGCAACGCGCATTTCGCAACGCCGACGCGTCAGGCGCCCCGTTTTGCCAAATCTGGCCTTGAGGGCGAGGAGCACGATGTCGTGCTCGAGCTGAAGCTGCTGGCCGACGTCGGCCTCATCGGCTTCCCGAATGTCGGCAAGTCGACGCTTCTTTCCGTTGTGTCGAAGGCGCGCCCCAAGATCGCAAACTACCACTTCACCACGCTCTACCCCAACCTCGGCGTCGTGTACGTCGACGAGGGCGTTTCGTTCGTCATGGCCGACATCCCCGGCATCATCGAGGGCGCAGCCGAGGGCGCGGGCCTTGGTCACGACTTCCTGCGCCATATCGACCGCTGCCGCCTGCTCGTTCATGTCGTCGACGTGTCGGGCAGCGAGGGCCGCGACCCGGTCGAGGACTTTGATGCCATCAACGCAGAGCTCTCGCAGTATTCCCCCGACCTTGCCACCCGCCCGCAGATCGTCGTCGCGAACAAGACCGACATCATGGAGGACGAGAGCCTGCTCGAAAAGCTGCGCGCGCATGTCGAGCCGCTCGGCTATCCCCTCTTCGCCCTGTCCGCCGCGTCGCACACCGGCACGCGCGAGCTCGTGCTCAAGATCGCCGAAAAGCTCTCCACACTCCCGCCCGTCACGGTCTACGAGCCCGAGTACGTTCCCAAGCCCGTGAAGATCGACGCGAGCGAGCCGCTCAAGATCACCGTCGAGGACAACACCTACATTTTCGACGGCAAGTGGCTTGAACGCCTTAAGAGCCACGTCAACTAGGCTGACTACGAGAGCCGTG
>ERZ1023979.324-NODE-324-length-17280-cov-39.671820_pt1 | contig 17280 bp, 22 predicted proteins | sample MGYA00380434_ERZ1023979 | MGnify/ENA primary metagenome ERZ1023979 (study PRJEB33179, sample SAMN07449056) | human gut metagenome | biome: Human-gut; feature: Human associated habitat; material: Faeces | host: Homo sapiens | place: India:Kasaragod | collected...
TGAAAAAAAAATGGCAGTTATTGCGAACGGCGACAACAAAATTGAGATTGTGAATCGTGTTATAGTGGAAAGTGAAGGGACTGTGAAAACTAGGTTTGATAATATGAAGGCGATTTTGTTGGATATGTATTGGATGGGTATTGATGCGCGCGCGTACCACGTGAGTAATATAGTGTCTGATATGAATGATTTAGGATATGAGGTCTGGAATAGGGTGCCTCAGAAGGTGCAAGCGCGTTTGATGTATGATAACTATAAGTTTGAGGATTAGGAGAGGTGAATTGAATGCCCTCATTGTTGGGGGGTATGTTTTTTAAAGGGAGATTGATTATGTCAGTGATTGAGTCGCGTATGAGCGATAGGTATTTTATCGGTGGTTCTAAGGTGAGTTCGAGCAAGAAGCGTGGTGGTCATCATAATAGGGAGGTTGCTGTTAATGTTGATAGTATTTATGATTTTGTGAATCTGCGATACCGGGACGATATTGAGCGGTTTCGACGTGGCGGCCGTCATTGTAAGACTGATTAAAAAGAATAACCCCCGGAGCATTTTCCGGGGGTTATTCTTAATTGTTGGCAGATTCTTTCATGTTTTCGAGAATCTTGTTGAGTTCTTCTTCGTTTAGAGGTTGGGTTACTTCGGTGTTGTTTTCCATGATATTAGTCTCCTAGGTCTACTGCTTGCTTAAGTCGTGTGTACCACGGTGCTTTTTTGGTTCCGAGCTTAAATGTCGGGATTGTGGTGCCACATGCTTTGGCGACTTCTTGTAGTGCTGTTACTTGGTCTGGATGGGTGAGCGAGTGTAGCTTGGAGCCGTCGAACCATACTAGGCGCGGTTCGTCGTTTGGTTGAATGATTGCTTGCATTGGGTTATCCTTGTCATAGGTTAGGACAATGTTTTTACGTTGTCCGAAAACATTATACCATGTTTTTTTATCTCCGTAGAATTTGTTAAGGTCAAGGTTTTCGCCCCAGCCATTCAAACGGCCTGTTCCCGAGTATTGACGGATAGTGCATGGCGTGTTGGCTTCGTTCCACGGGTTTGTTTGATATCCTGTGGGGTTGGTGTCTGCATATTGTGCTATCCACATTGGATGTCCGAGGTGGTCAAAATATCCACGGTCAAGTGCGCTACAGTATATCATGTTTTGTTTGCTGTAGGGGAGTCCGCTCATGAAATCGGATACCCATTGAGTGTCACTGACATGGTATCGGATATTGTTGGCTTGTTCCCAGTCGCACGCCATTGGATAGTATTGGGCGTAGTCTCCTAGTTGTTTTAGGAAAAATTCGCGTTCGGCGCTTGGGTTTGTGCCTTCTGCATAGTGGTAGAATGCTACAAGTTTGCCGGTGTTGATTGCCTGTTCTGCCTGTCGTTTCCATTCTGCGTTAACGTAGCGTGTACCTTGTGTGACCTTGATGATAACAAAGTCACATGGTACTATGGCTAGGTTTATGCCCGCTTGATAGCTTGATATGTCGATTCCATTGAGAGCCATGATCAATATTCCTCTCTGTCGTGGTCGGTGCTATTGTCGTGACTATTGTACCACGTGTTAATGCTTATTGTTATTGTCTGTCTTTCCGTTCTGGGCTTCACTGAAAATGTTCAGCACTTTGTTGCCCTTAAGCTCGGGGTTGATTTTAACACAGTTTTCTAGAATTGATGTAATCTCGATAAGAGCTATGGAGATGAGAACGGGTGTGACTAGGGGGAGGCCAAACCCTAGGTCAAGCCATTGTGCTCCCCATTCGATAAGGATAGCAGTACAGATTACGACAATGTACGCGAATTTATGCCATAACCCGTTTCGCATTTTTTCACTGCTCATTTGATTATGCATGATGGCGTTGGCGACGCCTGTACCGTAGTCCATAATTATAAGAATGGCCGTAATCGCAAACGGCGCTATATAATGTTGCATTAGTTTTCTCCTTTTTTACTTTGTCATACTGGAATTTAATAGCGTGCCTAACAGCATACTAAACTCCGATTTTGTTTGAGGCGTCTCGAATCGAACACGTCCTACACGGTACGCCTCAATTAGTTTCTTAATGATGTCATCTGACCTTTTTAGCAATATGCATTTTTCGTCAACTAGCCGATAGTCCAGTGTGTACCATTTTTGCTTTTTGGGTTGACGGCGTGCGATTTGCCACACTGTTACGATCTTGCTATCATCTAGAATTTGATAGACGGCAAACGAACCGTATTCGCGTGTTTTTATCGACAAAACATATCCCGCGCCGCTGAGGTTGCTTATAAGCGTGTTATTGTTGTCGCGGAACGCGTTGTTAATGGAGTATGCGGCGTAATCCGCGTCGAACTTGCTAAGGAATTGACCAAACTTGCTTTTGGCGATTTTAGCGGAAAAACCGCCATAGTCAGCGAGTTCCACCATGATGAAAGAATCGCAGTACCGTTGATATTGGACCTTGTTTTCGATTTGCGGCGTGACGTTGATATTAAACGCCGCAAAATACGGGTTTGCCAAGCTTACGGCATTCGAACACATGATAAGGCGTACGCGGTCATGCCACCGGTCTACCGTGTTGTAAAATTCCTCCAACGCAGTAACCTCACCCCCCAGATAGCGCATGTTGTCGGGGAAAATCTCGTCAAACAGTATGGTACGTACACGCGGATATGCCACTGATTTGACCTGTCCGGCTTGCGAGAGTGCTATAAAATAGCCAATGATATGCCATACTGATTTCTTTTTCCCGTTTTTATCGACCATAGCGTCTCTGTCATCGGCCCAATGACATTCCGCTTGATTGCCGTTAACCCTAAAAACCAGCTCGGGGTAACTGTCTGCGATATCGTTGAAAAACGTGCCCTTGTTTTTTTGTTCCTCGGCGGTACGGCGCAGATAGATGAACTGCCAACGTCGTTTCAACCAATCATCTATCATGAGTTTCTTACCGCCGTAGGTTTTGCCGAGGCCGCGTGCGCCGATGATAAACACCCACGGCGCGTGATATGATAACACGCGCGTGTAATCATAATAATCATTCTCATTAAGAAGTGTCGTTTCATTGGCCATAACCACAGTATATCACATGTGGATATGTGTATAATATTGTGGATAACTAAAAGTTCGGCGGGGCGCTAGTCCCATCCCAGACAACCAATAGATTATACACTGTCCGGTACCGATTGGGATATTGCCCGAAAACGCCGTCATTAAGCAGATTGCCCAGCAACCCGTCCAGCGTTGTTGCTTTTGGCAACGCCTCCGCGTAGGCCGGGCCCTGATGATATGCAGACACCCACAGTATCTGCATTTTGACGTTATCATACACATGGGGATATCCGTTGTAGTCTGCCTCGAACTGGTTTCGTTGTCCCTGATGTGACTCGGGGCGTTGCGCCCATGTCTTGAACGCCGCCGATTCCGTCGCCGTCAGTGGGCGCACAAACGCCCCCCCCTCGTCCATGAGTGATGCTATCTCTGGGCACGCTTTGGCAAACGTCGCATAGCCTGTTGAGTCGGCTTTCCTCATGGCGTTCAAAACGTCCAGCCGCCTGTCAAACGACCATTGCGCAATCCCGATGCCTTGCATGTTGGCCAATTCAACCGCGTCCCATTGCAGTGAGCTTTCCACGGTGCCGATGCAGTAGAGCGCGTAACTGCTTTCGCCGTTGCCGACAGACGGCGTGGCCTGTCCGTTTGAGTCGTTGGGGGCTTTCGCACTGCCTTTGGCGGCCCATGTCTGAGCTGTGGCCTTATAAAAAATCAGCGTACCCGCGCCACTGTCGTTGTCTCGATAGTGGTAGATAAGATTATCTCCTTGTTGCTGTATCCACGCGTCACTGCTGGATGTGCTACCCGGATTGTTTGAACCTGTATTGTTTGATCCGCTGTTATTGTCTCCCCCGTCCGGTTTTTTACGCGGATGCAGATATCCGATACATGCTTTCTGCAATGGGAGTAGTTTATGCACGCTCGGTTCCGGGTTTTGGGTGAGTACGTCGATGAAGTCGCCTTGTATTCCGTCAACAACAATGGCCACATGTGTTGACGGGTAGTTGGGGTAACAGACTTGCCATATGGCAACGTCGCCGGGCATAGGTTCCCACGTGTTGTCTTTTTTCTCGAAAATCTCCCCGACTCTTGCGCTCACTGGATGATTAGTGTACAACCCCCCGGCCCAACCTGTCGGGGTGATGCAATCCTGAACACTGCACCCGTATTCATCCATGCAATATTTAGCCCATAAGTCCCAGCATTGGGGGCCATAACTGCCGTCCATGTCCCAAAAGTGGTTTTCGGTCTGTTTCACCCATGTCTTAAAGTCAACTGCCATACATACCAATATACCCCATCCGGCGATCGGACGGGGTATGTTTCACGTGAATAGGTACTATCACTCAGTGATAAAATATGACAAAACCGCCGAAATGTTCAGATTTGATTGCGTTGTGACGTTCGGGCCCGCTTGGTCTACATACGGGTACCCGTCGCCGTTGATGCCAAAAAGAAGATGTGCCGGTACGGTATTCCCCGCCCCGACGAAAACATCAAGCAGTTGCCTTAACGCTCCGTCTGGCCTGTACTGTGACGGTAGGGCTTGCTCTGCTGGGTTTAAGCCGACGCCCCAGTTTGCCGCCGTGCCGGTTATGGTAACACGCAGTATGACAAGCTTTGCGATGGGAGAGTAGTAGGCGTGGTAGTCGACTTTTGCCCCGTAGACTTCATCAATAGAATGATATACATCGATAGGATCGACCCCATTTTTACTCAATGCTTCCAAGGTCGAGTTCGTTGTCGATATTTGAGAGGCGTTGGCGCTGATGCGGCTATCAAGCGTTTTCGCGGTCCCCGAGTATCCGCCCTGCTTGGTAAACGTCGTATCGGACTGCGCTTTGGTGTACACGTTCGCCGCGTCCGCCTTGCCGTCCACAGTGCCGGACAGCGTGGACACCGTGCCCTGCAATGCCGTCAACTCCGTGTTTTCGGCCTTGCCGTTAATAGTGGACATCAGCGCCTGCGCGGTCTGAGCGGACGTGACGCCGAGCGCGTTGAAATATGATTCCTGCTTGGCAATGTCCGCTTTATTGGTTTGCGCCAACGAGAGCGCATTATCCGCTGTGGTCTTGGCCGTGTTGGCGGTAGACGTTGCGGTGGTGGCGTCGGTTTCGTTGCGGTACATCTGCGAGTCGATTTTGCTCATGTCGCCGGTGTAGTCGCCGCGCCATGACGGTTTATCGTCCGGGCTGTCACCGAACTGGCTGAGATTATAGTGCGGGGTTTTGTTAATACTGGACATTATGATACCTCCTTGACAATGATTTTATCTGATAGTTTCGATACTGTTATCGAAGGTGAACATCGGCGGGATTGCCCTCGGGGATGCTCTTACCGTAGGGGAATTGCGAACGTCCCGGAAAATCTCCGGGCACGCAGTTGTCCACGGCGGTGGCGCGTAGGTCATATTCGCGTGCGGTCAAGCCGAGCGCGTCATATATGGACGCTTCTAATTCCATATTGTCGTAATCAGCCCAGAACAGCGCATGATTACGGGTATTGTCATACATGCCATCAAGTACGGTCTGCAAGGCGTCCTGTTTGCCGTACGCCGGTGACCACGACAGCCCGGTGGACTGCGATTGTTTGATAAGCTGTATGAGTTCCTCACGTAGGACTGCCATTTGTTTGACTAGGTTATCGGCAATCTGTTGGACGGTGGCGTTATTGTTCGTAATCGACTGGTTCACCTGCTCGACGAGTGTATTGAAGTCGGACTGCAAGCCATCTAGATTGCACCGAATATCCTCGATCAATTGGAGTGTGGTTACCCCGTCACGGTACGTGAAAGGAACCGACGTGGGGATGCGCACCGGTGGGTAGGCGCGTGGCACAAGGGCGTTGATGGACATGATTACTCCCATTCTCCATAGTTGTTATGGCAGTTACTGAAGATAGTATCATATGACCCCCAGACTTGCATGAAGCACGGTTCGAGAGAGTGTACGACCTCCATATCCACGTTGATGATTGCGTTGCGATACTCGGCAATGAGGCTCATTGCGGACTGGGAGCGGCCCGACGTGTGGGATTTGGTGTTTCCGTCTGTCGCGTCGTGTTGCCATTCCGTGCTGGAGGTGCTATGCGATTGCGACGTGGTATCTTGCGTGCTATGGCTGCTACCGTCCGTATCCGCTTGCGCCTGATTAGCATGAGTCGCGTATCGAGCAAAATCACCTTGCACGCCGGTTGCGGGCACCTCCGAATCGAAAGACTGGGACTTGGTGCTACTTGAACTGGTGCCGTCCGAAGAACTTCGGGTTGCACTATCCTGAGAGGCGCTGGTTTTGCCGCTGGACTGGGCTACAGTATTGGACAGGCTTTCACTGACCATCTCCATAGTGTTCAATGGGTCATATTTCAACGCTAGCGTCCTGTAACGCTCATTGAAATACGGCATAATCTGATTTAATGTCATGCCTAGGTAGAAAACAAACTGTTGCACCGTCTCTTGGCCGATTTCACGCAACATGTAATTTTGGCAGATTTTATCATTCAACTCAGCTCTATGGGCTTCGTCAAAAATCGGGTAATAATCAGCAGATAAATGCAGTTTATCATCAGTATTATAGCCCATGTCGATAACAGCGCCGAGCGTGGCCGTATACTCGGGGGGCACGCGCGTACCCCACTTGCTTAAATCCTGTGTCACACCACACCACCTATCCCGTTTCCAAGGGCGTCCGTTGAATCAATTGCCGTAGTGGTGTTGCCACTGGATTGCGTATTATCAATCGCGTTCGGCACACCGGAGCTTTGCGTATCCGCGTACTCCACCCATACGTCTAGATCATACATCCTGTTAATCAGTCGTGCGCCTTCCTGTCGCGCCGTCAAAAAAGCGAGTCGAAACATATCGGTTTTTTCGTTGGCTTGAGCAACCTCGGCACCTATCAAACGTTCTTGTTTTTCCGTGCCGCTGGACTGAATGCCCAAGTAACTCAATGCCTCATTAGTCACCTGTGTTTTTTGCTGAATGAATTTGTCCAACAAATACGGCGTAGTGTTGGGCCACGGCTGGAACATGCTGGATGGGTCGAGCGAGTCATAGCCGATGATAAACGATTGTCCGTCTTGCTGTTGCTGTAGAATGTTTTCCACCGTGAGCTTGGTACGCTGGTCAGCGGTAATAAACGTCGGCAGTTTCAGCCCGTCCAAGTTGACTTGATATGCCTTATCGATATCGGCCAGACGCCTCGCGTACATCCAAAGAATGTCATTGAATGACCACCGCATACGATTATCCCAGATGGGCACGCATTCATTGGCCGCCGAGAGAACCTTGTAATGATAGTTGACCCCGACCGGCGAAAACTCGGTCGGGTTATTGTAGAGATTCAAGCGCCCCTGATAAGCCGCCTGAGTTGCCAAAAACGAACCGATACGCCGGTCGTAGAAAAACAAGCAGAGGTTATAATCCAACAGGCACGTCTCCATCCAACGTTCATCAACGGTGGGGGGTAGCCCATGCCATTTGAACCGATTCAACGCGAGTTCACGTAGCAGATGATAATACGCGTCATCAAGGGCGACGGCGCGCATTTTGGCGTAATTACCACTGGGATGAACGCCACCGCCCCTACGATTCTGATTTTTCCTCGACCTAGACATGTCTCTAGTATATCACTAGAATGAGATACCCGGCAACGGGTCGTTATCCGCCCAATCGGTCACCCCGATATCATCCGGGTTAGTCCATATAGTAGTCCCGGATTCGAACACGCCCTTAATGGTCTGCCGATACTGTTCGGGCAAATCGCCCCGCACGTAGCATTCTTGCATTTGCCAATAAGTGAACTTGGTCATACACTCCAGCGATTGCGGCGGCGTGATGAAACGCTGGATAAAATACCCGAAACGCAGCATGTACTCTCCGACGCTACGCAGAGCTGAGGGTGCGCACATCTTGAATCGCACCAGCACCCCGACAATACCGTTCGCGAGGTTGAACCCGTCTCCGCCGATAGCGCCGGACGTGGTAGGGGGCGTCAGTTGCATTTGCTGGACTTGCGCGTTGATTCCGGCGATAGTGTTCTGATAGTCGCCAAACGCGGAACGTTGCGCGTAGTCCGCGTTCATGTCCGCCATGTTTTGGGCCAACTGATTTGAAAGCGCTGTAGTCTGAGAGCCGTACGTGTTGGCCTGACTTGTTGTGGCCGCGTTAGTACTCAGAGAATTGGCCGTGGAAAGTTGGGCGGCGGTATTGTTGATACTGCGGTTAGCTTCAGTGTTGACGCCATTCATGACCGCACCGCCTAGCGCGGATACCGCGCCCCCGGCATTGCCTGAAGCGGCGTTACCCACCACTCCGACCACACCGTTAACCACGTTATTAAGCTGGGCTAGGTCGGCTCGCTGATTGTTGATATATGTCGTGTTGTCCAGACCGGTGTTAAGAGCTGTCGCTTGAATTGCGTTATTGGCGTTGCGGTTGCCTATAGCGAGTTTGTTGGCTTGGGTATTGTACTGGTTTTGCATGGCCGTGGCCGCAAGTGATTGGCTAATACCCATCTGCGCTTTTTGGTATGTCCAGTCGGCGGACTGCTGATTATAGGCGCGTGTGTAGGCACTGTTTGCCATTGCCAACTGGGCACCATTGTTGACTATCACGAATTGGGGGAAATTGCTGATACCGAACGCGGCGTCCAACATTTCTCCGCTATCAATGGGCAACCCATTGTTTTTATCAAGAGGAGTAATCTCGCTTGCGCCCGCCTTATTGTATCCAACCGGGTAAAAGTTCAGGCGCGCGCCATTGGGCGCGTAATTATGCACCTCTCTAATAACCAGATTATCGCTTTGGATATTTTCGGGCTTATAGGTGATATTTGTACCGTTTAAGCAAGTGCATTCAACGGTAGAATAGGGGTAGCATTTGAGTTTTTTAAGGTTTTTATAACGTTCAGGGATATTAAAATTATCACGAAAGTCATCAATAGCGATAATGTCTTCATATCTGCTGGGCGCATTTGTGGCCGACTGGGGGAAACGGTAGATACGATTATTTAATTCCGGGGGGAGTGTTTTCCCAAACAGCTTATCTACGACATAGCCGGATTGCTTAAGAAAGTCATCATCTAAAGGGGGTATCATGTACATGTTTACAATACCCTGTGTTATCCATGAAAAAGTAGAACCCACTCCCATAAACACTCGGATAGACTGAATGTCCTTAAAGTACAGTATTTCAGCACCGTTAGCCATGTTCTCGAACAGAGAGCCGCCCGCAGTAGTGAGAGACGGTTTTTCCTGACTGCCCGCGTCCGCTGACAAATCTACCGTACTCACGACTATTACGCCGTAATTCAGATTTTTCCCGTCCATGCTGATAAGAGACTTGTACTGTTGGTTTACCGTCACCATTTCACTACCGGTGTCCAGCCCCTCGGGTAGTGCGAGATAACTACGCCCATAATCGGTCATCTGGTTTTCATTGGCAACGCCGATATGACCGCGCACCACATAGCATGACCCAAACCTAAGGACATGCTGGAACGACTGCCAAACGTCCAATTGCACGGTGAGCTGAGTGGTGTACGCATTGATGTAATCCACGTGGTTGATGAAATAATACCAATATCGCGGCGTCTCCAAGTCGGGGTAATCGTTATGCACCACGACATAGTTGTAGTTGGATGCCTCGTTGAATGGCAGTTCGACGCGCACGGGTTGGCCGAACATGTGCATGACTCCATGCACCCTATCTACGCCGGGCTGTCGGTCAAACCATTCCTGTTGTTTCTGTGGTGATTCGAACCGGGCTAGGTCACGGTAACTGCTATCCCACGGCACGTTACAGAGTTTCAACGACGTGTTTGGCGTCCATTGAGCCCAGTTAAACGTCGCCTCGACGTTAGGGTTGATATCTCTCAGCATATTATCCCTTTCATAAAAAGAAGGGAGTGTTTCACGTGAAACACTCCCTTTTATTATATCGCAGATTAGGCGACTGTTACAGTACCCTGACCGCTGACACCGAACAGCGCGGCCGTCAGCTCTGTAGACCCAGTGGCCACGCCGGTGACTAGACCGGTATTGTCCACTGTTGCCGTCGCAGTGGCGGCGCTAGTCCACGCGGCCTGTTTGGTCACATCGATTTTACGGCCGTCAATCATCACGGCGGTGGCGTGCGCCTGACCTGTCTTACCAACCTTGACCGAAACGGCGCCAACAGTAATGGACGCAACAATACTCGGACTAAAACCGATAACACCGTCTCCAACCACAGGCACGTCAAGCGACGCGCTCACAGTGTTCGGCACTTCGGGAGTAGCTGGGTTGATGTAATCGGCGGTCGCCTGTACCGGGATGACGGTGTTGGCCTCATCGATACCGACCACCAATACGCCGGTCGGACTAATATACGTCCATTCTGAAAGAGGCTTATCAGTCGTGCCGATAGAGTATTTGACGGCACCGGAACGCCATGTAGCCTGACCGTCATTGGTAATGGTGGTGTCAGCCTCGACCTGTACCGCGCCGCCACGTGCCACGTTCTCCGGCGTGACAGCACCCTCACCATAAGCAGAGAGTTTCAGCGCGAACTTCGGCGTGGTAGCGGCGGTACCGGCCGGCAGTACAACGTTATCCGTGGACGCGGCTCCATTCCAAAACAGCACGGCCGGGGCGAACCCAGATACGCTAATAATACGTTGCATGTGCAGATAGTTGTTGACGCTGTTGATATTGACCGGGTTGGTCTGCTGGGTCATCTCCTCAATGACGGGAATATCAATGAGGAATTTATCAGTGGTGAGAATCGCCTGAACACCGTCGATGCCGAACCTGTCTTCGGGCACAACAATAATACGGTCAATAGTCGGTTCCGCGTCGGTACGATGGAACACGGTAGCGAGGCCCTGAACGTCCAAAGCGGACTTGACCTCAGGAGAGCAGAATAGCACCAATTCATCGGGCTTGGCAAACGTGGGCATATGGCGCGCGTTATACCGAGTCGAAACGAACTTCAGACTATCAGCCCAAGAGCGAATCTGTCGCAACAGTCCACGCGCCTCGTCTTGGGTACTGGTCATCTCGTTCAGGTTAGCGTCCATGTGGACACGCCAATAACCGCCAAGTCGCGCATACTGCGTAAACATGTGACACATGGCCTCGAAAACGTCAACTTCCGCCGCGTTATAGCACGACTGGATAAGCTGAGAGGTCAACGAAGAAAGGCCACTGTCAGACGTAAAAGCACGGCGGAGAGTCTTATCATCGGTGGTGATCGGGTAAAAATGCGCAAAGTCAAGACGGTGGTAGAGCGAGTCCACGTCAACTTTCCACTTACGGAAGTTGTCGGCGCCGAGGTATTCAGCGTTGGGGTCGTACACCTGTGCGAGCGGCATACCCACGGCGACTTCTTGCCACGTGTCGCCATACGTCTGCGAGGCGCGGGTGAACACGGAAAGCGGGTTCGACCACTTCCACGTGTGTACCATAGTGCCGCCAATGCGGTTAATCAGCGAGGAATAAAACTCATCCTTCAGTTGGGTGCTGGACATGAGCGTAGAAACGGTGATGTCCATATTGCTTTGAGTCGCGGCGGGGATACGGCGCTGGTATTCTGGGCTGGACTCGTTGCGAATCATGTTCAATAGTTGGACATTGTTGAAGTCGGTGAGCGGGCGTAACGTCTGCTTATTGGTCACATTAGGGGTTGCCATTAGTCTTCGTCCTTCTCGTAGAGGTCATCAAAAGTAAGATAGGTGCCGTTAGCGTCATCGTCGGTGAGCGCGTCGGCTTCATCGGGTAGGTCGTTGGACTCGCCGCCCCCGCCCAATACCGTCTTGGCGTTTGCGGCCTGAATCTCCGCAAGAGTCTGGGAGATTTCCGTAATAGCAGCCTCCAACGCCGTGATACGCGCGTTCATGTCGCTATCGGTGTCGGCTTCGGCCGGGTCAGTGTCCTTGTCGGTATTGTTGTCCTGTGTTTCCGGGTTCTGCTCGGGCGGGTTGTCTTCACCGTCGCTGTTGTCGCCGGTGCCGGGCGGCATGGTGTCGGCCGGGATAGTATCGGTTTCGTCGTTGTCCATGCGACTTCCTTTCGTTTAAGGTATGGCCCCAATAATGGGGCCATACAAATGATGTAGGTCATGCCGAGACTCTTACTGCACCTAGGGTATGGCATACCATTTTACATCCCCACGCCGCGCCTTACCGCGTGCCACGCGTGAGGGCTAGCGTGTCAATTCAAGGGGCATGTCCCGCACATCCCCTATTATAACACAAATTCCTGACCATAATCATTCATAAGTCTGCTCCCCGCGTAGAAACTGTCATACGGTATCGGGTCACGCCGTTTGACCCCGGACAATCTCATGACGGTATCGCCTTCGATAGTTTCCCCGCAATATTTGCGCGGCCCCAATATTCGCAGTCGCCTATATCGGTAGTCGTTTTTCCATGCGCCCAGCTTGCTTTGGCTAGCCTCAATGCCATGCGGCATGTCCAATCCAGTCACTATCATACTGTCAGTGTCGGCGTATATGACCCTGTCTTGGTTCTGGTTTATCGCACGTGTTAAAATCTGCCGTCCATAGGCGTTAACATACGCGGCCACCGGCACATATGCGAGCGACGCCAAAGCGTTGGCCGGTTTCACATCAAACCGCAGTTCTTGCGTTGATTCATCTAAAATGGGTTCCATCATGGGCCTGTTGATGCTTGCGCCGAACTTTCCCACCAGTGAGTTAAGCATGAGCTTGGCTATGCGCTTGCGCGTGCCTGTCTCAGATTGTTTCACGTGAAACCATTCATCGACATACGCCTGAAAGTGCCCTTGGCTTTTGCGGAACTTCCAACCGCCTTGAACCTCATATATATCAACGTCATAGTTTTCACGTAACGTCTGTTGGTCTGCATCGGTAAGCGGCATAGTGACCACGCCGAACGTGCTAGGCAGTCGAACATGCTCGAACCCCCATAACGGCAACAAGTTTGTCAGCGTCGGGCATTTACCTTTTTTCAACGTGGCGGCAAACGATATGATATCAATATGTAGCGGCATGGTTCTGTCCGCCACATATTCACCGTCATACCATTCCGGCGTCCCATACGGTAACGGCAGATTTCGCATGATATACGGATATAATGAGTTTACATCCCAGCTTGAGCACTCGGCATATTCACCCGCCTCGGCCTGTAAATATGCGCCAAAATATGAGGCTCGCATACGCTTGTAATCCGTCGCGTCCAATGGCGGGAATTTTTCCCGAAATCTACGATAATCGCCTCCGATGTAATTGTTCATTGCCGCCGCGCCTATGGTCGTTCCTTGCAGTTTGTGGGCCTGTAGTGACTGGGCTATATTCCACGTAGTTTCAAGCTCACTGTCTCCCCCAAAATCGGCCGCGCTTTCGGCAACCTCATTATCGCGCGTGATATTGCGCACGTCTGCAAAGTCAACAATGGTTTTGTCCCAGCGTATAGAGAGATTGTAAAAGTGGCCGCGCGTGTCAAACGTACCGCGTATCCCGTTGGATTGCGGCGACGTGGCGTGAGGCAGTCTCTGAAACAAGTCGGTCGCGAGTCGTTCAAGATCAGACCAACCATGAGCGCAATAAACGCGCGTGTTACCGTCGCGCTGGGTTAGTTGCATCACCGTATTTGCTGAAAGTTCCACCGCCCCAAGTTCGTTGTCCAGCAATGTTGTACCGTCGGTAGCCGCCGCCAAACGCACCGCCATGATACCTCATTTCATTTGTTCCGCCTGAGTCAGATAGTCCGCTATCTGATTTTTTACGTCGGGCATGGTACCCGCGTTTGTCGCCCATTTTTTCTGATTTTCGTCATAATGAGTACTTTCATCCAACAGGCTCATAAAAGTCGTGTTTTCGAGTAACCAATTTTTAGCCCTGTTGCTGAGTCTACTATATCTTGCGGCGATTGTCACGCCCATTGATTCGAGCTTTTGTTCATATACACCACTGCGATAATCGAGAGTCAGCGGCCGGAAGTTTTCGGAACGTAGATTATCCGGCAAAAAATCGCGCAAGTCAATCGGCTTCATCCCGGCAACACCGGCATACGCCTTAATGTACGCTTCAAGCTCATCACGTCGGCCGTGCCTGATTTTTTCGCGCACCCATGTTTTGTTAGCCAGCACGTTCTTGCGACTCCTGATTAGATTGTCTTCGGGCGTTTCATGGATGATACGGCCGCCCAGCACTTCAAACGGTGACTCTCCTCTTGATTCGAGGTCACGCAATTCCCCCACGGTGTACTGTTGCATATTAAAAGCGTTATACTGTTGCGCACGCTTGATCTTCTCACGCGCTTGGACACGTCTACGCTGTTGTTGACGTAGAGTTTTACGGCGTTTCGACGGCGCATTATCAATCTGCTCATCTGTGATCAATGGGCGATTAGCCAACTCTCTGTCAAGCTTGGTAATAGTGACGTCCGGCGTGGCTTGGAAAATACGCGCGTCCCTTGCGCGTAACGCCTCTTGCTGTTCCTCGACCTTTTGCGCTACTCTCCCGGCAACTTGTTCCAACTGCCGAACTGTCAGTTTGCCTAGGTTTCTATCATTGATAGCGGGGATGCGTCCGGTAGAATAATCGCGCAAGCGTTCATTCAACTGCGCTTGCTGAGAGCGTGCGCGTATGGTTTCGCGTCGCTGTTGACGCTTGTTGTTCCTACCACGTTTAGCCATACGCCCCCCGCTTTCCGAGATTAAACAGCCCCCTATGCCATGACTCATAGGGGGCTAGTGCTTGGCGGCAGTGTGAGCCTTTTAGCCCACTCTACCTAGTATATCACTTGGACTTCTTAGAGTCCAATACCGGCTCAATGTCAAAGAACTTGTAGCCGGAACGCGCCTTCTTTTCGACCACCTTCATAACAAATGGTTCATCCCACTTATCCGGCGTGCCGAAAATCGAGAACATAGTTCCAAACGAACGCGCAAGAGACGGGGACGTAGCGGTAAAGTCGCCCTCTTCGGAGTGGATAATCACGCGGGTAGACGGATTCAATTCACCGGTCTTCTCGTCCGCAACCTCAATGGACTGCGCGGCCACGTTAGTGACATGCAAAACTTCATTCAAATGTTCATCGACCTTATCGCTGGACTGTAGGGCCGCGTAGAGAGCAAGCTTACCCTCCATCGTTCCGGTGTCGAAAAAGTGGGAAAGCGCGTTAGCGCCGTTAGCGCTGAAGTTGTTGCCCTGTGCCACAGTGATATCGGTATTGGTGTTGTCAGCCATAATAATTATGCCGCCTTATCTTATTGTTGGTTGGTTATTGTTATTACTCTTCGGAAAGGATATCATCTTCAACCACGGTATCAATATCGCTGATACCCTTGTAGTCGATAATGACATCTTCTCCAAACTTGCAAATCTTATAATATTCTTCATCATCAAGGGTAGTCAACTGCGCATGATATTCAGCACTGACCGGCAACATGTCCTTATTCAATCGCTTGGCCTTCTTCATGGCCTTTTCTTCGGAACGACACGCGCCATCGACAATGACCTCAATATTTTCGAGTTCACCGTTTTCGCCACGCTGGACACCCTTAACCACAGAGTAGTTTCGAGTTCGCTTAATCATATTAAATACCGCCTTACTGATCGTTGGTTGTAATGTTTTGATTTATAGACCAAAGGTATATATCTCTATTATCATAAACCTCATCTGTCAGGTTGTCAAACGATTTGCAACATTTTTCGATAATAAAATCGTAAAAAAAATCGTTCTCCCAAAACTTTTTCATGCTAAAATCATATCCGCCCTTAACCCACACCACAGCACACCACGCTATCAAGCTGGGGACAATAATAAGCCCATCCAGAGTGACTATGCCGTCCGACCGGTTCTCGGCGTCCTTAAACCCGTCGCGGGGCTTAAGTGTCGCGCAAATCTCAGCGGCATGTAGAACACTCTCTCGATATGAGGTCTGGGGGCCGTTGCTTGAGTAGAATCGACCCATAAGAGCAGTGGCCCGGCAAAACGTTTCCCAGTCGCCATGTTCCGCGTCACGGTACAAGCTAGTGACATACCGTTTTACGCCTTTTAGTACACGACTTACGCGCTTATCGTTTAGGATATCATCGTTGAAAGAGTTTCGCGCTACCGGTGTGCTATGAGACTCGCTAAAATTGCGCGGCCATATGTTCGTCATCATACCCCTTTTTATAAGCAGCCTTATACGTTTCTACAAAAATCTTCGGAATTGACTTGTCATAATCATCATACCTATTATCATGCATGTAGTCAAGCGAGCCGCGCAACTCGCCCAAACGCACAAAATAGTTTTTAGCAAATTCATCGAAAATCATCACACCACCTCTCCACGTTCCCCAAGCGTCAAACCCAAAATAAACTCCATCCTTTCCCGCGCTTCATCAATACGGTAAGGGCCTTCAACAACCGGCACCACCTCAACGATATCATCATACCGAGCGTAAAACCTCAAATAAAACTCATTAAAACCGCCACTAACATTAGCGTACTCTTCAACGTCTTCATCACACGTCGCACCCTTGCGCAATGAGTGAAAAACCACGCCCAAGTCGCCAGTAATACGCTCCGCTTTCAACTTCAACATAGCTCGGCCAACTCCTTACGATAATACTCACTATTATACCACACTTCATCAATGCGGTACCCATACCGACTATTATGAGGCTTACCCAACTGCCTCCGAACATAATCAGTCGCCGCCTCATAAGAGTCATGCTGACAAAACATAACCGGACATCTTGTCTCACTATCAAACACAGTCACTTCAAACACTACAACAATTCCATCCATCACAAATATCCTTTCAATCCTCATACTTCTTCAGCAAAAACGACGAACAACACAATAAGTTAAACAATAAAGCGCCCCGGTCGATATCATTATGAATCTCACAAACAGACCCATTAGACTTGATATAACGCTTACCGTCTTCAACATACTCTTTCATTGATACACTATACCGCATTATCAATCCTTTTCAGTTCAACCCCGAACAACCACAGCAGAAACACCACGCAAACCACCACGCGGCCCATAAGGATTCAAATGCTCACCACAATACACATCATTATAACGAGTAGGAAAACGAGCCGACCCATCAACCCGAGCAACAGCAACAATATTAAACTCAGACGGGTCAACATACCCCCACTCAATACGCTCACCAACATTAAGCTGATACTTATTCTTAATACGCCTAGCACCCTTTGAATCACGCACCTCAGCTTGATAAGAATTAGCACCAAGCACCAGCCACTTATCTTGTTTCATTTTTACCG
>ERZ1023979.327-NODE-327-length-17105-cov-10.188211_pt1 | contig 17105 bp, 22 predicted proteins | sample MGYA00380434_ERZ1023979 | MGnify/ENA primary metagenome ERZ1023979 (study PRJEB33179, sample SAMN07449056) | human gut metagenome | biome: Human-gut; feature: Human associated habitat; material: Faeces | host: Homo sapiens | place: India:Kasaragod | collected...
GGGTATAGCCCCACCGGCTGTACCCGTACCGCACCCGCACGCGGCCCTTAAAAATCGCCATATGTCATGCCTCCCCGGTGATTTCTTTGTACTGTGCCTCCGTGATAACTCCTTTGATGACGGCCTGCCGCACCTGCGCGGGCCGCGCGGCGATCTCTGCCGCCTTCTCCGCCTCTGTGCGCAGGGCGGGCGTACCGTCTGCCAGCTTGTAGTTCGCGCAGCCATCCGGCCCGTACAATGGCAGCGGGAAATAGTTCCCTTGCGCGTGGTGGTACTTATCGCTGTAGCCCTCATCAATGGCCGTCCAACCCGCCGTGTCGGCCAGAAACGCGCTGCTGTTTATCTCCACGATGCGCCCGGCCTCATCCGTGCGGATGTATACTGTATATTTTTTTTCCATGCTGTTGTTCCTCCTCAAAGATCCGCCGAAAGCAAAGCAATTCCGTCAAAATACTGTGGCGTTGCCAAATTCGCCGTTATGTACAAATTACTGGTCGATATTGCTGGTAGTGTTCCACTTGCCGAAATCGATTGAAGCGTGTACGTTGGAGCGATTCGCATAGGAATAAGCGTCGGAATATATTTATAAGTTGCTCTGTCTAGCCCCACCGAAAAAGCAATTGGCTGGAAATACCGCATACACTCCGCCAGCTCCGCCCCGTAGCACTTCGGCACATACGGCGTGGCCACACTTCCCTTTTCCAGCTTCGTCCATGTAAGCGTGCAAGTCTGCTTTATGACGATATACACCGCGATTTGGTCTGTATTCCCCGCCGGGATGAATGCAGCAGCGCGAATATCATCCGTATCAACCATACTGTCCGCGTCTACCGCCGCAGATTTGATTTGCAAGGTTGCAGACCCACTGTATACTGTACCGTCAGCCCTGACAGTCAAGGTCACCGTGTCGCCTTTCGACAGCCCTGTATCCGTTAGCAACTTGTACTGTATAATCCATGCGCCGGCCCCTGACGGCGTGAGCAGCATCCCATCATCTGTCATGCTGCCATCAACAAGGTATTTACTCCATCGGTCGCACAAGTATGCTGTGTTGCCGTGAGCGCCGTTGTACCCAGCCTGAGCAATTTTATAATCGCTGTTGTCCAGCAGGTTCGGATACACCGCACCATTCACCAGCTTATTCACCTGGTTGATATCCTCCGCGCCCCAGGTATCGCCGACCTGCTGATATTGGGTAATATCTTCAACGGATGACGAACCATCGGAATTGGCCGTAATTTTATACTTGCGGCCCCCGGACGGCGGGATGTAATCTTTGTAATCCGTTTTTAACGCCATCAAAATGCACTTCCTTTCAGTTCAAATGCCAGCTTCGGCAGGCACGCAGATTGCCGTTCAAATTGCTCAAAAAGCAGCAGGCATGTGTTCTCGATGCGGTTCCAGTCGTCGGCCCCAGGCGGCGGCTGGTTGCCGCGCCACTGCTTCACAGGCAGCATGTCGGGCGGCCGGAACGTATTCGCGGCAATGGCCTCCAGATTCGCGTCCAGTGCGTCGATGGTGGAGGCATATCCATAGCTCTCCACCGTTACAGCCACCATGCCCCGCATGGTAAAACCGCCATACAGAAAATACGCATACTCCCGCAGGTATTCGATATTTTGCTTGATGCGGTCGTAGTCCTCCACATTGAAGAAATCCCCCGTATATTCTCCATCGGGGCCGTACGTTACTTTCCAATCCGTTTTAGGCGCTGTCCAGGCCATCCGCGCCACGCTCCTTCCGTATCGTCATCGTCCCGCGAAACGCGCCGCTGAAGCGCGTCTCGATGCTCTCAACAACGCCCCATGTGCCATCCTCCAGCGGCAGCACGTCCAGCACGTCATACTGCGGGTCGCCGCGTGTCTCCAGCGTTGTCACCACCCGGGCCGCGTAATATTCCCGGATCTGGTTCAGAAACCCGGGCCAGTTTGCGTCCACCCAGTGCACGAGCACCGGGTTCTCCCAGTCGAACGTTTCCCCGCGCGGGTTCGCATCCAGCCTGCGTTCCAGCGTCGTCAGGTTGTACCCGTTGCTCCAGATGGAAAACTCTACGTCATGCACCGTGGATGCGGTAAACTTCACATAGGACACATACCCGTAGTGCCTCGCCTCCGCCGTTACGCCGGCGTCATCGGTGCGCAGCTGCGGCGATATCGCCAGATCATGCTCGATGCGGTTCCACTGCCCGTCCGACGGCAGCTTTCCCGAATAGATCTCCCTGCGCTGTGCGTCCGAGGCCGCCGTTGAAAAATAGGACACCAACGGGACATATGCCGTGATGTCTTTCAGCAGCGGCTTCATCTCGTATTTCGGGTCTCCGTATGCCTCGCCCCCTATATCCACACCGTTGAGCCGCCACGTCAGCAGCCGCGCCCTCCGGTTCGGCGCGCATTTTCCGAAGGTTATCTGCCAGGCACACGCGGGCACGGCCGGGAACTCAAACGTTTCCGTATGAGCTGATGGCGTATATTCCTGCGGCTGTGCCCAGGCTTCTCCCGCCCTGCGGGAATACACATATATTTTTTCCGGCAGCGGGCCGGGACCAAAGGTCACTGTCACGCTGCCGGCGCAGTTGTCCGTCTCTTCAATGTTGTTTGCATCCCGTCCTATGTATCCGAACGCGGCCGTTTTCCCCTCCGGGAACGCCCCGGACGCATCAGCAACGTCCTCCCATACCCATTCGCCCGGCAGATAGCCTCCGCTGTCCGGTACCATCCGCTGCGTCCCGTCCAGCCGCATGAAGTCCTGCTCGAACGTGGCGTATTCCGCGCCCGGCGCCCCTGTCAGCGCATCGCTCGAAAACGCCGCCTGCTCCGACAAATGCGCGGGCGCGGAAAAGGTCAGCGGCGCCAGCGTGATCCCTGCTCCGGGCGCCTTCGTCACGATGGCGCCGTCCCTTGCTTCGCTCAGTGCTGCAAGGTTGCTGTTGGCGAGCAGCTGCACCGCCTCGGCGTGTGTTGCGACAGGCAGCGGGAGCATCCAGCGCGTCACGGATTTGCCGAGACGGTAAGAGTACCCGCCCGCATCGGCCAGTACCTTCTCCAACTCCTCCCGTCCCTGGACATACGGCGTTTTGCCGCCGTCGCCAAACACGCTTTTTTCATACGTCGTCTTTCCCATCCGTTCAAACAGCGCAAAGGCCGTGAAAGAGGCGCGGATGCCGTCCACCTTCCAGCTGTCCAGATACCACGGGTGCGTCGGCACCCACTCCACACGGCCGTCCTCCAGCGTCTGCCCGTAGGACAGCGCAACGTCCTGCCCCTCCGCAAGAAAACGCTGCAGCGCCGTACCGCCCTCCACAGAGAAGCGCCCTTCCTCGTTGTACAGCGTAAATGACAGCGACGCCGTGGGCAGCGATAGGGAAAGCGGCGAGGCCGTGTGCTTCTCGGCCAGTTCGATGATCTCATCGTTTCCGAACGTATAGCCCACGCCATACCGCAATTCGTTCAGCCGCGCACGGGTGTACGGCGTGCGCATCCTGTCGAAGCTTATTTCCAGCGCGTCCACATCCTCCAGCAGGAACTCCCCGCGGTAATACGGCTCCAGCGCGTCCGTTACAACGAATGTGTCCGCAAGCGCGCCGGCCGTATAGGCCCGCACCGTGATCTGCGCGGGCACGCAGTCCCCAAAATCCAGCGTCAGGCCTGCCATGGAATGCACCGTACCAAATGCCACGCTTACTACCGGAGGCGATGCAAAAACGCCGTCCGCGCCGCACAGCGCCGCGCTCACAAAGCCCTGCGCCGCAAGCTCCGCGCCGCTCTCCGGCAGCAGCCGCTGCGTGCCGTCCAGCCGCATGCGGTCCCCCTCAAAGGTTGCATAACTCACGCGCACCGGGCTTTCTCCGCCATCCAGCACCGAAGCGTCCGAGTACCATGTGCCCGGCGGTACCGTTACCGCGGTGTCCCCCGGCGCGCTGGCATCGAAAATGCCGAACTGCAGCCGCACATATCCCTGGTCGCGCACCTGCCGGCGCATCGCGTGCCGGTATGCCGCAGATACTGGATACATCCTTCCGCCTCCTTTTACACCTGGATCAGATTCGCCTTGACGCTTTTCCATGCACCCGGAAGCCACCGTGCGGCGTCGATACGGACGGGCGTACCGCTCCGGTCCCCCACATACATGTCCATGTATACGAAATCATTCACACGGGGGTCGAACACACGAAAGGTGTTGATGAACTTCCCGCCGCGCTTGCGGTCGAACAGGGAAAGCAGCGTTTGCATCTCCGACGGTGTCAGCATACCGAACGAGACCTCGATTTTGAGCTTGTCGTCGCCCACCACCTGCCCTATGAAATCGCCGTTCCCATTGCGTGCGCCGTCCACCATTGTGGAGATCGTAACGCCGCAGCTCCCGAGCTCAGGAGGCGGCAGAGCAATGCCGCCCGCTGTTTCGATCCATGCCAAATATACCGCCTCCTTATAACAATGCAGTGTTTCCCACAACGCGCCGTCCGCGCGCCTGCTTTCCCCGCTCGTAGCTTCGATAAATGGTGTCGTCCCCGATGGTGATGCTTTCGTCTTTTTCAAGCAGCGCCCGAAGAATTTCCAGCATCTGCCCCAGCAGCGCCAGCAGTTCCGCGCCGTTCAGTCCCCCGGCCATTCCGGCGGCGACGGCCTCCGCGATCTTGCTCTCTGGAGCTACGATCTCGCCCTCGCGCTTGTTGTCGCCGATAAGGGCAAGCTGCGGCGTATTGGCTGCCACGTACCCGCCCTGTGCCAGGTGCGGGATCTGCGGCGGCGTTACCTGCGGCGAGATATCAAATCCAAGCTTTCCGGCCACACTGCTCACGGCCCGCAAAATCGCGTTGATGCCCGCGCAGATGCCCGCTATCATGCCGTTTACGATGTCAATGATCCCGTTCACCGTGTTCCGGATGGCATTTTTGATGCCGTCCCACACTTTTACGACTGTGTTCTGCACCGCTTCCCAGGCGCCGTCCCAATCCCCGCGAAACACTGCGGTGAAAAATTGCAGCAGCCCGCGGAATAGAGTGATGGCGATGTTTATACTGTCGCCGATGCGCTGCACAACGTACTTTACCACATTGACAACGCCCTCGAAGATTTTCTCCCAGTATGGCCCGAACACTTGAACGATCCAGTTGATAAAAGGCAGAAGAACCTCATTCCACCAGGTAAGGATGTACTGGATGATATCCGCTGCCATGCCCACAAAGTTATCCCACAGCGGTTTGAGCGTTTGGTCCCAAAGCTCCGTGCCTTTTTCAATGCAGTACTGCAGGAACGGCTTCACCGCGGTATCCCACAGGCTTTGAAGGATATCCAATATCCAGTTGAACGCCTCTACCACGCCGTCGCAGATCGGCTCTCCGTACTGCTCCCAGGTGGCTTTGATACCGTCCATCAGGCCGGTCCAGATATGCTTTACAAGGTTCAGCGCGGGGAGCAATACACTGTTGACCGCATCTGTCACGATACCGCACGCCCACACAAAGAAATCAGCAAACATCTGCAGCTTCGCGCTGATCACATCGCCCGTAATGGGAGCGAACGCCTCGGAAAAGGCATTCGCCACGCTGGGCGCGAAATCCGTCAGCAGATAATCGCCCAGCGGTTTCAGTCCGGTATCCCACAGGTTTTGCGCAGCGGCCTGCACCCGCGGCCATACCTCCACGGCCTTGCCTTGTATCTGGTCCCATGCAGCGCTCCACGCGGCAATGGAAGGCGCCATAAGCTCTTTGAAACGCGCCCAAAACGCCTCCAAAGGCTTCATCAGCCCGGTCATTTCCTCGCCGGTATCTGCGATTGCGGCGGAGGCCCCACCGCCACCGCCGCCCCCGCCCGGATCAACGACGTTCAGCTCGTCAATGCCAAGCGTGGCGTTTGCCTTTTTGGCAGCGCCGCCCGCCGCGCTGCTCACGCTTTGGAGCTTTTTGCCCGCGGCCTCCGCCTGCGCAAAGGTCTGCCCGAAAATCGAAGCGATAAAAGCGGCCACGGCGCGCGTGGCGTTCGCAAGCCCCTGCATCAGGGCCGTCAGGGCCGGAAGGACGGCGTCGAGAATGGGGGCAAACGCTGTGCGGAGATTGTTTTTGACGCTCTCCAATGCGGCGCTGAACTCCTTGCTCTGCCCGGCCGCGCCGGACATCAGGCTTTTCATTGCCCGGAAAAACGCGTACAGCCCCGCCGTAAGGAAGGTCGCCTTCATGGTGCTGCCGACGGTTTTGAACAGGCCGCGTATGCCCTTTGTGGCTTTCTGCCACTGCTTCTCGCTCTCCCTTGCGGCCTGCGCCTGCGCCCGTTTTTCCGCCGCTGCGGCGCGTTCAGCGGCCGCAGTCTTTTTTGCTTCTGCCCGCTCTGCTGCGGCAACAGCACGCTGCCGCGCACGTTCCTCCGCCGCGGCTGCTTTGGCTTCGGCCGCCTCCTGCCTGGCCTTGGAGCGTTCTGCCGCTGCCGCCATTTTTTCCTGCGCGCGCTGCTGCGCCTGCGCGGCTTTCGCCGAGGCCGCCTCTGTCTCAATGCGCAAAACTTCCTGTGCCTGAAGAAGCTTCTGGCTGACAGCCTCCTGCTGTGCGGTCAGGGCATTGAACGCTTTGTCGTTCCCCAAAAACTGATCGGCCGCGCGTCCGGGGTCTTTCAGCCCTTTGAACATTCCTTTGGCGCTCTGCCGCATGCCGTCCATCTTACTGCCCAGGCTGTCAAACTGGCTTTCCAACTCGCGCACCTTGACGCGCGCTTTCTCCAGTGTCTTGTTGTATCCCCCGCTGAAAGCGCGCTGTATGGCGTCGCCGGAGGCTTTTCCGGCGGCCTCGAACCCCTTCTGTGCCTGTGCGGCTGCCTGGCTTGTGATATCCCGTATCTGCTGCGCCACCGTGTTGCGCACAACAAAGTCAAGATATACGCTGCCTACGCCTGTGCCCTCCGGCATATCACTCACCTCCAAACATCTTCGCCATCATGCGCTCCAGTGCATCCATTTCACTTCGCACCCCCGCCGCGCCCATGCGCATCACATCCCTCTTTGCACGGAACGCCGCCCACTCGGTGCGCAGCTGTTTCTGCCATTGCGGCATACTGCGCACAAGGTTCGCGTCGCTCTCGTTGCGCACCGCCACCACGCGCCCCAGCGGCGTGTCATCCATCAGGCCGCCGACGAGCTTTACCCATTCGGCCCAGCCCAGCTCTCCCTGCGCAGCCGGCAGGATGCCGTACTGTTTGGCGATGCTCTGCTCGATCAGCACGGCGTCATAGTCCAGGTCATACCACTCGTCAGCCTTTTTCTGTCTGAAATCGGGCCTTGTCCGGTTCGTCCTCCTGCCCGGTCACTGCGTTCATCACAAGCTCAAACAGCCGCTGATAAGCCGGGAACGGCATGTCCATCCGGTCGATTTCAACCGCGTTTTCATCGCCCAGCGCAAGCTTCAGCGCCTCGTCGATGCGTTCGCCCATCGGCTTGCTTTCGTCATCCGACAGCGCAAGGATCTTTTTCACGGTTTTCTGTCGGCTGTCTACCGGATACACCTTTTCACCGATGCGGATCTCCGGCGTCTCGGTCAGCAGCTTACCGTCCAGCGTGTACAATTTTCCCATGTCGTTTTCTCCTCTCATTTCAAAGAAAGCCCCCGCCCAAAAGAGCGGGGGCCTATGCATGTCAGGTGCCGGCAGCGGGGGTAAACGTCGGCTTGCCGTTGGACATTACGTCAAATTCCAATCCCGCAACATTGCGGCTCTCGCCGCCGCCCGGATTGGTCACGCTCAGCACACAGGGGAAAGCCAGCTTCGCACCGCTGGGGAACTCCCATTCGAAATGCGCTTCGCAGTCGGAACCTGTTCCCCAGGCACTGGCCTCGACAAAATCGTTGCCCGGGTCTCCGATGCAGCGTTTGCCGGACAGGCTGATGGTCAGGGCCTTGCCCGTCACCATCCGTTTCAGCCATCCCTCCTGCTCCATCGGGCTCCATTCCTCCACATTCCCGTCGATGGATACGCTGAAGTTTTCCATCTCGGCAATGGTGTTCAGGCTTTCGGCAGAGGCACCGATCTTGAATTTGTTTTCAAATACGGGATATACGCCCGTCTTTGCCGCCATACTCTCACTCCTTCATGTAAGTCATTTTCAGGTTTATCACGAACTCGCACACACCCCGGTCGTCCTTCCCCACAGGCACGGGCCCGCCGCCGGGCTCCACGGCGCACACGGTGCAGCCGTCCATGTCGAAGGCCACGCGGGCATAAAACAAAGCGTATACCGCATCAGCTTTGGCCTGTGCGGACCGCATGTTCCTGCCCCAATGCACCAGCACCGTGGCATAAAACTCGCCGGCGCGGGTCTGTTCTGCTCCACCCAGGCACACGCGCTGCGCAGCCGGCGGTTTCCCGGGATATACGCCGATGTATTTCTCCGTATTCCCGTCGATGCCGCCCAACTGGATGCCCTCGCCCACGTCGGTATTCGCTTTGATGTAGTTTTTCAACCTTTCCAGCATCATGGTATTTTCTCCTTCATCCGCGCCGCAAAAGTGTCGGGGATAAATCTTTCTTTTACCCCGCCCGCTTCATAAGGCCCGTACCAGGCGGCCCCGGCGTTTGGGTTCTTCCCGCGCTGGAAATTGTACTCGGGATGAAAATACAGCCGCCGGGCCTGCGGGCCGTCCGTCTGGAGCACCGTATGGCTTTCGTCCGCCGCGTCAAACTGCTCCGTGTGCAGGCTGCCCTGCATCGCGCCTGTGTCAAACGGCATTGTCTGGCTGCTCACAAGGTCGGTCTTTACCGCTTCCACCGTCTCCAGCGCCGCGGCCTTCGCCGCCCCGTCCAGCCGGGCCAGCGCCGCCTCATCCAGCTTGATCTCGACCATACTACATCAGCTCCAAACGGGTATAGTTCACCGTGCCGTCCGGGTTACGCGCACGGTCTGCCGCGTGAATGGTAAGCCGTGCGCCCAGCACGTCAGCCCATCCGGTCAAATGCACAAGTTCCGGCGCAATATCGCCCGGGAAAAGCGCGGACGCCGTGTATCGTACAGCCTGGCGCCGCTCGTCCACGCTCCATCCGCCTTTGCCGTTGTAATTGCACATTGTTTCCACCACCACAGCCACCCTCGGCGCACCGTCCTCGTCGTTTCCGTTTGTCAGCGTCACGGCGATCGGCACCCTGCACACCGCTGGCGGCACAAGCTCCGGCCACTTCATTGCTGCACCCCCAAAAACGTAAGCCCCGTCTGGCGCAGCAGGCTCATCACATGAGCGGGCGCTTTCACGCCGCCGCGCTCCACGATGCCCGCACCGTCAAACTGCATGGCCACGCCGTTGATGCTGTAAGAGGAAAACGGGCTCGCCAGCAGCTCGGCATATACAGACCGGAACTTCGCCTGTTCGCACACGGCGCGCTTCACCAGCTCCTGCTGAAACGCCGTCAGGCGGTCGAATCCCACCGCGACGATACGGTCAAAGGTCAGCCCGTCGATGTCACGGCTGGCAGCGTCCAACGCTGCGTCCTGCTCCTCCGGCGGCACTGTGCCGCCCGGGCAATATTTTGCGTAGTCCTCGCTGCTGGCGTATTGCATCCGTTATTCCTCCTTTGAAGCTTTGCCTTTGCGGGTCTTTGCCGGCTCCGGTTCAGACTCCGGCTCCGGTTTAGGCTCAGGCTCCGGCTCTGGTTCAGGTGTACAAATTGCCCACATCGGGTCGCGCGCCAGCATCGCGGCCACGCTCTCCTGCGCAGGCTGGAGCAGCACGCCGGTGCTCCGGTTCACATACTTCTCCATGCGGTCCGCCCCTCTCTCACGCCGTGGTGGACGTCTGCAGCTTGAAGATCAGGTCCGGCGTCAGCGCCTTGGTGCCGTAGTCATAGAACAGGCTTACGGCGTAATCGTTGGACAGCTGAATTTTTTCCGGGTCGCCGTACTGGTTCACCACAACGGGCTGTGCCACAGCGCCGCGCACCATCAGCAGCGCGTCGGTCACAGTGGTCTTTGTTTTGGTTTCCTCCACCGTTTCGGTGGTCACGGGCATGCGTGTGCAGCTGTATACGCGCACACCGTGGTACATCCCGAACTCCTCACCGGCCGTATCCACATTGGGATTGCTCTGTGTGTCCAGGAACGTGCGCAGCAGGCCGTACTTGGCCGGCGTCAGCACAAGGTCCATCATGCTGCGGTCCACGCCGTCCACATAGTCGTTGTGCACGGTTTCCAGGGTCTGGATCATGCTCTCTACAATTTCCTGAATGGCCGTAACGCCGCTGGCTGGAGAAAAAGCCGTTCCATCTGCTGCCGCCTGTGCGAAAAATGCACGGTCAAGCTCCGCGCTCATGCTCACCACATGATTGTCGGCCCGGCGCTGCATGACGCCCGCCACGCCAAATGTGTCAAGGTCGAATTTCGCAACCTCTTCCACGATCTCCTTGTGCTGGTTCAGGTTCACCGTGGTGGGCGGAGCGGTCACCTTATCGCCCTTGGCTGCCGCGCGTGCGGTGCCGTAGGCCTTGGACGCGCTGTTCACAAAGCGCTTGAACTCCACGCTGCCGGCGGCGGGGTTCCCCGTGTATAGCTGGCTTTTCAGCGTGGTGGAAAGCGTGCTTTTCTGCACGTTCTCAATGACGCGGCCGTAAATCTCGGCCAAAGTCGCCGGGGTGCTGGCGCCTGCCAGCAGGCTGATTGCATTTGTTCTTGCCATAACTTCAAATCATCCTTTCGCTTACAAAATCACCGTGCCCGTAGGCAGGGCACGCTTGCCCGCGCCGTCTTTTCCATCGGCGCCGGTCGTATCCACCCCAACCTTGAAGCCGTTCTTCGCGGCTTCCTTTTTCTGGGGCTTCCATTCCGGATGGCGCTTGAGCACTTCCTTCAAAGCGTCGCGCACGCCCTCCTCATCCGCCTCTCCGGCCTTTTCGGCCTGCATCACAGCGAGGCAGACGGCGTCCTCCACCGCGCCGGGGACGATCCCCTCACGATAAGCGTCCAGCTGCGCCCGGGCAATCAGCAGTTCGCGGTCCTTTTCCGCCAGAGCCGCAGCGTCCACGCCTGGCTGCGCGCTCTGTGCCTCAGGCTGTGCCGCACTGCCTTCCGCCGCCGGAGCGCCAGATGCCTGTGTTCCCAGCGAAGCTTTTGCCAGCTTTTTTCGCTCCCGCGCCAGCCGTTTTTCAATCAGTGCATCCAGTTCCTCCTGTGTTTTGGGCAGGCCGCTGTCCTGCTCGGCCGCAGGCTGCTGGCTGCTCTCCTCGGCAGCCGCAGGCTGCTGGACAGCCTTGTTTTCATCGTCCTTGTTCATGGCTTTTTCCCTCCGTTTATAGCCTGTCGGCTTATTTCCGCCGGGTGCTTTTTATGCCGTCACCGCGTTTTGGGCATAACAAAAGGCCCGCCGCCGAAGCGTGGGCCTTGTGCTATTGAATTTGAGGAAATTCTTTCATTCGTTGTCCAGATTTACAGACGCATAACGGCATGCACCATCACGCCAGGCCCCGCACTCTTCCCCTGTGCATGGCAGCGGGATAAAGTCTACCCGCATCTCATAGGCGTAGCTGCTGATATTTCCACTTTCGTCCAGCTCATTTTTCTGCTTGTAGCGCTGCACTTCGCGCGCCCGGTTATATGGGCACATTTTCGGCATAATGCCCTCTCCTTTCCCGAAAAATGGGCATGAAAAAACCACCGCCCGTGAGGTGGTGGTTTAGTCTCAGCGCTTCCCTATGAGGGAGCGGCCTTAGCTCTTGATAATGAATTGGTTAAGCTCACGAAGTGTCATATCCAGAGGCTCAATGCCTTTTTCCTTACAGAACTTCGCAATAGCTCTCAAATCATAGTGAATGTCACTGGGATGTGGATCCACATATCCACCTGCTTTCTCAGCAGCTTCCTCTAAAGCATCCCAATCCTTGCGTTCCTGCTCAGTCATGCCGTTCAAACCTCCTCCAGCGAATATTTTTCGATTAATTTAAAAGCGCTCTCCTCGTCCACATACATACGGTATTGATGCGGGCGTCCAAGCAAACGGGCGTTCAGAAGATTTTCATAATGGTGAACTAATTCAATGTTTTTGGCGTCGAGAAAGAAAAAGCAAGAATGCCCCAAATCGTACGACCGCCTCGCTGCAATCGCGAATAGATGACCGCCAACACCGGCATATTTTTTATTATGCCCAAGATTCTGCGGCGAGCTTTCCGCGAGATTGACGTAAACCGCGCTATCGTGTGGCATGTCGCTGATTGCAATCAAGCCCTGAATTTCCTCGTCTCCAGCCAGCGTTAATTTGTAAATTTCGCACCCATTCAAATCCGACGCTGTCCAGTCGAATTTCCAGCCTTTCAGCCCCGCTAAATCATCGGCAGATGCCAACGAATAAGCAGTTTCCAGAATTTCACCTGTCCGCGCATCCTCAAGGCATGGCGTAAACTTATCAATTTCTATGTCCACACCATCACCCCGCGAATTTATTATACCATTTTTTGAAGCAGAAGTAAATGAACCTGTCCCATCATACCGCTCTCTCCAGTAATCCCGCCGCAGAACGTCCCCGTGTTCGTCCACGAACTCGCGCACATCCTTCTGCGCGGCCCGCACGGCCCGGCGGTATCCGGCCGCCTTTTCCGGCTCCAGCGTGCCTTCTGCCAGCCGCTTGTATTTGCGCACCCGGCGCTCCAGCTCCCGCTGCCTTGCCTCCAGCCTCGCCGTGCGTTCCACCGCGGCCCTATCCATTGGTTCGGGCCTCACGCTCACGCCCTCTACCCATGTTGTCAAATGGTGGCGGCAGTTGGGGTGGAACAGCCCGGCCCGCACCGCCACGCTCAGCAGCGGATAGCTGCGGCCGTTTCGGCTGTACCCATATGTGCCGCCGAAGTTCCTGCCGCCGCCACGGTATGGCTGCCACACGTCGTCGATGTATACGAGCCCCTGCCAGGGCAGGCATGTCTCACTGCATCCGCCGTACTGGCTCACCAGCACCGTGTCGATGTTCATGCGTTCGCGCAGCTGCGCCTCGCCCAACAGCATGGCCCGGGTGCTGTTCGTCCGCAGCGCCATTTCAGCATAGGACGCAATGTTCACCATCCGGCCGTTCTTGTACCGCACGCAGTTGATGCCCTGCGCCAGAAAATCCTTTGTTGCAAGGTCCGTGGCCTGCTGCACCGTCATGCCGCCCGCATCCAGCGCCGCAGCTGCACGCAGGATCGTTTTGCGGTACACATCGTCCATATACCGCAGCGCCGCGCGCTCCACCCTGGCCTCGCTGTGCGCGATCCCGTCGATCAGCGCATCCAGCTTGCGGGCATTGACGCCGAAAAAAGCACCGGCGCTGCCGTCCGCCTCCGCAAACTGCCGGCGCATCAACGCGCGTGTCTCCGCATCGATCTGGTCGGAATATTCAGCCATGATCGACTTGTTTTCACGCCGGAAACGCTGCAGGCTGTGCAGCTTCTCGGCCTGCCATGCGGGCCAGTCGAAACCCTCGTCCTTTTCCTCGGCTTTATGCCGCGCAAGGTTGCGTTTGAGAGATGCAATCAGCCGAAGCTCCAGGTCCTCAAACAGTGCGGCGATCTCCCGGGCCGTCATACGGCGTCATTGCCCGGAATATCCGTATCCTGCCCGGCCGGCAGGCTTTCCACGATACCGGGTTCAGGTGTATCCTCGATGCCGCGTTCGGTCAGGATGCGCTGCACCTCCGCTCGCTTCCAATCGTCGTCCTTGCTCGCCCCCCAAAGCTCGTCTACCTGCGCCTCCACGCTCATCACGCTGGCAGTGGCCGCACTGGCAATGGTCTGCACACGGCTGTCAAAGTCCGGTGCGCCGTATTCACCGAAGGTCACCTTCGGCTCATATGCACCCGCCTGGTTTGAGTGCATCAGGTCATACGTCATCAGCATGGAGCACACCACCTGCGGAAGCACCTTTTCCAGCGCATCCGTAATGGCATTTCGTGTCATGCCTGTAATATCTTTCTTTTCGCGCTGCGCCTCGGCGCTGCTCATTTTTCCGACGTCGATTCCAAGCGTGGCCGGGCTCACAATCCCTTGCAGACACATATTCAGCGTGGCGGCATAGCTTTCCACAAACGCATCATAACGGATCTCGGGCTGCACGGTGTCGATCTGTGCCGTGGCGTTTTCCTTGTTTGAACTTTGCACCTGTATAAAGTTTGTGCCGAAGCTGTCCACGCTGCGCAGCTTCCCGGTTTCCGGGTCGCGGGGGATCATGTCCTCGGGGATATAATTCTTCACGCGCTCATGCCTCACCGCGTCGATCCACTGGCTTATTACTTCGTCATGCGCGTCAAAGGCGTCGGTCTTGCCGTCAAACACGCTGCGCCCGCGCCCCGGGTACCGCTGGCTTTTGAACACACACAAGGGTACGGCCAAAGGAAAAGCGGCGTCATAATGCACCGGCTTGTAGGCGGAAAGCTCCGGCACGCGCCCCAACGGCACAACCTTCTCGCCCTCCCAAAGTTCATAGCGGATGCTTCCGGGCTCGTAAATCTCCCGCAGCTCATATTCTGCCCCGCCCTCGTGATACAGGCTCTTGAATACCACACCCGTTATACGGCCGTGCCTCCGGATAAAGTCTACCCGGTCTCCCGTCCAGAACTCAAGCAGCGGATACTCGCTCACATGCGGATCTATGCTAATCTTAAAAGCCCCGTCACCAATGGCCAGCACGCCGGATACTGCGTCGCCTATAATTTCTTCCCAGCCGCAATCCCTCGCGATGTCCGGCCATACACCGGCTCCGTCCGGACTTTCAAAGTCCACATCATTGAGGTCGCTTTTGACTAAGTATGCCAGCGTGTCCACCAATATGGCCGGGATGCCGCTGTGCGCCTTGCGCACGTCGCTCGTGGCCGGCGCAGCGGCCCAAAACCGGGCACATCCAACCGCGTCCTGCCCCAAGGCCTTGAACAGCTGCTCGATTTCGCTCGCGTCCCCACGATACCACACACGGTTTCGCATACAGTTCACGTCAAAGCTCGCGGTCTCCCTTATCGTGATGTTCTGGCCTGTTGCCGGCTGGATCTGCAGCCAATGCCGTATCATGTCGCGCACCCTCTCTCCAATCTTCACGCTGTTCCTCCTATCCGGTCCTTGAACGGGAGCCACGCATACTGTCCGCTGTTGATGCAATGGTCGTTCCCGTCTTCCGGCTCGTATTTGTCCTCTTTCCAGCTGTACACGTTGAGCTCATCAATAAGCGGCCGGCACGCTTCGCGCACCAGCAGATAATATCCCTGCGCCATCCATCCGACCTGCAGGTTGATGCGGTCGATAATCTTCGTCTTCTTCCAGGCGTCCAGATAATTGTACACACTGCCATGCAGCTGCTTGTACTTCCGGCACTCCAGCAGAGTGGCCTGGTCGGCGCTGTCTATAAAAGCGTCGCGCGCAAATCCCCACCGGCTCCGGTTCGCCTCCAGGAATTGTTCAAACAGCGGCGGGATGTCGCTTGGCGTCAGCGGGCGGGACAAGTCGCGGTTGTTGTACACGCGCACGTCCAGCCCCACCAGGCGCCGGCATGTGGTAACGCCCCAGAAGGTAAACGCAAACGTGTCCGCCGAGTTCTGGCTGTAAGCCGTATCAAGCCCCGCTGTAAACAGCAGATACTTGAATTGCTGCGCCTGCTGTGCCGTGATAATGCTTTTGTCCTCTAAGTTGAACACCAGCCCCGTGGCCCGCCCGCGCAGGCCGAGGATCTTGTTTTTATACAGCTTTGTGCCGGGCGGGACCATGCTGATGATCTTCTCAACTTTTTCTGCGGACAGCCCGGCGTTATGGGCAAAAGAAAAGAACCAGTGCACCCATCCCTGCTTGGGTTCCTGGTTCAAAAGCTCCAATATTTCACGCGGCGTATCGCGCTCCCATTCCGGCAGCGGCCGGCTGTAATTGATATACTCCTCATACACCGGCAGGCCGGGGTCATCCGGGTTCAATGTAGCCAGCAGGTAGTCGCAGCGCATGGACGCCTCCCGCACAAAATCCATGTCCGCAATGTTTATTTCGTCAATATACAAACATCCGTACTGTCCGCCCAACGCCTTTTTCCAGCGCGCCTTGTCCGCGTAGCCAAGCACATAAATCTTCTTGTCCTCGTCCGTGGTATGGAGTACCAAATGCGCCATACGGTCGTCGCCGCGTCCGCTGGGCCAATACTCCACCAATCCGCCGAAGTCATCCAGGATGCCAAGTTCCTTTGTGATAATGTTCTTTTCGATGGTCCCCTGATCCAGGCCGCTCAAAACATGGATGCGCTTCTCGCTCTCCGCACACCGGAGAATAAATTTGAACAGCCCCACGGTCGTTTTGCCTGCGGCCGTCGTGCCTTCCAGAAACTCCACCGGCGCCGTGCAGCGCAGGAATGCCTTATACTTCTCCGAGAGGATCAGGTCAGCCATCCGGCGGCCCGCCTCTCAACTGCGCGAGGATGCCGTCCAGTTTGCCTGTGTCCACCTTCGCGGCCACTTTCAGCCGGTCCTCGAACATGCCCAAATGCTTGCCCAGCAATTCCAGGGCCTTGAGCTTATCTGCCATTTTGATCTCTCGCTCCAGTCCGTCCTCTCCGAAAGTTTTCACCTTTACCGATTGAATGGCCGCAAGATCCTCGGGGGCGGCGTCTTCTCTCAACGTGGCGTCGCTGGCGTCGATCACATCCGCGGCATTCACAAAAGCGATTTTTGCCAGCTCCGTAAGCACGCGGTCAGCGTTTATACCTGTTCGCTTCGAACGTTCAGCCATTGCCCTGCTGATACGCGTATGCAGTTCAGGTTTCTTCAGGTTTTCCTGTCCAATGGAATATGCCGTTTCCGGGGAATAGCCAACCCGTATGGCGGCTTGCGTGGCGTTCAAGTCAATTAGATATTCTTCGCAAAATCGTTTCTGCTTTTTGGTCATCGAGCCGCCTCCCTTCCCGACGTGCAAATACAAAGAAAGCGCACCGGTTTCCCGATGCACTTTCTCAATTCTAAGTATAACGCATCAAAAACGAACATTCCGCTACAAACTACCGAGAAGAATTATTTTCTTTGAAATATCGGTTTACGACCATCCTCACGGTTTCAGCATCTCGAGACGGGCTAAGCTCCTGCGCGACCTCTGCCCAGCTCCAGCCGTCAAAGCTCCTGCGGCTGATTGCCACACGCACCTCGGGATCTGTGATATCCTCTA
>ERZ1023979.329-NODE-329-length-17032-cov-9.205749_pt1 | contig 17032 bp, 16 predicted proteins | sample MGYA00380434_ERZ1023979 | MGnify/ENA primary metagenome ERZ1023979 (study PRJEB33179, sample SAMN07449056) | human gut metagenome | biome: Human-gut; feature: Human associated habitat; material: Faeces | host: Homo sapiens | place: India:Kasaragod | collected...
GCCCGGTCATGCCCGTGGGATCCAATATATCTGTCACGCTCTCCTGCTGCGGAAATTGGCTGGGATCAAACAGACTCGAAACCGCGCCAGATAGCATCTCTGACTGTGCAATTGTGGAGTTTTTGCTGACAATCACCAGTTCCACTCGCCGGTTCCGTTCCCGCCCCTCTTCCGTGTCGTTGGACGCAATCGGGTAGTTCTTCCCGAAACCAATCGGCCGCAGCAGCTTTGGGTCCAAGCCGCTTTCTTCTTCAAAATGTATCGCTACATTGCCCGCTCTCTCCGCCGAGAGCAGCCAGTCTGAAACGCCATAATCAGAAATTCCAACCGACGCCGTATGGCCGCTGATACTTACAAGCCAAATGTCATCCTCCAGATTTTTCAGGCTGCCGCCCAAAAAATCCAGGCTAGGCTTTGCTTCCTGTGTAAGGGTTGCGCTGTCGGGTAAAAAGAACAGGCTGTTTTTATAGCGGATATATACCACGCCCTCCCCGCGGGACAACTCCACAGAGTCCTGCATTCCCTGGGCTTCCGTAAAATCCTTCAAATATTCATACAGCTCGTCAAACTCCGAGGGATATTCGTCTGAAAGCTCTACATCCGTTACATCCCCCGCATTGTCGGCCGGTACAAGGTGGTCTCCCAATTCATCGGAGGGCTGCAACACGACCTGTGCGGTATCCGTGCCCGGATTGGAAAACGCTTTTATAAATTTTTGCCATTTCTCCTGGTCAACCGCAGACATACTGTACAGCAAGACGAAAAAGCAAAGCAGCAGTGTTACCATATCTCCGTATGTGTCTTTCCAGCCGTCCGTACTTTCCTCCTGCCTTATTTTCTTTGCCATAAATGTTACCTCATTTTCGGTTTTCGCATATCTGGTTCCAGCCCTTTATTTACCGTCTTTCTTGTTATCCTTTTTGTTGCCCTTGTCTCCGCCCCGCGAGCCTTTCTTTACCATGTAGCCCGGAATCAGCTGTTCCAGCTTTTCACGCAGAAAGCGGGGCGCGTCGCCGGCCTGAATTCCCTGGATTCCTTCCATCACAATCATTTTGCACAAATACTCTTCTTCGTGACGGATCCTCAGCTTATTCGAAATAGGAGTAAAAATGCCGTTCGCCAGCAGTGTACCGTAGAATGTCGTGACAAGGGCCAATGCCATTGCGGGTGCAATGGCGTCCGGGTCATCCAGCTGCTTTAACATGTTGATAAGGCCCATCAGGGTACCCAGCATACCAAAAGCCGGTGCATAACCGGCCGCTTTGTCATAAAAGGCCCGATCCTGCGCATGCCGCTCGTCCAGATATTCCAGCTCTGATTCGAGGATGCTTTTCACTTTTTCCGCATCTACCGCATCCACCACCAGCATCATGCCGTTTTTCAGGAAATCGTCCTTCGTCTCTTCCAGCTTGGCTTCAAGGGATAAAAGGCCATTGCTCCGCGCTTCCTCCGCTAAATTCACCACGTCGTCGATGTACTTTTGCGGGTTATATTTCTTTGGGAAGAAAATAATTTTCAGGTGCCGCGGGATCTTGGCAAAACACTTAAGTGGAAAAGAAACCATCAGGGCCGCCACGACACCACCGAGAACAACCGCCACGCTATTGGGATCCCAAAAGTTATTCAGATTTTCCACAATAAAGCTGCTGCTATCAGAATTGAACATAATTCCATACAGAACCAGAACAACCAATACTATCCAGCCTATAATTGTCATTATATCCATTTGCTTACACCCATCCTTCCGCCATTTGCGCCATTTCTATTTTTCCGGCACACCCTGGAAAATTTTCCGCTTAAAATCTACTGTTTTCTGTATAACCTCATCCCGCGATTCCAGAACAATATGCAGGCTGCCGTTTGTAAGCGTGATGGTAGTGTCCGGATTTGTCGTGATCGTTTCAATCAAGTCGGAATTCAGCACAAACTCCGCGCCGCGCAGATTCGTCAGAACAATCATGTTTTACATCTCCCTGTTTTTTCTTGGACAAACAGACATTTCGAGAATATCTGCTTGTCCAAGACGGCGAGCCGCCTCGCCGCCCCGTAATTTTTTATCGTTTCAAATTAATCAGTTCTTCCAGCATAGTATCTGAAACGGTGATAATACGCGAATTTGCCTGATAACCGCGCTGCGTAACAATCATATCTGAAAATTCCTGTGCGAGATCTACATTCGACATCTCCAAAGCACTGTTGCGGAGTGCGCCCGTGCCGTCTTCACCCGGAATCGCGTATTGCGCCACGCCCGAGTTCTCGGTCTCTCTAAAATAACTGTTTCCGGTTTGCTCAAGGCCCATAGGGTTAGCAAAGTTCGCCAAGTCGATGCGTCCCAGAACCAGCCGCCCATGAACAGCGTGCGAACCCACAATCACACCGTTGGAGCCAATGGAAATGCCCGTAAGATTCTCATAGGACTGCGGGCCGCCCTCTGTTCCTCCGGTAAGCGACCAGGTTTGCTTCCCCAGTCCCAGAGAGGTTGACGGCTTCGCTGCCGTAACGGAGCCGGGCGCGATGTCGGCCGGCGGATTGGCCGCAAGCTGGTCAACACCTTCTTCAGAAATGCGAATCGCAATATAGTCGTCGTCGCTGCCGCCTGCCAAGCGGATCAACCCGGCTTCTTCAAAGGTACCCGTATATGTTTTCCCGTCCACCGTAGCCGTGATCGTGGCCCCCGTATCAGCGCCACCGGCAGTATAGCTGAGGGTAATATCGCCTTCGCCGGAAAAGCCCTTGCCGAATTGCGCGAAAGAAACGCCGTTCCAAAGGGCATCGCCCGCCGTTCCGTCCGCTTTCGTTCCGCTGAATGCGCCCGGTATGCTGTTGTCCTTGCTGCTGGTGATCTGCCCGCCGGTAAGCCCGTCCTCGGAAAAGCCGTCCAGCTCAAATGTGAACCGGCCTCCTTCGTATGTCCCGCCATTGGCGGCAGTAATGGCGTTGTTGATCTCATCACTCAACGTGCCCATATCGGCAAACAGGTATGCCTCATTCAGCCGCACCGAAATATTTGTGCTGCCGTTCTCCATCACGACCTCCAGCGGTTCATCCTGCAGGAAGTCTGTGCCATCGCTCTTTTTGGCGCTGGAAGAGAAAGTAAAGCTTACATTGGACAAATTTGTCTGAGCGTCCGATGTGATTCTAAACGGTCTGCCCAGAACGGTGGTTTCCAAAGCGCCGGTGGCCGGTTCTACCGGGTCCACCGATATTTTAATAATTGAACGGCCCGGCTCCATGCTGTTCAACTGCCCGCTGCCCGCGCTTGTACCCAGCACAAAATATCCGTTGGTATCCACCAGGCGCCCCTGGGTGTCAATATCCAACATGCCTGCTTTGGTGTAAAAAATATTGCCGTCTGCATCCTGCACCTGCAAAAAGCCCTCGCCGGTAATGGCCACGTCCAGCTGATTGCCGGTGGTCGTCATAGACGAACCGCCCATCAAAAGGTCGATGCTGGAAAGCTGCGAACCATAACCCACCGCAGAGGGATTGGTTCCGCCGCGTGTATTTGTCCCCGCAGAAGCGCCTCGAACCTGTTGATAATACATATCTCTAAAAGTCGCCCGGCTGGATTTAAAGCCGTAAGTATTGACATTCGCAATATTGTTGCCAATTACATCCATGCGCGTCATGTGCGTTTTCAGCCCTGCCACGCCGGAATATAACGCACGCATCATAATTCATCTTCTCCTTTTTTTACCGCCCGGGGCCATCAGTCGTTCAAGCCCCGGCGTGACCCTCCGTACGGTCCGGTCACACAATTACGGTTCCATCAATATTCGTAATTATTTTTCCCTGCAAATTGGAAAGGCTCGTTATCACTCTGCCGCTGCCGACATTGACCACAAATGCACTATTGTCCATAAGGATCAGCGTATCGTTCAATCCTTTCTCCCTTGCCATGTGAAAGCCGTTGTTCAGGCGTCTCATGCTGTCTTCTGAAAGCAGTACGCCTCTTTCCTCCAGCCGGTTGGCGGCATGCTTTGAAAAGGATAGTCCGTCATCCGTATCCTGCAGCTTTTTCAGAACATCTTTAAAGGAAGGCGCTTCATCTGCCGCGGTTTCTTTTTGCGCCTGCCGCAGGGGAACCTCCAGCGCGCGTCCTGTATGGACCGGTGTGTTCAAACGGCCGCGGATTAAAATATCGTCCATTTTGTTATCCCTTCTCAGCTGCCTCCCTTAAAGCGTTTCGGCCGCAGAAGCATCTTCCTCTTCCCCGGACCCGTCATCTTCCGCAGAAGGCGGCTGTTCCTCTCCCGTTTCATGGAGTTCCATGATCTGGGACAAGCTGAATTTTTCTCCGTTCACATACAGCGCAAACTCGTCGTTGGCCAGCACAATACGCTCAATCGGCCCGGTTTCTTTTTGCAGATTTCCGGAAACGTTAAATTTCGCGCAGGTCACAGTCTTCCCCACCAAAGAAAGCATATAATTGCTCTTCATATTCGAAGACATTTCCTGCATTTGCTGCAAGGTTGAGAACTGCGCCAACTGTGTCACAAACTGCGTATCGTCCACCGGGTTCATAAAATCCTGATTCGTCAGCTGTGTCACCATGATTGTGAGGAAATCATCAATCGATATCCCATTTTTGCCTTCATCATCCACCACCATGTTCCACACCTGGTTGCTCCCGGATGTTTCCGGCGTACCCGACGTTGTATCTTCGTACTTGTACTGGTTTAAATAATCCCGATAACTGTAGTCGCCGCTTATCGTGCTCAAGCATATTCTCCTTTCCTAAACTAAAACATTCAGGCCCTCGTCCGGAATGGAAGCCAGTTCCACAAGGTCGTCGAAGTCATCATTCCTGTGGTTGCCGCCTTGGTTCGCTTCCTGCTGGTAATGCCAGGCAAATTGGCCTCCTTGATTGTCTGTCAAAGTCGATTGTGCCATGCCCGTTTGCGCCGTATCGGCAACTGTAACGATTTCCTGCACCTGCGCGTGAAGCGGACGCAGTGCGCTTTGCAGATTGGCCACTTCATCGGCGATCATTTTCCCAACCGCTGTACTGGAAGTAACGATGCGCAGTGATATTTCGTTTTTCACCTCTAAAAACTTTACCGTGATCTCTCCCAGGCCTTCCGGCTTCAGCTTTATCGAAAATTCATTTTTTCCTTTGCTGATGTTGTCCAGTATTCCGGTTTTCAGCTGTTCAGAGATCTCGTGGACAGAGGGGGACTCCTGTTTTGCCGCAGTTGCCTCAGAAAGGAACTGCCGGTTGTTCACCGCCGCCTGAAGCGCCTCCAGGTCAAGACCCTGTCCATCGAGTTCCCGTTGCTCACCGCGTGGTTTTCCCGAAAGTGTTTCCCGCGCCTGCCACACAGCCGTCTGAAATTTCATTTCTCCCATAGTCAGGTCAACGTTTTCGCTTTCGTTTTTTCCGCCTTCTCCTGTTTTCCAGGCATTGGTCAACGTTTCAAGCATTTCGCCCCATTCCATTTCCATGAAAGGCGCTTCTTCCTTCTGCGCACCCTTGCCCCATGCGGAATACAACTCCGCTTTTGGCAAAATCTCATGTGCTCCGGAAAGCACGCTCTCGTCCAATGGCATCTGCTGCTCTTTCACAAGCAGCTCCAACATGGGCGAAACATTCAATGCATCCGCCATGAGCTCCATTCCCAGCAGCAGCTGTGTATCGTCCTGCTCTTCGTCCTGGCCGCACATCTGCCCGGGAAAAAGCGCTTCTGTAAGGTTGTTCTCTGCATCGCCGGCCAGTTGTTGGAGCAGCAGAGCAAAAACACCGCCAAGCCCTTCTCCGGTATCCGTCCCGGCCTGTGCCATGCCTGCCGCCTGCGGCGCTTCCACCTGCAGCCTTACGTCCATCGCAATTTGTTCCATCCTTCTCACCTCCTTTCAATTTTCCAATATATATATTGAAATCCCAAGGGACTTCAACCATGGTTGTTGCGCCGGGCCTTCTTTATACGACCTGGCGGCGGCTGATGTTGTTTGTAACCAGCTCTTCTATGCGTGTGGCTTCCGCCTTTTTTTCAAAGCCGGGGTATATCTCGTATTGCCTTTCTTCAACTTTTTCCAGCTTGGACACTTCCTGCGACGCCGCCACCACCACCTGCATCTGTGCGTCCACTTTTTCCTGGGCCGTTTCAAGCTGCCGGAGCATATCCTCCATCTGGAGCCGGATGATGTTCTGCCGCGCACTGCTGGCAAGCAGTGCGGCGACTGTGACGCCCTCTAACTGCGCCCGTTTCATCTCCTCCGATATTTCCCGTGAAGCAGTCTGCAACGCCTCAATTCGAAGCTCTATTTTGCGTTTTTCCTCTTGCAGTCGTCCCAGCCTGTTTTTTTCTTCTTCCAAAATGTTATTTTTCAAGTCCAGTATTTTCTGCATGGAAAATTCAAATTTTTTCACTGCCCGCTCTCCTCTTATCAGGAAACAATCTGTATAATTTGCTTCAACGTATCTTCAAATCCGGTTTTTACGTCTACTCGCTGTTGCAGCAGCTTGTTGATTGCATCCATATGCCGCAACGCCTCGTCGAGCTTTGGATTTCCACCAGCCTTATATGCCCCAATGGAAAGAAGGTCTTGATTTTCCTCATACACCGCCAACATATTACGGATTTTTCCGGCCGCCTGGTTATGCTCCTGCGTCGTAATCACGCTCATCAAGCGGCTCACACTCGCCAATACATCGACCGCGGGATAATGGTTCCGCATGGCGACCTTCCTGGAAAGGATAATATGGCCATCCACGATGCCGCGCACCGTATCGGAGATCGGTTCATTTGTGTCATCGCCTTCCACCAACACGGTATAGATCCCTGTAATAGAACCTTTCATAAAATTGCCGGAACGCTCAAGCAGCTTCGGGAGAACCGAGTAAATAGAAGGCGTATAGCCTCTGGCCACCGGGAGCTCACCGGTGCTTAGCCCGATCTCCCGCTGCGCCATACAATAGCGTGTAAGCGAATCCATCATCAAGAGCACGTCTTTGCCCTGGTCCCGAAAATATTCCGCAATCGTCGTCGCTGTTAAGGCGCATTTGGAACGCATCATCGCTGATTGGTCAGAGGTTGCTACCACAAGTACTGTTCTTTTCAGGCCCTCGGGGCCAAGGTCCTTGTTCATGAACTCAACCACTTCGCGCCCGCGTTCCCCCACCAGCGCAATCACATTCACATCAGCCTTGATATTGCGCGCGATCATTCCCATCAGGGTACTTTTTCCCACGCCGCTTCCGGCAAAGATACCCATGCGTTGGCCTTTTCCAATGGTCATCATTCCGTCAATTACGCGCACGCCGATCTCAAGCACCTCGGAAATCGGCGGGCGCTCCATCGGATTGGAATGGCTGCCGTTGATGGAATAACGCTCACCCTCCATCAACTGCGGCCCGCCATCCAAAGGGACGCCCAACGCGTCGATCGTCCGACCAATCAAATCGTCGCTGATGGGGATCGTCAGCTTTTGATTTGTGTTCGTTACAATATTGCCGTATCCGATTCCCTCAATGTCCTGGTAAGGCATCAAAACGGTAACATCCTCTTTGATACCAATCACCTCAGCCAGAACATATCGCTGCGGAGATAACCAGATATTGCAGATGTCGCCAACATTGCAGGTGAGCCCTGATGCTTCTCGCGTCTTGCCGACACTGGAACGTATTTTGCCGTTATAAGAATACAGGTTGCCCATACTCAAAGCTCTGTGAAGCTGTGTGAAATCGTTTGACTGTTTCATTGCCCTTCCTGCATATCTTCCGCTTTTATCAGGCTGCGAAGATTCCCAAGCTGTGTTGCAATCGATGCGTCCGTAATCCCCGTTGAGGTCTGGATCACACAGGTCCCCTCTGGTGCATCCTGCGGTACAAATTCGATCCGGCGGCTGTTCAGATATTCCGCATACTCTTTTTTCAAATATTCTCCAAGCTCCGGCAATCTGTCGGAGATCTCGACCGTGACCCAATCCTGCGTTTTTACCGAGGCGACAGCCTGCATTACTAGGTCTGCCATCTTCATCGGATCCGCCTCAATACTGTGGGCCATGATTTTTTCCGCTACGTCTATGGCAAGGTCCTGAAGTTCCTGTGTGTAGGCCTGAAAAAACTGTTTCTGCCTTTCAGCCAGCTCTTCCAGTTTGCAATCGATCTCCTTGATACATTTATCCAGCTCTTTCGCTTTTTGCTCCAGTGCTTTACCGTATCCTTCCCGCTGCGCTTGGACGCGCAGCTTTTCAGCTTTCTCTTGAGCCTCCTGCAAAATTTGGGCCGCTTGTGCATCAACAGACTTCAAAATCCTTTTAGATAATTCCTCTATCTCCCGCCGCGCTTGGATTTCCGATGCCGTTTTCTCTTCTGCTGTGTCCGCCGGCGTTTCTTCAGCATCCGCTTTTTCCGTATTCTGTTCGGGCAAAAAATCAGCCATTTCCTTACTTTCTTCTTCCTGCTCCTCCCGTTCAGGCTCAACCGCTTCCGCTCCAGGAATCTGAAAGATGCCGCCAACCGAGACGGTCTCTGCCTGCTTAATGACCCTAGCCAACGATGGCATCCTCCTCTCCTCGCGCAATCACGAGCTGGCCTTCCGCCTCCAAACGCGTAATGACCTCTACAATTTTCTGCTGCGCTTCTTCTACATCCCGCATGCGGATGTTGTTCAGGTACTTGATGTCCTGCTGGATGGTGTCGCGCATACGGGCCGACATATTTCTGAAAATACTCTCTTTAACCTCTTCCGAAGTGGATTTGAGCGCTACAGCCAAATCCTTTGTATCCACTTCCCGGATAAACCGCTGAATTGCAAAATCGTCCAGCTTGATAACGTCCTCGAACACGAACATCAATTTGTGGATCTCCTCCGCCAGCGCCGGGTTGCGCTCGTCCAGCCGCTCGAAAAGATACTTTTCTGTGGCGCGATCAACACGGTTGACAATGTCGGCAACGTATGTTACGCCACCCACTTCAATTTGCTCCGCAGAAGCGATATTCGCAAACCGTTTGCTGAGCGTTTCCTCCACTATGCCGATTATCTCCGGCGAAACGCTCTCCAGATTCGCGATGCGTTCCACGACGTCGATTTGCTTTTCCCGCGGCAACTCTACGATAATCTGCGCCGCCTGTTCAGAACGGGCATAGGAAAGCACCAGCGCAATCGTCTGTGGATGCTCAGGCTGTAGCATCATCTGCAAACTGCGGTAATCGGCTTTGCGCACGAAATCAAATGCTCTGGTCTGCAAGGATTTCGAAACTCGCTCCATGTAAGAATTTGCCTGCTGAGAGCCGAATGCCTTTTCCAAAATATCCTTGGCATAAAGCACGCCGCCCTCATTGATCACCTTCTGTGTAACGCAAAGGCCATAAAAGTCCTCTATGTTATGCCGCATCTCTTCCGGTGTAATCCGGTCAAGCTTTGCAATTTCAATAGACAGCTGCTCGATCTCATCTTCTTTTAAGTACTGATAAACCTTTGAAGCGCGCTCTGCCCCCAAAGTGATTATAATCGAAGCCGCCCGCTGTGCTGGAGTAAGCTTCTTCGCCTGCGTAGGCATTTTTACTTTTCCTCCCTCATCATCGACCGAATAAGCGACGCCGTTATCTCCGGATTTTCGTCGGCAAATTCGCGCACTTCATTCGCAATTGCGTTTTCCTCCGGCTTATGGGCCGCCAACGCCTCATCCTTCAGCTTCTTCTTGTGCTCGGCCACAGCGCGCTCCATCTCAATGCGCCGTTGTTCCTCCGCTGCCTCCAGTTCCTTTTGCTCTGCCGCCGCTTTCTTTTTTCTGTGCCTGCGCACCGCAAGAACAATTATCAGAATCAAAAGCAGCAGCAACAGTGCGGCTACGCCAATCAGAATCAGGAACTGTCCTGGAATCGCCAGCGCCGGGGCCGGGACATTCGTGTCGCCGCCGGCAACATTAAGGTTTGTCACCATAATATTATCTGCGGAAATATTTACACTCTTGGAAACCAGAGCGACCAGCGTGTCCTGCTTTTCATCCGTGAATTCCGGGTCATTTACAATTACTGCAAGAGACGCGGAACGGATTGCCTGTCCTTTTTCAATCTGCGTCAATATGTAACTGTTGTTATAATCAATCAACTTGTTGTAATCAAGAATAGACGTATCGCCCGTTCCATCGTCGTAAGGATACTGGGGAACATCTGTGTTGTTTTCCTCTCCAACAAGTCCGCCGACTGCGTCGTCTCCGCCTCTTGTATAACTCTCTTCGTAATGGCTCAGGACTCCTCCGCCGTCGCCGTTGTCCCGAGGCTGATACTGTTTCTGCTCTGTGACCATTTTGTCGTAATCCAACGCAACCGTCGCAACAGCCGTAACGCCGTCCGCGCCGTACCGGGGGGTTAACAGACGTTTTACCTTGTCTTCCAGGTTCTTCGCAATCAAAAGCTCCAGTTCCATCAGCTTTCGGTTATAATCGCTTGCGGCCTGTTCTTCCGTGCCAAGCAGTTCTATGCCCGTGGCCGAATCAACAACCACAACATTCTCCGCCGAAAGCCTCGGTATGGAAGTCGCCGCCAGGTGCTTGATGGCCATTACCCGCTCTGCGGAAAGCTCATGCCCCGGCGCCATCATGACGCTCACGTTGGCTGTGCTGTTCTGCTGATTATTCTGGTCCCATATATAATTACTCGTTTCCGGCACATAAAACGTTACTATGGCGTCAATAATTCCATCCTGACGCAGCAGAGTCTGCTGCATACGGTCCTGCGCCTGCTGCACCAAAGCCACGCGCTTTTCAAACTCTGTGGAAGTAAAGCCGGAAGCCGCTGTAAAAGTATCGTAGCTTAATGTTGTTTTTGGGTATCCCCTGCTGTTCAATTCAAAAACAAGGCTATCCCACTGGCCCGACGGCACCATTACCCGCTGGGCGGCATCGATCTTTGCGTCTACTCCCATCTCTTGAAGCGTTGTATAGACCTCCACTGCCTCGGAATCCGTCATGCCGGGAAAAATAACTCTATACTTCGGCGTAGACATGTTCAGAAACAGTGTTGCAATCAGCGCAACTCCCAATACGCCCAAACACACCGCTACCAGCAGAATTCTGGTTTTTTTAGCAAGAGAGTCCCAGCGTTTTTTCAGCTGCCGCAGCTTTTCTTTTAACTTTTCCAAATCCAACTTTTTCATCCGCTACCGCTTTTCCCCGATTATATAAAATTTATTTCTTATCAGATTTGCATCTGTAAAACTTCTTTATAGGCACTGATTGCCCGGGACGTCAGTTGCACTGTTACTTCCAACGCCGTTTGCTGAATTGCGGAATGGATGGAAACTGTGTGCAAATCCGAAATGTCGCCTGCCACAAGGTCATACGCGTCCTTCTCTGACGCCGCTTGTGCCTCGCCGAGGTTCCGGGCCGCTTCGCCGAGCAAATCTTTGAAAGGAAGGCTTGCCTCAGAGTTTAAGCGGCCGGCGTCTTTCTCCATTTCCTTGCCTTGAATAGAACTTATGCTCTCCAATCCACTGAGCGGAACGATAAACATTTCTCTCTCTCCTTTAAAAACGGTTAAAGTCCCTTGTGCGCTGTCTGTTTTCGCTTAGAATTTTTCGTTCTCAGGCGGCGTACCGTCCTTCTGGCTCAAATGCGCTCTTTTTGACTGATAGTACAGTTCCTCCACTTGATCCACATATTCCACGCCAAAGAAAGAGGGTACGAGATACGCGAAGATATAATCCAAATCTTCTCCGCGCCCCAACGAAAGCATCGTTTCCGCAATCAATACATTCTTGAAAAACTTGTTGTTGCCCATCTCGCTTGAGGTGAAAATGAGGTTGTAAAGCACTTCTTCCACATTTTCCTGGTCTGCGGTCTCCACCACAATGCCTGCCGCGCGGCACAAGAACTTGTCCTGAAACCGGAACCGGTCGCGAAGAAGCTCGTCCATTTTTAAAAAGCCTTCTTCTTTTGCCGCAAAAGCAAGGACTAGCAGGTCTTTCACTACATGCAGACACTCCAGCTTTTCTTCCCGGGTGCATTGGATGTGCTGCGTATAGTAATCCGCCGTCATTATAATTTTCAAAGCCTGCTGCACATCTCTCTTTCCGAAAACGTTATTTTCCAATCTCCAAGCTCTTCAATGCAAGCGATTTCACGATTCCCAATGCGGTGAGGTTCGCCTCATAGGCATTCGAGGCCGCCATCAGGTCAATTCTTTCTTCCGTTGTATTGACGTTCGGATACAATACATACCCATCTTCGTTGGCGTCCGGATGGTCTGGATCATACACCGGCGTAAAATCTCTTTCATTCTCCACGACTTCCGTCACACGCACACCGCCGCCAACAGCGTTTTTTCCTTCGTCGCGCAGTATCTTCCGAAAGTCAAAAGAGCGCTCCTGAAATACCACCTGCTTGCGCGAGTAGGGAACAGGAGCCTCCCCTTCCGGTGTGCCTGGCGTCCGTGTCGTCCGTGCATTCGCAATGTTCTGCAGGGATATGTCCATGCGCAACCGCTCTGCCGTAAGCGCCGACCCTGTGATATTCAATGAATTCAGAAAAGACATGCCATCAACTCCTTGCTGCAATTGTCAATCCGTACCGCTCCCCCGCGCTTCCACCGCTGGGACTGCCGCGCGGGAAGTCATTTTGTAAATTGATTAAATACATAACGCATGTTGGTAAACTGGCCTCCAAGCTTATCATAAAGCGCTACCTGTTGGAGATAATTCTGATACAATTTCAGGCTTTCTTTGTCCGTGTCTACCGTGTTCTCGTCCGGGCGCATGGGGTCTGTTTCCTCCGAAACTACAGCCTGCAATTTATACCGGCCCTGCCGGGAGCGTTCACTGTTAAACAGTTCCCTGAATGTGACCGCTTTCGCCTTGTAGCCTGGCGTGTCTGCATTCGCCAGATTCTGCAGAATCATTTCCTGCTGCAGCGATAGCGCGTTCAGGCCGCCTTGCATAATCCGAACTGAAAAATCATTAAAAAGCATGGAATTCCTCCTTTTACCGGTTTTCCGGATGCTCTGTAAAAAATGCCTGCACCGGAGTTTCTTCATCCTCTCCCAGCAACTTCGCCATCACAACAAAACGATGACTGCTGTCGCTAAAATGGACGGTGCATGTAGATAACGTCAAAATCCTGTCCCCCGGCTCTACCTGTACGCCGTAATCGTATATGGATTTTTTCTTTGCGGCGTCCGCCAAAGCCACCGATTCGTCGCCGTCCAGATTTACCTGGATATAGTCGAAACTGACATCCGTATAGAACACCGCGAACACCTGCCACTCCATGGCAGCCTGTGCCGTACAAAACTGGATGCACGGCGTCATCTCTGCAAAGGAAGGGTCCAGAAATTTGAATAACTGTGAGAAGCGCCGTCCGTCCGGATTATCCTTCATATCGCTGTGCCCGTAAATTACGGTATTGGCGGCAAAATCTTCTCTCTCTCCCGTGGAGCATTCATAATCCGCAAAATAGCAGCCATATACTTCATCCCGCCGGCGTTCATCCCTTCGCAGATAATACGCATTGTCATAGCTTTGCAGCACACTGTTATTGATGTCTGTACCAGGAATTTTCAGCCAGCCTACCGTATCACGGTTTTGCATGATCTCATAGTCCAGAGATTCCAGCATTTCCGCATAATCCGCCGCTTTCTGCTTGACATTCAGCTCCGGTTCGGCCTGTGCGGACTGCGGCTGCTGCGGCGTTCCGCTTTCTTCCGGCGTATCCTGTGGCCACAGCACGGTGCAGCCTGTTCCCAACAGTATCAAAAAGACAGCCGCCAAAGCCGTCAACAGTTTTTTCATGTGCTCTCTCACCATATATTTTATTCTGCCGCTGTAGAAGGATTCTGTTTTCCGCTGGTGGATACATTGATGAGCGTATTTCCTTGAGATTTATCTTCAGAGCCCGCAATCCTGTGCGTCCGCGATACCAAGTAGGTAGAAAAGTGATCTATCTTCACAGCAAACGCGCCCTGAGAATTGGACCGCACCGTGCCGTAATAGTCGATCCGATCCCTCTCCCTGTTAAAATACTGCCAATAGAGATACTGGTTTGAATATTTCTCGCCCAATGACAGGTTGAGTATGGCAGGTCCCGGCAGGTCCCCGTGATAGTCGAAATAGACCATCACAAGATCGTCTACAATATCCAGATTGGCGTCCCATTGGCCCATAAATGTATGAATCCGCTCCGCGTCCGGGGAGGTGAACGACATCCGGAAATCATAAATCGTGCGCACCGGTATCACGGTATCCAGATCCTTTGCCTGGAACGTCAAAGAATAATCGTTTCCCTGAAAGATAATCGTTTTATCCGGATACTCTTTCAGCGCCGCGAACACGTCGGACGATACGCGGGGATATTCCACAAGGGACACGATGATGGGGTTTTCCGAAGTCGTAAAATCAATGTCGTCCGCCGTCAAGGGCGTCAGGTTCTTCAGCGCGTCCTCCTGGTTGCGGTAAATCGCCACAGTGTAATCCTTTGTCTGCGTTTTGTCCGGCGATGTCACGCGCACCGTTACATCATTTTGCCCGTCGGTCAACGCCAGCGCATAGTTCCCATTGTAATCGCCCAACTCCCGCGTCCCGGAAAAAACTTTTATCTCTGCCAGCGGGTCGGCCGCCTTGGGAAGAATATCCACGGAATATGTATCTTCCTTGACAGCTACCTCGTACTGTGTGACAGCCGCTTTAAAATCCGGCGTCATCAGTCCGTTCTGAATCCGCAGGCTGCCCAAGTCCGCATTATTTGTTTTTTCCACAAGATTCTGGTTGTAGAAATCAATGCTGTAAGTTTTGGTCGTCAAACCGTCCTGCGCCGTTACGACGACATCGATTTTAGTCTGCTCCTCCAGAAGCTCGATAAGCTGCGAGCTCTGGCCGCTTTCTACCACCATACCGTCGACCATGATCGTGGCATGGGGCTCGTTAGCTGTGGGAAGAATGGTCACGCCCTGGGCGTTTTCCTGTACCGTAGCAGAATATGCAACTTCACTGGGCTTAAAAACAGGCGATAAACCGTCGTCCGTAACCCCTGTAATCTTCAGCCCTTTGAGCAACGCGTCCTTGCTGGGCGGTTCCCGGTCGATTGAAAAGGTATAAGTCTTGCTTGTTTCTCCATCCTCCGCCGTAACGATCAAATCAAATTTGCGCGAGTCTCCCGGCTCGTTCAGGGCGTACTGCTTCGATTCCTCTCCGCTCGTCAGGGTGTCCAACGCCAAATCTGCCATATGAATGATGTTGCCGTTGTCCCGCAGCTGTATCCCGGCGCCGGCATGGCTTGTCTTCGGGGTAAAGGACACGCTGCGCGTTTCGTAAGGCACCTTAAGGGTGTAGAGCGTTTCATCCCGGTGGAAAGCAAACGACCGGATTTCGCCGCCATCCTGGTCCTTCAGCGCCACGGACAGAAGGTCCGCATCGGTGCTGGCTTCATCGCGCTCTATCTGCAGCAGATATTCAGTAACGTCCTTCGGGTCCGGCGTTTCCTTTCCCCGCCCGCTCTCCGCCACCACCTGAATGACAAATTCATTGTAGACAAAATCAGGGCTTTTTGCTTTCAGCGCCACCGCATCCGAGTAAACGGCCGGATTCGTAATCGTGGCCAACAGGGACGATTTGTCCCCGTTGTAGATTCGGATAGACGCCACTTTCTCATCCATGGGCGTCACCTTAAAGCGCACCTTTTCCGTGGCATAAGGCACGGAATTGGAATCTGTTATGCGGTAAGGACCCGCGTTGTCTGCATTGAAAGCGGGCAGATACTTTAGCGCTTTGGGACGTGAAGCCGTATCCGCCGCATCCACGATCTCAAGCGCCTTCAACCGTGACTCCTCGCTGGGCGGCAGGCGCTCAATATAAACATCGTAAATGCCCGTGGGCAGGCCGTCCGCTCCGCCGTCGGAAGACAGGTTGGTCTCCGGCGTCACTTTGATTTGGAAATGTGGCAGCTCCACCCCGCCATAGCCGGGCACCGGGTCCGGCAGGCAGGCGTCAAGCCGCAGATATTCCTCCCGGCCCAGCAGGCTCAGCTTTTCCAGCGCCGGAGAAAAGGTCACCTTTGCCCGCGGAAAATTCTGTGTGGCCTGCACGCGGAGATATTCCGTCCCATAGGGCACGGTAATAACATACGGCCCCTTATCGGAGGGTGCAAAAGTCCGCAGCAGGTTGTTTTTTCCCGCAGTATCATCTTGATAGTACAGGCCCAATGCCGAAAGCGTATCATCCGTGCTCGGTTCCATACGCTGTACGTACAAAACATAATTGCTTTTCACCCTGGGGTCCTGCGCCTCTACCGTGATGGTTAGCTCATAAACCTTGCTGGTTTCCGCCAGACTGAAGCCCAGCCGTTTCCCGCTGCCCACCTGCACGGTATCTTTTCCATCAAACAGCAACGCCGGAGCGCCGCTCATATCGCGCGCCGCGACCGTTACCGGCTTTTCGGCTGCCCGCGGCTCATTTACCGTTGGCAGCAGCGTGTACTCCTCGTAGGCGTAAGGCAGCTGCACCGGCGTGCGGTAATCCGTGACCTTTGGGTCGAAACCGAACGGATAGGTCTGCGTCTTTCCCTCGTCCTCTATCACCAGGCCACTCAACGAAGAATCCGTGCTGGGGGAGGTGTCCTTTACCACCAGCTTGAGCTGGTGTGAGGAATCCACGCGGTACTGGCCGTTTACCATAACATAAAAATCAATGGTCAGCGTCGCCTTGCCGGGCGACTTTGCGTTGATTACCAGCAGCGCCGTCCCCTGATCCTTAAAATCTCCGCCCGCATTGGGGTTTGATATCTTGTTGCCGTCGGAGCCTCCTGACGGATACGGCGTGTCCTTATCGTCCCGGCGCGTGCGCAGCTCCACAACATCCTTCCCCTCGGTGGTTGTCAGAGTAGCAACCGCATGGGTCGATTTTGCATTTTTCTCTCCCATGTTCAGCTGGAGCACATATTCATACGGCCCAACCGGGTCCTTCAAATAATCCTTAATTCCTCCCTGGAACACATCCATTTCCAGCTGCGCGGGAAGCTCCTCCGGCACCGGCGGGGAGCTGGGGCCCTGCGATGTGCCGATTTTCTGGCTCTCCGTACCGACGGTCGCGGGGATGCGCGT
>ERZ1023979.353-NODE-353-length-15995-cov-44.043036_pt1 | contig 15995 bp, 35 predicted proteins | sample MGYA00380434_ERZ1023979 | MGnify/ENA primary metagenome ERZ1023979 (study PRJEB33179, sample SAMN07449056) | human gut metagenome | biome: Human-gut; feature: Human associated habitat; material: Faeces | host: Homo sapiens | place: India:Kasaragod | collected...
GGTAAAAATATTAATGCAAAAATGATGCAAAATTAAAAATAATACTTGACAAATAGAAGATATATGGTATAATATATACAGAAACAAAGAAAGAGGTAAACGAAAATGACGAATGAAATCAATAAAATGCTGATGGCTCTTGACGAGATGGGTTATGATGTGGAGCGTGTCATGGACTGCTATGTCACTATCCGTCATAATGGTGAAGTCCTGTTTGCAGGTGATGACTTTATCGCACTCGAAGCTTTTTGTGACAGCATCCTTTACTAATCAAAAGGAGAGTATCAAAATGAAAAAGATTCTTTACACTGTGGTTCTGTTGATTGCTGTTGTCCTTGCTTACATTTTCGGTTTTAATGCCGCTATCGAATCCGCGCGATATGAGGGCGGCAACGATGATTCTTATACAATCAGCTATGAATTGATTGGACAGGAATCTGTTCACAAATACACAAAAGATTGAGTGGATTTTATCTGCTCTTTTTTATTGGGCGGGTTTGTTAAAAATTTAACAAACATTCGCCCGGGCAAAACATTGTGAAATAAATAACAAGTTAAAAGTACCATAAATGGGATTGACAAACCGCTTGCACTATGCTATAATATAGACACTGAAAGAGAGATAAGCAAAAGAGGTAAACAGATATAACCAAGTATTATAATGCAAATCAGGTTCACAAGTATGGCTACCGTCCGCAGTTCGTAATGCCGAGCAAAGAGGAATCCATCCGCATTGTTCAAGAAGCTGCGGCTCGTCTTGAAAAAATCATGCATGAAGATTCTAAAAACGCTTAATATTCTACTTTACATCTGATATAATATAATCAAAAGAAAGGTTGATTGACATGAAGAAAATTAACATCATTACCGCTCGTAAACTGTTCAATAAAGGTGAAAAGATTTACGTTCTGCCGAACAAAGTCGCGATTGGTAATCCATGGGTCAGCCCCTCGTCGATTGAAAAAATTAACGATGAGACATTTGATTATATTATCAATGCCTATTGTGCTTATATGCCGCGTGAGCTTGGCACTTGTTGCGCGTTCTATGTTAATGACTAAGAAAAGAGGTTTGAAATTATGACAAAATGCTTAAAGAAATTTGGAGACCTATACAGTGGGCAGTACTTTATGAATTTAGATGATAGTTATTTTATCAAACTAAGCGCAGTTATTGGCGTCGATGGGTCTCCGAATGAAATATCTGCAAACGCAGTTGATTTTAACACAGGTGACTTATGGTATTTCGAGGACATTGCGCCTGTCTATGTACTTGACAAAGATGAACCGCGTCCGCCGTTTTGATAGGAAAAGTTAGGTAGTTAGTGCTACCTAACTCTCCGGGCCGTAATCAATAGTACAATAAATAGGACTAATTAAAATTAGTTATTGACAAATAAGATTATGCGTGGTATAATATAATCAAGATAAAGAAAGAGGTAAACATTATGGAAGCTTTTATCATTAGTTATATGATTGCGAATGAAGTCGCTGGCGTGGTTATGGCTGTTGGATTTGTAAAATATTTACGCAAAAGCGGCTTCTTTATTCAGCGTAAGATTGCAAAGTGGCGTTCTAATAAGCCTTTTACCGATAGAGAATTTTGGGATGCTTTCAATTATTTTGAGAACGCTTTAAAAGAAGCTAAAAAGCAAGGCAAAACAGAATTGCATATTCCGGCATTATCTACTCTTGATGAAGCTTATTGCATTCTCATGGATGATATTAACCCCGACATCTCAGGCGCTCCACTTTATGTTGTTGCGCATCTTTATTCTCCTGCCTATCAAAAAATGATTGATAGTTATGGAATCAAAATTATTCCTGTCTATTAAAATTCAATGTCGTCAAGTAAATCTTGACGGCTTATTATTTTATAATTAATTAGTCATGCTTAACCGCCCGGGCGAAAATTAAATCCCATAAATCGGACTGCAAAATTCAAATTTCTTATTGACAATCCCATAATTCTGTGGTATTATATATACACAGCAAGAGAGAAAGGAAGAAAGTAAATGACACGATTGACCATCCTGCCGCGTAATAAAGAAACCATTGAAGTTTTCTACTTCGATGCGACTTTACTCGACCTCATTCTGATGCCCTTCTTCATCAAGAAATATTTTCGCGGCAGAAAATATTTCCTTGAAAAGGCTTGACAATCTACCACTTATGTGCTATAATAAGTACATAAGATAAAGAAAGGAAATGCCTATGACATGGACGTAGGGGTAGCGCCCGAAGATTAAACGCTTTAACATATTGTATCTAATTGAATTACGAAGCCGCAATAATCGGTTGCGGCGGGAGGCCCTATGAAATATTATACGGGATTTACTTAGCGACTTAACCTAAAATTTTATTGAAATATAGAAGGTAATTAAAATGTATTATACTGGATTTGTCTAGCGCTTACTTATTACGCTATTGATAGGCGGACGCACCGCCAAACAAGCACCATACTTGTCCGCATCGAATAGGCAGAAGCTACTGCAGGGCTTTTGTACTCGATGCGGTTTCTTTTTATCCTTTAGTTAGGCATGACTAACCGCCCGGGTATAAGTCCAATAAAACGGACTTTAAGAAAATAATGCTTGACATTTTGAATTATCTATGCTATACTATATACAAGATAAGAGATAAGAAAGAGGTAAACAAAATGACTGTCAAGAGAATCAATAAGCGTACTGCTCGTAAGCTGTTCAGTGAAGGTAAAGAATTTTGGATTGTTCCGCGTTTTCAAGACCCGTTGCGCTGGGGCATTCTTGTGAATTACAAGAGTGATGCAAACTATTACGCAGGTTATTCTTCTTTTGATTCGCTGGTAAATGCTTTTGAGTATTACAACTGCGATAATGAGCGTGGCACTTATAGTGCTTTTTATGTGGAGGCTATGTAAAATGGCTAAGAAAGTTATTATCGTTCCTTTTGGTCAGTTGCCTTGCAGTTCTAAGTTTACCAGCACAAGCGGCAGTGCTTTTATTAAACTGGCACATGATTGTGAGTATAATCATGAAGATAATCTTGCCGTAAAAGTTTGCAATGGTGAAATTATTGGATTTGGCGATAGAACGCCTGTATTTTATAGATATTGAGAGGGTTTATATCCTCTTTTTTATTATCATGTAAGTTAGTTAGGATTAACTGCCCGGGCAACACTTTGTTAAATAATTAACTTTCAAATTTCCTCTTGACATTCTGTGCTCAATGATATATAATATAGATACACCAAGGGAGAAAGGAGCAAAAGAAAATGGTGGTATATAACGGCTATCAGCTGTCCAAGCGAAAGCCGCTGATTAAGTTAGCTCAAGAAAAACTTGACACAGTAGACTTTGAAAGATTGGCAAGGACTGGACATTTTTTAGACAGAGTAGAGGAGCGCAATATTAACCTAAATAAAATCTCATCTACAAAAATGAAACGCGCCACAATTTATGAAGTAAAGCTAGAGGGAAACGAAATCATTTCTGTTGGTATTCGAGTATCATATAATAAAAAACAAGTTGCCTGTATGATAATTGGGTTTAAAACTGAAACACCGATGGTCGTTACTTCATGGTTGATGGAACGAAAATAATTTTGAGCCGCTTCATGCGGCTTTTATTTTATCTGTCGAGTTAGTTGAGACTAACCCTACCGGGCAATTTAACAAGTCAAAATAAAAAAGAGGGTATAAACCCTCAAATTATGGATTAAATTTCAATTTCTGCCCATGGATTCTTTGAGTGGGCTTATGGAGTAAATAAAAACTTTTATTAAACATCCAATAGGGTAAAAAGATAATAGTGTAGTTTTTCCTTTTTTCAAGAAACCGCTCATAATCTGCGCGCTCTTTTGGGTGTCTTTTTAAATATTCTTCCATACCAGTCAGCATATAAATTTCTTTAGCTTCTTTATCAACTTTATAATTCATGTGGGTCATTCTTGCCATTTTATTTACCTCATTTCATTTCTTATCTTGATTATATTATATCATATAAATCTATTTTGTCAAGAAGAAAATCAAAAGTTATTTATTTAACAATCTTTACCCGGGCGCCAAGAAGTCCTATAAAAGGTATTGACAAAATAAAAATCTGTGGTATAATATATACAGAATCAAGAGAAAGAAAGAGGTAACTACCATGAATATGTTCCAAATCGAGTATGACCGTCTGATGAAGCTCACGAAAGCGAGCATCATCGCTGAAGGTGTCCAGCGTGGCTTCTGGGCATCCACCCCTGAGACCACCGCCTATCTGCTCAAGAGCAGGGACTGGAATAAAAAGTCCCTTGCCCGCTGTGTGGCAGACCGCATTGTGCGGATGGAATTGAGAGGTTATTAACCTCTCTTTTCTTTTGATTTAAAGTTAGATATGGCTAACTCGTGTGCCCGGGCGCTTTGAAAGTTCGATTTATAGTATTGGCAAACTGCTCAGTATATGCTATAATATATACAAATCAAGAGAGAAAGAAAGGTAATAAAAATGATTTATAATGATTTGAAATATTCTCATGTCGTCTACACTTGCAAATTCTGCGATAAGAAATGGGATTTTACCTCTCATTTCTTCATGGGTGATGTCCTCGGAAATTTCGCGCGGTTTCTTCAAATTGTGCATTGTGTAATTCATCATCGTGATAAAATCATGAGTAAAGATATTTTAGATGGTTTAAAGTGCGGCTTGTGTGCCCCTCTTTTCGCACTCAAAACAATTTTGATTGCAGCACTTCAGATTGCCCTCTATCCTTTGTATCTTCTTTTAACTTTTTTATTCTTTGAGTCTTGACAAAAGCAAAAACCTATGCTATAATATATATAGAAAATGAAAGAGAGGTAAACCCCCCATGAGTGTTAAGGAACTGAACTGCTATGATGTTGTCTACTACAATAAGGACAATGAGCTGCTGGTTGAGAGCGCGTGGGCTTCCGATGTCGCAAGCGCAATCAAGATTATCGACAATCGCCATCCGCTAGAAGCGCTGGTTATTCATGATGTACACATCAGAGGTGATTACAATGCTTGAAAAGAACCGTCAAAAGAAAGAACGAGCCGCACGGCGTCAAACCTTTGTAGGTGTACGCCCCGTTCGTTTCAAGAAGAAAACTGCATATGATCGCAAGGCGCAGAAGAACGATACTCGCGCCCAAATCAATGGAGATTAGAGCTAGCCGCCCAGAGATGGGCGGTTTTAATTTTGCTCAAAAATTAGTTATAACTAACTTGCCCGGATAAGTTAGTCTCAATTAACTTTTAATACAAAAAATGCGCCCATGAAGGGCGCAAGGTTCAACTGATTGACAGCGTAGTATTAAAATAAACCATGTCAATTCTGTCTCGATCATTGAAATACGCGGCTTTGCCATCGCTCAAACGAATAGCATTAGGCACAGTACTTTTGTCAACTTCATCGTCGAAACTGCAATCCTCTGCGGGGCCGAGGTCAACCCAAATTTCATCTTGATTGATTTTAATATAAAAATCGCCGCCGCGTAAGAAAATAGTGCCAACAGGAAAATCTTCAAAAATGTTGCTCTGGATTTCGCACTTAATCTTATTCATATTTGATTTGCTCCTTTCTTAATGTACCTATATTATAGCACAGTATAAGTACAATGTCAAGTCTTATTCAAAAGAAACTCCTTTTGGGGTAACAATTTCATCAATGATAATATCATCATCAAAAGCGCGATACCCGCAGCAAGGCAACTCGATTGCATTCAGACCATGAAAATCATCAAAATAATCCTGATCGTCTTTGATAGCAAAGAACCAAGTATCTCCGATTCTAAACAAATCTCTCGGTTTCACATTTGCAGTAGTCAAAAAATTTGTATGAGGATTAAGCGTAAACTCCATAGGATTTGTTCTCCTTTTCTTTTGGTGTACTTATATTATACTATATCTTTTTTCATTTGTCAATACCTAAATTGAAAGTTAATTATTTAACAAAGCGCTGCCCGGGTACCACGCATCAAAAGTACAAATCAATAATTAAAATGTCCATAAAAAATCTGTTGACAAAAGCCGTAAGGTATGCTATACTATATATACGCCAAGAGAGAAAGGGACAAACAAAAATGAAAAAAATGGCTTACTTCGACATGGATGGCACGATTGCTAACTTCTACGGCGTGGACGGCTGGCTTGACTGCCTGATGGCTCATGACCCTCGCCCTTATACCATAGCAGAGCCGCTGTTCACTGCTGAACAGTTTGCAAAAATCGTGCAGATTTTGCAAGCTCAAGGTTTTGGTATCGGTATTATTAGCTGGTGTTCTAAGGAAAATAACAAGGGTTTCAACGCCGAAATCCGCAAGGCAAAAAAGGAATGGCTTGCAAAGTTTTTCCCCTATGCGGAAGAAATTCATGTGGTTGCCTACGGTGTTCCCAAATGGTCGATTGTCCGCCCCGAAAATCGCGTCAATACGATTCTTTTCGATGATGAAGAACAGAATTTGTCTGCGTGGGAAAAACACGGCGGCAAGGCCATAACAGCTGAAAAACTTTTTGAGCTGATTAAGAAAGGTGGTTTTTGATTATGTCTTATGCAAAATTGACATCCTCTAAAGTATTTCTTCCGTTTGGTACTTTTAAACTCGGTGAATTTTTCCAGTATGGAGGAAGAGTTTATATTAAAATTAGTGCTAATAACGCTATCGACCTTTTGAAAGGAGAAGAAACAACATATTTTGATTTTGCTCAAGAGGTTGAAGATGCTGAAATAGAATTGAAAGTTCTTTGATTCTTTCCGCCTTCGGGCGGTTTTCTTTTGATTGAGAGTTAGTTGCATCTAACTCTCCCGGGCGGGCGTATCAAAAGTACAAATCAATAATACAAATTTTCATAAAATAATCCTTGACATTCCGCGTTCAATGCTGTATAATATAATTACACCAAGAGAGAAAGGAACAAACAAAATGAATATCTACATTGCAAGTCCACTTTTCCACAAATGGGAACAGAGAAATGTTAAGTACATTGAAAAGTGGCTGAAAACCATTTTTCGTGGCGCAACTATCTATTGTCCGCAGGATTTTCAAGTACCCAACGCATGGGAATTGCCCAACCATGTTTGGGCAAAGAAAATCTTTGAGGAAGACCACAAACAACTTGACGCGGCTGACCTTGTTGTGTGTATCTCCTATGGCTACAAATCCGATGATGGTGCGGCGTGGGAGATGGGCTATGCAAAGGCAAAAGGTAAAGAGGTTTGGCTTGTTGCCGCAGACCATGACATTGGACCTTATAGTTTGATGTTTATGACTGCTGATAAAATGTTTGCCCTCGATAAAAATTACGATGTGCCAGAAATTGAGCCGCAGGATATTGAGTGGAAATAACTCTTGACAATAGCACAAATGTGTGCTATAATAATTATAGAAAATTGAAAGAGAGGTAATACAAAATGCAGGTTTTCGGTTATGAAGTCGATGAAAACTATGGCTTTATCCTAAATTGTGGCAAGCTCGACCCTATCGAGTTTAAAGGTAATCCCGAAATTGCCTACCGTCAAGCAAAGGAACGCCAGCGTTACGAAAAGTGCAAGAATCGCCGTAATTACATTATGTCATACAAGGTAAAGGGGTGCATCTGATGTTTTGGCTCTTACTGATTGTTTATTTTATCGGACTGTTGATTTTTTGCAGGTTTGCTTCAGGCTTTTAACGAAAACAAGGATAATATGGAGCTTGTTTTTTGCATCGTTATGCTTGGCTTTGCACTGGTTTTGTTTGGCGCACATCTGTGGTATACTTTTTACACGTTGATGCTCTTGCCATGGTTTATTTTCTTACCAACGATTCCAGAAACTAATTTTTGGGGCATTTATATTGCTTTTGTTTTGCTTCGCGGTTTTAGTGTATCGACTAAAACAAAATAATTTTGAGGGCTGAAAAGCCCTCTTTTTTAATATTAGGAATTAGTTAAAGCTAACTGTCACCCGGTAAGTTAGGTATAACTAATTAATCAAAATAAAAAAGAGGGATTACTCCCTCTCTGCCTTGCGGCGTTCAAACGCTTCTCTTGCGTCTTTTAAATCAGTTTCCAAATTTTTGATTTCCTGGCGCTTATCTTCGAGTAGTTCTTCAGCACACTGCTCGCAGTAGTCGTAACAATCTACATGAAAAGCATCCTCATTGCGCAAATAACAACCGCAACCTGCACACTCAAAAACTTTGTCATCTAAGCAATTCTCGCAAAGAACTGCATCAAATTGCTGCCCATTGCTATTCTTAAAAGCATAGCCCTCAATATTCTCAGGTGACATATACAACGGCTTACCACAAACATCACAGCAATCCATTTCGACCATTTTCTTCATATCTATTACCTCCTTTTGATGCATTCATTATAACATATATAATTCAAGTTGTCAAGCATTGTTTTTAAAGTTAGTCACGTTTAATTATCCGCCGGGCAAACTTTGTTAAATAAATAATGCTTGACATTTTACTTTATATATAGTATAATATAGAAAAAGGAGATGATAGTATGGCCGCAAAGAATGAGAAAAAGAAGCTAACCTTTGAGGATAAGTTTGCACGTCACTTCTATTGCCAGCACGCGCGGTTAAACTCTGTCCGTCAAGATAAGCATGACTGTACGCACAAGATGCGCAAAATCAGCAAAGAAATTTGCCGCAAAGCCCTTGACAATCGGGATTAAGTATGATATAATAAATACATCAAAAGAAGATGAACTAACGGGTAGGCAAGGCAATAGTCAAGCCAGAAAACTCCCGTCAAGCATTTTAATTTATTAATAGGAGCTGGTGTCTATGCAGATTAACCTTAGCGAAAAAACTTTGTCTCTGTTTAGCAATACAGAGGTGGGGGATTATGTTCGTTATCCTCGCGGCAGGCTGTGTTTGGTTGTTCCGCGTTTTATCGCGCAGAATCGACTGTATAATGCCGTGATGCTCTCGAATGGCTTACCTGTATTTTTCGCGGCTGACGAAAAAGTCGAAGTCTTTATGAATGTAAAGTTTAAGGAGTGATTTTTATGAATGCTAGCGTTGTTTTATTCAAAGACGAAGAAGGTAATGTTGATTTTGGTTTGTTAATTCCTGATTATGGAATCATTTGTCTTTGCTGTGGTAGTCTGTTTGATTTTGACGATGTTGAAATTCTGTACGACTTCAACGATGTTCATTACCTCGAACAGGCGGTCGCATCTGGCGGCTTTTACGATGAATTGCCTGACAATCTCAAAGCCCTTTACACTGGCGCAAAATAATTTTGACCCGCTTCGGCGGGCTTTTATTTTGTGTGTAGTTAATCATACCTAACTCACCCGGGTGCAGTTAGTTATGCCTAACTCTGTATAAAAATAAAAGGGTCACATTTAATGTGACCCACTTAATTAGTATACACCTGCGTAATCAAAAATTACAGGGCGATTATGTGCTACAAAGCCAATATTCCCGCCATGCAAGTCTGTAATGTTATAATCTTGCATCCAGTCCATTAGATGGTGCATAAATTTCCAACCGTAATACTGTACACAACGTCCAACCCATTCTTCTTCCGTTTCGTGGTAAGGCATTTCATTGATATAGCGTCTAATTTTACGCTTGCAATAGCCTTGACGCTCTAAGGCTCTTGCTACCATACCAAAGGTGTCTGTATATTCATCGGTATCATAATCATACACCAATTCGCCACATTTGGGCTGAATGTAAAAAGTAACACCACGCGGTGAAGTGTACCATTTTTCAATGGTTAAAAGAATGCGCTCGACTTCATATTCACGCGCAATTTGGAAACGCTTGTATTCTTCTTCACAGCCATTAGTGGAAGGATTAATGTCAAGTTTGATTGCAAAATCATCAAACACAAAAGCAACACGCGTCATACCGCTGTGAACTTCAAGCCCCCATTCTTTGGCAAAATTGATTGCCCACCTATAGCGTTTGTCTTTATTCTGAGGGCAAGTGTTAAGAGCCAAGAAAAAGTCGATGGGGAAATCGGTTTCAAATTTGAGTTTCGTGATTTTCATTATGTACCTCGCTTTCTTTATTATTAGTATACCACAGCCGAAGTCAAAAGTCAAGTATTATTTTTAGAAAGCAGTTAGCCAAACCTAACCGCACCCGGACGGGACATTGTTAAATAAATAACTTTCGTTTTACCTATTGACATTCAAGAGCAAATAATATATAATATAGATACACCAAGAGAGAAAAGAAAGAAAGAGGTAACTAATATGTCTATTGTTATTGATTGCAACGAAAATATTCTCCGCGCTTTTCCTATGCTGTCCACTCCTGCATGGCAGTTTATGTGTACTGATTGCGTTTATCGCGCGCTTCAGGCTATGAATCGTCCTGTACGATGCAAAGAAATTCGTCAGTGGATTAAAGAAAATGCCAGTTTCCCGCGTGGTGTTACTATTGAGATGATTTCCGCTTGCTGTTTGCGTCTTGTCAAGATGGGACTTGTTAAACGCAAAGAAGTTGACGAGGGTATGCTGGAAATTCCTCTTGAAGATTGGTGTCTTTACTATTCGATGAATGTTAAGTATTGTCAAGACTGCGGTAATAGATGTAAATTCAATGATGACCACACAAAATTGGTTGTCAAAAATAAAAACGCTTACTATTCTTTGGTGTAACAAATTGGAGTCCCTTTTATGGGACTCCTTTTCACCCGGGCGTCTGCAACATTTATCTATGTTCTTGCACGATTTGTCTATGTCTATCAGCGTTTGGCTGTGCTATACTATATATACAGTCAAGGGAACGGAACAAGAAACCGCTCACAAAGAATTCCAAAAAAAATAAAAAAAAGTTCTTGACAAACGCTCTCGACTGTGCTATAATAAAGATGTTCCAAGAGGAACAGAAAACAAAGTGACTTGCGACTGACTGCAAGAGAAAGAGGTATCTTATGGCTAACACTATGAAGAAGTCTGACCTGCTCTCCGCTATCAAGGCTGACACCCTTGCAAAGCTGAATCTGGAAGCCCTCGGCGCTGTTCAGATTGGCTCTGGCCTGTGGGCTATCCCCTCTATCGACTATGAGGGCAACCAGACCTACACCAAGATTGCAGTGACTGCCGCGAACCCCATCGCCACCGAAAAGGTCGCCGCGTTCGACCTTGACGATGCGGTCGAGAAGTATCAGGCAGAGCTGGCGGAATCCGCCGCAAAGGCCGCAGAGCGCAAAGCAAAGCACGATGCCAAGGTCAAGGCTGACGCTGACCGCCGTGCCAAGCGTGCCGCAGAAAAGGCGGCTCGTGACGCCGAAAAGGCTTGATAGAATTGAGGGCGCAGAGATGCGCTCTCTTTTCTTTTGACCCAACTTTGTGAAAAATTTAACGAGCGTCTGCCCGGGCGCGGTTAGTCAAGCCTAACTCTCATTTTCAGCATGTTGCACAAAATTTGTTTGAAAATTCTTTCGTCTTTTGGCTTGACAAATTGTATACAGTCTGTTATAATAATAGTGTTCTAAGAAATCAATAGAAAGAGGTTGAACCCATTGAGCAAAAAAAAGATTCGTTGCGTTCTCGACACTGAAACCGCAGGGGGATTGAGCAAGCCCCTCCCCTACGATTTTTCTTATATCTTGTACGAGGGCGCAGAGATGCGCGAGGTTTGCCGCCGTTCGTTCGTCATCAAAGAAATTTTTCTCGATGCTACGCTGATGGATTCGGCATATTACGCCCAAAAAGTTCCCTCTTATTGGGAGGATATTTGGGCAGGCAAAAAACAGCTTGTCAGCGCATATTTTGCGCGAAAAACTTTTTTCGACGATTTAGCGCAGTTTAATTGCAAAGAGTGCTACGCTTACAACATGGCTTTTGACCGCCGCGCCCTTAACAACCTTATGAATTTTTCAACGGACGGTCGTTATAAATGGTTTTGGAAAAAGGGCGTTCGGCTGTACTGTATTTGGAATATGGCCGCTTGTGCATTCCTTGCTGGGAATGACTATTACAAAACCGCTATTGCGCAGGACTGGGTATCTGAAAAGGGAAACATTCTTACAAATGCGGAATGTGCCTATCGTTTTTTGACTGGAAATTTTGAGTTTGCCGAACAGCACAAGGGCATTGACGATTCCGACATAGAAGCGTCAATTTTGAAAAAGTGCTTAGCTATGCACAAAAAGCTGGATAAAACTCCGCGCGGTGGCGTATGGCAAAAAGCGCAAAAAATCAATCGCCGCAATCAAAAGAAAGTTGCCGCGAAGAGAATTGAGATTCAGTCCGAAATTGAAGAACTCGAAAAAGAGTTGAAAGAACTGCGCAAAAAGTTGGCCGCACTATAAAAAGTTGAGCCGTTCAAAATTAGAACGGCTCTTTTCTTTTTCTTTTGAGTTAGGCTTAACTAACTCGTGCCCGGGCGCGGCGCAACATTTGTCCATATTTTTGATTGATTTGTCCATGTTCATTTATGCCTTACTATGGTATACTATATATACAGTCAAGAGAGAAAAGCAAGCGAAGAACTTCAAAAGAAATTCTAAAAAACGCTTGACAAACTTCGCTGGCTGTGATATAATAAAGATACTCCAAAGGGGTACAGAACAAGGCGCTCACAGCCAAGAGTGAGAGAAAGAGGTACACTTATGATGAAACAGTTTGAGATTATGGAGGCCGCCCGCCAGCAGATTATCGCCCAGCTGAAACTGGCAGACCTGCCGTATCAGGTCGATGGTGCAGAATTCGGTGTGTATGTCACCGTTAAGGATGGCGATACTGAAATTGATGTGCCGATGACCATTAAGGCCGCCGCACATCGCTATGCGGACACTGAAAAGGCAAAGGCTTATGACCTTGCCGCCGCTGCGGAGGAGTATGACTTCACTGTTAAGGCGCGTGAGGACGCAAAGCAGGCACGCCTTGCCGAAAAGGCGCGTAAGGATGCCGAAAAGGCACGCGCAAAAGCCCAGCGTGACGCGGTGAAGGCCGCAAAGAAGGCTAAGCGTGAAGTCGCAAAAACTGACGCCGAGGGCGATTCTGTCGAGCAGTAATGAATTGGGGCAAGATTTTCTTGCCCCTTTTCTTATGCTCTACTTTGTTAAAAATTTAACAAAGCTTGCCCGGGTGCAATGAATCAAAAGTACAAAGTAAAACATCATATTTGCATAATTTTTCTATTGACTTTTAAAAGTAAGCATGATATAATTATATTAAAGAAAGGGGAAAAGAAAATGGAAATTAGAATTGAAAACACGGATACTTTGCAAACAAAAAATTGTTATATCGGCACAGAAAAACAGATGGAGGATTGACTATGTATTTTGAAATAAGCGGTTTTCCTGGCGAAGGCGACCTGCGTATCCGAGATGCTGGCGGTCACATTGTTGATTATAGTGACTATAATACGCGATATAATGATAATGTTAAAGAGTACATTCTCGCAGTTGTGAGCGATTATTTGGATGACATATATAAAGACCTTGGTCGCCCGCAAATTGATAGTCCCATTTAAGGGACTATCTCCCGGGCACGGTGCAACATTTGTCCATGTTCTTAATTGATTTGTCTATGTCTATTTTCCTAAGGGTATGGTATACTATAATCATTCCAAAGGGAACGGAAATCCCAAGAGAGCGAAACCTGCACGCGGTACGGTTCAACTCCGAACTCGCCCCATTTAGGAGCGAATAGCTCAATGATAGAGCAACAGGAAAAATTCAAAAAACTCTTGACAAACTCCGCGACCTATGGTATAATGAATATGTTCTCAAAGAGAGAACAAAACTTAATACAGAGCGCCTACTGCCGAAAGTGTAGGAGAAAGAGGTTTGCTATGGCTACCACTATGAAGAAGTCCGAGATTCTGTCCACTGCTAAGTCCAACATCATTGGCATGATTCTGCCTGAAGGTGCGCGTCAGATTGGTGCATCGACTTTCGCACTGCCCACCGAGGTTGACGGCGTGACCTGCTGGGTGAAGGTTGCGTTTACTTGTGCCAATCCCATTGACACCGACAAGGTGCCTGCGTTCGACATTGAGCAGGCTTGTGGTGATTGGGAGTTTGAGCGCAAGGAGAAGGAGCGCGTAGCTGCGGAAAAGGCCGCTGAAAAGGAGCGCAAAGCTCAGGAGCGTGCCGCCAAGAAGAAGGCTTGATAGAATCGAGGGTGAAGTGATTCACCCTCTTTTCTTTTGACTCGAAGTTAGTTATGACTAACTGCCCGGGCAGAGGTTAGGTATCACTAATTAGTTTCACCCGGGCAAAGTTAGTTATGACTAACTAACCGGGCCAAAAATAGTCAACGCTCTTCCACAATACCATTATACTATACTTTTTACAATATGTCAAGCATTTTTTCAAATAAAATAAAACTTTTTTCTTGAATATTTATACAAATATTCAATTTTCCAGTTATTTCCAGCAATTTTTCGCGTCTTATCGTTATTTTTTAGCGCAAACTTTGTTAAATTTTTAACAATCGGGCGCGCAAAATGAATAAAAATGCACAAAATTTGTACCTAAATTGTAACTTTTCAAGCCAAAAATAACGCTGCTACGTCGAATTATTGACTCAAGAGCAAATGTATGGTATAATATTTATAGAAAATGAGAAAAGGACATAGGAACGACGAAAAATAAACCGCGTTCCAGCGTTGAAAAAATCAGCATAGCTACGCTAAATAAAAAATGCGTAGCATCGTTAAATCGGTTTGGCGCTCATTTTCTACTTGACTGGTAGGGTTTTGAGAGTGAAAGCATTCAAAATTCGGGAGTTTTAAGCTCCAAAAGCCAGCCAAAGTCAAGAGTTTTCAATCAAAACGATCAACTCAAAAGTCCAAATCAAATTCAAAATGGTGTAACTCAATTAGAATCTCGGCTGATTGAGTTTACATAAATGGTCTGCAAAAGATCGAGTAGTACCTCAAAAGGATGTGTGGATGATTCTGCACATCTTTTTTATTCGCGCCGAACTCAAAAACTTGACTTTTAATCAAAAGTATGATATAATAAGCAAAAAAAACTTTTTTAAACACACGCCAAATATTGACAAAAGCGCAACTTTGTGGTATAATATAATTATAAAGAAGATAAAAGGAGAATCGAAAATGAAGGTTTCACGCGACGAGATTTGCAACGGCTGTACTAGTCTTCAGTTCGGGGCAAAAAAATGTCTCAAATTCAATACAGTTTTGAACACTTTTACCAATAGCGAAGGTTACATTTCTGTTTTTCCATGCGCGATTTGTGGCAGAAATGATTATACTCCGCGCGTAAAGAAAGGAAAAGCCAATGGAAAATAAGATGAATCAGCAGCAAAAACTCAAAGCTGCCAAGGATTTGACAAAGGAACGATGCAAGGATTTTGTCAGCGATTGCATCCAGATTGACGACTATAAATGGGCTTCTCTTGAGGAAGTCAACGGAGAGGAAATTTGGGTCGTCTTTTCGCTCACCGCCAAGAAAAACTTCGACATTGATGATGCTGTTGAGGATTGGAATGACAAGCTAAAAATGCGTTCCGCGCAATAATTATGATCCGGAGCCACGGGATTCGTGGCTCTTTTTTTTATATTTTTTTATTGAGCTGGATACTTGACTTTTGTCGGAAGTTGCGGAATAGGACATTTCAGAGGATTCCAACCCATCTCAACCAACTCCCCTACCAAAAATTTTAGGTGGCCAAGTTTTACTTTTCGGCCCATTAAAAATCATTATATAATTAGCCGAAGCCACGGGATGGATGGTGACATTGGGCTTCTCCGTCGGTGGTCGGGCGGGGAGTTTTCCTCTCTCTCTCTCTTTTCCCTCTCCCTTTTCTTCTCTCTTTCTTATTTTATTTCTCTCCTCTCCCCTTTTTCTTCTTTTTTTCTCTCTCTTTCTATTTAATTTTAACTTCAATCCCTCTCCCTCTAAGCGTCATTTTTTTCTAATTTTTGGATTTTGGATAGTTTTGATTTCCTCCTTTTAGCCCGAATTGTACCCCTCTCCCTCTCATTTTATTTTCATTTTTCATTTTCTCCATTCCAATCCCTCTCCCTCTTATCCCATATTCCTCTCCCCTTTTCTTCTTTTTTTCTCTTTATTTA
>ERZ1023979.372-NODE-372-length-15423-cov-9.988678_pt1 | contig 15423 bp, 8 predicted proteins | sample MGYA00380434_ERZ1023979 | MGnify/ENA primary metagenome ERZ1023979 (study PRJEB33179, sample SAMN07449056) | human gut metagenome | biome: Human-gut; feature: Human associated habitat; material: Faeces | host: Homo sapiens | place: India:Kasaragod | collected...
TTGTGACGGAAACAGACAAACAGAACTGGTGAACTCCACTACAGTATTTCACATGCACGATGAAATCCTTGTTATCGCCAATCCGATAGATGTAGAAGCTATCACTGTCTTTTTTGGAAAACAAGTGAATGTGGAATGGGATTTCCAAAACAAACAACTTATCTCCAGAAAAATTCTGATCACCAAGCCTGAATTGAACGGTAAGACATTGGCCCAACTAAAAATCAGGAATAACTTCGGAGCAAGCATTACCCGTGTAAACCGTTCGGGTGTAGACCTTGTGGCCACTCCCAACCTGCAATTGCAAATGGGTGACCGGGTGAAGATTGTGGGTAGCGAACTAGCTGTAGCCCATGCCGAAAAGATTCTAGGTAATTCCATGAAACGTTTGAATCATCCCAACCTGATCCCTATTTTCTTAGGCATCGCATTAGGGTGTATTCTAGGAAGCACTCCTTTTTTATTCCCCGGTATCCCCCAACCGGTAAAACTGGGACTGGCAGGAGGCCCCCTTATTGTGTCCATCCTGATAAGCCGTTTCGGACCACATTATAAACTGATAACCTATACCACCATAAGTGCCAATTTGATGGTACGTGAAATCGGTATCTCGCTTTTCCTTGCTTGCGTAGGATTAGGAGCCGGCAAAGGATTCATCGAAACAATCATTAACGAGGGTGGATATGTATGGATAGCATACGGCGCCATTATTACGCTGCTGCCTTTACTGATTGTAGGTATAATAGGACGATATGTTTATAAACTGAACTATTACACCTTGATCGGAGTATTGTCCGGAGCCACCACCAATCCGCCCGCATTAGCCTACTCCAATGATTTGACCTCTTGTGACGCTCCGGCAGTGGGTTATGCCACCGTTTATCCGCTTACCATGTTTTTACGTGTACTCACAGCACAAATATTAATATTGGCACTTGCCTAATCCCGCCAGAATTATTGCAAATTCATATTACCGTAGGAGTGAATTAGATTCACTCCTACGGTTCAAAATCCCCCACATCTTTCAAAAGCAACCATTTTTTCATTAATCTTAAAACATATATAAAATAATTGCCTACCTTTGTGCCCGATTTGGTGATATAGGCAGCCTTTCTCTGCCTGTATAAAAGGGAATTCGGTTATAGAATCCGAAGCAGTGCCCGCTACTGTGAAACCCGTCTGATGAAAAGCAATTCTCACCAAGCCACTGTTTCTTTTGCCAGAAATGGGAAGGCGCTTTTCAGGGTGAAGCCAGGAAACCTGCCAAGTCCGAACATAGATAATCATGCTCTCCCGGGGTCAGGAAAGTGAATTATTAATTCTTAAATTCTTTCGATGAAAGTAAAGTTATTATTGACAGCAATTACTTTAAGCTGTCTGGCTATTGACGTACTGGCACAAGTCAGTATCAGTGGAAAGATTGTGAGTGCCGATACCAACGAACCTATAGTGGGAGCTAATATCCGTATCGATCAAAGCCTTTCAGGATGCACCACAAATGGTAAAGGCGAGTTTTCCATCAGCAATCTCCCTGATGGGAAACACGTATTAAGAATCACGCATGTCAGTTACACACCCAAGTCTATCACGACAAAAGGAGGTGAAAAGAATCTTCTTATCAAGCTACAAGACAGTTTTACCAATATAGGCCAGGTAGTAGTAACCGGTACAGGAACACACCACCGCATGACGGACAGTCCCGTGCCTGTTTCCGTTATCACTGCAAAGGATTTAAGTAATGCCAGTGTAACATCGCTGGACGAGGCCTTACAAAAGCTGACCCCGTCTTTCTCAAGTATGACCAACGGCATGGGGACAACATTGAGTCTGAATGGATTGCCTGATGATTATTTCATTTTTCTGGAAAATGGCAAACGCCTGTATGGAGATGACACCTATGCTCGAATCAATGTTGCCAAAATCAAACGTATTGAAATATTGAACGGCGCTTCTTCCGCTCTTTACGGAACAAATGCTATCGGAGGAGTTATCAACATCATTACTGATGATGCAAAAAATGCTATCAATGTTTCCAGCGATACCCGTTATGCCAGTAAAGGACGTTTTACCCAGTCCGTAAACATAGATGTCAATACCGGCAAGTTCGGCTCCTACACCTCTTATCGCCGTCAGCAGGCCGAAGGATGGCAACTGAATCCATACGAGGAGAACTCCAAAACTCATGAATTGGAAGAAACCGGGAAAGTAGCTTCTACAGGCTTCTATGCAAATACTGTCAATCAAAAATTCACTTTCGATGCTACCGACAAACTCTCTTTTTATGCCCGCGGCGGATATTATGACAACAAGACACGCCGCCCTTATGAAGCATACGACTACAACATATTGCATGAAACCTTTAATTATGGCATTGGTGCCCAATACATGATAAATAAAGGGAATTATATTACCGCAGACTGTTACGCCGATCATTTTTCTTCCTCTTATTGTTTTTTTAAAGACAATAAAACCTATAATGGAAAAGCAGGTGAAGAGCAAGTGCGCAAACGGACCCGTAATCACAATCTTAGCATAAAAGGTATTTTTAAATTAGGTAACCGGCACAAACTTTCAGTCGGCACAGAATATATCGTTGATGTCTTGAAAAGTCAAACAGACAATATAGCCAAAGAAGATGCTTATACACTGGCCTTGTTTGCACAAGATGAAATAAAGTTACTGAGAAACCTACAGGCTTTGATCGGTGTACGTTACATTTATCATGAAAATTTCAAAAATCATGCCACTCCCAATGTAGCACTGATGTATAAACCCGGCAAATTCAATTTCCGTGCCTCCTATGCAGCAGGTTTCCGAACTCCTACCCTGTCTGAACTCTATGCCACTGACATAGCTAAAAAAAATGACAGGTTGACAATAGGTAATTTGGATTTAAAGCCGGAAAAGAATAATTATTTCTCATTGAGTGCAGAGTATGTACATGAGCGTTTTTCAGTATCAGTCAATGCTTTTTATAATAATATTCGTGACATGATAGATTATAATACGATTGCCACGGGAGATAAAGCTATGGAGCAATATGGTCATAAGGAAGTTCGTCAACGTGATAATATAGCGGAGGCTAAAGTCCACGGAATCAATGTATCCGCCAATGCATACCTAGGTGCCGGGTTCAATTTAAGCGGAGGATACACTCATCTTAATACCCAAGATGTGGAATTGGAACAACCCATCGACAAAAGTATAAAAAACGCATACAATATCAATGCCCAATGGGCGCATTCATGGAAAATATATCGGTTGAATATAAATTTGAACGGCCGTATCAACAGCAAGCGTTTCTCTAAAAGTTACGGTTATGCTCCCGAGTATCAATTGTGGGATTTAAACACACGCCATTCTTTCAACTTAAAATCTGTAATCATCGAACCCGGATTCGGCATGGAAAACCTGTTCGATTATATGGATGACCGTCCTTATAACAGCAATTATGCGACACTTACCCCTGGACGTTCATTCTACATCAGTCTGTCTTTAAAATTTAAAAGCTAAAAAAAATCAAAGACTTATCGAAGATAATATAAAATAAACCTCTATCTTTGCAACGGAATTAGTAATCGGGCTATCACATAGCCCGATGCAAGGGAACCCGGTGTAAATCCGGGGCTGTACCTGCAGCTGTAAATCCTCATGATGTTGATTGGATAGTCTAAAACCACTGTTTCATTTGAAGAAATGGGAAGGTTTCCAATCAGAGGAAAGCCAGAATACCTGCTAAGTCTGTTGAACAATAAACACCAAGCTTCCAGGATTAGAAGTATGTGTCCATTCGAACAAGCGTTTTCCAACGTCTATTCCTTTGTGGCATTCCTCTTTATCAGAGGGAAACTTGATGTTTTATTTTGCAAATTAAATAAAACATAATATGAGGTATTTACTTCCTGCTATTCTACTATTAGGTACACAAATTGCAAGTGCCCAAAGTATTCTCAAAGATAAAGACGATAAAGAATTGTCCGTATTACTGAATGAAGTGGTCATCACGGGTACAGGTACTGAACATTATCTGAAAGATGCTCCCGTACAGACTGAAGTCATAACCAGCAAAGCTTTGGAACAATATCAGGCACGCAGTATAGACGATTTGCTCAGTGGTCTTAGTCCTTCATTGACCTTTCATGATGGTGATATGGGGAGCCATATCCAACTAAACGGATTGAACAATGACTATATCCTGATCATGATAAATGGAAAAAGAATGAATGGCGATGTAGGAGGGCAAAACGACTTGAATCAATTAAATCCTGCTAATATAGAACGCATAGAGATTGTAAAAGGGGCCGCTTCTTCACTTTATGGCAGTGACGCAATAGCCGGAGTTATCAATATCATAACCAAACGTAACCGTGAAAAAATGGAGCTCACCAACACATCCCGCATAGGTGAATATGGTGATATACGTCAAAGTACCAGTTTCGGCTTTAACTATAGAAAGATAAAATCTGTAACCGGAATCAACTTCCGGCATACCGATGGTTGGCGGAATACAGACCTACAATGGGATCAGAATCAATTGAAATCCGGCTCTACTATGTTGACCGTAAACCGTTCTTCAAACTATACCCTGTCCGAGAACATTGAATGGCAAGTCAACCGTAAACTAGACCTCACTGCAGAAGGCACTTATTATGAGCGTTGGGTAATGCGTACACACGGTCCTTGGAAATATCAAGCCAATGATTTTTATTATCGCAACTATACATTTGCAGTGGGAAGTAAATATAAATTAGGAAAACGGAATTATCTGGCAGCAGACCTATCTTATGGCAGATACGGTTACTTCTATGACTATAAGCTAAACGAGCATACTGATTATTTTCTAGACAATGACCGCCATGAACGTATCACCTACTTTGCCGGTCAACGTATCAAACAAAGTATTCAGAAACAAATATTAGGCCAGGTAAAAAGTGTATTTTATCTTGGAGAGGATCATATTTTAAATGCAGGAATCGAATATCAGTACAATCATTTGGAATCACCTCATCACATTGACGGTGACCGCGCTTCCGTTTATACGTTGGCAGCTTATATACAGGATGAATGGACAGCCAGAGAAAATCTGGTTCTGACTGCCGGGGTACGAGGAACACAACACAAGGAAACAGGGTTGAATTTCAGTCCGAAAATATCAGGACTTTATAAACCCGGAGAACATATTAATTTGCGTGCGTCTTATGCTTTAGGCTACAAAGCACCCACTATTAAAGAACTTTATTATAATTATACCGGAGTTATCGGAGGCGGTGCTTTGACTGCATATCATGGCAACACAGATCTAAAAGCACAAACCTCACAATATGCTTCAATCGGTATTGAGTACGTAGGGCAAAAATTCCAAGCCAGTTTAACCGGATACATGAATTATCTTCACAACATGATTGAGTTGGTTGAAATTTCCGTAACTCCCGATGAAAAGTTTCTTGAAGTAGAAAAGAGCAAACAATATAAGAATTTGACAAAGGCACGTATTTATGGTATGGATTTCACCTTCAACTATCATCCTGCAAAATCTCTCAGCCTTGCCGGTGGATATAGTTATGCTGATCCGAAAGCACAATATCCTAACAAAGGTATAAATTATATGAAATATCTTCCTATTGATGCCACTTCCAGCCATAATGCAAATTTAAATGTCTTATGGCAACATTCATGGAAACTATATCGTTTGGGTGTCGGCATCTATGGCAGATATCAGTCTACACGACGTTATATCAATGATAACAATGCCGACGGATTCCAAACTTGGCGTATCAACACAGCCCACTCATTATTAAAAATGAAACGGTGGTCATTAACGATGAATGCCGGGATAGATAATGTATTTGACTATGTAGACCGTACTCCCTTCGGACGGAATCGTGCTACATCAACTCCAGGAAGAACTTTTTATGTATCTGCCCTTATTAAATTCAAAAACAATTAATAACCAACAATTTATAAATCATTTTTTATTCGTATGAAACAATTCAAGTATTATCTGATGGCGGCTTTTGTTGCTGCCGCAACTTGCACAGGATTCAGTTCCTGTAGTGACAATGATGATGAAGAAAGTACTGTTAATCCTGCTGTGGATGTAGTAACCAGAACCAAGCAACACGACACAGCCATTTTGCTCTGTACTTTTGGCAGTACCTATAATGAGTCCCTTTCTGTTTATGATGATGTGATTGAGGATTTTAAAGCTAAATTCCCCAATACGGATATTTATATGTCATTTACTTCACGTACATGTATCGGACGTGTAGAAGCATATACCGGCATAGCACGTTATGAATTGGACCAATGGTTGAAAGCAATAGGCGATGCAGGATACAAACGTGTGGCTGTACAATCATTGCACGTAATTCCAGGCGAAGAATATCTTTCATTGATGAATACTGATGTAAAAAAATACTTTATGATTCAATGGTATCCGCATATTGATGTATTGAAAGGTGCCAACCTTCTTTCCAGTGCAGAAGATACTAAAGATGTAGCAGAGATACTTTACAAACACTATGAGTCTAAATTAGCAGGCAAGAACAACATCGTGCTTCTAATGGGACACGGTAATCCGGATGAGAATTACAATGCCAACACAAAGTATTCTGACATGGAAAAAGCATTGCAGGAACTTGCTGCCAACAACAATATCTTTGTAGGTACTGTGGATTATGGTGACATGCTTTTCTTCCCGAAAGAAATAGAGAAAGAGCCGGCTAATAGAATTCCTGTAGAAGGATTTGACAAAACCCAATATCCCAACTGTATGTACTCTAAGGTGATGAGCTATTGCGAAAAGAACGGTCTGAACCCATCAGAAGTAAATGTTTATCTTGCACCTTTCATGTCAATTGCCGGTGACCATGCCCACAACGATCTTTGGGGATTGGAAGCTATGGCCGAAGATGACGATGTAAGTAGTGTGGAAATCAATACAAATGAATATAGCTGGCGTGAACGTTTGGAGAAATTAGGATTCAAAGTAGACAGAACATTCGAAAGCCACCCGACAGATCAAGCCGGAGCCGATCATGGTATTAAAGACGGATGTAATATGAAACCTTTGGGTAGTTATCCTGAGATTCGCCAAATTTGGGTAAACCATTTATATGAAAACTGGAATGATGACAGTGCATGGGAGAACGGTGAAGACTATCAACCGGAAGCATAACCAACTTAATATATTTATCTGAAAAAGGCGGAATTTATTTCCGCCTTTTTCAGATACGCCAAAACCGATAGATACCATCTTTCATCTCATCCCCGTATATCCGATAGAAATGCTAATGGGTATCAGGAGATATGTCAATTGGTTACTCATAGCACTGTACATGGAAATAGTAGCTGTGCTGCTTGGAAGCATGGTAGTAGAACTTGTCCAAAATGTTTAATACCATCCAACTTTTATAAATCATTTCTGATTTTTAAACTAACTCAATGCTGTAATAATTCCAATTTCCATTATCTTTGTTCCCGAATCGGTTCCGAATAGATGTCCTCTATCCGGATTAAAAGGGAATCGGGTGTAAATCCCGGACAGTCCCGCTGCTGTGAAACTCCGATAAAATTTCCGATACGTACCTATTGCCACTGCCTGACTCCACATAACGAGAACGCGGGAAGGCATCGGAAATGAGGAGCCAGTCAGAAGACCTGCCATTCATCAAAGGCCGTTTCTACTCGTGGGGTTAGGGAAGCGGTACGAAAATATACAATAATTCATACCAACAGCATCTCATGCAAATAATTAAAAGGAATGGGACAACAGAATCCTACGACAGGGAAAAAATAGCCGTTGCCATACGGAAAAGTTTTATCAGTACCCAAAAAGAAATAACAGATGAAGCTGTCTACACCATAGTAGATGAAGTGGAACAATTTCTGCATCAAAACGAAGCAAATCGTAGTGTAGAACGCATTCAGGACGAAGTGGAACGTAGCTTGATGGAACATGGCTTTTACGCAGAAGCCAAAAACTATATACTTTACCGTTGGCAGCGCACAGAAAGAAGAAAAGTCCTCAGTCAAATCATTACCGGAACCGGTGATGATACTATAGCAAATATACTGAAAGAGATACAAAAAGACTTCTCCGGGAAGGAATATAGTCTAACCTTTCTCGCAGAGAAATTCACAAGTTTCTGTAAACCGGATATGACATCCGGGGAACGGTTGGCGGCACTTGTCAAAGCGGCTGTAGAACTGACAACACAAGAAACTCCCGACTGGGAATTCATTGCAGCGCGTCTGCTGAATTTCCGATTGACAAAGAAACTGACCGAACAGGCGGAAGCTGCCGGCATCTTTTCATTTTATGATAAATTACGCTACCTCACCGACGAGGGCTTGTATGGTAATTATATCTTGGCCTCCTATACTCCACAGGAGATAGAAACGGCAGCCGGCTTCATGTGTCCCGAACGTGACAAGCTTTTCAATTATTCAGGACTGGATCTGCTTGCCAAACGTTATCTGATCCGTACCCGTTCACACGAACCTATAGAGTCTGTGCAGGAAATGTATTTAGGGATTGCCCTTCATCTCGCTATGCCCGAAAAACAGAACAGACTGCAATGGGTAAAAAAGTTCTATGATATATTAAGTCGTCTGGAAGTCACAATGGCCACTCCTACCCTGGCAAATGCCCGAAAACCTTATCACCAGTTATCCAGTTGCTTCATTGATACAGTGCCCGATAGTCTGGAAGGCATTTACCGCAGCTTAGACAATTTTGCGATGGTAAGCAAATTTGGAGGAGGAATGGGAATGTACTTTGGCAAAGTTCGTGCCGCAGGTGGAAACATACGCGGATTCAAAGGTGTGGCCGGAGGTGTAATCCGATGGATGAAACTGGTGAATGACACTGCTGTAGCCGTTGACCAGTTAGGTATGCGTCAGGGGGCCGTAGCCGTCTATCTGGATGTATGGCACAAAGACTTGCCTGAGTTTCTGCAACTCCGGACCAATAATGGAGATGACCGGATGAAAGCGCACGACATCTTCCCCGCCGTATGCTATCCGGACTTATTCTGGCGTATGGCGAAACGGGATTTAAACCAGCAATGGCATTTATTCTGCCCCAATGAAATAATGACCGTCAAAGGATACTGTCTGGAAGACTACTACGGAGAGGAATGGGAACAAAGATACATGGATTGCGTAAATGACTCCCGACTCTCCAAGCGCAGCATGAGCATCAAAGATATCGTCAGACTGATACTGCGTTCGGCTGTAGAAACAGGTACTCCCTTTACATTCAATCGTGACACCGTGAACCGTGCCAATCCCAATGCGCACCGGGGAATCATTTATTGCTCCAATCTTTGCACGGAAATAGCACAAAACATGTCCTCCATTGAAACAGTTTCTACAGAGATATGTACGGAAGATGGTGATACAGTGGTAGTCAAAACAATCCGGCCCGGAGACTTTGTGGTATGTAATCTTGCCAGCCTTTCATTAGGACATTTGCCCTTGGAGGATGAAAAACAAATGAAAGAAAAGGTGGCAACTGTAGTACGGGCATTGGATAATGTGATTGAACTGAACTTTTATCCGATTCCTTTTGCTCAGATTACCAATCATCGCTACCGCAGTATCGGCTTGGGAGTCAGCGGCTATCATCATGCTCTTGCTGTTCGCGGCATTCGTTGGGAAAGCGAGGAACATCTCAGTTTTATGGATAAAGTTTTCGAACGTATCAACTATGCTGCCATAGCAGCAAGTAGCGAACTGGCAAAAGAAAAAGGGGCCTATCATTATTTTGAAGGCAGCGACTGGCAGACCGGAGCTTATTTTATAAAACGGGGTTACAATTCGCCAGAATGGAAAGCATTGGCTGTAAAGGTTTCCACACAAGGAATGAGAAATGCCTATCTTCTTGCCATTGCCCCCACCAGCAGCACCAGTATCATTGCCGGAACCACTGCCGGAACAGATCCGGTAATGAAACGTTTCTTCTTGGAAGAAAAGAAAGGAGCCATGCTGCCACGTGTTGCACCGGCATTGTCCGATAAGACCTATTGGATATATAAAAGTGCTTATCTGACAGATCAGACATGGAGTATCCGTGCCGCAGGGATCCGGCAGTTACATATAGACCAGGCGCAAAGTCTGAATCTATACATTACCAATGAATTTACCCTGAGACAAGTATTAAACCTGTATTTGCTGGCATGGGAATGTGGCGTAAAAACAGTATATTATGTCCGCAGCAAATCATTGGAAGTAGAAGAATGTGAAAGCTGTGCTTCCTGATCTTTTCGTAAACACTCCAGTACTGAATTGTCATGCTAAAACATTTCTTGTAGGGGCACCATGCTTGCGCCCCTACAAGAAATGAATAACAAATTTATTTTTAATATACAGCCTTGAGTTAGCAGTAAAACAAGAAGACAGAATATAAAACAACAATAAATCATGAATACAATAAAATTAAAAAAGAATGCCCTTTTCAATCCTGAGGGAGATACCGACCTCCGTCACAGAAGAATGATTGGAGGAAACACCACCAATTTGAATGATTTCAATAATATGCGCTACAAATGGGTTAGTGACTGGTATCGTCAGGCCATGAATAATTTTTGGATTCCCGAAGAAATCAATCTCACCCAAGACACCATGGATTATCCTCACCTGGACCAATAAGAACGGACAGCCTATGATAAATTCCTGAGTTTTTTATTGTTCCTTCATTCATTACAAATCAATAATCTGCCCACCATCAGCGAATACATCACAGCCAATGAAGTTAATCTATGCCTCCATATCCAAGCCTTTCAGGAATGTGTACACAGCCAAAGCTACAGTTACATGCTGGATTCTATCTGTAGCCCCGAAAAGCGTAACGAGATCCTTTACCAATGGAAGACAGACGGACACCTGCTGAAAAGAAATACCTTTATAGGCAATTGCTATAACGAATTCCAGGAAAGTCAGGATGGATTCACATTGATGAAAACCCTTATCGCCAACTATATATTGGAAGGAATCTATTTCTATAGCGGATTCATGTTTTTCTATAACTTGAGCCGTAATGGAAAAATGTCAGGTTCCGCACAAGAAATCCGATATATCAATCGAGATGAAAACACGCATCTGTGGTTATTCCGCAACATTATTCTGGAATTAAAGAAAGAGAAACCGGATTTATTCACTCCCGATAAAGTAAAAATATATGAATACATGATGCGTGAGGGGGTCAAGCAGGAAATAGAATGGGGACAATATGTAATAGGAGACAATATACAGGGACTCAACCGGAAAATGATAGAAGATTATATTCAATATTTAGGCAATCTCCGTTGGAGTAGTTTAGGTTTTGGCCCTCTGTACGAAGAAAACCATAAAGAGCCGGAAAGCATGCACTGGGTATCTCAATATTCCAATGCCAATATGGTAAAGACTGATTTTTTTGAAGCAAAGAGTACGGCTTATGCCAAAAGCACAGCTTTGGAAGATGACTTATAACCCATTTACAAAATAATTTTGCTCCGCATCTTAAACCGTTAAGATACGGAGCAATAAATGACCTGACAGAAACATTTCCATTAAAGACTATCAATAAACAGCTGTCGCCACCTCTTTCACATTATCCACCGCACCCACTGTATAAAAATGTATCCCCGGAACCCCATATGCTATCAGCTCCCGGCATTGATTGATACACCACTCTATGCCTAATGCACGCGCTTCTTTATCATCCTTGCATTTCATTGCTTCCACAACCAATTCCTGTGGTAAATCCACATTGAATGTTTTAGGAATAACACTGAGTTGTGATAGCTTGGAAAAAGGTTTGATGCCCGGTACGATAGGAACATTAATCCCCTCTTTTCTTGCACGCTCCACAAAGTCAACGTATTTTCGGTTATCATAAAACATTTGTGTCACTACATAATCGGCTCCGGCTTCCACTTTCTTTTTTAACCAATATAAATCTTGTTCCATGTTGGGAGATTCCTCATGCTTCTCCGGATAGCCTGCCACCCCATAACGAAAAGGAGTTAAAGGAGCCTGAATCGGCGTTCCATCAATAAATTTGCCTTCATTAAAAGCATTGATCTGCTCTTCCAACTCCAAAGCATGGGCATAACCATCTTTCTCGGGAACAAAAGAAGATTCATCTTTTGCCTTGTCACCCCGGAGTACCAACAGATTAGTAATACCTAAGAATTGCAAATCAAGCAATATATATTCCGTATCTTCACGCGAGAAACCACTGCACAAAATATGCGGTACAACAGTAATATCATATTTATTATGTATAGCCGCAGCCACCGCTACCGTACCCGGACGCCGCCGATAACGATTACGTTCATATAAACCACCCCCCAACTCGCGATACACATATTCGCTGCGATGAGTGGTAATATTGACATAAAGAGGATCAAACTCCCGTAATGTATCTATTGTAGCATATAGTTTTTCAATTCCAGTACCTTTCAACGGTGGAAGAACCTCGAAAGAAAATGCTGTTTTCTTTTCCTTATTTATCAACTCAGCAATACCCATCTTTTTTGACCTTTTTACTTATTAATTCCGATAAATCCATATAACAGACAGCTATATAGAAGATTTATCTTTATATTAATCACATTTCAGATTTATTTCTTCACAAAGATAGTAATAGCAGATTTTACATCCAATAAATCATTTTATTTTAGATAATTATTCTAAATAAAGAGTATCAAAAGAATTATTATCTAAAATAACCTGTTCGAAAGCCCTATAATAGGTTATTTATTCTATGACGCAAATTGCCGGGAGAGGGCGGACAGCGCTCCTCTCCCGGCAATAATATATACAAATTAAAAACTCAATTTCACTCCGGCAAAGTAAGAACGCGGCATACCCGGTCCATAAATGTAACCGGAATCACGTTTTGCCCCCCGGTCAAAGTCACTTTGATACGCATTAAAGATATTATGTACTCCAGCATTGACCTGCATGGTTATGCCTTTATACAAATTGAAATCATAACCGGCTTTCAGATTCAATTCAAAGAAATCAGGTGTATTCACAGCAATGTCCTTATCAATAAAACCTGCTTTATGTTCTACCATCATACTACCGGTATAAGTACCGGATAATGCAATAGTCATCGGTACGAAAGGGTTGTATGACAAAGTGAAATATCCATAAGTATTCGGAGTACGGAACATTTTTTTCTCCATCGGAACCGTTTCATCATCACTCCATGCACGTGCCTGCTTGTATTCGGCCTTCTGCATGGTAACGCCGGCCTGCAATTGAAGTAAGGAACGGTAAGCAATCTTTCCTTCCAAAGTCAAACCATATACCTTAGCTCCTTTCTCGTTATACCGTTCATTGATAATAATACCGTCACGCTCTCCTTTCTGACGTAAGGCAAATACGTCTGAAAGCGAAGTATAAAAACCTTCTATAAGCAAGTTTCCCTGAAAATCTCCCCAACGATGATACAAATCTCCCGATATACTCAGACTTTGTGATTTTTCTTCTGTCAAGTCTTTTGCCAGTTCAATCATAGACACAGTTCCACCTACATTTTCTATATGCAAATCTTCATCAAAGGCCTGAGGTGCACGGAATCCGAAAGAATAGCTGGCACGCAGGTTCATATTTTCGGTCGGATTGTAACGAAGATTAGCACGCGGACTGAAGATTACATGATCCACCATATTATGTTTATCCAAACGCCCTCCAAGTAAAAAGCTCCACTGCTTGTTCTTCCATTCATTCTGGAAAAATGCACTGGCTATACGGACTTCTTGTTTGGTATAACGGTTATACCCCCACATATCATCCGTCAAGTTATCCTGATTATATTCCAGTCCTCCGGTAAAATCGGCAGGCATAAAGAAACATTTATCAAAACTATAGATATACTGCGATCCTGTGACCCAGGTAAAATCCGTGGTCGCGCCATACGCATTCACATCTTGTCCTCCACCATAATAACTGTCGCGTCCTGTATGCTGTGCAGAAGCATATACACTCAGCCGCTGTTTCTCATCAGGAGAGAAATAATCAAATTTCGCTCCCCCGCTATTGATAGTATGCTGCAATTGTTCGGCTATATCCGCTTCATGGGGAGGTCGGTTCAGTTTATTCCCGCCACGACGGAACTCACTGAGATGATGATATTCAAAAGTCAGTTTTGAATATGTACTTGTTTTGATAAAAGAACGAAAACCGACTGTCTGATTTTTCAGTTTTGGCAATTCGGTGTAGCCATCGCCATCATTGTCATAACCGCTTCTTTCTCTGTTCTGTCCAAAAATATACAATCCTGCCTTATGATTATCAGTCACTAACGAAGCATTCAGTGTCGTATTATTATCCCAAGAAGAAGTACCGCCTATGCCTGTCAGAGTATGTGTCAACTGCCCTGAGTTCCGTACAGGCTCCTTGGTGATTATATTAATGGTTCCCGCAATGGCTGAAGAACCGAACAAAGCCGAACCTCCTCCGCGCATCACCTCTACACGCTCAATCATATTGGCAGGTATCTGTTCCAATCCATATACACCGGCCAAGGCACTGAATATAGGACGCGAGTCAATCAATATCTGCGTATAAGGGCCATCCAACCCATTGATACGTACTTGCTGGAAACCACAGTTCTGACAATTATTCTCGACCCGCACTCCGGGCTGAAAATTCAGTCCTTGCGACAATGTGGAGGAATTAGTGTTCTCAAACACTTTCACATCCATCACATTAACCAACGTAGGTGCCATGCGGCGGGTGGTCTCACTACGATTGGCAGACACCACCACTCCGTCCAATGCTATCAAATCCTCTTCTATCTCGAAGTTCTCCTCCAAAGTTTTCCCTTTTCTTAAAGTTACTTTCCGGCTGACCGTCTTGTAACCGACAGCACTTACCTCCATGGTAAATTCTCCTTCAGGCAGATTTTTAAGAAAATAGTGTCCACTGGCGTCAGTCATAGTCCCTATGGTAGTTCCTTTCAGCGATACGCTGATAAAAGAAAGATGCTCTTCCGTATTCTTATCCAATACATGACCTATGATATTGGCATCGGACTTATTCAATTCATTGGCGTGCACAGCCGATGATGAGAGTAGAAAACACACTGCTCCCATCAAGAAAAATATATATTTCTTCATGTGTTGTTATTCTGTTTATTAATAAATAAAAGGATAGCAGTCAGAAGAATGAATCCGCGAACAGATAATGTAACGGAAAATCACTCCACCAACATAAAAATATACTATTTAACAAACAGCGGGAGGCGCGCGCAAATAAATGCCACAACCGGTTCGTATCAGTTTGATGCGTTCTACAGCCGGCACAGCCAGCAAACACAGCAATACCCAAAAGACCGTTGTGGAAGACGGAGTGAACAAACTACCGGAAGCAGCAAAAGAAGAAAGGAAAAAGATAGTTTCCAATTCCACTTCTGTATGTTGA
>ERZ1023979.385-NODE-385-length-15071-cov-8.778903_pt1 | contig 15071 bp, 15 predicted proteins | sample MGYA00380434_ERZ1023979 | MGnify/ENA primary metagenome ERZ1023979 (study PRJEB33179, sample SAMN07449056) | human gut metagenome | biome: Human-gut; feature: Human associated habitat; material: Faeces | host: Homo sapiens | place: India:Kasaragod | collected...
GATTGTAACAGTAAAAACGCTTTTTCTGTCCCACGATACGGTCCCAGTTGCGAAGGTCGAAGTAGAGGTAGCCTCCGGGCTCCACGAGCGCGTCCATCTGCTCCAAAACGCTGGTGATCTCGTTGTTTGTCACGTAGGCAAGCGAGTTGCCGGTGCTCATCACGCAGTCGAAGCTGCGGTCAAAATGAGACGTCAGGTCGCGGAAATCGCTCTGCCGCAGGTCGATGGCGATGCCACGCTCGTCCGCCTTTTTGCGGCAGCGCGCGAGCATGCTGTCGCTCAAATCGGAGCCGTACAGCGAGACGCCGAGCTGCCCGAGCGGCAGCGTGAGCGAGCCCGTCCCGATGCTCACATCGAGCGCCGAGCGAATGGGCCTGCCGTCGAAAACGGTCTGCCAGTGGGAGAGGGTCTGTGCATCCTTTTTCGGGGAGTCGAAGAGGTCGTAGATGTCGGTGCGGTCGTAGACGCTGGCCATAGCGCATGCTCCTCCTGACAAAATATTGGATCGCACCCCGCGCTCAGCGCTTTTTGCGCTGGGACGAGGACGGAATGTCCATTTCTGCGCGGTACTTGGCGACGGCGCGGCGGCTGACCTCGATGCCGAGAGCCGAGAGCGCCAGACGAAGCGCCTCGTCCGAGAGCGGCGCAGCCGGGTCCTCTGCGCGAATGAGGCTTTGCAGCCGCTGCTTGACCGCGTGGGACGAGACTGCCGCGTCGGGGCGGATCGCCGTGGTGAAAAAGCTGCGCACGGGGATGATCCTGCCCTGGAACTGAATGTATTTATTCTGCGCCGCACGGCTCACGGTGGAGGTGCTGACGCCCATTTTTTCGGAAAGCTGCTGCATCGTCACGGGCAGCAGCGCTTCACCCTCGCAGAAAAAGCCGTGCTGCTCGCGCCCGATGAGCGTGAGCATCTGTACGAGCGTGTCGCAGCGGGTGTGGACGCCCTTGATGAGGGCCTGTGCTTCGGAGAGCTTTTCTTTCACGTAGCGCTGGACCTCGGGGTCGTCGCTCGTGTTCATCAGCGCGGCGTATTCGGCGTTGACGGACAGGCGCGGCAGAATGCGCTCGTTGAGCTCGATGACGAGCTGGCCCTGCTGCACGGAAAATTCCGCGTCGGGGGCGACATAGGCGATCTGCTCGCTGCCGGCAAAGCTGCGCGAGGGGATCGGGTTGAGCGCGAGTATCTTGGCCGCAGCGGCCCTGGCTTCACCGACGCTGACGCCGAGCAGAACGGCAAGGCCGGAAAAGTTGCGCTTGCCGAGCAGTTCGAGCCCATCGCGCGCGATCTTCAGCGCCAGCGGGTCGAGCGAGCGGCCCTGCGCGAGCTGGAGCGTCAGGCATTCCGACAGGTTCCGCGCGCCGACGCCCGGCGGGTCGAGCATCTGCACGGCGAAGAGTGCCTGCTCGAGCGAGAAGAGCGGGATGTCGAATTCGCGTGACAGCTCTTCGAGCGGGCAGTCGAGATAGCCGCGCTCGTCGAGACAGTCGATCAAAAAGCGGCACAGGCGCAGAAGCTCATCATCGACGAGCTTCATCTGCCCGATCTGTTCATTCAGGTGGTCGCGGAACGTTTTTTCGCGCGTCAAAAAGGCGGTGAAGTCCTGCACATCCTCCATGCCAGAGGAGGTGACACCGCGCCATGAGTCCGCCTCGCGCACCTCGAGCGGTTCACGCTCGGCGGGAGCGGCCTCGCTGGGGAGCTCGGTCTCGTAATAGGTGGGGGACTGTACGTCGAGCAGCGGGTTTGAGAGCGCGACTTCCTGCACGTATTCGGCGAGCTCCGGCGCGGAGAGCTGCAAACAGTCGAGCGATTGGCGCATCGCCTGCGTCAGCACGAGCTTTTGGCTCAGCGTTTGCCTCTGTTCAAGCTGCACGATAGATTCCCTCCTCAAATGATGCTCATTCAGTAAATTAAAGTATAGCAGTTTTCGCCTTTCTTCGCAATACACAGATGCGCGGGAATGTCCCCAAAAAAGCAAGGGGGCATTCAGATCGCGCAAAAAAGCAGGGCGGCCCAAGACCGACTCCGCATAAGAAAAATGCGGAGTCGGCCTTGGGCCGCCCTGCTTGGTGCAAAGGGAATGTTGTGTTACGGCAGCGGGATCTCCTTGCTGTCGAAGAGCGTCTTGAGCTCGATCGAGGTGCGCGAGTCGCCGAACTTCTTGATGAGGGAGAGAAGCTGGTCGAGCTGCTGCGTGTCGCGCACGGCGAAGCGGAGCAGCGCGTTGAACTCACCCACCACGTGATAGTGGCTGATGATGGCGCTCTGCGAGGCGCAGAAATCGCAGAATTTGTCGTACTTGTCCGGCTCGAGCGCAACGGAGATAAAGCCTGTGATGTTACAGTCGAGCTTCGTGCGGTCGATGTCGATGTGATAGCCGCGGATCACGCCGCTTTCCTCCATCCGGCGAATGCGTTCCGACACGGCGGGCGGCGTCAGCCCCACAAGGTCTCCCATGCGGCGCAGCGTGCAACGGCTGTCGTCCTGGAGGAGGTTGAGGATTTGGTAGTCAGTCCGATCCATCATGTTCTCCCTCTACCGTTCTCTTACACGATCTCGCCGCGCTTGATGACGGTTTTTGCAAGATTGCTGCCAACGCGGTAGCAGATGTAGTCGAGGTCGGGCGCGTCCCAGATGACAAGGTCGCCCAGCTTGCCCTCTTCGACAGAGCCGACCTTGTCGGCAAGGTCGATCGCCGCGGCGCCGTTGAGCGTGACAGCCGTGAGGACCTCCTCCGGCGTCAGCTTGTACTTGAGGCAGCCGAGGTTGATGACAAACTGCATGTTCAGGCACGGGCAGGAGCCGGGGTTGAAGTCCGTCGCCATTGCAACGGGCACGCCGGCTTTGACCATGTCGCGCGCGGGCGCGAACACCGCGCCGAGGTTGAAACTCGTCGCGGGCAGCAGGCATGCGATGACGCCGCCCTTGGCCATGGAGGCAATGCCCTCCGGCGGGCAGACGATCAGGTGCTCGGCCGAGATCGCGCCGATCTCGCCAGCGAGCTGGCTGCCGCCGATGGCTTCGATCTCGTCGGCGTGGATCTTCGGGCGCAGACCGTACTTGAGACCCGCTTCGAGCACCTGACGGGACTCTTCGACGGTGAAGGTGTCGGCCTCGCAGAAGACGTCGCAGAACTTGGCGATGCCCTGCTCCTTGACCTTGGGCATCATCTCCTCGCACACGAGGCGGACGTACTCTTCGCGGTTGGACTTATATTCCGCGGGGACAAGGTGCGCGCCCATGAAGGTCGCGACGAGGTCCATGCGGTGGTGATCGTTGAGGTCCTTGATGACCTCGAGCGCCTTGAGCTCATGCTCGGTGGCGAGGCCGTATCCGCTCTTGGCCTCGACCGTGGTGGTGCCGAAGCCCATCATCTCGTCGAGCGCCTTGGAGGCCTTGGCGGCGAGCTCCTGCTCGCTGGCCTGACGGGTGGCGTTCGTCGTGGACTGGATGCCGCCGCCCGCGTTCTGAATGTCGAGATAGCTTGCGCCGTGGAGCTTGAGACCCAGCTCGTTCTGGCGCCAGCCGCCGAAGATGAGGTGGGTGTGGGCGTCGACAAGGCCGGGGGTGACGAGGTGGCCCTCCGCGTCGACGACTTCCGCGCCCTCGACGGCGGGAATCGCGCCGGTACCGACGGCGGCGATGATGCCGTCCTCGATGAGCACCCACGCATCCTTTAAGAATTTGATCTTGCCCTGCTCCTCGCCGCAATGGGCGGATTTACCCTCCGGCGTCGCCAGCAGGCCGATGTTTTTGACCAGTAACTTTTTCATAGTAAATGTTGTCCTTTCTCACTGTTGGAAAGAGCATTCTGTTCGATGGCTTGTCAAAAAAGCCTCGCAGAGTTTTACCCGCAAGGGGTACGCGGCATCCGTGAGGCGGCAGAGCCGCCAACGGCTGCCCAGGCCGCCCGCAGGCGGCAAATAAATTGAGATCATCTTTCCGACGACATGTGCGTCGGAAAGATTCTTTGCGCTCCGCAAGTGTGCGAGCAAAGCGAGTGCGCGCAGCGGAGTGTATCCAGCTCAAAAAAGGGGCATATTTCTATGCCCCTTTTTTGAAGTAAATTTTAGTGCATGTATTCCTTCACGGCCTTCTCGCAGAGCTCTTCGTCCGCGACGTAAGGCATGGTGATGTGATCCTGACCCTCGTACATCTTGTTGTACTCGGCGACAGTGGTCATGGCGTTCTCGTTGCGCGCCCAGCTGCGGCGGGCAACGCCGACCATGGTATCCCAAGGCATGGACATGCGCAGAATGGTGTCGACACGCTCGGAGCCGTCGAGGACCATACCGAAGCCGCCGTTGATGGCGCGGCCGATGCCCGTACCACCGCCGTTGTGCAGGGCGATGTAGCTCATGCCGCGGGCAGCGTTACCAGCGTAGCACTGGGTCGCCATCTCGGCCATGATGTTGGAGCCATCCTTGATGTTGGAGGTCTCACGGAAGGGCGCGTCGGTACCACCGGTGTCGTGATGGTCACGGCCAAGGATGACGGGGCCAATCTCACCGTTGCGAACCATCTCGTTGAACTTGAGCGCGAGATTCATACGGCCCATGGCATCCTGATAGAGGATACGGCACTGGGTGCCGACGACCAGCTTGTTCTTCTCGGCGTCGCGGACCCAGACATAGTTGTCGTAGTCCTGATAGCGGCGGTTGTGGGCCTTGATGTACTCGGCGGCAGCCATGTCGGTCTTGTGCAGATCCTCGGGGTTGCGGCTCAGGCAGCACCAACGGAACGGGCCGTAGCCGAAGTCGAACAGGCAGGGACCAAGGATATCTTCGACGTAGGAGGGGAAGATGAAGCCGTCGAGGTCGTTCTCACCGTTCTTGCAGATGCTCTTCACACCGGAGTCGTAAACAGCCTTGAGGAAGCTGTTGCCGTAGTCGAAGAAGTAGGTGCCGCGCTCGTGGAACTTGCAGATCATCTCATAGTGATGCTGCAGCGTCTTGTCGACGAGGACACGGAAGCCGTCGGGATCCTTGTCGAGCATTTCGGTGCGCTGCTCGAACGTGAGGCCCTGCGGGCAGTAGCCGCCGTCATAAGGCACGTGGCAGGAGGTCTGGTCGCTCATCAGGTCGACATGGACGTTGTTGTTGTACAGGTACTCGAGCAGGTCGACAATGTTGCCGCAATAGGCGACAGCGCAGGGCTTGCCTTCCTTCTGGTGGTCGAGAGCGATCTTGGTGGCCTCTTCGAGAGAGTCGGTGCGGTGGCTGACCCAGCCCTGGGTGTAACGGGTCTCGATACGGGAATCGTCGACCTCGGCGATGATGGAGGCAGCGCCGGCGATCTCAGCAGCCTTGCCCTGAGCGCCGCTCATGCCGCCAAGACCGGCGGAGACGAACAGACGGCCGGCGAGGTTCTGATCGTTGGGGATGCCGAGCTTCAGACGGCCGGCGTTGAGCAGCGTGTTGAACGTGCCGTGGACGATGCCCTGGGGGCCGATGTACATCCAGCCGCCGGCGGTCATCTGGCCGTAGTTGGCAACGCCGAGCGCGGCAGCGCGGTTGAAGTTCTCCTGGTCATCGAAGGTACCGACCATCAGGCCGTTGGAGATGATGACGCGCGGAGCCATCTTGTGGGAATGGAAGAGGCCCAGAGGATGACCGGACATGACGACAAGGGTCTGCTCATCGGTCAGCTGCTCGAGGTACTTCTTGATCAGGCGGTACTGCATCCAGTTCTGGCAGACCTGACCGGTCTCACCGTAGGTGACGAGCTCATAGGGATACAGAGCGATGTCGAAGTCGAGGTTGTTGTCGATCATGACCTGAATGGCCTTGCCCTCAATGCACTTGCCCTTGTACTCGTCGATGGGCTTGCCGTAGAGCTTGCCCTCGGGACGGAAGCGGTAGCCATAGATACGGCCGTGCTCTTCGAGCTCCTGCGCAAACTCCTTGGCCATCTGCTCATGATGGTCGGGGTGGATGTAACGCAGAGCGTTCTTGATGGCGAGCGCCTTATCGGCCTCGGTCAGGTGGGATTCGCGGCGGGGTGCGCGACGGTAGCCCTCTTCGAACTTCGGGTACTCAGGAAGCTCGTAGTCCAGCTTGATCGTCATCGCATCGTCTGCAAGATTGATCATGGTGGGTTCCTCACTTTCATAAAAATATTTCTGTAAAAACCGATAAAAATGAAAACAGAATTCTCACTTTTCTTTACAACTTGCATTATAACAAAGATGTGCTATAATGAAAAGTACTTAATTTATCTGTATACCATACCGCAAAAGTATGGCATGGAGGACAAGCGATGAAGCTCAGACAGCTGGAATACTTCTGCGCGGTGGCGGAGGAGAAAAGCATCTCCGCCGCGGCGCGCGAGCTGCACGTGGCGCAGCCGCCGATCTCGCGCCAGATCGCGCAGCTCGAGGAAGAGCTCGGCGTGCAGCTCTTCCTGCGCGGCAGCAAGGGCATGTCCCTCACCGACGCGGGACAAAGCCTGTATCAGCAGACGCAGCAGATCTTTCAGGATATCCGCCGCGTGGAGGACAGCGTGCGCAGCGTGGGGACGGGCATGAGCGGGCGCATCAAGCTCGGCGTCATCTACTCGGCGATGTCGTACGCGTTACATTATATAAATGAATATCACAGCCGCTATCCGCAGGTGGAGCTCTTCATCCGTGTGGGCTCGCCGCAGGAGCTCATTGAATCGCTCAACCGCGGCGAGCTGCATGCGCTGTTCCTGCGCACCGCCGCGCGCGAGCCGAGCGGATTGCAGGAGCGCATTCTGGGCGAGGATAAGCTCGAGCTCATCATGCGCGAGGACCTGGACCCCGCGCCAGAACTGAACGAGGTGCCCATCGAGCGGCTCGAGGGCGTGCCGATGTGCCTTCTGCGCTCGGACGACCTGTGGAGCTACAACGACTTTTTAGTGCAGGAGTGCCAGCGCAGCGGCTTTACGCCGAATGTGACCTGCCACTGCTATGATACACCCATGGCGATGCAGATGGTGCTCTCGGGCTTTGGTATCAGCTTTCTGCCAAAGTCCATCCTCAGCACGCATCCGGGTGCGCCTTTAAAGGCAAAGCCTGTGCGCGGTCTGCCGATCCGCTCGTATGCCGTTTTGGCATGGAACAGCGCGGTGCTCAGCGCCCCGTGTGTGCAGCGCTTCGTCGAGGAGAAGATGACTTAAAAAAATTAAGCCCGCACTGAAAAAAGAGAAAGAAAACCTGTTTACTCCCCCGTTGGGCCGCGATATAATGGCGACGCTGAACAAAAATGGACGGGCGCAGCGCGCCTGTCTGAGCAAAATGACGATACAAAATAAATTGACGGAGGAAAACAACCATGGCAAAGTTGATCGAATGCATCCCCAATTTCAGCTGCTCCAAGGAAAAGGACGAGGCCACCTATAACGCCCTCGTCGAGACTGCGAAGAGCGTTCCCGGCTGCACCCTGTTTGACGCCCAGACCGACGGCAACCACAACCGCTGCGTCTTCACCCTCATCGGCTCTCCCGAGGCCATCGAGGAGGTCGCTTTTCAGCTGACGAAGGTCGCCACCGAGCGCATCGACATGAACAAGCATCACGGCGAGCACAAGCGTATGGGCGCTACTGACGTTATCCCCTTCGTTCCCCAGATGGACGTGACCGTTGAGGAAGCTGTCGAGATGTCCAAGCGCGTTGCCCAGCGTATCTGGGACGAGCTGAAGGTCCCCTCCTTCCTGTATGAGGACAGCGCCACCCGTCCCGAGCGCCGCAATCTCGCCACCTGCCGCAAGGGCGAGTTCGAGGGCATGCCCGAGAAGCTCCTGCAGCCCGACTGGGCTCCCGACTACGGCGAGCGCAAGATCCACCCCACCGCCGGCATCACCGCCATCGGCGCCCGTATGCCGCTGGTCGCTTTCAACTGCAACCTCGAGACCTCTGATGTTGAGATCGCCAAGAAGATCGCCAAGGTCATCCGCGGCTCTTCGGGCGGCTTCCGCAGCTGCAAGGCCATGGGCTTCATGCTCGAGGACCGCGGCATCGCGCAGGTCTCCATGAACATGGTCAACTACGAGGATACCCCGCTGTATGTCACCTATGAGATGATCAAGGCCCTCGCCGAGCGCTACGGCACCCGCGTCATCGAGAGCGAGATCGTCGGCCTGACCCCGGCCAAGGCCCTGATCGACTGCGCTGAGTTCTACCTCAAGGCCAAGGACTTCGACTGCAAGAAGCAGGTCATGGAGTATCACCTGATCGACATGGAATAAAATACTTCAAAAATGCGCTGAAAGCGCATTTTTGAGCGCAACCAGGAAAAGCGGCAAGCCGCTTTTCCTGGTTGGTTTACAGTCCGCTGCGTCGCACTCGCTTTCGCTCGCACGCTGGCGGACTGCAAAGTGTTTTTTCTGACGCGCATGTCGTCAGAAAAAACGATTAAAATCGTTTGCCGCCGGGAGGCGGCAAAGGCTGCGACGCTTTTTGCTCGTGCGGGCGTTGGCTGCTCCAAGAGGGGCGGCTGACCGTAAAGGTGCGGCGATGCCCGCGCGGGACGAAAACGGCGCGAAATGATGAAAGGAAATATTCAACATGATGAAGTTAGCTGATATGACCGTTACCGGCTTTGCCGATACCGTTGCCTCCGATGCTCCCGCGCCGGGCGGCGGCTCCTGCGCCGCACTCTATGGCTCCATCGGCGCCGCGCTGACCGCGATGGTCGGCGGCCTGACCCAGGGCCGCAAGAAGTATGCCGAGTTTGCCGAGCATGCTGCCGAGGTCGAGAAGAAGGGCAACGAGCTCAAGACCCGCCTGCTCGACGTGATGGACCGCGACACCGAGGCGTTCAACGTCGTCTCCGCCGCGTTCGGTATGCCCAAGGCGACCGACGAGGAGAAGGCTGCCCGCTCCGCCGCCATCCAGGAGGGCCTGAAGGGCTGCACCAAGACCCCGATGGAGATGATGGAGCTCATCGACGAGACCCTGACGCTTGCACAGTCCCTGCTGGGCCGCTTCAACGACACCTCCGCGAGCGACCTGGGCGTTGCGTTCCTGTCCCTCAAGGCCGGTATCCAGGGCGCATGGCTCAACGTGCTCATCAACGTCGGCTCCCTGAAGGATCAGGAGTTCGCTGCTGAGTACCGCGCCAAGGGCGAGGCCCTGCTCGCGCACGCTCTGCCCCTTGCCGACGAGTGCTACGCTGAGATCGTCAAGCTCATCGAGGGCTAAACGAAAAGATTCATCAAAAAATGGCTTCGGTGCGCGCACACCGAAGCCATTTGCAGTTTGCAAAGGAGTTGTATTTCCATGACCATCCAGCATTTAACGCCGAGTGACTACATTACGACCAAGTGGTCCGGCGGCCTGACGACCCAGCTCGGCATCGCGCCCGCGGGCGCGGTGTACGCAGACCGCGACTTTTTGTGGAGACTCAGCTCTGCGACCGTTGAGGACGCGGAGTCCGACTTCACGGCCCTGCCTGACTATGAGCGCCTCATTTCGACACTTGAGGGCACGATCGAACTCAATCACAACGGCGGCGAGAAGCTGACGCTGAATCCCTACGAGGTCCACCGCTTCGACGGCGGCGACGACACGCACTCCTGGGGCCGCTGCCGCGACTTCAACCTCATGCTCCGCAAGGGCAAGTGCGAGGGCAAGATGCGCGGCGAGCACCTTGCGGCGGGCGAGCACAAGACCGTCCACGGCTGCGAGGGCATGACGCTCATCTACTGCGGCGTGGGCGAGGTTCACGTCATCGTCGGCGACGAGAGCGTCGAGCTCAAGGCTGACGAGGCCGCGCGCCTCGACGGCTACGCGGGCGAGTTCAAGCTCTGCTCCAAAACGGGCGCAAAGCTGATGCTTGCCAAGGCGAAGGCGGTTTGAGTCCTGATGCGGGAAGTCTCAAAAAATGGGTCTCTGCAAAGATGCAGAGACCCATTTTTTATTTGCACTGTGATCTGCGGAACGCGGAAGAAGATCAACCGGCTATCGGGAGCGTTTCTGCGCCGAGGTCGACGATGTTTGCGCCCGCGGCAGGCGCGGTCTTGACGTTCTCGCTCGTCGTCTGCGCGGTGGAAGCGAGGTCAAACGTCACCTCGCAGAGGTTGCGCACCTGCACGCTGCCCTTGGCGGACGCCTGATTGCCGCTCGACTTGACGGTCATATTGAGCGTTGCGAGCGCACCGGACTCATCGGCCATCGCCATCTTGCACACGAGCGTCGCGGACGCGCCCTGTACGGTCATGTCGAGCGCGAAATCGGTCAGGCCGTCTTTCTTGAGCGAGTCGGCGGTGTAGTTCGTCTCACTGTCCATGCTGTTCATCAGCTTGGCGAGCTCGGCAAGGCCGAAGTGCCACTGATATCCGCTGCCGGACTTGACAAATGTGCTGTCAGCGTACATCAGCTTGATAAGCTGAGCGGCGGCGATGCAGCTTTCCCAGGAATCAAAGAAATGGTTGGCGTCGCCCTGCTGCATCATGGCGTAAAGCAGGTGGCCGACGGTTGCGGCAGATGCGGACGCGGACGCGGCGGAAATGGCCTGCTGATAGAGCTCGGAATAGTTCAGCTCGCCGAGGGCGTACCACGTGCCGCTCTTGCTTTCGCTCATCGCGTCGAGAAGCGGGCTCTTGATATAGGCCTTGTCGGAGAGAATGGCCTCGGCGCTGAACTTTGCAAGCTGGGCGCGGTACTCGGCGGGAACAGCTTCTTCGGCGAGCGATTCGAGCAGCTTGAGCATGGAGGAGAGGTCAAGGCTCATCGTCAGGTTAGCCGCATTCTTGCCGACGAGCACGGTCATGCTGCCGGAGTAGGGATAGCTCTTGTCGCCGTTGATGCTGTCGACGACCTTGACGGTGCCCTTGGCGGTCAGCGTGCTCTTCTGCGTTTTGGAGAGGTCAGCGCTCTTGCTCTGCTGGGCGAGAAGGCTGTTGAGGATGCTGAGATCCTTGTCGACAGCTGCCGCCCAGGTATCTTCGTCCATCAGGAAGGCGAGCTTGTAGTCATTGTCCCAGAACACGTCATAACCGAGCACCTGCGAGAAAAAGCGCAGCGGCACCATGGTGCGGCCCTTGTCGATGTAGGAGACAACGTCCATCTTGACGGTCGAGCCGTCGGAGAGCGTGATGGCATCCGTGCCGATGACATGAGTGAAACTCACATCGCCCATCTTGACGCTCGCGGTGCGCGTGGCGGCGTCATAATCGACGACTGCACCCATGGCCTCGACCGCGGAGCGCATGGGCACCATGGTGCGGCCGTCCTTGAGCACGGGCACCGCGTCGGGGAAGGCGACGCATTTGTCGTTCAGAAGGACGTTGATCTGACCGGCGGCAGCGCCGAGCTCCTTGAGCGCCGCGGCACGCTGCTCGGCCTCGGCCTTGGCAAGCTCGGCTTCCAATGCCGCCCAGTCGAGGTCCTCGTCTTCCGCCGTGTCCGCAGCGTAGGCGGGAACAGCGAGGGAGAGTGCCAGCGTTAAGGCCAGCAGCAGGGCAAGAAATTTTTTCATGACAATAGCTCCTTTCAAATGACAGATCAAAAATCGGACAAAGAAACAGGGTACTGCTTAAAATATAACACGAAAAGCTGCGCTTTGCAAGTTTGCAGGCGCAGCCTTTCAGAAAATTTGAGAAGTGGGTCATCCCCGTCCGCGGCCGATCAGGCTGCAGAGGAGGAACGCCGCGAGGTCGCAGACGACGACCGTCGCGCCCACGGGGGTGGAGAGCAGATACGACCCCGTGAGGCCGAGGCAGAAGCACATGACCGAGAGCCCCGCGGCAAAGCACACGACAGAGCGGAAGCTCTTGAACACCCGCATCGCGGACAGCGCCGGGAAGATGATGAGGCTCGAGAGCAGCATCGCGCCCATCATGCGCATACCGAGCACGACGGTGAGCGCCGTTAGAACGGACAGGATCGTCTTGTACGTGCCGACGCGCACGCCCGTCGCGCGGGCAAAGGACTCGTCGAACGTGACGGAAAAGAGCTTGTGGTAGAAGAGAATGTAGAGCGCGAGCACGCAGAGCGCGAGCGTGACGCTCAGGATGACGTCCGAGCGCGACATCGCAAGAATGCTGCCGAACATATAGCTGTCGACGTCCGTGGTCATGCCGGTCGTGAGCGAGGTGACGATGACGCCGATGGCGAGCGCCGAGGCTGAGAACACCGCGATCATCGCGTCTGCGCTGACGCGGCTCTTTTCCGCGACGTGCATCAGGATGAACGCCGCGATGACCACAACGGGGATGGAAAACCACAGCGGCGCGAAGCCGCATGCCACCGCGACCGACAGTGCGCCGAACGACACGTGGCTCAACCCGTCGCCGATCATGGAGTAGCGCTTCAAAACGAGCGGCACGCCGAGCAGCGACGCGCACAGCGAGACCAAAATGCCGACGACGAACGCGCGCACGATGAAAGGATAGGCGAACATCGAAAGAAGCAGCTTCATGCGCGCTCACCTCCAAACCGTTTGCCGGCGGGCGACGATAAAAACTCGTCCACCGTGCCGTAAAAGCAGCCCGCGCGATCGACGCAGAGGATGTGCTTTGCCTCGCGCAGGGCATTTTCAATGTCGTGCGTGACCATGATGATGGCCATGCCCTCGCGCTCGTTCAAATAGCGCAGCGTTTTGTAAAGGTCCTGCATGCTCGCGGGGTCAAGGCCCGTGACAGGCTCGTCGAGGATGAGCAGGTCATTTGCCGCGCACAGGGCGCGCGCAAGCAGCACGCGCTGCTGCTGCCCGCCCGAGAGCTCGCGGTAGCACTTGTCCTTTAATTCCAGCACGCCGAGCTTGCCGAGGTTCATCAAAGCCGCCGACTTCTCCTCCGCCGTGTAGAAAAAGCGCGCGCGGCGGTTTGAAAAGCCCGAGAGCACGACCTCCGTGACCGTTGCGGGAAAGTCGCGCTGCGTGGGCGTCTGCTGGGGCAGATATCCGAGTCGGCCCTCGCGCTGGGCGGGGCAGTCGATCTTGCCCGCGAGGGGCGAGAGAAGCCCGAGGAGTGAGCGCAGCAGCGTCGATTTGCCGCTGCCGTTTTCGCCGACGATGCAGAGGTAGTCTCCCGCGCGGACGGTGAGGGTCAAGTGCTCCAGGAGCGGTTTGTGCTCGTAGCCGAGCGTGACGTCCTCGCACGCGAGGACGATGGGCGATTCATTCATTCGTTGAGCCCCTTTCTGAGTGCTTCGTAGTTGCGCTCCATGAGCGTGAGGTAGGTCTCGCCCGCGTCGAAATCCGCGCGCGAGACGGTCTGCATCGAATATAGGGTGTCGACCGCTGCGCCGGTGCATTCGCTCACCACGGCGGCGACTTTTTTCGTGCCGAAGTCGATGGTATAGACCACGGGGATGTCCTCGTTCTCCACCTTGTCGATGAGGAACTTGATCGTCGCAAGCGACGGCTCGGTGTCGCCCGAGCAGCCGTGAAACGCTGCGCGGTAGTCCAGGCCAAATTCGCGGCAGAAGTAGAGCATCGGGAAACGGTCGGCGAAGACCAGAAGCTTGCGTGGCGCGCTTTCGCAGAGAGAGGCAAAGCGCGCGTCGAGTGCTTCGATCTGCGCGCAGTAGCCATCACAGTTCGCGCGGTAGAAATCCTCGTTTGCGGGATCGGCCTTGCAGATCGCGTTGCAGACGGCGCGGCAGAGGACGACGGCATTTTTCGGCGATGTCCAGATGTGCTCGTCGTATTCGACCTCGTCGCTGTCGTGCTCATCTTCTTCATGATCGTGGTCATGGTCATCATGGTCATCGTGATCATCGTGGCTGCCATGCTCATGGTCGTGGTCATGGCCGTCCGCGCCCTGCATGCCCTCGACATATTCCTCGTCGAGCGCGTCGACGTAGTCCATCATGCGGGCGATGACGGCGATATTTTCGCCCGCGGCGCCCAGCATGCTGTCGACCCAGTATTCCCCCTCGCCGCCGTTGTAGAGGAAAACATCGGATTCGGAGATCGTGACGGCGTCGAGCGGCGTGGGCTCGAAGCTGTGCGTCTCGCGCCCCGGCGAGAGCAGAAGCGTTACGTCCGCGCGGTCGCCGACGATGGCGCGGGCGAAGTCATAATAGGGGAAAAGCGTCGCGACGATCTGGATTTTGCCGTCGTCCGCCTTTACCACAGGCACGGTGCAGGCGGTGAGGGAAAATGCCAGCGCGAGCGCTAAAAGAAAGGAAGCAATGCGTTTCATGCGCCCTCCTGACACTCGCGGCACAGGCCGTAGAACATCGTCTTGCGGGGATTGATGGAAAAGCCGTGCTCACGCTCCAGATGCTCGTAAAGCGGAGAGAGTTGGTGACAGTCGAGGTGCACGATGCGCCCGCAGCGCTCGCACTTAAAGAGGCAGCAGTCCGATGCGCAGCCGTGGGTGCAGAACTGATAGTACGCGCCCTCATCCGTCGTGACCTTGTGGACGCTGCCCTGCCGTTCGAGCTTTTCAAGCTGCCGGTATACCGTCGCGATGCCGATGTGCTCGCCATGCTCGCGCAGCGCGTCGACGATCGCCGCCGCGCTGACGGGTTCGTCCGCGCGCTCAGAAAGACAGTCGAGCACTGCCTTTTGCTGTTTGGTCGTATAGGTCGCCATATTGGCCTCCTGAATTTGAAAATGAAAATCAATTTCAAATTATAACCGAAAATTTTCGCCTGTCAACCCTTTTGCCAAGGAAAATCTTGCCTTTTGCCGGTAAAAATGGTAAATTCAAGGCGAAAGTAGCGGGAATGAGAGACCGTGTGCAGGAAGAATATCCTGTGGAAAAAGAAAGGAGATTTCGCATGAACTGCCCCTACTGTGCAAAAGAGATGGAGTCCGGCTACCTGCGCGGCGGCAGCGGCTACGAGCTTCTGTGGACGGAAGAGCCGTTCAAGATGACCTCTCTCCCGACCGGAAACGATTTCTTCGTCTGCAAAGCATCCGACATCTACCGCCCCATCGCCCACCTCTGCCGCGCCTGCGGCAAGATCGTCCTGGACATCAAAAAATAAGAAAAGCGCCGTGGCCCAAAGCCCGCGGCGCTTTCCACAAGGATTTATCATGCCGCATTTGCCGCACCGCGGCAAACACGCCCGCGCGAGCCGCCGCATTTGCCGCCCGCAGGCGGCAAATAATCGTGATCGTTTTTTCTGACGACACGTGCGTCAGAAAACA
>ERZ1023979.390-NODE-390-length-14853-cov-8.242736_pt1 | contig 14853 bp, 15 predicted proteins | sample MGYA00380434_ERZ1023979 | MGnify/ENA primary metagenome ERZ1023979 (study PRJEB33179, sample SAMN07449056) | human gut metagenome | biome: Human-gut; feature: Human associated habitat; material: Faeces | host: Homo sapiens | place: India:Kasaragod | collected...
CGCTGCGCAATCGGGTGCGGTGTACATGGCTTCGCCATGAATCCCTGCGATTCGTCACCGTTTTCAACCGCGCCTTACTACCGTGAGGCGCGAGTGACGTTACCTCAGCGGCAGACTGCTTGCCGAATGTGGCATTGCTGCGCTCGCCGCATTGATAGGTTCCTCGGTAGACGGAAATTAGGCTGTACTCCTACAAGATGGGCAGAGCGGCACCCGCAAGGAGTGTACCGCATCCGTAAGGCGGCAAAGCCGCCAACGGCTGCGCAACAGCGGATAATAGGAGAAAGTCAAATCGTCTAGCAACCCCAAACGCGGCAACGCCGCGCTATGGGAAGTGCAGTCGGCAAGCATTGCAGCTCTTCGAGCTGCTTGCTCGCAATGTCAAAGTCTTTCTCTTGGGGTTCCAAAGGGGATATTCTCTTTTGCGAAAGAGAATATCCCCTTTGATTCGTGCAGCGCCACTGGCGCTGCCTTCCCCCTCGCACCCGTGCGAGAACATGGCACTATGTACTATTTCTTTTTAGGGTAAGGAGCCCGCTCCTCCGTGAGCCCCACAAGATAATCCACACTCGTGTGGTAAAACCGTGCGAGCCTGATGAGCACGTCGCTCGGGACGTCGCGCTTGCCGGTCTCGTAGTTGGAATAGCAGACCTGCGAGCAGCTCAGATAGTCCGCCAAGCTCTTTTGCGTCAGGTCGCTGTCCTCTCTCAAGTCTCGAATGCGTCGATACATTTTGCTTCACTCCATCCAGAATTCGTGTTTAGATTCTGCAAAGAAGTATACGTAAAACAAAATGTTATATTGTGCTATATAACAAAACGTTATATAATTTTTAGAGGGTGGTTCTATGACGGACTACAAGGCAATGTATCTGCTCCTCTTCAACGCCGTGACTGACGCGCTGGAGAAAATGGACAGGCAGAACTATGGCGAGGCCAGCGCGTTGCTGATTGCCGCGCAGCAGAAGGCCGAAGAGCTTTACATGGACTCGGACGGCGAATAACACTTGAACAACGTAAAAACGGAGAGGCAATGCCTCTCCGTTTTCTTTTTCCGCTGTTTTACCGGTCGAGTCCCGTATCGAGCCAACCGGGCTTTTCCTGCTCGACGGGCGGCTCTGTGGTCGTGCCGGGGTCTGTCACACCGGGGTCAGTGGTCCCGGGATCGGTCGTGGTGCCCGGGTCAGTCGTGGTACCGGGGTCGACGGGCGTTGTCGGGTCCGTCGGCGTGGTCGTGCCGGGATCGACAGGTGTGGTCGTCCCCGGGTCCACCGGCGTGACCGCTGCGGACTTGCCGACAAGCACGATGCGGTTGCGCGCCTTATAGTTGCTGCTGGCCTCGAACGTGGACGAAATGAGCTTGCCATCACCGGAGTAGACGTTGCGGTACGTCTTGACCTTGTAGCCGGTGTAGGCGGTCTGCTCGACCTTGCGCTCGCCGGGGGCGAGCTCGTCCGTCTCGACGATCTCCTCCGTGAACGGGATGGTCTCAAGCACTTCGGTCTTGATCTTCACGTAGCTGTCGTCGACCTTCGTGCCGCGCAGCGTGACCTTGAGATAGTCCTTGCCGCCGCTCGTGTAATATTCGGCAATGACCTTGATGGGGTACATCGTGTTGTTGCGGAACTCAAACTCAGGCCCTCCCTGCGCGACCGTCGCGTCGAGGCCGAGGCCGATGTAGTCGGACGCGAAGCCGTGGTTCGTGCGCTGCACGATCTCAAGGTTGGCGTAGAGCGCCGCAGCGTAGAGCGTGGAGCTCGCCTGGCACGCGCCGCCGCCGACCATATCGACGGTCTTGCCCTGCAAATAACCGGGCGCGGTGCTGTAGCCGTTCGCCGCCGTGAAGGGCGTGACGAGCGGGCCGTATTTCATCGTTTCGCCGGAATTCAATATGTAGCCGGTGATGCGCGAGGCCGTCAGCTTGACGTTCGCGCGGCGGCCGGGTGCGCCGCCGACCTTCGTGGTGTAGGTACTCAGCACATCGCGGAACAGGACTTTTTGGAGCTGCTCTGCCGTGACGTCCGGCGTCTCGACCGTGGCGTTCGGCAACTCGACCGTCTCCCCCGCCGCCGCGGCGTTGTAGGCGGACTCAAGGTCAGAGAGCGTGAATTCCACGCCCGCGTGGCCGGGCGTGACCGCGCCGGTCTCCTTATCATACGTCGCGTTGACCTTCTGGCCGATGACGGCCTCGCGCTGCGCGCTCAGGTCAACCTCCTGCGCGGGGATGACGTCGTAAACGCCGCCCTCGCTCGCGGGCTGGAGCACGATCTCGGACGGGTCTCCGCCGCTCAAATACGCGCCGTTTAAGTACACGCCGATCTGATCTCTTGCGACGTCGGTCGTCGCGCGGCCGTCCTGCGGCTTCGTCACGCTGACCTTGCCATCCTCTGTCACGTTGATGGCAAACTCCACGGGGTCGCAGTTGATGCTGTCGCACACCGTGTCGACAAGATTCTCCATCAAATCGGGCGAGTAGGCTGCGCCGACCACCTGTGCGGCGTCCTGCGGCTTGAAGAGCGCACGCAGATACTTCGCGCCCGCGGTCAGAAAGCTGTCGTTGCAGCCGTAGACATTATAGATGTGCTTGGCGAGGCCGTCGAAGTCGACATACTCCGGCATCTCGTCGAGCGATACGTGCGCGATCTCCGTGCCGTCCGGCAGGACAAAGTCGACATCTGTGCCCTTCGCCTGCGCGACGCTCGCTTTGAGCTGCTCGGCGACCTGCTGCTCGGTCATCCCGCCGTAGTTGGTATCGCCCATCATCACGTTGGGATAAATTTTATGGCTGGCCGACGCCCACGCGCCAAGGCCCAAGTACGCCACCACTCGCACACCCGCGACGATGCCGACGACCTTGCCGGCCTTGCCCGATGTTTCACGTGGAACGCGCGGCGGCTTCTCCGCGCGGGGCGCTTTGGGCGCCTTCGCGGCCTTTTCCGGCTGCATCAGGCGTTTGCCGCCCTTTCTTCTCTTCTTTTCCTCAAAGGCGCCGTTCATTTCATCCATGCTGGCTCCTCCTGTTTCTTCCGATCTTCCGGACAGGGACTTCCCTGCCAGTCGTTTCAGTATATCACAGTTTGTGAGAAAAAGAATCACAATTTGGTGACAATTTTGCAGGATTATCCGGCCTCTTTTGCACGTTTCGGGATGCGGATGGTCAAAAGGATGCCATCGTCCGTGTCCTCGCGCTGCATGTCGGCCTCGACGCCCGCGCGCTGCATCAATCCGAGCGAGTGGCGGATGGTGTTCAAAAAGATGCGCACATCCTTGACGATGTAGGTCGGCAGGCGCGGCGGGGGCGTTTTCTGCTTGAGCTTCAAACGCTCTTCGATGTACGCCTCGCTCTGCGCGACGTTGTAGCCGCGTGCGGCGATAACTTGCAAGGCTTTGAGGCGGTCTTCCTCGTCCGTCAGGCGCAGCAGCGCCCGTGCGTGCCGCTCGGAGAGGTCATGCTCGCGCAGAAGGCGCACACAGTCGGGCGACAGGCGCAGCAGCCGCAGTTTGTTCGCGATGGCGGACTGGGATTTCCCCAGCCTTTCCGCCGCCTGCTCCTGCGAAAGGCCGTAGGTCGCGATCAGCCGCGCGATAGCCGCAGCCTCCTCCAAGTAGTGCAAATCGCGGCGCTGGAGGTTTTCGATCAGCGCGAGCAGCGCGCTCTCCTCCTCGCTCGAGCGCGCGAGCAGGCACGGCACCTCGCGCAGTCCCGCGAGCTTTGCCGCGCGCAGACGTCTCTCCCCCGCGATGAGCTCATAGCCCTCGTCCGTGCGGCGGACAGTCAGCGGTTGGAGGATGCCATAGCGGCGGATGCTGTCGCTCAGTGAGCGCAGCGAGGCCTCGTCAAACTCGATGCGCGGCTGGTTGGGGTTAGGGCGCAGCGCGTCGATGGGCAGATCGAGCACGCGGCGCGGGAGCAGCGGCTTTCTTGCGGACATTTCCATGGATTTCCCCTCCTTTTTCTCCACTTTTAGCACAAAAAGTGTGCAAAAGTGGGCGAAAGTTGGCGGAGAGATCAAAAAATTCGCACCTTGCGGTGCGAATTTTCGTTTTCTTATTTATTTCCCGTCGTGCTTGACGTGGATACGGCTGATCGCGCGGGCGATGCGGGCATTGGCAATGGCCTGCTCCTGCGCGCTGCGCTTCGCCTTGAGCTCGGCGCGCGCCTCGGCGGCCATTTCCTCGGCGCGGTGGAGGTCGATCTCCTCCGGCCGCTCGATCGTGTCCACCAGCACAAGCGCCTCGCCGTGCTCCATCTTGAGCACGCCCTCGGACACGGCGGCGATCTGCTCGACGCCGTCGGCGTCCCGCAGCGTCAGCTTGCCGGGAACGACCGCGAGCACGATATCCTCGTGCTGCGCCATCAGGCCGTACATGCCGTCGATGCTCGGCACGGTGAGCGATGTGCACGCCCCGTCAAAAAACGTGCGCTCGGGCGCGAGGACGCGGAGAGGAAAGGTCTTCATCACGCTTCCCCGCTTTCCATCTTCTTCGCCTTGGCGAGCGCGTCGTCAAGCGTGCCGACGTTGTAGAACGCCATCTCGGGATAGCCGTCCATCTCGCCGGAGAGAATGGCTTCAAAGCCGCGGAGTGTCTCCTCAAGCGGCACATAGACGCCCGGAAGGCCCGTGAACTTTTCGGCTACGAACGTCGGCTGGGCCAAAAAGCGCTGGATCTTTCTCGCGCGGTTGACCGTCACCTTGTCCGTGTCGCTCAGCTCCTCCATGCCGAGGATGGCGATGATATCCTGCAATTCGCGGTATTTCTGCAAGGTCGCCTGCACGCTGCGCGCGATGCGGTAGTGCCGCTCGCCCACGATATCCTCTTCCAGAATGCGGGAGGACGATTCGAGCGGGTCAACCGCGGGATATAAGCCCTGTTCGGCGATCTTCCGGCTCAAAACCGTCGTCGCGTCGAGGTGGGTGAACGTCGTCGCCGGGGCAGGGTCGGTCAGATCGTCCGCGGGGACGTAGACCGCCTGCACGGACGTGATCGAGCCTCTCTTGGTCGAGGTGATGCGCTCCTGCAGCTCGCCCATTTCGTTCGCGAGCGTCGGCTGATAGCCGACGGCGGAGGGCATGCGGCCGAGCAGGGTCGAGACCTCGCTGCCCGCCTGCACAAAGCGGAAAATATTGTCGATGAACAGCAGCACGTCGCGCTGCTCCTCGTCGCGGAAGTATTCGGCCATCGTAAGGCCTGTCAGCGCCACGCGCATACGAACGCCGGGCGCTTCGTTCATCTGGCCGAAGACGAGCGCGGTCTTGTCGATAACGCCGCTCTCGTGCATCTCGTTCCAGAGGTCGTTGCCCTCGCGGCTACGCTCGCCGACGCCGGTGAAGATCGAATAGCCGCCGTGCTCGACGGCGATGTTGTGGATAAGCTCCTGAATGAGCACCGTTTTACCGACGCCCGCGCCGCCGAACAGGCCGATCTTGCCGCCGCGCGGATAGGGCTCCAAAAGGTCGATGACCTTGATGCCGGTCTCCAAGATCTCAACGCTCGGGCTCTGCTCGTCGAAGGCGGGGGGCTTTCTGTGGATGCTGCGGCGCGGCTCCGCGCCGCCGATCGGCGCGCCGCCGTCGATGGTATCGCCAAAGACGTTGAAAAGCCGCCCGAGCGTCGCCTTGCCGACGGGCACGCGAAGGCCGCTGCCTTCGCCCGTGACGGTCATGCCGCGGCTGAGGCCCTCGCTGCCGGAGAGCATGATGCAGCGCACCGTTTCGGCGCTCAAATGCTGCTCCACCTCCATCACAAGGCGCTTGCCGTTCAGCTCGACGGACAGCGCCTCGCGGATGCGCGGCAGCTCGCCGTGCGGGAAGCGCACGTCCACCACGCTGCCCGATACCTGAATGATCTTACCTGTGCGCATGCTGCGCCTCCTTCTTCATGTGGTTCTTCTTGCTGCGCGCGCCGGCGGAGACCTCCGTGATCTCGCTCGTGATGGCGCCCTGCCGCTCGTGGTTGTACTCGAGCTGCAGCTCGCGCAGCATGTCGTCCTCGTTCTGGTTGGCCGAGTCCATGGCAGAGGCGCGCGCGTTCTGCTCGGCACAAAAGCTGTCGACCATCGCCGAGTACAAAAAGCCCGTGATGTACGCCGGCACGACCCTGGCGAGCACCTCCTCTGCCGAGGGCTCAAAGCGGATGGGCTTTTCCCCCGTCTCCTCTTTGGCAAAGTGCTCATCCTCCAGCGGCAGCAGGCGCACGGTGCGCACGTCCATGTCCACGCCGTTGCCAAGGTCGGTGTAGATGATAAAGAGCTTGGAGATCTCGCCCCGGTCGAAGAGATCCAAAAGCTTCGCCGTGATCTCTCGCGCGCGGCGGAGCGTGGGGCTCTGCGCATCGTAGCGGAAGCTCTTTTCCACCGGCACGCCGTGGCCGGAGAAGAAGTGCCGCCCGTTGCCGCCCACCACAAAAAGGCGGCTGTTGGGGTGCTTTTCAAGGCGCTTCATCGTCTCCTGAATAACATTCTGGTTGTAGGCGCCCGCAAGGCCGCGGTCCGCCGTCACCACAAGATAGGCGTACGTTCCCGGCTGGGCCAGATCGTCCGCGTTGCCCCGGTAGAGGTACGGGCTCTCGATCTCGCCCGCGTGCCGGAAGATCTGCTCGATCTGCGTCGAGACCGCGTCGAAAAACGGGCGCGTCTTGGCAAGGTCTTCTTTCGCCCGCCGCATCTTGGTCGAAGCGATGAGGTACATCGCGTTCGTCACCTTCTGCGTGCTCTGGATGCTCGCGATGTGCTCGCGGATCTCCTTCATGCTCGCCATGTACCTGTCACCTCACTTTTTATTTGGAAAAATAGCTTTGCACAAATTCCTTTGCCAGTTCGATGATCTGCGACTGCTGATCGTCGCTGAGTTGGCCGGTCTGCTCGATGGTGCTGCACAGCGCGCTCTGCGTCTCGCCAAAGTGCTGCAAGAGCGCGGGGATAAACGCGTCAAGCTGCTCCGGCACGATCTCTTGAAAAACATGGTTCAGCCCCGCGACGAGCAGGATGACCTGCTCATACTGCTTGTAGGGGTGGAACTGCTTCTGCCGCAGCATGCGCATCAAGCCCTGACCGTAGGATAAAAGCTTTGCCGTCGACTCGTCGAGGTCGCTTGCAAACTGCGTGAACGACTCCATCTCGCGGTACTGCGAAAGGTCAAGGCGGATGGTCTTGGCCGCCTTTTTCATCGCCTTGGTCTGCGCGTCGCCGCCCACGCGGGACACGGACAGGCCCACATTCACCGCCGGACGCTGGCCGGAGAAGAACAGGCGCGTTTCCAGAATGAGCTGACCGTCGGTGATCGAAATGACGTTCGTCGGGATATAGGCCGACACGTCGCCGGACTGCGTCTCGATGATCGGCAGCGCCGTGATGCTGCCGCCGCCCTTCTCCTCGCTCAGATGTGCCGCGCGCTCGAGCAGGCGGGAGTGCAGATAGAACACGTCGCCCGGATACGCCTCGCGGCCCGGGGAGCGCTCCAAAAGAAGGCTCATCGCGCGGTACGCGATGGCGTGCTTGGAAAGATCGTCGTAGACGATCAGCACGTCGCGGCCCTTATTCATAAAGTATTCGCCCATGGCGCAGCCCGCGTAGGGCGCAATGTACTGTAAAGGCGCGGGATCGCTCGCCGTGGCGTTGACGATGATCGTATAATCCATCGCCCCGTGCGTTTCCAGCGTCTTTTTGAGCTGGGCGACGGAGCTCGCCTTCTGTCCGATGGCGACATAGATGCAGATGACATCCTTGCCCTTCTGGTTGACGATGGTGTCGAGGGCGATAGCGGTCTTGCCGGTCTGGCGGTCGCCGATGATGAGCTCACGCTGGCCGCGGCCGATGGGGAACATCGAGTCGACGGTCAGAATGCCCGTCTCAAGCGGCGTGTCGACGCTCTGGCGGTCGATGATACCGGGAGCGGGACTCTCCACTGCGCGGTAGCCGTCGGCGCGGATGTCTCCCCCGCCGTCGATGGGCACGCCGAGCGCGTTGACCACGCGGCCGAGGAACCCCTCGCCCACGGGAACGCCCGCCGTGCGTCCGGTGCGGCGGACCGTGCTGCCCACGCAGACGCTCGCGTCATCGTCAAAGAGGATGCAGCCGACGCTGTCCTCGGATAAATCCTGCACCATGCCGCGCACGCCGCCGTCGAAAAGCAGCACCTCGCCATAGGCGGCGCCCTCCAGCCCGTCCACGCGGGCAATGCCGTCGCCGACGGTCAGAACGGTGCCGACCTCCTGTGCCATGGCCTGCGGCGTCCACGAGAGCACCGTCTCCTTCAGCAGCGGGATGACGTCGCCCTGCGTGGCGGCGAGCTTTTCGAGCGCGTCCTTGAACTGGCTCAGGCGTCCGCCCGCGCTCCAGTCGTAGACCTCCGCGCCCACCTCGAGGCGGAAACCGCCGGGGTAGTCATCACTCTTTTGCCAGGTAAGCGTCGTGCCCTCGCCGTACTTTTCGGCGAGGAAGGCCAGAAATCGCTTCTCCTGCTCCTGCGACGGACGCGCGGCAGAGAGCAGTACGGCCTCTAAATGCTCCGTGCGCTCAGCCATTGTCCTTGCGCTCCTCCGCCGTGTCCAGGAACTTGTCGTAAGCGTCCGACGTGCTGGAGAGCACCAGCTTTTCCGCCGCGGCGCTCATCAGCTCGGAAATTTCGCCCTTGGCCTGCTCCATCACGCGCTCATGCTCGCGCGCGGCATCTTCCCGCGCCTTGCGCACGATCTCGCCCGCCTGCTGCTCGGCCTGCGCGCGGCGCTCGTCCACCGCGTGCTGCAAGGCTTCGTTCGCCTCGCGCTGGCGGCGTGCGATCTCCTCGTCGGCGCTCTTGAGCTGCGCTTCATAGCCGGCCTTCGTCTTCTCGGCCTCGGCAAGCACGGCCTTGGCGTCCTCGTCCATCTTCTCATAGTGCGCCTTGCGGCTGTCCATAAAGCTCTTCACAGGCTTGTAGAGCAGAAAATACATCGCGCCGAACAGGATGACAAAGTTCAGCGCATGCAGCAAAATTTGCTGCAAATTGATATTAAGCGGCATTCAAAGCCCCTCCTTTTTGGGAGTGTTCTTCATCAAAGGACGAAGATAATGAGGATCGCCACGATCAGGGCGTAAATGATGACCGTCTCGATAAACACAAGGCCCATCATCATCGTGGTTCTGATCTGACTTGTGGCTTCGGGCTGGCGGGCCATGGCCTCGCTCGACTTGCCGACCGCAATGCCCATGGCCAGCGCGCCGCCAAGGCACGCAATGCCGATCATCACGCCCGAGCCCATCGCCTTGGCGGAGGTCACGTCGTTGTCGTTGCTGCCGGCCGTGACGTTCACGGTCTCGGTCACGTTGCTGTCATTGTCGCTCTCGTTTGCGGCGAGGGCCGGGATGGTGCAGATCATCAGCGCGCACAGCAGCATCATCAGCGCTGCAAATTTCTTCATCGTTTTCATGGCAAATTTACCTCTTTCTTCAGGCAGCCGTTTCGCTGCGGGATTTTTTTACCTTTTTTGCCTTGGGCTTTTTCTCGTGCTTTTCGGTCGATTCGCCGTAGAACGTCGACACCAGCATCGTTAAAACATACGCCTGGATCAGCGCGTGCAGCAGCGTGAACATCACGCCCACGATGACCGGCAGCACATAGGAAAGCGCCGCGTAGTAATACACAAGCTCCGTCACGAGCGCGCCGGAAAGCAGCGCGCCGAAGAGTCGAAAGCTCATCGAGATCGGCCGCGAGAAATCCTTGGGCGGGTGCAGAAATCCCCTCCCGCCAGCGGCGATCAGTCCGCCAAACAGGATCACGCCGTAGCTCATCACGCCCAGCGCGATCGCCCCGTTGATATCGGACAGCGGCGCGGGCAGGCTGACGGCGTGGCCTGATGTGGTCACCACCTGAATGCCGAGCAGCTCAAAGAGCGTGCTGACAAAGATGTAAACACCGGCGGTGAAGATGTACGCCCGCAGGAATTTATTGCGGTGCGGGCTGCTGCCCTCGGCCAGGCCGTCGAACATGCCGACGATCTGCTCTAAAACGAGCTGGAACCTGCCGGGCACATATTTGAATTTTGGGATCACAAAAAGCCGGCACACAAGGGCGAATACTATTAAAATACCCGTCACGATGTAGGCGGAGATGAGCCCCGGGTTCACCTCGATCAGGCCAAACAGGCTCACCTTGTTCTGCTCGTGCAGCACCGCGTCACGCATGACCTCCTGGATCGGTTCGCTCTCGCCGCCTGACGGCGTGAGCAAACATCCGGCCAGCAGCGCCAGCACGATCACGGCGAACACGATCAGCTCGCGCGTTCGCTTTTTCTTATCCACGCGCCCTACCCCCTTTTGTTTCTATCATCCAATTTCTGCTTGGGATGCAGCACTTATTTATACCACCTGCACGCAGGAAATGCAAGTCTTCCTTCATGATTAACCGCCGCTTTACAGCATCTTTTCGTCTTCTTAACAGAGCCCTGACCCCTCCCCTTTTTCTTCAATAAATAGAGCAGCGGAAGGAGACAGTGCTGCCCCCTTCCGCCGCTCTATTCCACTTTTCTCGTTATCGTCACAATACGAAGATGATCAGGATGGCTATGATCAGCGCATAGATGATGACCGTCTCGATAAAGACAAGACCCATCATCATCGACGTGCGAATCTGCCCCGCCGCCTCGGGCTGCTCGGCCATGTTGTTCGCCGCCTTTGCAACGGAATGCGCCATGCCAAGCGCGCCGCCGAAGCACGCCACGCCGATGAGCGCCGCCACCGCCCAGATCTTGCGCAGCTTGACGGTATTTCCGTTCGCTCCCGCTTCGTCAGACTCTTCCACCTCACTCAGCGTTTCCGGGGTCTCCACGTTTTGCTCCCCGCCCGCGGCGGCCAGCGCTGGGATCGTCAGCGCACACAGCAGCGCCAGCACGGCAAACAGCGACCAAATTCGTTTCATCATTCGACTCCTTAACGCAAAAATGCAGTTTCTTTGCGAAATCTTTATAAAGACTATATACCACCCGCGCGCCGATGGCAAGTCTTTTTATAAAAAGCACAAAAGTAGGATCCTCTCCCTTATTTTTTCGTTTTTTCTTCCTTTCGGGAGTAGCATTTTCCGCACGTTTCTGCTATCGTGTAGAAAAACAAATCGCATAGAAAGGAAAATGCACATGTTCTGGGATCGGGTCGCAGGCGTCTATGACCTTTTTGCAGACATATTCAACAAGAAAACCCACAAGGCGCTCATTGCCGCCGTCAGTTCCCGTATCACACCAGACGACGCGGTGCTCGAATGCGCCTGCGGCACGGGACTGCTCACCGGTGCCATCGCCGAGCGCTGCCGGACGCTCGTCGCGACGGACTTTTCCGCCAACATGCTCAAGCGGGCGAAGAAGAAATACGGCGCGCTGCCGAACGTCACGTTCCGTCAGGCCGATATTCTGCACTTGGATGAACCGGACGGGCAGTTCGACGTGGTCATCGCCGCGAACGTCATCCACCTGCTCGACGAGCCGTACAAGGCCCTTGCCGAGCTCGACCGCGTCTGCCGCAGCGGCGGCACGATCATCGTCCCGACCTATATGAACCGCAGCGAGCAGGGCAAGACGAGCGGCTTTGCCTCGACCGTCGGCAAGGCGGGCGCGGACTTCAAGCGTCAGTTCACGTTCGACACGTATAAGCAGTTTATCGCCGCGGCGGGCTACGACGATGTCGACTACGCCTACTGTCCCGGCCGCGTGCCCTGCGCCGTCGCCGTGATCCACAAGCCGTAAAAAGCAAGAAAAAAGGCTCCGCAGAGTATTCTGCGGAGCCTTTTTTACATTTTGTATTCATTTTCTCTTCTGCCGGCGGATGTCTTCGCCGAAAAAGAGCAGCATTTGATACTCTCCCTGCAATCTTGACAGCACCGGCGCGCCGTAGCGCCGCCCGAGCTCGTCGGGGCTCAGGTTCGTGGAGATGACGGTCTTCTTCCCCGTGATGAGGCGCGTGTTGACGATCTGATACATCGCGCTGTGGACAAAGCTCGTCATCAGCTCGGTGCCGAGGTCGTCTAAAATCAGCAGGTCGCAGCCGAGCGCGCGGCTCACGGCGGTGTCGGCGTTCTCGCCGTCGTCGCGGCCGAACTTCTGCGCCTCGAAGCGGGCGAAGATGTGCCCCGCCGTGTCGTAGACTACGCTGTGGCCGCTCGCGCTCACGACGCGCGCGATGGACGCGGAGAGGAACGTTTTCCCCAGCCCCGTGCCGCCGGTCAGCAGCAGGTTGCCGCTCTTGGGCGAAAACTCGTGCGCGTAGTCCTGGCAGATGTCGTACACGCGCTCCATGTTCGTGCGCGGCGACACGCCGAGGTCGCTGTCCGGCACGGACGAATAGTAGTCGAAATTGAAATTTTCAAAGCACTGCGAGCCGAGGTCCAAAAGGCCCGAAAGCTCCTTGTTCTGCTCGCTTGCGTAGTAGCCGCGCAGGCACGAGCAGACCTCGCTGCCGAGAAAGCCCGTGTCGTTGCAGCGCGAGCACTTGGGCTTTTCCTCGAGATAGTCGCCCGGCAGACCCAGGCGCGTCAGGAGAAGGCGCTTTTCCTGCTGCAAGTTGAGGTTTTCCTCCCGCAGCGCCTCAATGGCCGGGCGCGGGTCCGTCCCGCGGCGCAGGCCGGAGGCGATGATCTTCGCCATCGTGTGCGACAACTCGCGGTCGATCTCCTCAATGCGCGGGCACTTGGTATAGACCGCGCGCTCGCGCGCGCGGAAATTCTCCGCGCGGCGCTGCTTGTCCTCGTCGAAGCGCGCCAGCGCTTGGCGCATCAGCCGCCCATCGTAAGACATCCTTCTCCCCCGCTTTCGTTACTGATTCAAATATTCCTTCATCCAGGCGTTGCCGCCGGTGGTGTTCTTTTTCGGCTTGCTCTGCTCCCTGGCGTTCTCGGCCCTGACCTCGGCGAGCGTGTGCAGGCCCTTTTCGTGCCAGCGCTTCAAAATGCCGTTGCAGTACGGCCAGCGGAACTCGTGGCAGTGCAGGATCGTCCGGTCGTAGGCCTCGGACACCGTATCGGCGGGAAAGCCCATCTCCGCCCACGCGGAGAGATACTTCTCCTCGCTCGGCGCGCTCGCGCGGCCCTGCATTTGCAGCGCTGCCATGTACTCGGGGTACCTGCCGCGCAGGGATTGCTCGCGCTTCATGTACTCGCTGGCCTTTTCGATGGAAAAGAGCTCCTTGCGCGCCCAGACGTAGCCCTCTTTTTCGATCTCGCGCATATTGGGCAGCCGCCCCTCGCCGAACTGCTGCTCCTTTTTCGCGATGCAGTAGTTGACGAGCGTGTAGACCACGTCCGCGGGCAGACCCAGATTTTCGTACAGTCCCAACAGCTTCTTGACCGACGGGGTCGAGAGCGGGCCGAGCTTGTGCTCCACCTCGCGCAGAAGGCAGGCGAAGCGCCCGTCGCCCTCCAGCTTTCGCGCGATGTCCTCGCGCGTGTATTCGGGCGGCTCGCTGAGCTGCTGGGGCGGCGGAAGGGGCGCTTCCTCCTTCTTCTCCGGCGCGCCGACGAGCTTCATCTCGTAGAGCGCCTGCTCCGCCGCGCGAAGACGCGTTTCGTCCCACTTGAGCTCGCGCGCGAGCTTGCCGGAGTCCGCCGCGCCGCGCGCATGCAGGATGGCGAGGTACAGCAGCGCCGCGTCGCCGCTGCCACCCGCGATCAATCGCTTGACCGTCGCCGACGAGAGCGTGATGTTCTCCTCAGTACTCAAATGCAGCACATAGCCTGCCATGTTCCCCGCCTCCTTTCGTCCATTTTCGATTCCATTATTCTACATGAAATTTTCCCGTTCGTAAACATGAAATTTTTTGCTTCCCCCTTTTCACATTTTCACTCCCGTGTTATACTGTTAGAGATTATATGGGTGGAATTTGCCCTTTTTTGTGCAACGCCGAAGAAGAAAGGAGCACACAATCATGGAAAACCGCATCACCGTCTCTATTTGCGACGAGGAATACACCTTTGTCGCCGAGGAAGCCCCCTCCTATATGCAGAAGGTCGGCTCCTACGTCAACGACAAAATGAGCGAGCTGCTCGACGCTGCCAAGGTCGGCCGCACGGATGCCGCCGTGCTGACCGCCGTGAACATCACCGACGAGCTCTTCAAAGAGCGCGAGGCCGGCGACGCGCTGCGCCGTCAGGTCAAGCAGTACCTCGACGAGGCTTCTCAGGCCAAAAACGAGGTCAGCGAACTCAAGCGCGAGATCTTCAAGCTCCAGCAGCAGAAAAAGTAAGCCTTGACGACGGAGCTGTTGGCGCCCGCGGGCGGGCAGGAGGCGCTCATCGCCGCCGTACAGAGCGGCGCAGACGCCGTGTATATGGGCTTTGGCGCGTTCAACGCGCGCCGCAGCGCGAGGAACTTCTCCGATGAGGAATTCCGCGCGGCGGTCTCTTATTGCCATTTGCGGGGCGTGAAGGTCTATCTGACGCTCAACACGCTCGTCACCGACCGCGAGCTCCCCGCGCTTGCCGCGGAGGCGCGCACCGCGTCGGAGTGCGGCGTGGACGCGATCCTGGTGCAGGACTGGGGCGTTCTATCGACGCTGCAAAAAATCATTCCCGACGTGCCGCTGCACGCCTCGACGCAGATGAGCCTGCACACGCTCTCGGGCGTTCAGGAAGCGGCAAGGCTCGGCATGACGCGCGCGGTGCTCGCGCGCGAGCTGAACCGTGAGGAAATTGCCGAGATCTGCCAAAAAAGCCCCATCGAGATCGAAACTTTTGTTCACGGCGCGCTGTGCATGTGTTACAGCGGCCAGTGCGAGATGTCTGCCGTCATCGGGCGGCGCAGCGGCAACCGCGGCGCGTGCGCCCAGCCCTGCCGTCTGCCCTACGGCTTTTCCGGCAGGGCGGACGGCCATCCGCTGAGCCTGAAGGACGCGAAC
>ERZ1023979.402-NODE-402-length-14390-cov-13.107918_pt1 | contig 14390 bp, 9 predicted proteins | sample MGYA00380434_ERZ1023979 | MGnify/ENA primary metagenome ERZ1023979 (study PRJEB33179, sample SAMN07449056) | human gut metagenome | biome: Human-gut; feature: Human associated habitat; material: Faeces | host: Homo sapiens | place: India:Kasaragod | collected...
ACCCGTTCTTTGGTAAGATTTCCGTATCCAATAACTTGTATCAGTATGCCATTCCTTTTACTGATACTACGCTACATACTTATTCTATTTATTCTGATTTGCTGGCAGCCGATATTAATAAGTTCGCTGCGATCTGCCGGGTGGTGAATGGTCTTCGTCATGCTCGCATCGGTGCCATCGGCACTCGTCCTGCCGGTTTCCAGACCGTCCGCGCCAGCGAGAAACTGTTGCAGGCATCGGGCATTACAGTCGTTCCGGTAGATCTTTCTGAAATCTTGTCTGCCGCCCGTAAGATTGAAGATGCTGATGAAACGTTACAAGCAAAACTGAAAGAAATCAGACAATATGCTGCTGTTCCCGAACAATACAATGATAAACTGATTTTGCAGGCTAAATTTGGTGTGGCTGTAGAACAATGGATGGAAGCCAATGAAATTGATGCTGTAGCTATCCAGTGTTGGGACTCTTTGGAGCAAAACTATGGTTGTGCAGCTTGTGTGACTATGAGTATGTTGAGTGAAAAATTAATCCCTGCTGCTTGTGAAGTGGATATTGCCGGTGCAGTGTCTATGTATGCGTTGACATTGGCTTCCGGTCGCCCGTCGGCATTGCTTGACTGGAACAATAACTTTGCCGAGGATCGTAACAAGTGTGTGTGTACACATTGTGGTAACTTCCCTAAATCATTTGTAATGAGTGATTTGAAGTTAGGAACATTAGGAGTGTTGGGCAGAACATTAGGTAAGGTACATACTTTCGGTGCCGTTTACGGTAAAGTAAAACAGGGTGATTTCACCTTCTTCCGCATCTCGACAGATGATACGAAGGGTTGTATCAAGTCTTATTTGGGCAAAGGTGACCTGACCGATGACCCATACGGAATGGATGGTTGTATAGCAGTAACCAAGGTGGATAATCTGCAGCCGCTTATGAAATATATTTGTAAGAATGGATTCGAACATCATGTGGCTATGTGCCGTGGCAATGTGAAAGATATTTTGGCGGAAGCTATTGAAACTTATCTGAACTGGAATATCTATATTCACGAATAATATCGATGAAATATGATATTGGTAGATAATTACTTTTTGGCAATCCTCTGCTGTGTTATTTGCTGTGCCTGCTGGGGCTCTTGGGCAAATACGCAGAAGATGGTTGCCGCCAAGCAATGGAGCTTTGAACTGTTTTATTGGGATTTGACCGTCGGTCTGTTCCTTACAGCTTTATTGGGGGCGGTGACTTTAGGAAGTATGGGAAGTGAAGGCCGTACCTTTTTTCAGGATTTGGCAGTCATGGACTGGTCTAGCATTCAATATGCATTCTTGGGCGGTGTTGTATGGAATTTCGGCAATATATTTCTTACAGCAGCCATTGCTGTAGCCGGAATGTCAGTAGGTTTTCCTATCGGTGGAGGCTTGGCCTGGATTGGAGGTATTGTATTCAATTATTTATTAATCTCTTTGGCCGGTCAGACCTATCAGGGAAATCAGCTTTTACTATGGAGTGGTGTGTTAGTCATCATTGTAGCTATACTGATCTGCGGAAAAGCGTACGGAAAGTTATCGTCCGGCAAGGCTTCCACTCCGAAGAAGGGGATTCTGCTGGCCATTATGGCAGGCATTGCTATCATGTTCTTTTACGGATTGGTAGTGAAATCTCTTGACCCGCAGTATATGGCGGGAGGAACCGGAACGCTGACTCCTTATACAGGTGTGTTCTTCTTTGCGGTAGGTATTCTGGCCAGCACACCTATATTCAATACCTTTGCCATGAAGCATCCGGTAGAAGGCAAGGCGGTGACCATGAAAGATTACTTTGCCGGCGATGCCAAGACCCATCTCACAGGTATGCTGGGAGGCTTTATCTGGATGGACGGCATGGTGATTAGTTTTATGGGAGCAGGTGCTGCCAATCCGGCTATCTCTTATGCCCTTAGCAACGCAGCGCCTGTGGTGGCTATGATCTGGGGAGTTTTTGTCTGGAAGGAATTTAAGGAAGCTCCGAAGGGGACCAATAAACTGATTGCGGCTATGTTCTCCTTGTTTATTATCGGATTAATAAGCATTACTTTGTCAAATTAAAAATTAGATGAAGAGAAATTATAAAATAGGGCTTGTAATGAAGTCGTTACAAGCCGATTTTTTCAAAGTGATGAAAGAAGGGGCCATTCAGTATGCGACCCCTCTTCCGTTTTTGGATTTGGTTTGTGTGGGAACGGCTACACAGACAGAGGTAGAGGAACAGGTTGACTTGATGTATTCCTTGATTCATCAGCAAGTCGATGCTATCGTATTGGTTCCTATAGATTCAAAAGCCTTAGTTCAGCCTGTAGTAGAGGCTGTCAGGAAAGGAGTTCCGGTAATCAATATTGATATCCGGTTGGATACTCAGCTATTGGAGCAGGCAGGAGTAGAAGTGGCTTTTGTGGGACCGGATAATTTTGCAGCTGCGTATGAAGTGGGTAAATTATTGGATAAGAAGTTGCGGAATGAAGATAAAGTTGCTATTATTGAAGGATTGACGGCAGCCGATAATGCGCAGCAGCGTAAAAGAGGTTTTATCAAGGCGATAGAAGAAAAAGGGTTAAGATTGGTGGCATCCGAACCGGCCGACTGGGAAACGGAGAAAGCCGCCGAAGTTTTTCAGGCTATGTGGATGCGGTATCCTGATTTGAAAGCTGTATATTGCAGCAATGATGCGATGGCGTTGGGGGTTCTTCAGCAGATGCAAGAAAAAAATTGCTATCTGCCTGTAGTGGGCTTTGATAATGATGCGGTGATGAAAGAATTTCTTTCTACGGGAAAACTGGTTGCAACAGCTGATATTTTCAGCTCACAGATGGCTGTCCGGGGCATTGAGTTCGCTTTGGATGTATTGGAGGGAAAAATAGAGAATAGAGGGGTTCATTCTACAGCTTACGAAATTATTAAACAATGAGTTCGTAGGGAAACGGCCCATACTGAGATATGCACTTAAGGCACCGGCTGTTTAACTTCTTAATATTGCCGGCAATGAGCAATATTAAGAAGTATTCTTTTTACGAATGAAATATTTAGTGTAATTTTGTGGCTCAAAATAAATTAAATAGAATCATTATGGCAGCAAAACCAGGTATACCTAAAGGAACGAGAGATTTTTCGCCGGTGGAAATGGCGAAACGTAACTATATATTCAATACGATCCGTGATGTGTTTCATCTTTTCGGCTATCAGCAGATTGAAACTCCTTCTATGGAGAATTTGTCTACCTTGATGGGAAAATACGGTGACGAAGGGGATAAGTTATTGTTTAAGATACAGAACTCAGGTGATTATTTCAACGGCATTACCGATGAGGAATTGCTGAGCCGCAATGCGGTAAAGCTGGCGAGCAAGTTCTGTGAAAAAGGATTGCGCTACGATCTCACCGTACCTTTTGCCCGCTATGTGGTGATGCATCGTGATGAAATAAGTTTTCCTTTCAAACGTTATCAAATCCAACCGGTTTGGCGTGCGGATCGTCCCCAAAAAGGGCGTTACCGTGAGTTTTACCAATGTGACGCCGATGTGGTAGGCAGCAATTCTTTATTGAATGAAGTGGAGCTGGTACAGATGATAGACCGTGTATTTGGTAAATTCGGAGTACGTGTTTCAATTAAAATCAATAACCGTAAGATATTGACCGGTATTGCCGAGATTATCGGGGAGGCTGATAAAATTGTAGATATCACCGTAGCCATTGACAAACTGGATAAAATCGGATTGGAAAATGTAAATGCGGAATTGGCTTCTAAAGGGATTCCTCAAGAGGCTATTGATAAATTGCAGCCGATTATTTTATTGAGTGGAAGCAATGAAGAGAAATTGGAAACTTTGAAGACTGTCCTTGCTACCAGTGAAGCGGGATTGAAGGGAGTGGAAGAAAGTGAATTCATATTAAAAACCGTGTCTGCACTGGGTGTGAAGAGTGAAGTGGAATTGGATTTGACTTTGGCTCGCGGCTTGAATTATTATACAGGAGCAATTTTTGAAGTGAAAGCCTTGGATGTGCAGATTGGCAGCATCAGTGGTGGTGGCCGTTATGATAATCTGACCGGTGTCTTTGGTATGGATGGTATGTCTGGTGTAGGTATCTCTTTCGGAGCCGACCGTATTTTTGATGTGTTGAATCAGTTGGATTTGTATCCGAAAGAAGCGGTGAACGGAACCGAGCTGTTGTTTGTAAACTTCGGCGATAAAGAGGCTGCTTATTGTCTGCCTATCCTGGCAAAAGTCCGTGAAGCAGGGGGGCGCGCTGAAATTTATCCGGATGCTTCTAAAATGAAGAAGCAGATGGGATATGCCAATGACAAGCAGATTCCTTTTGTCGCTATTGTTGGTGAAAATGAAATGAACGAAGGGAAACTGACTTTGAAGAATATGACTACAGGCGAGCAGTCACTGGTTACACCGGATGAGTTGCTGGCGGTGGTGAAAGCTTGATGTTTACTAATTATCTGCAATCATATCATAAAAGCATCATTGATGGATGATTGCATCACATGGGAATGCCCGATAACGTTTGCTTTATACGTTATTTGTTTTGAAATATAAATGCTGGATTACCTATGTGGATAATCAGATTGTTTTTTCTTCCGTCACTACATCTTACTGATTCTAAAAGAGATGTAGTGACGGAAATTTTTGTATCCCCCCGAAATGGTTTGTTCTCTTTTTTCCGCGTAGAGGCGACAAAGCGGAATGCCTGTTCTTGTCGTTGTTGGTTGTATTTCTTGTTTTAAGGATGAAAACTGATGGAGCTGACTTGAAATATGATTTTCTTTTGCGAGAGTCTGATATTATTCACTATATTTGTGGAATGCTAGCCTTATAAATTTAATCAGATGATAGAGGAAAATCAGTTGATATCCCATTTGTATCAAAATAGGGATAATGGTCAATGGATGATACAAACCAATGATGAACATCAAAAGGGGGTTGCTGATATGGCGGCATCCTTCGCCGGGCAGTTCGGACTTCCTTCTTGGGGGCGTGCGCTCGGCCTACTTCATGACAAAGGAAAGGAACGGGCGGCATTCCAGCAATACATACGCAAGATGAATGGTTTGCCTACGAGTGACAAGAAGCGCTATGATGATCATACCCATGCTTTTGTGGGTGGAATATTGGCAAAAGAACTTATGGGAAAGGATGTTTCCCATCTTCTTGTAAACCAAATTATTTCTCATCACACAGGGTTACATGATTTCGGGGATGTGGAAAACATATTGAAAGAGAGGCTATTGTCCAAAGAAATAAACGAGGGTGACATTAGCATAAACAAACCTTTATTATTCCAAGAATTTATTGATTCACCTTTTTCTAAATCAAAGGTTGAATGGAAACACTTTCATCACCTTTCCCGTATGCTTTTTTCCTGTCTTGTAGATGCCGACCGGCTCGATACAGAACGGTTTATGGATGTAGAGTCATGGCGGAAGCGGGGAAATTCGGCTACGCTTGCCGATTTGCTTCCACAGCTGGAGGCATATATGCAAAAACTGCAATCGAATGCAGCCGATACGAAAGTGAACCGCATCCGCCAGCAAGTGAAAGAACAATGCAGTAGAACTTCTTCAAGCGAAAAAGGATTTTATAGTCTTACAGTTCCGACGGGAGGCGGTAAAACACTTTCTTCTTTGTTATGGGCCATGAAGCATGCTGTAAGCCATTCAATGAATCGTATCATCATCGCCATCCCATATACCAGTATCATTGTGCAAACGGCAGGGCTTTTGAAGGAAATCTTTGGTGAAGAAAATGTATTGGAGCATCATAGTAATTTCGACCCCGATGATATTAAGGACGAGGAAAATAGGGAAAAAGCAAAATTGGCTACAGAGAATTGGGACTATCCCATTATTGTCACTACCAATGTACAGCTTTTTGAATCTATGTTTAGCAATAAAACATCTGATTGCCGCAAACTGCACAACATGGCAAATTCAATTCTTGTTTTGGATGAGGTTCAGATGTTGCCAACCGGCTTCTTGCGGCCGATAGTCGATGCGCTGAAAGCGTATCAGGAAATGTTCGGGGTTTCGGTATTGTTTACCACGGCAAGCCAGCCGGTACTGAGTGGTCTGATAGAAGGAACAAATCCTAAAGCTGATTTTAAGGGAATAGAACATATCAAGGAAATTATTCCGGAAGAATTTGCTTTGCATGACCAGCTTCGCCGTGTGAAGTTGTCAATCGATGATACAGGAAAAACATACGATGAGATAGCTGCAAAGGTGTCTGAATATAATAAGGTGTTGTGCATAGTGAACACTCGTAAAGATGCCAAAGAGCTGTATGACCGTTTGCCCAATGACGGAGTGAAATTGCATTTGTCTAGAATGATGTGCCCTGCCCACTTACACGAAACTATTGGTAAAATAAAAACTTTATTGAAGGATGAGTCGCAGCCGATTGTCAGGGTCATTGCAACCCAGCTTGTGGAGGCCGGTGTGGATATAGACTTTCCGGTTGTGTTCCGTCAAGAAGCAGGACTCGATTCTGTATTGCAAGCAGCGGGACGGTGCAATCGGGAAGGACGAAGTGCCATGGGACATACATTTGTGTTCAGTCTGGCGGCAGAGAAGCGAAAGCTCTTCGGTTCAATGGCTGACTCCAACAATGCTCGGTTGAATTTGCCGGAAGATAGTGATTGGTTTGCTCCTTCTACCATGAAAGCCTATTTTTGTCAATTGTATAGCAGAAAACAAACATTTGATGAAAAGGATATAAAGCACTGGCTCTACAAACCTACTGAGTTATGTTTTGAAACTGCATCAAAAGAATTTCACCTGATTGATGATACGAGTATAAATGTTATCATAAATTGGGAAAACAGCATGGAACTTATAGAGCAGTTGAAAGAATCGGGGTGTACCTACTCGTTGGTGAAGCAATTGGCGAAATTTACTGTAGGCATCCGTTCCTATGATTTTAAGCAACTGAAAGGCTATGGGCTTGTCGAAGAAATATTGGAAGGAATATATGTATTGGCAGACAGGTCTCAGTATAATAAAGCCACAGGTCTCAGCCTTGATAACCATTGGCTGGAGGAAGTATTAATGATATAAAGAAACGGATATGACAAAGAAAGAAACATTGAAATTGTTTGAAGAACGTAAAGTCCGCACCGTGTGGGATGATGAAAAGGAAAAATGGTATTTTTCGATAGTTGATGTGGTGTCAGTTTTAACAGACAGTGTTGATGCAACTGCTTATTGGCGTAAGTTAAAGCAAAGACTTAAAGAAGAGGGAAATGAAACCGTGACAAATTGTCACGGTTTGAAAATGAAAGCCACAGACGGTAAGATGCGACTTACAGATGTGGCTGATACAGAACAACTACTACGTATCATTCAGTCTATCCCATCTCCCAAGGCAGAACCGTTCAAGCAATGGATGGCACATGTAGCATCCGAACGTCTTGATCAGATGCAAGACCCTGAGTTGAGTATTGAGCAAGCTATGATGGACTACAAGCGACTTGGTTACTCTGACAACTGGATAAACCAACGCTTGAAGAGCATTGAAATCCGTAAAGATCTTACAGATCAATGGAAACTACATAATGTAGAGGAAGGTGTTCAATATGCTACTCTTACAGACATTATCTATCAGCAATGGACCGGAAAGTCGGCAAAGGAGTACAAACAGTTCAAGGGCTTGAAGAAAGAAAATCTCCGGGACAATATGACCAATGAAGAATTGGTTCTTAATATGCTGGCCGAACTCTCTACGACAAGTATTACTAAAGCTAAAAATCCTCAGACATTGGGTGAAAATATGCAGTGTGCGGCTGACGGTGGTGATGTGGCTCGTGTGGCACGCGAACAGTTGGAGCAAAAAACCGGTCGTGAAGTGGTAACTCCCTTGTCGGCAAAAAGGTTTTTTGAAGGTCAGAAGCCGGAAGATTTATTGGAAAACAAGGAAAACGATGAATGATATGGAATATACAGATAAAGAATATTGTCTGGAGGTGTGGGGCGATTGGGCTTGTTTCACTCGTCCGGAATTGAAAGTAGAGCGTGTGAGTTACGATGTCATAACGCCATCGGCGGCACGCGCCATCTTTGAAGCGATACTGTTTAAACGCTATGCCATGCGTTGGCAGGTAACAAAGATTGAGGTACTCAGACCTATTAAATGGGCTACCATTAGACGGAATGAGGTGGGGGCAGTTGCCAGTAAATCACCTATCATTATTGAAGATAAACGTCAGCAGAAGAACACGTTGCTTCTGTTGGATGTGCGTTACCGAATTTATGCTAAGTTAGTATTTATTCCGGTAAAAGACCGTCCGAAAGAGGCTTTTGCCAAGCATCAGCCAAGTGCCGACGAGAATCCTATGAAGTATTATCAGATGTTCGAACGCAGGGCATCACAAGGGCAATGTTTTACGCAGCCCTATCTCGGATGTCGTGAGTTTTCTGCAAACTGGAAGTATATTGAAAGTACTGATAATCTTGATTATCCCTTAGCCGAAGACAGGGATTTCGGCATTATGCTTTATGATATGGACTTTGAGGAAAATCCACAAAAACCGAATGCTATGTTTTATAGAGCCCAAATGAAAAAGGGAGTGATTGTTGTACCGGATAAAGATAGTGAGGAGGTGTTGAGATGATACTGAAAGCATTATATGATTACTATCATCGAAGTGGAGATGATGTGGCCCCTTTTGGTTTAGAATACAAAGAGATTGGATTTATTATTGTTATTGATAGATGTGGAAAATTTCTGCGCTTTGAAGACAGGCGCATAGATAAGAAGTCGGCACAGCGGTTTCTTGTTAAGAAAAGTGTTAGCCGGTCAAGTGCCCCTGTTGCAAACTATTTGTATGACAATTGTAAATATGTATTTGGTTATTCCGATAAGGGGGATATGGAAAAGATACGTAAGTACTTTGAAGTATTTAAGGCGAAAGTAAAAGATATATATGATGCTTTTCCGGATAATGAGGACATAAAAGCTGTTTATGCATTTTATCAGCAAGACCATTCTTTTATAGTTGGGGCTATGCAGAAAGATTCTTTATGGGATGATATAGCCAAAAATCTTAATAAGAAATATTCTACCTTTTCTTTCCTTATAGAAGGGGATACGAAAATAGTGGCTTCGAAAAGGGAATTGATAAATTTGTTTGACGAGAATCATGGCGTGGCAGGAAATCTTTGTTTGATAACAGGGAGATATTCAAAAGTTGTAGAGATTACAACTGCTACAAAGATACTTGGAAGCCAAGAAACAGCTAAACTAGTTGCATTTCAAGTTAATTCCGGGTATGATTCGTATGGGAAATCTAAAGGATACAATGCTCCAATATCAGAAGAAGCTGAATTTGCATATACAACCGCATTGAATCATTTGCTGCGTTCGGATTCTCACAATAAGTTTATGGTGGGCTCACGTACTTATCTTTTCTGGGCTTCCTCCAATAGCGAGGCTTCAAAAGAGTCCGAAAATAGTCTATTTTCTTTGTTGGGGCGGATTGAAGAAGAAAATGACGACTCAAACAGGCGCATAAAGTTAGTATATGATACTTTCCAGTCTATCTATAACGGAAAATTATCGGCAAACGATGATGACAAATTCTTCATTTTGGGTTTGGCTCCTAATTCGGCAAGAATTGCGGTAGTATATTGGAATGAGATGCCTTTGCGTGAATTTGCAGGTTTGATAAGTAAGCATTTTACAGATATGGAGATGGTGGACACTCGCAAAGATAAGAAGCCGTACTTGGGACTGCATTCCATTCTTGGAAATGTTACTCTTGGAGGAAAGTCAAGTGATGCGACTCCCAACCTTCCTGATGCTGTGGTGAGAAGCATATTTCAAGGGTTGCCGTATCCGGCTTCTCTCTTTCAAGCATGTATTCGTCGCATACGTGCAGAACAATCCGTCAATATAGTGCGTGCTGCTATCATCAAGGCATATCTCAACAGACTAAACGAAAATAACAACCATAAAAAATTAGATATTATGTTAGACAAAGAAAATCAAAATCAAGGGTATCTTTGTGGAAGGCTGTTTGCCGTGTTGGAAAACCTACAATATGCAGCAAATAAACAAGATTCCATTCGTTCAAGTTACATGAACGCGGCTTCATCTACGCCATCTACAGTATTTTCAACAGTTCTCAAATTATCAAACAGTCATTATGCTAAATTGGCTAAAGAGAAGAAAGGCCTTGCTAATTTCTTTGATAATCAAAAGAAAGAGATAATAGTTTTAATTCAAAATTTTCCTAATACATTGAGTTTGGAAGATCAAGGACGATTCTTCCTCGGCTATTATCATCAGAAAGCTCACAGAGAGAATCAAGAAACTGAAGAATAATTTTTAAAAATATACAATTATGTCAGAATTAAAGAATAGAATTGATTTCGTTTACATTTTTGATGTACAAGATGGTAATCCAAATGGTGACCCGGATGCAGGTAATCTTCCTCGGATAGATGCTGAAACTGGTATAGGCCTTGTTACAGATGTTTGTTTGAAACGCAAGGTACGTAATTATGTACAAATAGCCCAAGCAGGAAAAGCAGGTAACGATATTCTTGTCAAATCCAAAGAAATTTCTGGAGAAGAGGTCTTTATTAATGAAGAAATCCGCAAAATGTACAAAGAAGATTTAGGAATAGAACTAAAAATCAAAGAAAAAGCTCCTGCCGATAAGAGTTCAGCTGGTAAAATTGCTATGTGCAGACGCTTCTTTGACGTTAGGACTTTTGGAGCAGTACTCTCAACCGGACCTAACGCAGGACAAGTGAGGGGGCCGATTCAAATGACTTTTGCCCGTTCGCAAGATATGATTGTTTCAGCAGAGCATGCATTAACCGTATGTGTAGCTCGTGATGAAGAAAAGACCTATGAATCACAAGTGGGAATACAGGGACGTAAAGCGACCATTCCTTATGGCCTCTATGTCTGTCACGGCTTCATCTCCGCTAACTTGGCACAACAGACAGGATTTTCTGAAGAAGACCTTGAACTATTTTGGGAAGCTTTAAAGAACATGTTCGATGTGGATCGTTCGGCGGCACGTGGATTGATGAGTGCTCAAAAACTGATAGTCTTCAAGCATGACTCCATATTGGGTAATGCTCCCGCCAACAAGTTGTTTGAATTGGTAAAAGTGGAGAAAGTCTGCGATGGAGCACCACGCTCATTCATCGACTATTCAGTTACTATAGATAAGGAGAATGCTCCATCAAATGTAACTATTGAGGAACTGATATAATTCCATCGTATGTACAATGAAGACGATATGCTCATGTTGTCGGGGATTCAGCACTTTAGGTTCTGTCCCCGGCAATGGGCTTTGATACACATTGAGCAGCAATGGGATGATAATCGTCTCACCATCGAAGGACAGATTCTGCACAAGCATGTAGATGATCCGTTTTATAGACAAAAGTGTGGTGACCAGATAACATTGCGTGCGGTGAATATCGCTTCGCGTGAACTTGGACTCTATGGAATCTCTGATGCCATAGAGTTACTTCCTTCCTCATCTTTTGAAAATACGATTTTGCATCCCAACTATCCGGGGCGATGGCAACCGGTTGCTGTGGAGTATAAGCATGGCAAACCGAAAAGAAACGAGGTGGATGAAGTGCAGTTGGCAGCACAAATCATGTGCATAGAAGAAATGTATGCTATCCATATACCATACGGCTCTTTCTTTTATGGGGAGCTTCGCCATCGGGTTAATGTGGATATAACGGAGGAGCTGCGAAATATAGTCAGACAATGTGCCCGGGATATGCACGATATATTTAGTAAAGCGGTTATCCCGAAGGCTGAATATGGGAAACATTGTGACAAGTGCTCGCTGAAAGATATCTGCATGCCGGAAATGGTAAATAATTGTACTTCGGTAGATAATTACCTTACTAAAAATCTGTATCTATGAGAAAACTATTGAATACTTTGTATGTGACGACACCGGAAGCGTATCTTAGTAAGGATGGGCTGAATGTCGTTATATCTGTTCAGCAGGAGGAGGTGTTTCGTATTCCTGTCATAAATATAGAGGGCATCGTTACGTTCGGATATATGGGCGCAAGTCCCGGTGTGATGAAATTGTGTAGTGACAATGGTATATCACTCACATTTCTTTCTCCACAAGGCAGATTTATCAGCAGGGTTCAAGGTGCTACGAAAGGGAATGTTCTGTTACGCAAAAAGCAGTACCAATTGTCGGACGATGCATCTTGGTCGTTGCATGTGGTTAGGTTGATGATTGGTGGTAAGATTCAAAACTATCGCAATATATTGAGGAGATATATTCGTGATTATGGTGAGAATGAAGACATTAATAGGGCGGTGCAAGTATTGGAACGTGCCAAGCGTGATGCTTTGAAGGCTCAAGATAAGACGGAATTAATTGGTTATGAGGGAATGGCTTCGAATGCCTATTTTGAGGTATTGCCAATCTTGATACTTAATCAGAAGACTGATTTCCCATTTCATGGTCGCAATCGTCGTCCTCCCAAGGATGCGGTGAATGCCATGTTGTCTTTTGCATATACGTTGATAGCCAATGATGTTGCGGCCGCTCTCGAAACTGTTGGCCTTGATCCATACGTCGGGTTTCTCCATACACTCCGTCCGGGGCGCACATCGTTGGCCTTAGATATGATGGAAGAGTTACGTGCTTACCTTGGCGACCGTTTTATTTTGTCGTTGATTAATAAAAGACAGATTTCAGTAAAAGACTTCTTGTTCCAAGGTGATAATGGGGTTGTTATGACAGATAAAGGGAAAAAGACTTTTATTACTGCATGGCAGGCAAGGAAAAGGGAAGTGATAATTCATCCTTATCTTAATGAAAAAGTTGAAATAGGGCTTCTGCCTTATGTGCAGGCTATGTTAATGGCAAGATATATCAGGCAGGATATTGACGATTATCCGGTATTTCTTATAAAATGATTTTTAATTATGTACATTCTTGTGACTTACGATGTGGATACTACAAGCAAAGAGGGGGCTCGCCGTTTACGATGTGTGGCCAAGGCTTGTCTGGATTATGGACAGAGGGTGCAGAACTCAGTCTTTGAGTGTGTAGTGACGGAAGCGCAATATTCTCTTCTAAAAGGGAGAGTTAGGGATATTATTGATATGTCTCTTGATAGTGTTCGTTTTTATATTCTTAGTAAAAATGAGAATAAGAGGGTGGAAGTAATAGGTGTTGAAACGGCGTATAAACTTGAGGAGGCTCTTATAATATAATGCGAATGTGGTGTGTTACAAAAAAAGTAGTATCTTCGCATGTGTTAATAATCAGTAGATTAAATTATTTGTAGGGTATTTCTTTGTTATGAAGTTGAATAATAATGATGATTCGCATAACAGTGGATTAAATTTGCTGATTTATAATATGTTATTAGATATAGAGTCACACCCTGCGTGGGTGTGTGGATTGAAACAATTGCTGAGGACGAATCTTAAATGACTGATAGTCACACCCTGCGTGGGTGTGTGGATTGAAACTTTCCAGCGCTGTAAGTATTCAGTGGCACGAATTGTCACACCCTGCGTGGGTGTGTGGATTGAAACACTCGAAATATTCGACAAGACATCCGTCTCGCAGTCACACCCTGCGTGGGTGTGTGGATTGAAACTGATAATCAACCATATACTTCTGCCATTGCCGAGTCACACCCTGCGTGGGTGTGTGGATTGAAACATACTCTATACCTGTTTTAATGATAAACCGAATACGATGTCACACCCTGCGTGGGTGTGTGGATTGAAACCGGTCTGCGTTGGGCAAAATATCTGCGTTGGTTAGTCACACCCTGCGTGGGTGTGTGGATTGAAACAGAGCGGAAAAGCGAAGAAAGGAAGGATAAAAAAGTCACACCCTGCGTGGGTGTGTGGATTGAAACTGAGTAACATTAGGCACAGAAGTAAGTGCAGATGTAGTCACACCCTGCGTGGGTGTGTGGATTGAAACATGGATTGATAAGACCAAGCACCGGCAGAAGTCAGTCACACCCTGCGTGGGTGTGTGGATTGAAACGTAATAAACGAACGATGTTGACAATGATCAACAGTCACACCCTGCGTGGGTGTGTGGATTGAAACTACCGTAGAGTGTGAGTTGTGCGTTTATAGACAGTCACACCCTGCGTGGGTGTGTGGATTGAAACCGGCTGGCATGATGATCCTGTAGGTGTTTCCAGTCACACCCTGCGTGGGTGTGTGGATTGAAACATCGATACGGAAGCGATATATGTTGAAGCACTTGGTCACACCCTGCGTGGGTGTGTGGATTGAAACTCCTGTGCCAGACTTTCCAAACTTCTGCCTGTGTCACACCCTGCGTGGGTGTGTGGATTGAAACTCCTGTGCCAGACTTTCCAAACT
>ERZ1023979.407-NODE-407-length-14242-cov-8.888560_pt1 | contig 14242 bp, 10 predicted proteins | sample MGYA00380434_ERZ1023979 | MGnify/ENA primary metagenome ERZ1023979 (study PRJEB33179, sample SAMN07449056) | human gut metagenome | biome: Human-gut; feature: Human associated habitat; material: Faeces | host: Homo sapiens | place: India:Kasaragod | collected...
ACGTTAGCCCTTAACGCCGCCCAGCATCATGCCCTGCACGAAATACTTCTGGATGTCCTCGGGCCGCAGGCTGGACTGCAGCACCGCGCCGCTGCACAGATGCAGCTCCACATGGGAGCGCAGCATCACGCTGCCGCTGAGAAACCGCCCCGCCGGCACCATGACCCGGCCTCCGCCCGCCTGTGCGGCGGCATCCACCGCGGCCTGGATGGCGGCGGCACAGTTGGTCACGCCGTCCGCGACGGCGCCGTATTCGGTGATCCAATACTCCTGCATCATGGTCCCTCCCGGACTCAGTCCTTGGGCGGCGTCATCCAGCCGCGGTATTTGAGAATGGAAGTCTTGGGATTGTTGCCGGCCGCACTGCGCCACTGGCTGGGCGTGGTGCCCATCTCGGCCAGGAAATGCCGGTTGAAGCTGGACAGCGACTGGAACCCCACCTGCCCCGAGATGGACAGGATGGAATCCTCACTCATCCGCATCAGCGAACAGGCCTTGAGGATGCGGGTGCGGTTGAGGTGTTCCAGCGGCCCCACCGACAGCAGTTCCCGGAACACCCGCCGGAAATGCGACTGGCTCATGCCGCACAGCCGGGCCAGTGTCTCGATGGGGAAATCCTCCATATAGTGCCGGTTGATGTATTCCAGCGCCGGGGCCACCGGGATCGTCGCGGCCAGCCGGGCACTCTCGCGCCGGGCGGTGATCCGCATCAGCTCAACGCCCAGCGCCACGAACAGCCCCCGCACGCTGATCGCATAGTCCATCTGGCGCTGCTGCATCTCGGCCAGCATGGACCGGACCAGCGACTGCACCGCCGGATATTCCTGCGGCGAAAGGATGTAATAATGCCCCTGCACGGCCTGCTGCAGCAGCTCGCCGTTGGGCAGCGCCTCGGCCGGAAAGAGCGGCCGCACCAGCTCGAACGGGTCCAGATGCAGATAACTCCACTTGCTCGCGGTGCCGGGGTCCGACCAGGTCGTGTGCGGTACATCGCCGGAAATGATCGTCACATCCCCCGCCCGGAAGGCCCGCTGCTCCCCGCGGAACCCCAGGAATCCGCCGTCACTCTCACACAGGCCGATCTCCAGGCAGTTGTGGAAATGCAGCACGCCGGACGGCACGTCCGAGATGCGCCAGTTCTCACCGCTGAGCATCTGGATCGGAAAATCGGCGGGCAGTTCATAGTTGCGGTACTCAATGACGGTGCGCGGCGGCCGGGACATGGCGGATTCTCCTTCCGGATAGAATGGCCCCATTATACGCCCTGTCCGCCGAAAAAACCACCCTTCTTTGCCAAAAACGGCGATTTATGTGCAGTTCATACAAACCAAAAGTGCATAATTTGTGCGAAACGGACAAGTCTGCCCGGAATACATGGAAGAATCGTCCTGAATCATGGAGAAAACGCCCCACGCCCCAATTTATAAATGATCGAAATTGCACAGAAATCGTCTGAAAAGGCCAAGACGATGCCCGGGACGGCGTGCATAATAAAAGCAACTGTCGAAGGAGCCCGCGGGGCCGGATTGCAAAAGGAGAGATGATCAGATGGCAGGATTGATTTTTGACAAAGCACAGATCGAACAGACCATCGACGCCGTGGTGGCGCGCACGATGCGGATGGACATGACCTGGGACTGGCCCTGCGGTGTGGCCTATTACGGCATCTGCGAGGCCTACGAGGTCACCGGCAAGCAGGAGTACCTCAAACTCGTGCAGGACCGTGTGGACGAATACATCGAGCTGGGCCTGCCCGAGTGGACCGTCAACACCTGCTCGATGGGACATTGCCTCATCACGCTGTATGAGCACACCGGCGACGAGCGGTACCTGAACATCGCCAAGAGCAAGGTGGACTATCTGGAAAACAAGGCCCTGCGGTTCGGTGACCGGGTATTGCAGCACACCGTCTCGGTCAACAACGATTTCCCCGAGCAGGCCTGGGCCGACACGCTGTTCATGGCTGCCTTCTTCCTGCTGCGGATGGGCGTGCTGCTCAAGGACGCCGCCCTCATCGACGACGCGCTGAACCAGTATTACTGGCATATCAAATACCTGCAGGACCCGGCCACGGGGCTGTACTATCACGGCTACAACAACCTGACCGGCGATCATATGTCGGGCATCTTCTGGGGCCGCGCCAACGCCTGGGCCGCCTACACGATGTCCCAGGTGGGGCTGCGCCTGCCGGAGTGCTACCTCTATCCCAAATTCCTCGACGTGGTGGGCAGCCTCAACGACCAGCTGGCCGCCCTCAAGCTGCTCCAGACCGAAAACGGCCTGTGGCGCACCATCGTGGACGACCCCGAATCCTACGAGGAGATCAGCGCCTCGGCGGGCATTGCGGCGGCCATGATCGCCAAGGGCAACCCGCTGCACATCAAGTATATCAATAAGTCCATCGGCGGCATCCTGCAGAACATCAGCGAGGATGGCCGGGTGCTCCATGTCTCGGGCGGCACGGCCGTCATGAAGGACCGCGAGGGCTACCGCGGCATCAGCCGTGACTGGATTCAGGGCTGGGGCCAGGGCCTGGCGCTGGCCTTCCTGTCCGGCGTGCTGAACTACGACAAGATGCGCAGTGACGGGGCCCTGTAAGATGCAGACGGTCTTTGATTTCACCGTGCCCGGTTCGGCGGTGTCCTACCGCCGCAGCACCGGAGCCGGATTTGTGGACGCCGCCGCCTTGCAGGATGCCCCGCGGCTGCACACCCCCCAGATGGCCGCCAACTGGCAGCCGATGTGGTGGTACGGCGGCTGGTGCGCGGGCTTTGCGGCCGGGCCCCGGGGTGTTGCGGCCAGCCCCGCCCCCTGCCTGCCCGCCGCCGACCTGGCGGGACGGGAACTGCCGGTCTGGTTCCGGGCCGACCTGCCGGGCGAGGGGACCTATCAGGTTTCGCTGCGGCTGTGCGGCCGGGGCGGACCGGTCCGGGTCTTTGCGGGACGCCGCCTGATGTGGCAGGGCACCCTGACAGAAGGCCAGGTGCGGGAACTGCGCTTCCCGCTCGATGTGACGCCGCTTGTGCCGGACGGCGAGACACAGCCCGCCCTCAATGCGGCGGCCGATCTGGCCGTGACGGGGGCAGACCTGCAGGCGGTGTGCCTGCAGCCCGCTGCGATGCCGCGGGTGTTCCTGATGGGGGACTCCACCGTCACCGACCAGTGCGCGGGCCTGCCCTATGCCCCCGGCTCCAGCTATGCGGGCTGGGGCCAGATGCTCGGCCGGTTCCTGCCGGGGGACTGGTGCGTTTCCAACCATGCCCACTCCGGCCTGACGACCGAGAGTTTTACCGAGGGCGGCCACTGGGCCATTGTCGAACCGCGGCTGCGGGCGGGGGACTTCTGCCTGCTGCAGTTCGGCCACAATGACCAGAAGCTCCCGCATCTCGCTGCCCGGGGCGGCTACACCGAACGGCTGCGCGGCTATCTGCGGGCCATCCGGACCAGGGGCGCACAGCCCGGCCTGGGCACGCCGCTGGCGCGCAACACCTGGACCGCCGACGGCCGGTACAACGACCTGCTGGCCGAATATGCGGCCGCGGTCTTTGATCTGGGCCGGCAGGAACAGGTCCCGGTGATCGACCTGCACGGCTATGCGATGGAAGGCATCTGTGCCGAGGGCCGGGAGCGCTCCAAGCGGTGGTTCTATCCCGGCGACTACACCCACACCAACGATTTCGGCGCCTGCCGCTTTGCAGCCTTTGTGGCCGGGCGGCTCTGCGCGCTGGCGGGGCGTCCGGCTCCGGCCGTTCCGGTCCGCGAACCGTCCGGCCCGATGCTCCCGCTGACGCCGCCCGCTGACGCCGCGCCCACCGGGGAAACACCCTTTGCCGTGTATGAGACGCAGCAGCCCGATGCCCCGCTGACCCGGGCGGACGCGCTGTGCCAGATCACGGCCACGCTCAAACTGTTCCCGGTCAACGGCTATAAAAGCCCCTTTGCCGATGTGGTGGGCCAGGCTCCCTTTGCCGGAGCGGTCCAGAGCGCGGTGCAGAGCGGGCTGATCCCCGAACACTGGACCGCCGACGGCTGCCTGCATCCCGGGCAGTCCGTGACGCTCGCGGAGTTCCTGGAGGTGCTGCGCCCCGGCTATGCGGCCCGGCGGCCGCTGCCCGCCGGGGCCGTCGCCGACCAGGCCGTACAGGCCGGCTGGATTGACGCCGGCGCGGACCTGAACGGGGTCCTGACCCGGGCGCAGGGGGCGGCCATCTGCCGCCGTGTGCAGATTTGAAGGAGAAAGGTTGGAATTGCGATGAAACAAACCAAGAAAGGCGGGTTCACGCTGCCCGGCGAAGCCGGATGCGAGGCGCTGACCCTGGAACTGGCCGACCGCTGGGGCGCCGATGTCATCCGCGACAGCGACGGCACCGAACTGTCCGACGAGATTCTCGATGCCGGCTATTCGATCTACTCGACGATCTGCCTGATCCGGGACCACAACGAGTGGGCCCGCGAACATCCCGACTGCCTGCAGCAGACCTTCCTGACCACCCGGCCCTGCCTGGCAGGGGAGGGGCCGCTGTCGGTCGCGCTGCTCGCGGATTTCTTTGACGAGCAGTTCCGCGTCAATGACGGCGAGACCGCCCGCCGGTACTGGCAGGTCTGGGACCGCACCGAGGGCACGCTGCTGGACGCCGGCGCCTGGCACTGGCAGCCCGGCACCGGCTGCGTCGTCGTGGACCATCCCACGCCCTACCACAGCTATACGGTCAGCTTCCTGGCCTATCGGATCTGGGAAGAGATCTCGATGTACAACCATCTGACCAACCACTGGGACAAGGAACACCTGATGCCCATTGATCCCCGCCGCCCCGAAGCCCGCGCCTTCCTGACCGACTGGCTGCGCAACTGGTGCGAAACCCACCCCCACACGACGGTGGTCCGGTTCACGAGCCTGTTCTACAACTTTGTCTGGATCTGGGGCTCCGACGAGCGCAACCGCAGCCTCTTCACCGACTGGGGCAGCTATGACTTCACGGTGTCGGAGCAGGCGCTGGCGGATTTCGCGGCCGAGTACGGCTACGAGCTCACGGCGGAGGACTTCATCAACAAGGGCAACTTCCAGGTCACCCACCAGCCGCCCACGGCCCACAAGCGGGATTACATGGCGTTCACCCAGCGGTTTGTGGCCTCCTACGGCCGCACGCTGGTGGACCTGGTCCATCAGTACGGCAAAAAGGCCTATGTCTTTTACGACGACAGCTGGATCGGTGTCGAGCCTTACGGCCCCTATTTCCCGTCCATCGGGTTTGACGGCATCATCAAATGCGTGTTCTCGGGCTATGAAGTGCGGATGTGCTCCGGTGTGCCCGCCCAGGTCCATGAACTGCGCCTGCACCCCTACCTCTTCCCGGTGGGGCTGGGCGGTGCGCCGACCTTCACCGAGGGCGGCGATCCCACCCGCGATGCCCGCGCGTACTGGAACCATGTCCGCCGCGCCCTGCTGCGTGCCCCGATTGACCGCATCGGGCTGGGCGGCTACCTGCACCTGGTGAAGGATTTCCCGGATTTTGTCCAGTATATCGCCGATCTGGCCGATGAGTTCCGCGAGGTGCGGGATCTGCACGCCGCCGGCGAGGTCTACACGATGCCGCTGACCGTGGCGGTGCTGCACAGCTGGGGCGGACTGCGCCCCTGGACGCTCTCCGGCCATTTCCATGAAACCTACATGCACGACCTCATCCACATCAACGAGGCGCTCTCCGGCCTGCCGGTCGAGACCCGCTTCCTGAGCTTTGAGGATGTCAAGGCCGGCAAGCTGGAAGGCGTCGATGTGGTCATCAACGCCGGCCGCGCCGGCACGGCCTGGAGCGGCGGCGATGCCTGGCAGGATGCCGCGCTGGTCACGGCGCTCAGCGCCTGGGTGGCCCAGGGCGGCGTGCTGATCGGCGTCAATGAGCCCACCGCCGTGCCGGGCTGGGGAGACTATTTCCGGATGGCCCGCGCCCTCGGCGTGGACGAGGACACCGGCGCCCGTGTCTGTCACGGCCGCTGGCCCGTGCAGGCCGACCTCGTGGAGGGCCTGATCCCCGAGGGCGCCACCCTCTGCACCCGCGACCACCTTTACCTGACGGACGGCGAGACCCGCGTCCTGGCCGAACAGGACGGCTGCCCGGCCATTGCCACCCACACCTTCGGCCGCGGCCGTGGCATATATCTGGCCGGCTTTGCCTACAGCCCCGAAAACGCCCGGATGCTGCTCAACCTGATGCTCTGGGCCACCGGGACCGACAGCAGCCGTGTCCCGTACCTGACCGACAATGCGGCCTGCGAATGTGCCTGGTTCCCGGCTGCCCGCCGCCTTGTGGTCATCAACAACACCGAACAAGCACAGACCACCGTCATCCACACACCGGAGGGCGATGTGCGGGCTGAACTGGCCCCGTTCGCCACCCGGATGATCCAACGCTGAAGGGGGCACCGTCATGTCCTATCTGATTGTCAACGCCGCACGCTCGGCGGGCACGATCCGCAAAACGATCTACGGACAGTTTTCCGAACATCTGGGCCGCTGCATCTACGGCGGTATCGCTGACCAGGACGGCGCGCTGCGCCCCGCCGTCCTGCAGGCGCTGAAAACGCTGCACATCCCGGTGCTGCGCTGGCCGGGCGGCTGCTTTGCCGATACCTACCACTGGCGGGACGGCATCGGCCCCCGCAGCGAGCGCAAGACCATCATCAACACCAACTGGGGCGGCGTGACCGAGAACAACGCCTTCGGCACCCACGAGTTCCTCAGCCTCTGCGAACAGCTCGGCTGCGAAGCCTACCTGTCCGGCAATGTGGGCAGCGGCACCGTGCAGGAGTTCTCCGACTGGGTGGAATACTGCAATATGCCCGGCGTCTCGCCGATGGCGGACCTGCGTCGCCGCAACGGCCGCGAAGCGCCCTTCGGTGTGCGGTACTGGGGCATCGGCAACGAGGCCTGGGGCTGCGGCGGCACGATGCGCGCCGAATACTACGCCGACCTCTGCCGCCAGTATGCGACCTATCTGCGCTCCTACGATGCCGGCCTTGTGCCCTACAAGATCGCCTCGGGCGCCAATGTGGACGACTACCACTGGACCCGCACCGTGGTGGAGCGCGCCGGCCAGTGTATCGACGCCGTCAGCCTGCACTACTACACCGTCCCCGGCCCGGACTGGCAGCACAAGGGCAGCGCCACCGACTTTGACCGCGACGCCTACTACACCACGCTGCACAAGACGCTGCGGATGGAGGAACTGGTGGAAAACCACAGCCGCATTATCCGCCGCTTTGCCAAGGGCCGGCCCATCGGTCTGTGCGTCGACGAGTGGGGCACCTGGTACGATGTCGAGCCGGGAACCAACCCCGGGTTCCTCTACCAGCAGAACACGATGCGGGACGCCCTGGTGGCGGCGGTCAACCTGAACATCTTCAACAACCATTGCGATACCGTCGTCATGGCAAACATCGCGCAGCTCGTCAATGTGCTGCAGGCAATGCTGCTGACCGAGGGCGACAAGGTGGTCCTGACGCCCACCAGCCATGTCTTTGCGATGTACAGCGGGCATCAGGGTGCCCGCCAGCTGGAAAGCTATGCCGAAACCCGGATGCTGCGCCGCGACGAGGAGCAGGTCCCCGAACTGCATGTCTCGGCCAGCGAACAGTCGGACGGCACCGTGCTGGTCACCGCCGCCAACCTCAACGACACCGAGCCCGTGCCGGTCAACTGCCTGCTGGGCGGCATCCATGCCGCCGGCGTCACGGCCCGGGTCCTGGCCGGTGCGCCGTTCGACCACAACACCTTTGACCGCCCCGAGGCTGTCCGTCCGGCGCCGCTTGCCGTCACGCCGACCGAAACCGGCTTCACGGCCGTGCTGCCGCCCTGCAGTGTGGCGGCGTTCACGGTCTGCCAGAAATAACCTCTTTGCTTTTTTGGATGGAACCGCTATAATACAGTCAAACAGACCGGCCGCGGCGAGCTGTCCCGGCCGGGAAGGGAGGTACCATCCATGCGTATTGTGACTTTGATCGAAAATACCCCCGGTGATCCCCGCTGCGCCTGCGAACATGGCCTGAGTCTCTATCTCGAGACCCATGACCACAGGCTGCTGATGGACACCGGCTCCACCGGCGCCTTCGCGGACAACGCGGAGGCGCTCGGCATTGATCTGACCCGCGTCGATACCGTCGTGCTCAGCCACGGCCACTACGACCACGCGGGCGGTCTGCTCCGCTTTGCCGCCCTCAATCCCGGGGCGCCGATCTATCTCCAGGCGGGGGCCGACGGCGATTTCTACCACGGCGACCGCTACATCGGCATCGACAAGGCCATCACGGCGCTGCCCCAGGTCCGCCCGGTCCGGGGCGATCTGCGCATCGACGGGGAGCTCTTTCTGTTCGCGGGCATCACCGGCCGGCGGTTCTGGCCCCAGAGCAATCTCTCACTCCGGGTCCGGCGGGACGGTCAGACCCTGCAGGACGATTTCTCCCACGAGCAGTGCCTGGTGGTCAGCCAGGACGGACACCGGGTGCTGGTGTCGGGCTGCGCCCACAACGGCATCCTGAACATCCTGGACCGCTACCGCGACCTCTTCGGCGGCGACCCCGACGTCGTGATCAGCGGATTCCATATGATGAAGAAACAGCCCTACGACTGCGAGGAACTGGATGTCATCGACGAGACAGCCCGGGAACTCGCGCGGCACAACACGGTCTTTTACACCGGTCACTGCACCGGCCTGCCCGCCTTCGAGCGGATGCAGACCATCCTGGGGGAGCAGCTCCGCCCGCTGCACAGCGGGGTGGAACTGGACCTCGCAACCCGGTAAAACCCCTGGTGCCCGGCTGCCCGGACAGCCGGAAAACGCCCCTTCCGCTCCGCTGTCTGCGGGGCGGTTTCCTTTTGCACATTTTTGAAGATTGTGTGAAATTCCGGGCCGAGAAGAGAATTTGACACTTTAGCGCATTGCATAAATACCGTTGGCGGTTTATATAAAAACTATCCAACTACGCGCAGAAACACTTGACAATATGCACGGGAGTGTTTGGGATTATTTCGCCGGAAATATGAGGATAATTTTGCGTAAATACGCGAAAAATGTAGTCAAAAAGATGAGAGGATTTGATTGTTGAAATACCGAAAAGGGTGCCGTAAAATTTGACTAAAGGCAGCAGGGAGCCGTCCGGACGGGCGGCCCTGCGCAGAGTCCCTCTTCCGCGGCGTCCAAGCCGGCTGCGGCGGTGCGGAAACAGCAGGGAACAACAAAAAGGAGGAACCCTCAATGGCGAAAACACTGACGGCAGGTAAAGCGGCCGGTGCTCGGACCAAGCAGGACAAACGCGCTTATGCGCAGCTCGGGCACAACACCTGGCGCAAAGCGTTCATGCAGCATTACTGGCTGTACATTCTGATGATCCCGGGCATCCTGTACATGCTCATTTTCAACTACACGCCGATGGCAGGCCTGGTCATGGCGTTCGAGGACTTCAGCCCCTACAATGGCGACACCGCCATCCAGGCGCTGTTCGGCAGCCCCTTCGCCGGACTGAAGTACTTTGAAAAACTCTTCACCGGCCCGGATTTCTGGCGTCTGCTGCGCAACACGCTGGCAATCTCGCTGGCCAACCTGATCTTCGCCTTCCCGGCGCCGATCATCCTCGCACTGCTGCTCAACGAGCTGCGCTGCAAATGGTTCAAGCGCTTTTCCCAGACGCTGGTGTATATCCCGCACTTCGTCTCCATCGTGATTGTGGCGGCGCTGACCTATCAGCTCTTCTCCACCACCGACGGTGTCGCCTATCATATGCTGGTCCAGGTGTTCGGCAAACAGAACGCCCCCGACATCATGTCCGATCCCAAGCTCTTCTCGACGATGATCGTCGGTCAGAACCTCTGGAAAGAGACCGGTTACGGCACGATCATCTACCTCGCGGCCCTCTCCAGCGTCGATACCCAGCTGTATGAAGCCGCCAAGATCGACGGCGCCGGCCGCTGGCAGCTGATGTGGCACGTCACGCTGCCCGCCATCCGCGGCACCATCATCCTGATGCTCATCATGAAGGTCGGCTCGCTGCTGAACACCGGCTACGAACAGATCTTCCTGATGCAGAACGCCATGAACCGCTCGGTCTCCGACGTGTTCGACACCTACATCTACACCAAAGGCATCGTCAACGGACAGTATTCCCTTGCCACGGCTGCCGGCCTGTTCAAGTCCATCGTCAGTATGGTCATGGTCGTCGGCGCGAACAAGATCGCCAAGCTGTTCGGTGAATCCGGCCTGTACTAAGCGCAAGGAGGTACTGTCATGTCTGGCATCATCCATCAGAAACAGGACCCCAACGCCATCCGTGCGACGGGTACCCTGGAAAAGCGCTCGCCGGGCGATCAGGCGGTGCAGGTGCTGCTCTATGTTCTGATTGCACTCATTGCTCTGCTCTGTGTGCTGCCCTTTATCTACGTCATCGCCGGTTCCTTCGCCACCGAGCAGGAACTGACCGAGCGCCCCTTCTTCCTGATTCCTCACGAATTCTCCCTCAATGCGTACTCCTACATCCTCAAGGACGGCTCGGTTTTCCGCGGCCTCAAGAACTCCTTCCTGGTCACCATCGTGGGTACGCTGATCAACATGTTCGTATCCTGCACGCTGGCCTACCCGCTTTCGCGCAGCTATCTCAAGGGCCGCAACGGCTTCATCAACATGGTCATCGTGACCATGCTGTTCTCCGGCGGCATGGTGCCCAGCTACATCCTGGTCATGAACATCCTGGACCTCGGCAACACCTTCTGGGCCCTGTGGCTGCCCGGTGCCATGAGCGCATTCAATATGATCATCATCAAGAACTACTTCCAGGGACTGCCCAACGAACTGGAGGAGGCCGCCATCATCGACGGTTCCAATGACCTGATCACCTTTGTGCGCATCATCCTGCCGCTGTCCACCCCCGTGCTGGCATCCGTCGCGCTGTTCTACGCGGTCGGTCACTGGAACTCCTACTTCAACGCCATGATGTACATCAACGACCCCGACATGGAACTGATGACCATCGTGCTGCGCCGCATGGTGTTCCTGACCAACAAGATCACTCAGGACAGCACCTTCGACTGGGGCGCTGCCGGTATGCCGCCCGCCAAATCCATCAAGATGGCCACCACCGTCGTGGCCACGGTCCCGATGCTCTGCATTTACCCCTTCGTTCAGAAGTACTTCACCCAGGGCATCATGGTCGGCTCCGTGAAGGGCTGATCCCCGTTATCCGGTTTCATCACGCAGTCTGCGTGTTATAAAAAAAGGAGGAAAACAACTCATGAAAAAGCAAATCGCCCTGACCCTGAGCGTCGCGATGGCCGTCACTGCCCTGGCCGGTTGCGGCGGTTCCGGCAGCTCGTCCTCTTCCAGCGCCGCTTCGGCTACCGCCGAGGGCGCCTCGGAATCCAGCGGCCGCCCGACCATCACCTTTATGATCCCCACCTTCTACGGCACCGAGTTCGCCAACGACAACTCCGACAAGGTCATCCAGGCCTACGAGGATTACACCAACACCACCGTCGAATGGCGTCTTGAGGCCAACGATACCTACAAGGACAAGTTCGGCCTGACCCTGATGGACAAGGACAACATGCCGATGATCCTGACCGCTTCCGGCGCGCTGGATGCCAACATCGTCGACGCCGCCAAGAAGGGCGCGTTCTGGGATCTGAGCAGCTACCTGCAGGACAGCGAGAGCTACCCCAACCTGAGCCAGGCCAACGAGAACGTTCTGAAGGGCCTGACCGTTGACGGACAGATCATCGGCATCCCCCGTACCCGTGCCATCGGCCGCTACGGCCTGGCCTACCGCACCGACTGGGCGGAAGCCGTGGGCATCACCGAGCCTCCCAAGACCATCGAGGATGTCTACAACATGCTCTACGCCTTCACCTACGATGACCCGGACGGCAACGGCGTGGACGACACCTACGGCCTCGAGCTGTGCAAGTACACCGGACCTCTGGACGTGATCCAGACCTGGTTCGGCTGCGGCAACGAGTGGGTCGAGCAGGACGGCAAACTGGTCCCGGTCCATCAGACGGCCGAGTACAAGGAAGCCCTGCAGTGGATGCGCAAGATCTATGAGGACGGTCTGGTCCGTCCCGACTGGGCAACCGTCGACACCTCCACCTGGGAGGACGGCTGCAAGAAGGGCGAAGCCGGCTGCTTCCTGGACACCATGGACGGTGCCAAGCGTATCTGGAACTACTTCACCAGCAACAACGTAGCGAGCGTTGTGGATCCCTCCACCACCGCCACGATGACGATGGTCGGACCCATCGCCAAGGATGCCAACAGTGAGCCCCGCACCCTGGCCACCAGCGGCTACAACGGCTTCTACCTGATCACCAAGTCTGGCGCCAAGACCGAGGAAGATCTGAAGAACTGCCTGACCTTCCTGGACAAGATGAACGACGATCCGATGCTCGAACTGGCCGACTACGGCATCGAGGGCATCAGCTATGACCTGAACGAGAACGGCAATGTCGTCCTGAACCCCGATTACGACGCTTCTCAGACCCCCAACTGCGGCCTGAACCAGGCTGTCGCCTACATCCCCAACATGTCCAGCGTGTCTCATCCGCTCGAGAAGGCCGAGAGCCAGATCGAGTCCGAGGCCTGCCAGGAAGTCAACGAGAAGTACGCCGTCTTTAACCCCGCGCTCGGCTACCTCGCCAACTCTGCCACCAACGCCGAAGTCGGCACCGATATCGAGCAGATCATCGACGACGCCCGCACCCAGTACATCTGCGGCCAGATCGACGACGCCGGCCTGGATGACGCTGCCCAGCAGTGGCTGGATCGCGGCGGTGCCCAGCTGGTTGAGGAAGTCAACGAGCTCTACGCTGCTGATACCAACAAGTAATTTCATTCCTATCTGAATCAGGCCGCGCCCCTGCGGCATCGGCCGGAAAGGCACCGCGGATGCACTCTCGCGGTGCCTTTTTTGTCGGCCGCAGCGCGGCATTCTTTTACAAAAACGCACAGAAAGGCGGATCTTTCGATGAACCTCACACTTTTGGCCCAGGATGCCCGCTCGACCACCGTGGGCTGGCAGCCGGTCCCCGGGGCTGCCTGCTATGCTCTGGAATGGTCCGACCGGATGTCCGACACCGTCCGCTTCCGCACGGCCGGCCAGACCCGGGACTGCCGGTTCCGGTTTGTCCGCTCGACGCATATCCCGTATTATCTGCGGCTGCGGGCCCTGGACGAGGCCGGCTCCACGCTGGAACTCAGCCCGGTGCTGACCACCCCGCTGGCCCGGGTGCTGTATCCCCAGCTCGAAGCGCTGGACCGCGGCCTGGTCGCGGTGGCAACCTCCGCCGGTGTGTTCCTGAGCTGGCGGCTGCTGCGCTCCGAGGTGGACGGCTACTCCGCCACCGGCCTGACCGGCGCGGATTTTGTCGTGTACAAGAACGGCGTGCGCCTTGCCGATGTGACGGACAGCACCAACTACCTGGACCCCGACGGCACGGCCGGGGACCTCTATGCCGTGGCGCCGGTGTATGCCGGGCACAAGGGCACCGCCTGCAATCCCGTCAGTGTCTGGGCGGACGGCTACTATGACCTGCCGCTCCACAGACCGGAAGGCGGCGTCACCCCCGACGGCAAACCCTTTGTCTACCATGCCAACGATATGAGCGTCGGCGATGTGGACGGCGACGGCCAGATGGAATTCTTTGTCAAATGGGACCCCGACAACTCGCAGGATGTCTCCATCAAGGGCTATACCGGCCGCTGCCTGATTGACTGCTGCAAGCTGGACGGCACGCTGCTCTGGCGGCTGGATATGGGCCCCAACATCCGCGCCGGCGCCCACTACACCCAGTTCATGGTCTATGACTTTGACGGGGACGGCCGCGCCGAGATGGCGGTCAAGACCGCGCCCGGCACCCGGATGACCCGCTATGCGCCGGACGGCACGGTGCTGTGGCAGCGCTACATCACGATGCCCCGCAGCGACCTGGAAGCCGGGTATTCCCACAGCGACAACTATGTCTGCTCGGCCGAGGACTACCGGCTGCACCTGGCCGACGTCTTTGCCGGCTGGCGGGATCATCCCGAGGTCCGGTCCGGCCGCTGGCCCGACACGCTGGAAGCCTGTTTCGGCATCCCGCAGCGGTACGACTACCCGCTGAGCCGCCAGGACGCCGAGGCGATGGCGGACTATTTCATCCGGGAATACGCCCCCTCCCGCAGCGAGCGCACCCATCTGGAAAAGTTCGAGGGCTTCATCTATTCCG
>ERZ1023979.414-NODE-414-length-13965-cov-8.206902_pt1 | contig 13965 bp, 10 predicted proteins | sample MGYA00380434_ERZ1023979 | MGnify/ENA primary metagenome ERZ1023979 (study PRJEB33179, sample SAMN07449056) | human gut metagenome | biome: Human-gut; feature: Human associated habitat; material: Faeces | host: Homo sapiens | place: India:Kasaragod | collected...
GAACCGCACTGCGTCCAGGCCTAAATTTTCGGTATAGTGGTCAAAGTCCGCGTCCGTCAGGCCAAATTTTTCCTTCACGAGTTTATAAAGCGATTCCTTGGGCGGTTTGATCTGATCCGGCGCGCCCCATTTGAAAATGGAGCGGTAGGATGTGGGTGGTACCTCGCCGTGGTACCATTTGGGTTCAAAATCACGATATGGCTTGGACATGGTCGTCTCCTCCTTTTTAAAAATGGGAAGTTCGTCTTGCGGCAGGTCTGCTGGTTCCCTTTATGTCGGATGGAACGGCAAAGAGTTCCCCTTTGTACCTTTTTCGAGCGCAACACGCATTCACAGGTTTATTTCAGCTCCGCCGCCTCAGGCGCCCAATCGTCCGTGGCAATAACGGCGCAGCCCGTGCCTAAAAGGTCCGGTATGAGGACGTCTCCACAGTATACAGGCACGGTCTGCGTATACGCGTTTAGTACAGCCATGGCTTCAAACAGGCGTTCCTTGGGCAATTCTCCCGCTGTGCGCACCGGCAATACCGGTGCGCCGCCCCCCAGCGTTTTTACCGTGGTGCACAAGCTTCGCGTGGGGGCGGTGCATTCCTTTTCGGCAAAATCGCGCCCTTTTGGGCAGCGGTTCCCCGTCACAGACGTCACCGCGCCGTTTTCCACTTCGGTGTGCAAGCGGCAGCCGTTGGGGCAGACGATGCAAGTAAATTCCCGCTTCATGTGTCCGCCTCCTCCATCACGAATGTAAGCCGGGAGCCTGCATGCAGCCCGGCCCCCGAAAGGTCCACCACCATCCGCTCCATCTCCGGCGGCTTAAGCTGCATATATGTCTTTTTGCAAAGTTCTCTGCCGTCCGCCAGCATACGAACACGCGTTTTTCCGCGTTCAGCAAGGGAACGGAAGAAGAAAGTTGTTTTCCCGGCAGGCTTTGTCGTGTCAATGCGCTGCGGCACCACATATCCAAACCCGCCGTCTGCCGACACCTCCGCCAACCCGCACGCCGCGGGAACATAGCGCGCGGCCGCCGCGCCCGCCGCTTCGCCGCTTTCGGAAACATAATCCACAAGGTCGTTCACATGCAGCGCGTTACCGCACACAAAAACGCCCGGCACCAGCGTCATATAGCTCTGGTCACACAGAGGCCCTTTTGTTCGTGCATCCAAAGGCACGACGAGTGCCTCGGCCAGCTCATTTTCCGGGATCAACCCCACGGATAAGATCAGGCTGTCGCATTCGAGCTCCTGTTCCGTGCCCGGTATGGGACGCATCCGCGCGTCCACCTCGGCCACCGTCACGCGTTCCAACCGCTCTTTGCCCGAAACGCGGGTGACGGTATGGCTGGTGTACAATGGAATACCAAAATCCTCCAGGCACTGACTGATATTGCGCGAAAGCCCACTGGGCGTGGGCTTTGCCTCATATACGCCCAACACCTGAGCGCCCTCCAGCGTCAGCCGGCGGGCCATGATGAGCCCGATGTCACCGGAACCAAGGATCACGCAGCGCCGGGCGGGCATCTCCCCCATCCGGTTAATGTAATGCTGGGCCGTACCTGCGGTGAGCACACCCGCCGGACGGGTACCGTGTATGGACACCTGCCGGGCTGTGCGCTCGCGGCAGCCTGTGGAGAGCACCAACGCCCGGGCCTCCACCTTCCGCAGCCCTTCCCTGCCCACCAGCGTGAGCACAAAGCCTTCCCCGCTTTTTTCGATGCGGGAAACGAAAGTCAGCAGCGCGGTCTGCGCGCCGCAGCCGCGTAGCATTTCAATGTACCGGTGGGCATATTCGCAGCCGGAGAGCCGTTCCCCGAAGCGCAGCAGGCCAAATCCGTCGTGGATGCACTGCTTCAAGATCCCGCCCAGCCGTGCCTCGCGCTCCACCAGCAGCGTTTTTGCCCCCGCTCGCCGGGCGCCCAGCGCCGCTGCAAGCCCCGCTGGGCCGCCGCCCACGATCACGACGTCATAGCGCTCCATCCTCTGTGCCTCCTTCCGTTCCCGTTTTTTGTTCTCTCTGTTTCGTGGGGCGCAGCAGTTGGGCACTGCCCGCACCGGACTTGCGCACCTGTTCAAGCGATATGCCTTTTTCCTCCGCGATGATGGCTGTCACCAGCGGGCCGCAGAAGCCGCCCTGGCAGCGCCCCATGCCGGGGCGCACACGCCGTTTGACACCGTCCACCGTATCGCAGGGCACCGGCCTGCGCAGCGCGTCCAATATTTCTCCCCTGCTCACTTCCTCGCACCGGCAGACGATCTCGCCGTAATCCGGGTTTTGGCGGATGAGCGCGGCCCTCGCCTCGTCCGGCAGCCCCGCCACATGCGGTATGGGCCTGCGTGTCGGGTTGTAGGCGGCATTGCGCGCGGGCGGGGTTGTCGCGGAAAGCTGTCCATAGGCCAGCCGCGCCACCTCCTGCGCGATGGCGGGCGCGGCCGTCAGCCCCGGAGACTGGATGCCCGCCGCATGGATGATATTTTCCGTGAACATTCCGGGCCGTATGATGAAATCCTCCTCATACGTCGCCGCTCGCACGCCTGTAAAATAGGTGATGATATCGCTTTCACGCAGCGCAGGTGCGGCATGGCGCTGCTTTTCAAACGTGGCGCGCACGCTTTGCACGCTGGTGGAAAAATCTTCTTTTTCCGACGTTTCCACCGCGTCGGGCCCCACCAACACGTTGCCGTCCACCGTAGAAACGATGCCTCCGCCCTTGGAATGGACCGTCTTGGTGGCGGTAGTTCCCATGCCGGAATAAATGGTGCGTACCATGCGCTTCGCCTTTTTGTCCAGGATGGCATTTGTTCCCTTGCGCGGATGGATGGAGAAAAAATGATCCTGCGCCATCTGCGCTATATCCTCACAAAACACACCCGCCGCATTGATGACGATGCGCGGGCGCACTGTACCCCGGTTTGTATGCACGGCAAGGATTCGTCCGTTCTCCACGTCCATACCCGTCACGCATGTATCCAGCGAAAGGTGCGCACCGTTCTGCACGGCATTCTCCGCCATGGCAATGGTCAGCCCGTAAGGACAGACAATGCCCGCCTGTGGAAAAAACAACCCGCAGTGCAGCGCCTCATCCACACCCGGCTCGGCTGCATGCAGCGCTTTGTCCCCCAGCACGCGCACACCAGAGAGGCCCAGCCATTTCCAATAAGGCAGCGTAAAGTACAGAAGCGGGCGCATTGCTCTGCCCTTGAAGCACAGGTACTGTCCCGTGCGCCGGAAAGGCACGCCCAACGCGGCACACACGCCGCCATACATCCGGTTGCCCAAACGATTGTAATGATATTTGGCCGTACCTTTATGCAGATCTACACCCGGATGCACCATGCCGTCATTGCGGCTTGATGCATGCAGCGCCACATCGTGCTCTTTTTCCACCCAGAGCAGGTCGACATTCCACCGCATCAGCTCCCGCGCGATGGCGGCACCTGTAACGCCCGCGCCGATGAGCAGCACGTCCGGCGCGCGTCCGGCCAGGCTTTCATCCGTCTGCGGCACAGGCTTTGGCTGTCTTTGCGCCGCACCCGGCCATGTTACCTCGTTCACCGTATACCAGCGGCTTTTGGGGCTGGCTGCAAGACGTCCCGCCGCAACCACGCCGTCCCAATCCTCCGCACTGCCGCGCAGCACCAGCACGCCGCGCTCCACCACAGCCTGCACCCGCCCGCCGAACCGCTTTTTCAGCGCACGGTTTATTTTTTTGAGCGGTATCCGCATTCGTCTCCCCTTCGCTTTCCTGCCGATTTTATCAGTCGGTCAACCGACCGACTTCTTCCGTTTTCAGGATAGCACCTGCCGCATGGAATGTCAATGTACGGTTTGTACGGGAAATGTAAACTTTCTTTGACATTGTGCCCAGCATCTTTTATACTATTGTATTAGACGAAAAAGATGGGGGCGATCGCCATGGCTGCACCGCTTGGCACACAAATACGGGAACGCATTCTGGAAAGCGCGGCCGCGTTGATGGAGGAACGCTCGTTCTTCGACATCTCACTGGCAGACATCGCCCGGGCCGCGCGCATCAGCAAGGGAACGTTGTACTATTACTACAACAGCCGGGACGCTATTTTGTTCGATTTGACGGACCGGTATCTGCAAAAGCTCTCGGACGACCTTCTTGCCTGGGTAGACAATGAAGAAAAGGATACCTCCCTGCCCCGCCTGCTGCGCTATACATTTTCCCGCGGAGTATACGACAAAAGCGGCAGCATGCGTCTTTTTCTGATTGCGGAGGCGGTTTCGGGCAAAGGCGATGTGCGGGACAAGCTGCTGGAAAAGTATGCTCACTTTAAGAACGTACTGGCGCAGAAGATCGCGGCGCGTAAACCCGGTGCGGACGGTGAATACCTGGCCTGGCTGACGCTGACTGTGATGGACGGCATGCTGGTGCAAAGCCAACTGAAAAACCCGGCGCTGGACACAGACGCCTTTATCGAAGCCACCGCGCGCCTGATCACCGAATGCTGACGGCAGGGCATTGACAAACGCCCCGCCGGATTGGTAAAATAAATATATTGCGCGGGTATGGCGGAATTGGCAGACGCGCCAGACTTAGGATCTGGTGTCTACGACGTGCAGGTTCGACCCCTGTTACCCGCACCAAAAAGACGCAGCTTCCATCAAGAGAAAGCTGCGTTTTTTTCCATGCTTAAAACGTGATATGATTTTGATGTGAATTATTTATATTGAGCACGGGGAACTGCCGCGAAAAGAAAATGCACACAAGCAAAAGTCCGGCAACAAATGTCCGGAAGAATATATTTGTTTAGCAATGATTTAAATGCTTTTGTGCGAAGAAAAGGCATTTCCTCATGGACGCTGGAATTTAGGTAATGCATGGAGCCGGTTCATACTATATAACGGCTAATTGCTATTATGGCTATCATATAGTTCTTGTTATGGATATAATTTTACCCAACGCAAAATATTTTCCGCTGTTATCGCATATAAAAACAAGGCTGACAGCAATGCACGCAGCATTGCTGTCAGCCTTGTTTTTGCTGTATAGAGAACGTCCCGGCCTATGCCCGGAACAAAAGGGAGACAGGCGTCGGCGCAAAAGCTTTGTTTTCCAGCGCCAGCCTTCCGCTTTGGACGTCCCGTTTGAACACGGCAATGCTGTCGCTGTCCTGGTTTCCCACAAGCACCCACCCTCCTGTGGGGTCCAGTGCAAAATTCCGCGGCGTCCTGCCGCCGCAACCCACGGCCTGCACCAATTGCAGTGTCCCGTCTGCCTGTACCGAAAAGACGGTAATGCTGTCCTGTCCGCGATTGGACGCATACAAGAAGCGGCCGTCCGGCGCCAGATGAAGGTCAGCTCCGCTGCTGGGCACGCCGCCGGGCTCTGCCACGGAAGGAACGGCTTGTAAAAATTCCAGTCTTCCGTCCATGTAAGAAAAGGTCATAACTGCAGAGGATATCTCACAGAGCACATAGCACCGTTCGCCCCTTTGGTCGAACACACAGGCACGCGGACCCATCCTGCTGCCCACAAAAAAGCTATGAACCGCATCCGCACAAAGGACGCGTTTTTCCCGGTCCACCCGATAAACCGTCAGATCGTCCGTCCCAAGGTCTGCTACAATAACATATTTTCCATCCGGAGCCCAAACCGCCGCATGAGGGTGCGGGGCGCTTTGCCTCACAGGGTCTGCTCCATGCCCGTAATGCCGGATAATCACGCCCTTTTTTCCCAGTGAGCCATCCGCACACAGAGGGTAGCTGCATACGCTTCCTCCCGTAAAATTGGCTACTGTAAGACAACGCCTTTCCCTGTCAAGCCCAACATAACATGGGTCGGCACCACCGGTGGGCCTCTGGTTCAGAAAACGCAATCCACCGTCCGACTCTATCCGATAAGCGCTCACGGCCCCGCCCGCTTTATTTTTGTATTCTTTCAATTCATTTACTGCATACAAATACTGTTTGTCAAAAGATAACGCCAGATAAGACGGGTTTTCGGCCGGCGCCGGAGCGGTACTTTCATACAACGTACCCGTTTTGGCATCAAAGGTATACCTATGAATTCCTTTTCCCCTGCCCTCCAGGATTTCCCCTGTACCAAACCGGATTGGCCTGCTGTATGTTCCTACAAATAGCTGATATGTCTCTTTCATCCATTATCACAGCTTTCTCTTTCCCTCATACGAAACGGAGAGGTACGCCCTATACTGGGGCAATGTACTATTCCATATAGCCGCCGCGCATGGGCGATACGGCGTGTCGGGTATAAAACCGGAGCACACCTTTTGTATATCGGGGCGGACGGGGACTCCACGCAGCACGGCGTGCAGCGAGGATCGCCTCCATCTGTTCCGGCGTTTTCTCGGCGCCGTTTGCTCCGATGATGGACAGGCTGCGCCCGCGGATGTCGATACGGATGAGGTCTCCCTCCTCCACAAGTGCGATCGGCCCGCCGTCCGCAGCCTCCGGGCTGACGTGGCCGATCACCGGCCCCTTTGAGGCACCGGAGAAACGGCCGTCTGTGATGAGCGCGATGCTTCGGGCGAGCGCCGGGTCCGACGAGATCGCCTCGGTGGTATAGAACATCTCCGGCATACCGCTGCCTTTGGGGCCCTCGTAGCGGATGAACACCGCCTCACCGGGATGGACGGCGTGTGTGAGGATAGCATGGATGGCGTCCTCCTCACAGTCAAACGGCCGTGCGCGCAGCGTTACGCCGAACATCTCCTCCGGCACGGCTGTGTGTTTGACCACGGCGCCTCCCGGCGCAAGGTTGCCCCGCAGAACAGCGATGGCGCCATCTGTGCCCAACGGTTTTTCCAGCGGGCGAATGACGTCCTCCGGTGCAACGCCCGTACCCTGCAGATACGATGCACAGCTTTCGTAAAAGCCATTCTTTTGCAGTTCGTCCAGGTTTTCGCCCGGTGTTCTGCCCGTGACCGTCAGTACATCCAGATGCAGCAGATCGCGCAGGCGCTCCATAACGCGCGGCACGCCGCCTGCATACCACACGTAGGCGGCGGGCCACCTGCCCGCCGGGCGAACGTCCAGCAGCCACCGCGCCCCGCGGTGCATGCGGTCAAACATATCGCAGTCCAGCTCTATGCCGTACTCGTGTGCGATGGCCGGCAGATGCAGCATCGCATTGGTGGAGCCGGAAATGGCGGCATGGATGAGGACGGCGTTTTCAAATGCCTCTTTTGTCACGATATCTCCCGTGCGGATGCCCGCGCGCGCCAGCGCTACCGCTTGTTCGCCCGCGCGCCGCGCATAGTCTGCCAGCAGCGGGCTTGCGGCCGGAACAAGCGCGCTGCCCGGAAGCGAAAGCCCCAAGGCCTCGGTCATCATCTGCATCGTGCACGCCGTGCCCATAAAGCTGCATGCTCCGCAGGACGGGCAGGCATGGGTCTTATAAAACCGGAACTGCTCCGCGGTGATCTCGCCGCGCTCATATTGGGCGCTGTATGTACCGATCTGCTCCAGCGTCAGCAGATCCGGCCCCGCATCCATCACACCGCCGGGCACAAATATGCCCGGCGTGTTCAGCCGGCCGGAGGCCATCAGATTCGCGGGCAGGCCCTTATCACAGCTTGCAATGTATACCGTTGCGTCAAAAGGCGTGGCCATACCGTGGATCTCGATGGCATCCGCAATGATCTCCCTCGAAGCGAGCGAGTAATTGATGCCGTCGTGTCCCTGCGCCATGCCGTCGCATATATCTGTAGCAAAGTAGCGCGCAGGGTTCCCGCCCGCGCTGCGTACTCCCGCAGCGGCGGCTTCCACCAAACACAGCAGGTGCGCGCTGCCGGGATGGCTGTCGCCAAATGTGCTCTCCACCATTACCTGCGTTTTTTCCAGGTCGGCCTCCGTCTGCCCCATACCCATGCGCAGCGGGTCGATCTCCGGCGAAAGCGTCCGCACCTTCTGGCTGATCATTTCCTGCATTCTCTACACTCCTTTTGATGATTGCGGCGGCTCGCCGTTTTTTTCCTGTACAGCGTTAAATAAATATCCATACCACAAGCAAATTCCTTTGGGGAATAATATCTTTTATGTCTAAAATATTGTAGCATATAGGCGCTGTCACAGCAAAAGCTTTTTTGCTGTAGCAAATATTTTTCCCGAATACAAAAGGCGGGACGTCCACGCTTGCCTTCAACCTCTGTCGCAGTTATAATAAATGTTGTTCGCGGCTGCAAGGCAAGCAGCTTTCACCTGATATCAGTGGTGCATTATGAAAGAGATACGAAAAAAGAGGGCGGTTTCTGCCGCATTAAAAAATACGTCCGGAGGTGATATTGAATAGACAGGAGAATGATATATGAATCGCATCCCCAACCCTGACACAGTCTTTCCCAACGAATACGGCACTTCATGCTTTTTAAAAAACGTGATCACCGCCCCCAACATCTTTGTCGGCGATTATACTTATTACGACGACCCCGCTGCACCTGCGGATTTTGAAAAGAACAACGTGCTGTTCAACTGGCCCGAATTCGGCGACAGACTCATCATCGGGAAGTTCTGCTGCATTGCGAGCGGCGCGCGCTTCATTATGGGCAGCGCGAACCACCGGATGTGCAGCGTCACCACTTACCCATTCAATGTATTCGGCGGCGCATGGGCTGAAAGTACGCCGCCGCACCTGTCCCAGCTCCCATTCAAAGGCGATACCGTTGTGGGCAGCGATGTATGGCTGGGGCGGGAATGCACCGTTATGCCGGGCGTAAAAATCGGTGACGGCGCCATTGTTGCGGCTTATTCCGTTGTGACGCGGAACGTAGAACCTTACACCGTCGTGGGCGGCAATCCCGCAAGGCTGCTCAAGCACCGCTTTGACGCAGAGCTGACCGGGCTTTTGCTGCAGTTTCGCTGGTGGGACCTTCCGGTGCAGCAGGTGACGGAGCTTCTGCCGCTGCTGTGCGACCCCGACCTGGAGCATGTGCGCAAAACACTGCGCACCCTGCTCCAGACGGAAACGGAGCGGCCGCATATATTATAAAATGCAGAACACCCGGCAGCCGAAACGGTCTGCCGGGTGTTTCCCTTATTTTGCCCCTATTGGCATAGGGCTTATATGCTTTACAGTGCCGCGATCGCTTCGATCTCACACAGGACATTCTTAGGCAGTGTCTTCACCGCCACACAGGACCGTGCGGGACGTGACACGAACGCCTCAGCATACACAGCGTTGAAAGCCGCAAAGTCGCTCATGTCCGCCAGGAAACAGGTCGTTTTCACCACTTTGTCAAACGAAGTGCCGTTGGCTTCCAGAATCGCCCCGACATTGGCGACGCTCTGGCGCGCCTGTTCCTCGATGGTCGCACCCGCGATCTCGCCCGTGGCCGGATCAATGGGGATCTGGCCGGAAGTGAACAGCAGATTCCCGACAGACACCGCCTGCGAGTACGGGCCGATGGCCGCGGGTGCTTTTTCTGTCTGCGTGTATTTGATTTCCATGTTTCTTTCCTTTCTGTGGAACAAAAGCGCCATGTGCCGTACCGAATGCCGCACCTCTTCCACCTCGCATAATAGATATGGATTTATCGTAGCACCGGCGTTTTCACTTGTCAACCGAAGCGCTGTATTTTCTCGTGTATGCCTCTCCACGGGGCGCAGCGCTCTGCAAAATATTCGGCGGCTCATTCTTTTCCGTCACAGGGTGTGCACGGCGAACAAAATCTGCCCGCCGTTACATTTTTCTTTTTGCGCCCGCATATGATTGCACCACAAGGCAGGTGAACAAAGATGTATCTATGCATCCCGAAAAAAGCGGCCCACCGCGTACTGGCTGCCGTGCTGTGCGCTGCGGCGGCGGGCGGCGTTCTGCTGGGGCTCGGCTGGCCGCGGGCGGAGGCAGAACCCGCGGCTGTGGCTGCTGCTTCTTATGAATGGGGCCTTTCGTTTCAGACGGAAAACGAACCGCCCATTCCCAACCTCTCAGCCGAAAAGCTGCGCCCCTTCGATGCTTTTTACTGCGGAGACGCGGAGCAGAAGCGGCTGTATCTGACGTTCGATGCAGGGTATGAGAACGGCAATACCGCACCCATTCTTGACGCGCTGAAAAAGCACAACGCCCCCGGCACCTTCTTTGTAGTAGGCAGCTATATCAAGGAAAACCCGGACCTGATCAAGCGGATGGTCGCCGAAGGCCATACGGTGGGCAACCACACCTATCACCACCCGAACATGTCCCAAAAAGATGAAGCCTCTTTCAAAAAAGAGCTGAATGATCTTGCCGCGCTGTTCCAGGAAACGACAGGAACGCCCCTGCCGCTTTTCTATCGACCGCCCGAAGGCAAATTCAGCGATGAAAACCTTACCTGGGCGCAGGAACTGGGCTACAAAACCATTTTCTGGAGCCTCGCCTATGTGGACTGGAAACAGGATGCACAGCCTTCGCGGGAGGCCGCTTTTGACAAACTGATGCCCCGTACCCACGACGGCGCGATCGTGCTCCTGCATTCCACCAGCGCCACCAATGCGGCAATTCTGGATGAATTGCTGACACGGTGGGAAGAGATGGGGTATACCTTCGGCACACTTTCAGAACTTGGCGCGCCGCCTGCCGCGCCTGCCGCATGAGCGGGCCCGCACGCGCTTCCGCAGACCGCGGCCCGCGCTCTGCGAGGCAGGGCGGCGTATACAGCCTGCACACCCGCGGCAGGCGCGCGCTTTGCCTTGGAGCGGTATGCCTTGCCGGCCTGCTGATGGCCGCATGCATGCACACGGTGCTCAGCGAGCCTGCCGGTTTTTCGGGCACGCCCCGCAGCCCGGCGCCTGCATCGCCTTCACCGCCCCAACTCACGGGCGACCCGGACCGGCCGTATCTGCTGCAGACCCAGCCGCCCTACACCGTGGCGCTGGATGCCGGACACGGCGGCTTCGACACCGGTGCGGAGGCGATCATCAAAGAACTGGAAGTATGCGAACAGACGGTAAACGCCCTCTATACGCTTCTGGAGCAGGACTCCAACTATGCGCCTGTGCGCACGCGCCCCAACGGCGAGGACCGCTCCATCAAGGAGCGTGCACAGGCCGCGACCGACGCCGGCGCTTCCCTGCTTCTGAGCGTTCATGCCAACAGCGACGAAAGCACGGGACAGTCCCACGGCTTTGAATGCTTCCCCACGCCGCCCGGGCGCACCTACTCGGAAGAATCCATGCGCTTTGCCCAATGCATCGCGCAGAAAATGGGCGGCGCCGGGCACCGCCTGCGCGGAGAAAACGGCATTCGTTTCGCCTATTACAACGGAAAGAGCAAACGCATCGTGGACAGCACCGACACCAAGATACGCGAGCAAAAGAGCTTCGGCATCGTGGAAAGGCCCTACTGCCCCGCCGTGCTGGTGGAGCAGTGTTTTCTGACCAATTACAGCGATGTGGAAAACTGGACGGGAGAGGCCGGATGCGCCCGCGCCGCACGTATCTATTACGAGGCGATCTGCGCCTATTTCGGCACCGAGCCTCTGCCGCAGGGCGGCAGCGTGTGAACGCCGCACCGCTCTTTCCACGAATACAGCAGCGCGCCCCCGGCCCTTGCGGCGGGGGCGCGCGTTTTGCATCCGGCGGCAACCGCCGTTTTTCAAGCGCCGGTGCGGCACGTTTATTTCATATCGTTTCTGCGGTGCAGCGCAACGGCGCATGCCGTCATGCCCATCAGCGCAAACACCGTGCACAGCATGCCTGCCCAGATGCCGAACCGCTGCGCCACCGCGCCTGTGATATACGGCATTAAAACCGCGCCCACGCCCGCTGCGGGAAGCATCACGCCGAGGCCCGCGCCGGAGAGCGCATTCCCCGCCGCGACAGCCGTCGGGTTCACGCCTGCAATGGCCAGGCCGAACAGGAACAGGCAGATCAGCGCAGATGCGGGCGTTTTTGCCACGAGAAGCAGGATATAGGTGCCTACGCAGCATGCGGACATCAGAGAAAGGGTGCGGAAGCTGTTTTTTACCGGGAAAACAAATGCGATGCACAGACGCCCGGCCAGCATTGCGCCCCAGATGACCGTAACGGTCATCTGGCCCGCCGGGCCCGAGAGGATGCCCACATCCTTGAAATATGTCACCATCCAGCCCGTGACGCTGATCTCCGTGCAGTTTTGAAAAAAGACAAGCCCGGTCAGCACCCAAAAACGGGGCGAACGCAGAAAAGACCAATCGTTTTTGACACGCGCGCCGTCTCCTGTGCGGCCCGGCAGACCCGCCAACGCGAACACGCCCCACAGCGCCGCGCCGCACAGTGCAAGGCCTGTCATGGGCGCCCACCAGGGCAGCCCGCCCATACCCAGCGCCGCAATAAACAGCGGGCACAGCAGCGACCCCGTGGCAAAGCATGCATGGATGAGATTCATGCATTTCGTGCGCTCCCGTGCATGCGCCGCGATAAGCGCGCTGCTGGTGTTCAGCGTTGTGCCCTTGGCCACGCCCACCAATGTGAAAGCGGCCAGCAGCGCCCACGGGCTTCCCGTGAGGATCATTGCGCCGTAACCCAGCGCCGCACCGCCCGCCAGCATAAGAACGGTGTGCCGCTGGCCCCAGTGCGCGGGCAGCATGCCCGCGGCAAAGCCCGCCGCAAGGTTGCCCACGCTCAGCATGGCCAGCAGCAGGCCGCTCCACTGGTAGCTCAGGCCGTACCGTTCCTGCAAAAGCGCCATCACCACTCCGCCGCTGCTGGCGCACACACCATTGAGCAGCATGGCCGGATATGCGCAGGCCGCCTTGTTTTGCCGCAAAGCATTCATAAAACATCCTCCAGGCAAAGTAATGCCGCAGGCCTTTCCCGGCCCGCAGCTATGGGTGCGGCGCTTTTGGCGCGGCGCCCGTCTTTTTGTATTCCAGTGTAGAAAAAAACGCCCGCCCCGTCAAGCGGGCAGGCGCAAAACCGCAAGAATGGCATGTGGGAGCGGGATTTCCGCAATTTGTGCAAATCCTGCTCCCCGCCGCTTTGCCGCTATCTGCGGCGCGCGGCCAGCAGCGCCCGCACAGCATCCGCATCCGGACAGGCCAGTGCCTCCTTCGCCGTGCAAAGCGCTTCTTCCTCCGTCCAGCGTGAAACAGTCCGGCGCACTTCCGGCAGAGCGGAGGGCCCAGCGCTGAAAGAATCCAGGCCAAACGCCATCCACAGAGGAATAAGACACGGGTCTGCTGCAGCTTCGCCGCACATGCACACCGGCACATCTGCCGCACGGCCCGCGGCGATCACATCCCGAATGCTGCGCAGCACCGCCGGATGGCAGGGTGCATATAGCTCCGCAATGTCTGCATTGCCCCGGTCCGCGGCTAAAATGTACTGCACCAGGTCGTTGGTACCAATGCTGAAAAAATCCGACTCCTTCGCCAGCAGATCCGCAATGACAGCGGCGGCCGGCGTTTCGATCATCACGCCCAGAGAAATCACCCCGTCAAATGCAACGCCCCTCGCGGAAAGCGCCTGCTTTTCCTGCTCCAGCATCGTCCGTGCAGCGCGCAGCTCCTGTACGCCCGTCACCATTGGCAGCATGATCCTGATGTTCCCACGCTCCGCCCCCGCGCGCAGCAGCGCCCGAAGCTGCGTGCGGAACACCTCAGGCCGGGCAAGGCAGTAGCGGATGCCCCGGCGGCCCAGGTAAGGATTCTCCTCCTTTTCCTGTCCCAGATACGGCAGCGCCTTGTCGCCGCCGATATCCAACGTACGGACAACCGCGGGCCTGTCCCCCATAGCGCGGGACACCGATGCATAAGCTTCGTACTGCTCCTCCTCCGTGGGCAAGGATGTACGTCCCATAAACAGAAATTCCGTCCGCAGCAGCCCGACTCCTTCCGCCCCGGCTTCATCCGCCGCAGCGGTCTGCCCCACGCCGCCGATATTGGCGTACAGCGCGTACCTTTGGCCGCGGGCGCTCACCGCCGGGCCCGCGCGGTACGCCTGCAGCGCCTCCGCCTGGCTTTTCTCCTTCTCCTGGTTTTTCCGGTACCGCGCCAGCTCCGCCCCGCTTGGAGATACGATCACCGCGCCC